>Ga0326597_10008752_pt1 | contig 13616 bp, 11 predicted proteins | sample RVTome_12_FD_203789 | JGI IMG/M metagenome (GOLD analysis project Ga0326597, IMG submission 203789) | Soil microbial communities from uranium-contaminated site in the Upper Colorado River Basin, Wyoming, United States - RVT100D185 | ecosystem: Environmental > Terrestrial > Soil > Contaminated >... | reverse complement strand
ACGATCGAGTCGCCCCGGACGTCCACCAGCTCGAGGAACACGTCGGTCGAGTCGCCGCGCGCCACCAGACGGCCGGTCAGGTAGTACGCGCACCGCCGGGTTCGGGCCAGGGATCGGGCCATGGCCAGCGTGAGCGTCCGGATGTTCTCGCGGCGCTCGGGATCGAGCAGCGGCCACGCATCGATCCAGCGCAGCGGGCCGGTGCCGTCCAGCGCGCTGCCGATCGTGGTGGCCACGTCCTCGCCGACGGTGCGTGGACCCGGGAGATTTCCCGGAACCACGAGCGGGTAGACCATCACGCGATTGACGTCCAGCGTCCCGGAGCCGGCGACCGCGAAGCGCCAGACGAGCGCGGCCACGCCGAGGACGGCGACCGCCACCGCGGCAACGAGGCGGCCGCGACGCGGGGAGCCAACCGCCGCCTGCTCGAGTGTGTCGACGCGCCGAATGGCCTCCTTGAATTGATCCGCGGTGGCGTAACGGTCCGCGGGCACCTTGGCCATCGCTTTCACGATGGCGCGCTCCAACGACGGGCCCACCGTTTCCCGCACCGTGCGCAGCCTCGGTACCGGGTCCACCGAATGCCGCGCGAGCACCGCCTGCGGGGTATTGGCGTTGAACGGCGGCTGACCCGCGAGCATCTGATACAGCACGCAGCCCAGACTGTAGATGTCGGTGCGGGCGTCGACCTTGCCGCCGGCCGCCTGCTCCGGGCTCATGTAGTGCACCGTACCGAGGGCGAGCCCGGTCTCTGTGAGCTTGTCGCTGCCGGCGGCGTCGATCGCGCGGGCGATGCCGAAGTCCGCGAGCACCGCGTGGCCATGGGTGAGCAGGATGTTGCTGGGCTTGATATCGCGGTGCACGAATCCTTCGGAGTGGGCGAGCGCGAGCGCGTCCGCGACTTCGCTCGCGATCGCCACGGCATCCTCGATCGGCAACTGATCCTCCCGCACCAGCCGCTGCCCGAGCGATTCGCCCTCGATATACGGCATCACGTAAAACGGGAGGCCCTGAGCCTCTCCCGAATCGAGTACCGGCAGGATGTTGGGATGCTGGAGGCGGGCGGTGATCCGGATTTCGCGGGCGAAGCGCTCCGGGCCGAGCAGGGAGGCCAGCTCGGGGCGCAACACTTTCACCGCGACTCTGGTGTCGTGCTGGAGATCCCGGGCGAGGTACACCGTGGCCATCCCACCCCGACCGATTTCCCGCTCGATCGCATAGCGTGCGGCGAGAACTCCGGTCAAGCCTGCCTCGGTATCCGCCAAATCACCACTCCGTGAAGACGTGGCTCAAGCATACTTCAGGCGTTGAGCCGCCGCTATCACGCTACCTCGGCCCGAACGAGGATTGCAGCAGCCTCCTCACCTTGCGGAACACCCCATACCACATCGCCCGGCTGAGCTTCCCCGTGTTCGTATTCTGCCGGCTCGGGTGATAGGACGACACGAGCAGCGTGCCGTCGGGCAGACGCGTCACCGCCCCATGGGCAAAGCGGGGACGCTCGCGTGGGGCGAGCCGCTCCCACCACCCGGCGGCGCGCAGGTAGGCGTCGTGCGCGATCCGGCCCAGGACCAGCACTACGCGCACGCGGGGCAGCAGCCGCCGCTCTGCCTCGAGGTAGGGCCGGCAGCGCTGCAGCTCGATGGGCAAGGGCTGATTACCGGGTGGGGCGCACCGCGCCGCGGCGGTGATCCAGCAGTCGCGCAGGCGCAGGCCGTCGGCGCGGTGGGTGGACGTGGCCCCCGAGGCGAAGCCGAAGCGGTGCAACGCGGCGTACAGCCAGTCGCCGCTCGAATCGCCGGTGAACATCCGACCGGTGCGGTTGGCGCCGTGGGCGGCGGGTGCCAGTCCCACGACGAGCAGCCGCGCCGCCGGATCTCCCCACCCCGGCACCGGGCGACCCCAGTACGACTGGTCCGCGAAGGCGCGCCGCTTCACGCGCGCGATGCGCCGGCGGTGCGCCACGAGCCGTGGGCACCGCTCGCATGCGATGACGCGGCGGGCGAGCGCGGCGAGCGCTCGCCCGCTCACCGTACCGCTGACCAGGTCCCGGAGAAGCTGTAGGTAACTTGCTGGTCGCTGATCTCGCAGGCGACGTAGCCGGTGAGCCGATCGATATTCTCGACCAGCAGGCGGCCGTCGTACTCGCAGTTCGGCGCCTTGAAGCGCACCGTACGGCCGACCACGCGGCCGTCGGTCACGGCGCCGCTGTCCGAGTTGTCCACGCGACCGGCCGGGAGCACGCACACGCCGCGTTGCGTGTAGCTGCCCGCGAACCCGCTCGCGGACTGGGTGATGACGTACGTACCGGTGTCGGCGCACGTGATATGGTGGTCGAGGTCGGTGAACTCTTCGACAAAGCTCCAGGTGCCGCCGATGTCCACGGGATTCGGCTCGGTGCCGCCGGTTGCGACGCACCCCGCCCAGACGGCGACGATCGCCATCGGCGGGAGCACCGACAGGGCTGGAAACCGCGAGCGGTTCATACCATGACCTCGGCCTCTACGATATAGCATATTTCGGGCCGGTCAATCTTGGGTCAATCGGTCCCCCCATTTCGCAGGAGGCTGTGGGTGCGTCGCATTGCCTACGTCGCGGGCTCGCTCGCGATGATCCCGCTTTTCGCGACGGCCGCGGCCGGGCAGAGCCCCGGTGGGGGCCACGCCGACTCCGTCGCGCCCGTGATCCTGGCCTTGGCCGTGATCCTCGCCTGTGCGAAGCTCGGCGGGGATCTGGCCACGCGCGTCGGACAGCCGGCGGTGCTGGGCGAGCTGGTGGCCGGAGTCGTGCTGGGCAATCTCCATCTGCTCGGCGTCCCCTGGTTCCAGGGACTCGCGTCCAACGCGACCGTGGACGTGCTCGCCCAGCTGGGCGTGCTGATCCTGCTGTTCCAGGTCGGGCTCGAATCCACCGTGCGCGAGATGCTCAAGGTCGGTCTGCCCTCGTTGCTCGTAGCCATCCTGGGCGTGGTGACACCGTTCGCGCTGGGGTGGGGAGTGGCCGTGCTCCTGCTGCCCGACCATAGCGCCTACGCCCACGCCTTCGTGGGCGCAACGCTCACGGCCACGAGCGTGGGGATCACCGCGCGCGTGCTCAGCGACCTCGGCAAGTCCAAGACCCCGGAGGCGCGGGTGATCCTCGGCGCCGCCGTCGTGGACGATGTGCTGGGCCTTGTGATTCTCGCCATCGTCGGCGGAGCCATCCAGGCGGCGGACCGGGGCGAAGCGATTGCCATTGGCGCGATCCTCGCCGTGGTCCTCAAAGCCCTCGTGTTCCTGGGCGGGGCCCTGGCACTCGGCACCACCCTCTCGCCGCGGCTGTTCCACCTGGCCTCGCGACTGCCGGGACGGGGCGTCCTGCTCACAACGGCGCTGGTGTTCTGTTTCGTCCTCTCGTACTTGGCAGCCGCGATCGGCTTGGCCCCGATCGTCGGCGCGTACGCCGCCGGCCTCATCCTGGAGGATCTGCATTGGCGCGACTTCGCCGCGCGCGGGGAGCACAGTCTGGAGGAGCTGATCCAGCCCGTCGCCACGCTGCTGGTCCCGGTTTTCTTCGTGCTCATGGGAATGCGGGTCGAGTTGGCCACCTTCGCAAACGTCGAAGTGCTCGGCCTTGCGGCGCTGCTCACCCTCGCGGCGGTGATCGGCAAGCAGGCCTGCTCGCTGGGAGCGTACGGCGGGCTGGACCGCCTCTCCGTCGGCATCGGCATGATCCCGCGCGGTGAGGTCGGCCTGATCTTCGCCGGCATCGGCCTCACCCTCACCGTGGGCGGCGAGCGCATCATCGACGAGGCCGTCTTCTCGGCGGTCGTCATCATGGTCATCGTGACGACCATGATCACGCCGCCCGCCCTGAAGTGGAGCCTGACCCGAGGGGAGCGACGCCGCGGATCCTCCAAAGGAGAATGACCTTGTGAGCCTCGGGGGCGCGTCGGTATGGTGACGGTGTTGCCGTCCCGGACGGCGCAGGAGGCTGGGGGACATGATCTCCACGCCCAGTGAGCGCGAGCTCACGGCCGAAGGGGATTGACGCAGTCGCCGGCGACTGCGGGATCGGGTCAGGACCGCTGGTTGCGCTTCGCCAGCACGATCTTCCAGCCGCGTTGAATCGCACCGGCGGAGCCGATCCCGACGGCGAGGGCGAATGCCACCCCCACCGACCCGAACGCGATCAAGAACGCCGCCAGCACGATCTGGCGCGCGAACTCGAGCTGCCACAGCCCGAGCGCGGCGACCAGGGCGAGCAGCGCCCCCTTGAGACTCTTCGCGAACAGGCGCGCGTGCGCGAACCCCTCCTCTTCGAGCCCCTCCGCCACCCGCGCGGAGAGGCCGTTCGAGATCACGACGCCCGCCGTCACGATGAGCGCGACGAGGCCGAGGTTCGGCAGGTAAAACACCAGCCCATCGATAACGCGTGCCAGCGCCGCCAGGCCCCAGCGCTTCAGCGTCTCGTCCAGAAACAGCAGCACGACAACGAACATGCCGACGTTGCCGAGCAGCTGGTACAACGCGGCGCGCACGTCGCCCTTGCCGAACGCCGTCCGCCAGCCCACCCGGCCCGCCACGCGGTCGAGTCGCAGCCAGGTGAGCAGCCGGACGATCGCACGCTTGAACACCCAACCCAGCGCGACTCCGGCCGCGAGCACCAGCAGGCCGCTGGTGAGCGCCGGTAGAAAGTCGGAGAACCGCTGGAGCAGCTCCCGCAGCGGCTGTGTCGTCTGGCCTTGCATACGCGCTATGCCCTCCGCAGAAAGAACCGTTCGAAGCGCCGGACGCGGGTCGGCACGAGGTCTCGGACCACGACCACAGGGTTGCGGCCCAGGGCGGCGAGCGCGCCCGGTACCGTTTCACCGAGCAGCGCGGCGACGGGATCGGTGCGCGGCGCCCCGACCACGATTAACTCGTCGTCGTGGATCGCCGCGGCGAGGCCCGACGCCACATCCCGCGCGCGCACGATCGTCAACGCCACCCGCTCGTCGGACCCTTGGAGCGTCTCCCGTGCCTCGGTCTCACGACGGGCCGCGTCCTCCTCGGACAACCCGGGGGGGATGACCGTGAGGCCGCGCAGCGGGACGCCGAACCGACGGGCGAAGGCGGGCGCGAGGCTGGCCGCCAGCCGCGGGTTGGCGCCCGCCGTCACTGGGACGACTACGCCGCGCACGCGTTCGGCGGCCAGCGTCCCGTACACCACGCCGACCTGGCAGGGCGCGTCGTGCAACACACGCTCCACGATCGACGCCACGAGGCGCTCGAGCACCGAACTCGTCACCGGCCGTCCCAGCACCAGGAAATTGCACTGCTCCTCACGCACGGTCTGCAGGATCCCGTGGCTCACCCGGCGAGCGATCTTGAGCACCGCGCGCGCCTCCACGCCCCGGTCCGACACGTAGCGCCGCGCCTCCTCGAGCAGGGGCTCCAGCTCGCGCGCCAGCCGCCGCCCGGCCATCAGGCTCTCCCCCTCGGGCACCTCGGCCACCGTGAGCACGACGATCTCGCTGTCGTGACCCTGGGCGATCGTAATCGCGGCTTCGAGCAACGACGGCATGCTGCGTGTGCTCGACACGGCGGCGAGCACCCGGTACTGCTTGCGTTCGATCCGCTCCATCCACAGCTCGTGCTCCTCGTGGGCGACCTCGCGCTTGTGGCTGTAGCCGTAGTAGACCCCGGCGCCGATGAGCAGCCACGCCCCGACCGCGAGCCACCCCATCGGATAGTGCGTGAAGAGGTACGCCGCGAGGAACAGCATCGTGCCGATGGCCAGGATCGGGATAACCGGCATCAGGGGCACCCGGAACCCCCGATCGAGGTCGGGCCGGAGCTTCCGCAGGCGGATGACCGCCACGTTCACCTGCACGAACAGCAGCAGGAACATGATGTCGGTCGCGGCGGCGACGCTCTCGATCGGCAGCAGCACCGCCATCCCGATCACGATGGCGGCCGAGAGCGCCACCGCGACGTGGGGGGTGGCGCGAGTGGCGTGGACGCGCCCGATCGCCTGCGGCAGGTTTGCGTCGCGCGCCATGGCGAAAGCGACGCGCGAGGAGGAGTAGATCGTCGCGTTCAGCGCGGAAACGGTCGACAACAAGCCGCCTACAAGAATGACGATCCCACCGCCACGCACGAACTGATCGGCCGCGCGCACGAGAGCGATCTCCTTCTCTTCGGCGAGGAACGCCACGGCGCTCTGGCCGCTGGGCGGGGTAACCGCCCCGATGGCCACGACCGCAACCAGCAGATAGATCGGTAGCACGATCAGCAGCGAGAGGAAGATGGCGCGCGGAACGTTGCGCTTCGGCTCCTCGACCTCCTCACTGGTCTGAGCGATGATCTCATATCCCTCGAACGCAATGAACGTGAGCCCCATCGCCGCGAACACGCCGCCCCAGCCCTGGGTGAAGAACGGCTCGAAGGCGACCCGCCACTCCGGGCGGCCCGCCATCACCCACACCCCGGCGGTGATGAAGGCGAGGATCACGACCACCTTGCCGACGGTAACCACGTTCCCCGCTTTGCCCGTCTCCGACGCGCCGCGGTAGTTGATGTAGGAGAAGAGTACCGTCGTGAGCACCGCGAGCCACTTCTCCAGCGTCATAAATCCCCACTGCAGGGAGGGCATGCCCGCGGCCTCGAGCACGAGCCGGAAGTACGCGCCGAAGCCGAGCGCATACACCGAACAGGCCACCGCGTGGGCGAACCACGACATCCAACCGGAGAGGAAGCCGTTCGGATCGGGGAGTGAGGATTTGACCCAGAGATAGCCGCCGCCGGCATCGTGGAACGCGCTGCCGAGCTCGGCATACGTCATTGCCGTGAGCAGCGCGACGATGCCATTCAGGAGAAAGACGAGGACCAGGGCCGGACCCGCGACGCCGGCGGCGATGCCCGTCAACACGAAGATCCCGGCGCCGATCATTGCCCCGACGCCGATCATCGTGATGTCGAGCAGCCCCATCTCGCGGCTCAACCGGATTTCTGTGGCGATCGCGCCCTCCAGCGGTGGCTGGGACCAGAATGTCGCCACCGACCCGCGGCCGCAAGCCGGCCCCCGGTCCGTGGCCCCTCGCGCCCACTCCCCGACGTAGCGATTTTGGCACCATGATCATCGACTGCCACGTCCATCTCAACAACTATCACGAGCAAGTGGCCACCTCGCTCGACAAGAGCCTCGACCAGCTCCAGGCGGCAATGGCCGAGGCAGGCGTGACTTTCGCGCTGGTGCTCACCAGCTATCTCGTGAACCCCAACCGGCCCAGTACAGCAGAGGTTGTGCGGGCGATCGACGACATCGAAAACTTGGGAGTCGTCGCCGGCATCAGCTACCTGCATTACAAGCAGCGGGACCTGCGCGAGCTGGCGGATTTTCTGCAAGCGGGCCTGGTGAAGGGGCTCAAGCTGTACCCCGGCTACGAGCCGTTTTATCCGCACGACCAACGCTTGCAGGTCGTGTACGAGCTCGCCGAGGAGTTCGACGTACCGGTGATGATTCACTCCGGAGACACATATACCCCCGGCGGGAAGGTGAAGTATGCCCATCCCCTCGAGGTGGACGAGGTGGCGGTGGACCACCCGAACGTGAAGTTCGTCATCTGCCATCTCGGCAACCCCTGGCTCGTCGACTGCATGGAAGTCGTCTACAAGAACAAGAACGTGTATGCCGACTTTTCCGGATTGGTGCTCGGCGAGTTCACCGAGACGTTCGAGGACTACATGGAACAGCAGATTGCGGAAGTCATTCTCTACGCCGGCGAGCCCCGGTACCTGCTGTACGGCACCGACTGGCCGATCTGTTCGATGAAATCGTACGGGGAGTTCGTGCGCCAGCTCAAGCTCACCGAGGAGCACCGGCGCGCCGTCATGTACGAAAACGCCCGTACACTGTTCAAGCTGGCCCTCCCGCCGCTGCCGGCCCTGGTCCCAACCACCGATGGCTGAGGGCGCGCGTGCTCCCCGACTGCGGATTCGCGAAATTCACGCGAAAACGGATTCCGCGTTCCGCTCGGCCTACCGATTGCTGACGCGCATCTTTCCACGCGCGGAAATGCTGCCGCGGACCGCCTGGGAGCATGTGCTGCAAGAACGCGACGCCGGCGTGTGGACCGACCTGAACTGGCACCTGCTCGTCGCCGAGTACGACGGCAAGGTGGTCGGGGCGGCCACTGGGTCCTACCTTGGCAACGTCGATGTCGGGCTGATCGGCTACATCGCGGTCGGCGAGGCGGCTCGCTCGTTCGGGGTCGGACCACGGCTACGGTGGGGCCTCCGGCTCGCCTTCGAGCGCGACGCCCGGTGGCTGGGCCGTCGACCCTTGAGAGCGATCGTGGGCGAGGTGCGCCGCGACAATCCCTGGCTGCGAAGCCTGGTGGGGCGCGGCGCCATCGCCCTCGACTTCCCCTACTACCAGCCGTCGCTGCGCCGCCGCGGTAAGGCGGTGCCGCTCGTGCTGTACTATCAGGCGCTGGGCGTGTCCCGGAACTCGTTGCCCGCCACCGAAGTGCGCCGGCTGCTCTACACCATTTGGCGTCGCGCCTACCGGGTACCCCAGCCCCTCTCCAGCCCTAACTTCCGCAAGATGCTCCGCGCCCTGACGGGACAATCTCGCATTGGGCAGCTTCGCCTCGCCCCGCCTCCATAGATAGATCCCTTATACCGGATAGATCCCTTACAACGGGCCGCAGGTTGTTCCGTCCGCGTTGTTGGGGTTGTGTCCCATCACCCGGTTGGTTTTACTCCGCAAGCAGTCGACTATCATACGCCAGCGCAGAAAGGAGGAGCGCGTGCAACCACTCGAACTCTCCTCGATGGTCTCCTGGGCCGTCGCCGCAGGGCTGGGACTCCTGGGACTGGCAACGGGCCTCCTGATCCGCCGGACCGTGCTCCCCCGCCTGGCCCGAGCCGCCACCAAGACGACGTCCCAGCTGGACGACCTCACCCTCGCCGCCTTACACGGGCCGGTGGTGTTGTGGGGTCTCTTGATCGGCCTCTATGCGGCGGCCACCCTGGTCGACCTTCCGCCCGCGTGGAGTCTCATCGTCCGCAACGGGCTCATCGTGGTGGTGATCTTCTCCATCAGCTGGTCGCTCTCCCGCCTCGCGTCCGCCCTCGTGAACGCCCACATTACGACGACACCCGGTGCCCTGCCGTCGGTGAAGTTGCTCTCCAATCTCGTCGGGGTCACGATTCTCCTGTTGGGCGGCCTCGTCGTGCTCGGAACGCTCGGCATCTCGATCACTCCACTCTTGACGGCGCTCGGTGTGGGGGGGCTCGCCGTCGGCCTCGCGCTTCAGGACACGCTCGCCAACCTGTTCGCCGGCATCCATCTCCTGGTATCCCGCCAGGTGCGCCCGGGGGATTTTGTCCGGCTGGCCTCCGGCCAGGAAGGGTTCATTCAGGACATCACGTGGCGTTACACGACGATACGGCAGCTCCCCAACAACCTCACCGTCGTGCCCAACTCGCTCTTGGCCTCGGCGGTCATGGCGAACTTCAGCCTGCCGGACCCCGAGCAGGCTGCGTTGGTGGAAGTGAGCGTGAGTTACGATTCCGATCTCGGCAGGGTCGAGCGTGTCACCGTCGAGGTCGGTCAGGAGGTGATGCGGCAGGTAGAGGGCGGAGTGCCGGAATTCACACCGTTCATCCGCTACCACACCTTCGGCGATTCGAGCATTCAGTTCACCGTCATCCTGCGTGGGCGGGATTACGTCGCGCAGTATCTGATCAAGCACGAATTCATCAAGCGGTTGCACCTGCGGTATGGTGCGGAGGGCATCGAGATCCCGTTCCCGATCCGGACGGTGCATCTCCGCAGGGCGGAGCCGACCGATCGCGTGGCCTGAGGCGCCCGAGGAACACGAGGGCGCGACTCGAACGCCGGCCCGAGGGCCCGACTGATGCCCCAAACGAGCGCCATTCCCCGCGAACTCGACTACGTCCTGCTGCTGTTCGCCCTGTTCGTCGTGCCGCGGATCCTGCAGCGCCACCGGCTCCCGACGGCCATCACGAGCGTCGCGCTCGGCGTGGCGGCCGGGCTCGGCCTCGGGCTGTTCGCCCAGGATCGCACCGTCGGCCTGCTTGCGACCCTGGGCATCGTCTCGCTGTTCCTGTTTGCGGGTCTCGAGGTGGATTTCGGCGAGCTCCGTCGCGAAGCGTCGGTCCTCCTCCAGCACATCGCCATCGGCGTCGCGGCGCTGCTCGTTGTCGCGATCGCCGTCCATTCAGTTCTCGGGCTCGTGTGGCGCCCGGCCACGCTCGTTGCCCTCGCCCTGTTGACGCCTTCCACTGGGTTCATCCTCGACTCGCTGGCGTCGCTCCACCTGACCGATGTGGAGCGGTTCTGGATCAAATCCAAGGCGGTGGGGACCGAGCTCGTCGCCCTCGCGGTGCTGTTCGTGACGCTGCAGTCCACCACCCTGGGCGGCCTCTCGCGCTCGACCCTTGTCCTCGCGGCGATGGTGGTAATCCTCCCCGTCGCGTTTCGGGTGTTTGCCCTGCGGATCGTGCCCTACGCGCCCAAGTCCGAGTTCGCCTTCCTGCTGATGGTGGCGGTGCTGTGCGCCTTCGTGACTCGCCGCCTCGGGGTCTACTACCTCGTGGGCGCATTCATCGTGGGAATCACCGCGCAGCGCTTCCGGGAACGGCTGCCGGCCATCGCTTCAGAGCAAATGCTGCACGCCGTCGAGGTGTTCGCTTCGTTTTTCATTCCGTTCTATTTCTTCAACGTCGGATTGCACCTCCACCGCGAAGACTTTGGAGCCGAGGCGCTGCTCGTCGGGGGGGCATTCCTCGTGACGATGATTCCACTACGCATCGCGCAGGTCGCCTTCCATCGCAGACTGGTGCTCGGAGAACCGCTCAGGAAGGGAGGCCGGATCGGCGTGTCGATGTTGCCGACGTTGGTGTTCACCCTCGTCATCGCCGAGATACTCCTCGACCGATTTGGTATAACGCGGTCCGTCTTCGGCGGACTGGTCATCTACGCGCTCGGCAGTACCCTCATTCCCGGGTTCGCGTTGCGTCTACCGCCGTCGGACCCGCATGTCTGGCACCAATCCGGCGCGGCGGTGCAGGCGGATACAGACCGACCTGAGGAGCCGTCCCTCCGGAACTCGACATGAGGCCCCTCCGCGCCCGCTCCAGTGCGCAATCTCACGGGTTGAATTCGCCGCAGCAGTTGCCCATTTTGCGCGTATCGTCGTCTGATCACGCTCGAAAGGAGTGACGGTCCTCGATGCCTCATACGCTTCCACAACTGCCCTGCGACTACGCAGCGCTGGAACCGCATATCGACGCGCAGACCATGAGGATCCACCACGGCAAGCACCATCAGGGGTATGTGAACAACCTGAACGTCGCACTGGACAAGCATCCCGAATGGCAGGAGAAGAGCCGGGAGGAGCTGCTGATTGGGCTCGACAGGGTGCCGGCCGACATCCGCGCGGCCGTCCGCAATCACGCCGGTGGCCACGACAATCACACCCAGTTCTGGACGTGGATGGCTCCGAATGTGGAACGTCGTTAGCCGGGAGGAACTCGCGAGGCGATGCGAAGCGGTCCAGACCCGCGCGACCGCTCAGCCCAGAGGATAGGCGTTGGGCGCGTTTACGCCACCGTCGACGCTGTACCCTCGATTCCCGCCCGAGATGGGATGACGCGCGACGACTTCCTCCGCTCCGAGTTGGCTCGCGAGCTGGAGCGCATCGGCCGGGCCGACGTCCTCGTAGGGATCCCTAGCTTCAACAACGCCCGCACGGTGGGCCACGTGGTCCGCGCCGTCAGCGCGGGGCTTGCCAAGTACTATCCGCACTTCTCCTGCGTCCTGGTGAACTCCGACGGCGGGTCGAGCGACGGCACGCCCCACATCGTCCTCCAGGCCGAGACCGGCCACCACCCCACGTTGCTCGTCGATCACCGGAGCCCGCCCCTGCACCGCGTCGCCACCGGCTACCTCGGCATCCCGGGCAAGGGAAGCGCGCTGCGCACCATCTTCCGCGTGGCCGAGCTCGTGGGGGCGAAGGCGTGTGCCGTGGTGGACAGCGACCTCCGCAGCATCACGCCGGAATGGGTCGAGCTGCTCGTCGGACCGGTGCTCGAGCGCGGGATGGACTTTGTCGCCCCCCTCTACGCGCGCCACAAGTACGACGGGACCATCACCAACGGGCTCGTGTATCCTCTGACGCGAGCCCTCTACGGCCGTCGCGTCCGCCAGCCGATCGGCGGCGACTTCGGCTTCTCCGGCGCGTTCGCCACACGGCTGCTGCGTGAGCCCGAGGCCTGGGAGTCGGACGTGGCCCGCTACGGGATCGACGTCTGGATGACCACCCGCGCTATCGCCGATGGGTACCAGGTGTGCCAAGCGTACCTTGGCGCGAAGATCCACGACACCAAGGACCCCGGCGCTGACCTCACCGCGATGTTCACACAGGTTGTCGGAACCGTGTTCGCCTTGATGGACCACTGCCACAGCGTGTGGGCGGGGGTCCGGGGGAGCGAGCCGGTTCCCACCTTCGGCTTCCACTACGCGGTCGGAGTCGAGCCGGTGGCGGTGAACGTGGAGCGGATGGTGGCGCTGTACCGCCAGGGGGTGAGCGACCTGATGCCGGTGTGGCGCCGCTTCTTGCCGGCGGAGACCTGCGATGCGCTCGCGGGGCTGGCGGGCGCGCCGGCGGCTGCCTTCCAGTTTCCGGCCGAGCTATGGGTCCGCGTCGTCTACGGGGCCGCCTGCGGGCACCATAGCCGCGTCGTGCCCCGCGAGCACCTGCTGCGGGCCCTGATCCCGCTGTATCTCGGCCGCACCGCCGCGTTCGTGGTGCAGACTGCCGCGAGCGGTGCCGAAGAGGTGGAGGACGAGATCGAAACGTTGTGCGGGCTCTTCGAGTCCATGAAACCTTACCTGCTCGAGTGCTGGGACACCCGGCGCCCGGAGCCCTTCCAGGGAGGACCCGGCTGATGGATGCGACCTTCTGGAACGACGCGATCCTCGAGCCGCTGCGCCGGTTCGCTGGTCTCGCCCTCGCGTTCCTGCTCAACAACCTCCTCGGGATGCTGGTCGTGCTGCTCGTGGGGGTATTGGTGGCCTACCTGATCCGCGTGACGCTGCACCTCCTCTTGCGGATCACCCGGTTCGACCGGTTCTGCGAGCGGCGGGGGGTGACGGCAGCGCTGCGGGCGGCTGGGGTGGAACGTTCCCCCTCGGGGGCGGCGGCGCGATTCGCCTACTGGTTTGTGATGTTCGTGTTCCTGATGTTCTCGCTCGCGGCACTCAACATCGCGCCGGTGAACGACCTGGTGTCGCGGTTCTTCCTGTTCCTGCCGCACGTCCTCGCCGCCCTGCTGATCCTCCTGCTCGGCTACCTCGCGGCGGTGTTCCTGCAGCGGGCCGCGCTGCTCGCGGCGGTCAATGCCGGCGTCGTGCGTGCCCGGGCGCTCGCGACAGCGGTGCAGCTCCTCGTCCTCCTGTTCACGATCGCCGTGGCGCTCGAGCAGGTGGGCATCGGGCGCAACATCGTGCTCGCCACGTTCACGGTGGCGTTCGGGGCTGTGGGGCTCGCGGCGGCGCTGGCGTTCGGCCACGCGGCCCGGGACCTGGCCAAGACGGTTCTCGAGCGGCAGATGACGAGCCCC
>Ga0326597_10008751_pt1 | contig 13616 bp, 12 predicted proteins | sample RVTome_12_FD_203789 | JGI IMG/M metagenome (GOLD analysis project Ga0326597, IMG submission 203789) | Soil microbial communities from uranium-contaminated site in the Upper Colorado River Basin, Wyoming, United States - RVT100D185 | ecosystem: Environmental > Terrestrial > Soil > Contaminated >... | reverse complement strand
CGATGTTCTGGATGATGCGGTCCACCTCCTCCGTGTCGTTGCGGAGCATCCCGTCGTGGGTCGCTCGCCGGATCGTCTCCGCGATGCGCTCGGCGGAGACGCCGACCAGGTCCTCGAGCTGGGCGCGTTGGCGCCTCAGGCTGACCTGGTCGGCAACCCAGAGGATGGCGGCGGCGCCGAGACACAGAGAGAGCCCCATGCGCGCGGCGAGGCGCCTCGCGGGATGGAGGCGCCTCAGCGCGGAGGCGGTCGGACCGGACTCGCGGGTCACGAGCGGATGGCCTCCGTGGCGATCGGGGAGAGGGCCGGGACCGCGCCCGCTTCGGGCACATCCCCCTCCTCGAGGACGGGGAAGACGGGCAGGTACGAAACGGCGAAAGCGAAGGCGGCGAACCCGATGCCGGTCAGCATGAGCGTGATGATCACCTCCGGGATGGCGGGGACGTAGTGTCCGCCCTGCGCTCCCTCGAGTCCGGTGATGCTGACGTTCAGGCGGTTGACCACGAAGCCGACGACCACCATGAGCGCCGCCGCGTAGAGCCGCCGGCTGTTGCGCCGGACGGCCGGCCACGCGAGCAGCCCCAGGGGAAGGATAACCCCGAGCCCGAACTCGAGCTGGAAGAATGCGGCCTCGCGGCTCGGTCCCAGCGCCGCTCCCAGCTGTTCGCGGCGCGCGAGATCGAAGAGGCGAAACGCACCGAACACACCGACCGCGACCGCCAGCGCCCGCCCGATCGACATCAGCAGGGGCATCTCGAGACCTCGCCCGAACGCACGGGAGCTCAGCCTCGATTCGACGATGATCACGGCCAGGCCCACCGCCACCGCGGAGAGGAAGAACATCACCGGCAGCATCGGCGTGTACCACAGCGGGTGCAGCTTGCCGGGCACGATGAGGTAGAAGGCGCCGAGCGAGGACTGGTGCAGGGTGGACAGGATCGCCCCCGCGACGACGAGGAGCGGGGTGGCCGCGCGCTGGACCCTCAGCGCCCGAGCCCACCCGAGCCGCTCGAAGATGGCCCCCGAGAACTCGAGGAAGAGGACCGCCAGGTAGAGCGTCACGCACCAGGACACCTCGAACATCACCGAGTGCGGGTTCCACATGACGAGCGGGTGCCAGATGTTCCAGGGCCGGCCGAGGTCGTACATGAGACCCGCCACGACCAGGGAGTATCCGAGGAGCGCGGTGAGTGTCGTCGGGCGGACGATGGGCTTGAAGCGCTTGATGTTGAAGACGTACACGGCGGTCGTGAGCGTGAAGCAGCCGGCGGCCAGCCCGACCCCGCAGAGGATGTCGAAGCCGACCCACAGGCCCCACGGGAAGCGGTCGGAGAGGTTGGTCACCGCCCCGAGGCCCCGCGTGTAGCGGACCACGGTGATGACGGCCCCCGCCGCGAGGAGGAGGAAGAGGAGCCCGGTCCAGAAGCCGGGACGTCGGAAGCGGCGCTCAACGCTGGTCATGGTCGACCTCCTCGGAGCCACGACCCTCTGCCGCCGCGACTTCCTGCCGGCGGTGGGTGATCCAGTAGATGGCGGCGAGGGCCGCGCCTCCGACGCCGACGACCGAGGGGACCTTCGAGAGCGACGCCCACGTCAGCTCCGGCAGCGCCTGCGAGCCCACCACGGGCAGGCCGAGCTGCTCGAAGGAGACGGGCGAGAGGAAGAAGACGCTGGTGCCACCGACCTCCGTCTCGCCGTAGACCACGGGGTGGTAGGCGTCGGGGCTCTCCGCGAGACGACGGTGCGCCTCCGCGAGGAGCTCCGCGCGGGTGCCGGCGACCGTCGCCTCGGCCGGACAGGCTTCGGCGCACGCGTTTTGGAGGCCCCGGGACTGTCGCTCGAAGCAGCCGTCGCACTTGCGCACCTGCGGCACAACCTCCGTCCACTCGTATCGCGGCACCCCGAAGGGGCAGGCGACCATGCAATACCGGCAGCCGAGGCACTTCGAGGCCTCGTAGGTGACCGGGCCGAGCGCGGTCCGGGTGAACGCCCCCACCGGGCAGGCGCTGGCGCAGCTCGGGTCCAGGCAGTGCATGCACATCTTCCGGACGTATCGGTCGTCGCCCTTGTCGAGGACCACCGTGTAGGTGACGGCGTCGAGCTCGGTCTCCTCTCCGGTGCCGGGAAGACCGTGGGACTCCTTGCACGCCAGGGCGCAGGCCCCGCAGCCGATGCAGCGTGTCACGTCGAAGAGCAGGGCCCGCGCTTCGGGGTTGGCGGTGGTGATCATGGAGCCCCCTCCTAGGTCAGGAAGAACTCGCCGACCAGCCGCTCGAAATCGGCCTGCGGCAGGTGTCGCGCGAGCTCGGCCACCGGCTCGCCACCGTCCTGGAGAACCGTACCCGCCAGCGCCATCAGGCGCAGGTCGAGGGCCTCCCGGCTGTCTTCCATCCACCGCCGGGCGAGGCGGCCCGAGAGCAGGTTGCGGAGGTTGGCGGCGAGGTTGTGGGCGCGGATCTTGAGGATCCATCCGCGACCGTAGGGGTCCTCGGCGGCGAGGGCCGGCTTCCGGGCCAGATCCGGGTTCACCTCGACGACCTCGCCCTCCACCGGAGAGACGAGCTCGGCCGACTGGCCGGCGACGCGCAGGCCGAAGGCCCGACCGCCCTGGTGGACCCAGTCGCCCCTGGAGGGAAGCTGCACCGCGGCCGGGGTGCCCACGAGACGGCGAGCGAAGTCGTCGAGGCCGACGAGGACCGTGTTCCCGTCGATCATCCGGGCCCAGGTGTGGCCGCGATGGTAGTGGAGGGCCTCGGGCATCTGGTACCCGGCCACCCACACCGGCTCGGGGGTCGACCCGCTGGCGACTCCTCGTGCCGTCACCTCTCGGGCGAGGCGGCGGCGGGTCATCACGTAGTCGAGCGTGATGAACAGCGCGAAGAACGCGACGACGATCAGAACGGTCATGGCAGCGTCTCCCTTCGACGGAGCCTGGGGACATTCCCCGCGGTCTGCCTGTCGACGCACCTCCATTGCAAGGCCGAAACCACGACCGCCTGGGAAACGGATCGTCCGGTCAAGTTGTTGAAGGAGTGGGAGATGGTCGGATATCGAAGGTCCGCGGCCGCACGTCGCGAATCGTTGAGATTCTCAACATGTAGCGTCGAATCCCGCCGCTATCCGACTTCAGCTCAACAACCTGCCTCGCTTGTTGCGTTCTTCGGCGCGGTGCTGAGAAACGCAACAGGAGACAGAGCGCTTCAGCGGCGGGTGCGAGCCTCGCTTCGCAGCAGCTCCCAGGCGCGGCGGACGTGACGCTCCTCGGTGCGGATGTTGCCGACGGCCAGCCGCAGGACGACACGCGGCCCGCCGCCCGGCTCGAGCTCGAGCCGGGTGGAGGAGAGGTAGGCTTCCCCGGTTGCGTTGACGGCTTCGAGGACCTCCGTATTGAGACGATCGGCGTCCTTCGCTTCTCGTCCGGGGAAGCGGCCGCGAAAGCACACGACGGAGAGGGGAGTCGGGGCCACGACCTCGAAGTGCGGGTCCGTCTCCACGAGGTCGCGGAAGAGCGCAGCCAGCCGGATGTGGTCCCGCAGCCGCTCCGCGATGCCCTCGCGCCCGAAGGCGCGGAGCACCATCCACAGCTTGAGAGCGCGGAAGCGGCGCCCGAGGCTCACCCCGTAGTCCATGAGGTTCGGGGCGAGCGCGTCCTCCGGAGTCCGCAGATAGTCGGGGACGACGCTGAAGGCGGCGCGCACCACCTCCGGCCGCCGGGTGTACAGGGCGGAGAGATCGATCGGCACGAAGAGCCATTTGTGGGGATTGACGGTGAGAGAATCGGCGCGCTCGCACCCTTCGAGGACGCGTCGGCGCTCGGGAAGCACGGCCGCCGCCCCGCCGTACGCCGCGTCGACGTGGAGCCAGAGCCGCTCGCGCTCGCACACGTCGGCGATCTCCGCCACCGGATCGATGCTCGTCGTGGAGGTGGTGCCGACGGTCGCGGTGACGGCGAAAGGTGTCCAGCCGGAGCGGCGGTCCGCGGCGACGGCCCGGGCGAGAGCGGCCGCGTCCATCCGAAACTCGCGGTCCACCGGGATCTTCTGCAGCCCCTCCTGGCCGACGCCGAGGACGATGCCGGCCTTCTCGATGGAGGAGTGTGCCTGCTCCGAGGCGTACATCCGCAGCCGGGCCTGGCCCACCAGGCCGCGGCGCCGCGCGTCGAGACCGGGCACTGCTTCGCGCGCCGCCGCCAGGGCGACGAGCGACGAGGCGGACGCGGTGTCCTGGATGACTCCGAACAGCCTCTCCGGAAGCCCGAGCAGCTGGCGGAGCCAGTCCAGCACCACCACCTCGAGCTCCGTCGCGGCGGGCGACGTCCTCCACACCATGCCGTTGACGTTGAAGGCGGCGGCGAGCGTCTCGGCGAGGATCGCCGGCGCCGACGAGCTGTTGGCGAAGTAGGCGAAGAAGGCCGGGTGGTTCCAGTGGGTCAGACCGGGGACGATGTGACGATCGACGTCCGCGAGTATCGCCCCGAGCGGCTCCCCCCGCTCGGGGGGGTGGGGCGGAAGGGCGGCGCGCAGGTCGCCCGGGCGGCTTCGCGAGAGCACGGGCAGCCGCTCGCCCTCGGCCAGGTAACGGGCGACCCAGTCGACGAGCTTGCGTCCCTCCTCGCGAAACGTCTCGAGGGGCACGTCGCCGGGCAAGCCGCTACTCCACCTCGGTGATGATGAACATCAGCACGTGGCTGCCGATGCGGAACTCCTGCTGGTTGCCCAGCTGATGCTGCTCGATGCGATCGAGCTCGACCCAGGTGCCGTTCGTCGAGCCCAGGTCCCGGAGCACGGCGATGTCACCCACGATCTCGACGGCGGCGTGCTGGCGGGACGCCTCGGGATCCTCGAGATTGATGTCGGCGCCCGAGCGGCCGATCACCGTGCGGGTCTTGGCGATCTGGAAGATGTGGCCGGTGGCCGGCCCCTGGATGACGGCCAGCGAGAAGCGCTTGTCCGTGGGGAGCTGCAGGATCCCCATCTGCTGGGCCGACACGCCGGAGATCGTGGCCGCTCCCGGAGCCCCCGGCTCCGGCGCCCTCACCGGGGTCTCCTGCGTGCGCAGGGCATCGGAAGACGGGAGCTCGAGTGGACCCGCGTCCGGCTCGGGGGGGGGCATCGTCATCGCGCCCACCGCCGGGTTCTCGATCTCGATCGTGCCCCCGCACTTCGCGCACCGGGTCTTCGCCCGCGGGCGGTCGCCCAGCTTCGACTCATCGAACCGATAGCGCGACTGGCAGCTCGGGCACACGACGATCATCTGGTTCTCCTCCGCACGCGTCCGGGGCCCCCGCTCGTGCGGTGTCGGGGTTCCCCACCGGCGGACGGGGAGAGGATAATACGAATCCCGGCCGGCGGCAGCGGCTATAAAATGAAGATGGCGGCCGGAGCGCCGGGGGGGGACGGCCCGGCGGCCGCGCACTGCAAATCCGAGGAGGGGACGTGAACCCAGACACCGTGCTCTGGCTCGACGACGAGGACGACGACATCGACGACGTGGACGACGACTTCGAGGACGACGACGACGACGGAGTTGACGGGGACGACGACGGGGAAGAGCTCGACGACGACGACGACGACGAGGAGGACGACGACGAGGAGGACGACGACGACGATGATGAAGAAGATGACGACGATGAGGACGACGACGACTGGGACGAGGACGACTTTGGCGAAGACGGGGACGGGGACCTGGACGACGACGATGAGGACGACGATGAGGACGATTTCGAGGACGACGAGGAGTGAGCGATAGCGCCCCCCTCGCGCTGCTGCCCCGCCCGGCCTGGATTCGGGCGCGGGCACCCCAAGGACCGGGGTACGAGCGTCTGCGCGGCCTGATGCGCGGGCTCGAGCTGCACACCGTCTGCGAGGAGGCTCACTGCCCGAATCTCGGGGAGTGCTGGAGTCGAGGGACGGCGACGTTCATGATCCTCGGCGACGTCTGCACCCGGGCGTGCGGCTTCTGTGCCGTGAGGACAGGTCTGCCGGAGCGCCCCCCCGAGGAAGACGAGCCGCGACGGGTCGCCGACGCCGTGTCCCGCATGGGCCTGCGGCACGCCGTCATCACCTCGGTCAATCGCGACGACCAGGCGGACGGAGGCGCGGGGATCTTCGCGGCCACGATCCGGGAGATCCGGGCGCGGGTCTCCGATTGCGCGGTGGAGGTCCTGATCCCCGACTTCAAGGGCAGCGCCTCCGCGTTGCGAATCGTCCTCGACGCGCGCCCCGACGTTCTCAACCACAACACCGAGACGGTCCCTCGCCTCTACCGGAAGGTGCGGCCCGGCGCGAGCTTCTCCCGTTCCCTCGAGCTTCTCCGGCGCGCGAAGGAGGCGGGCCTGCTGACCAAGAGCGGAATCATGGTGGGACTCGGCGAGAGCGGGGTCGAGATCGAGGAGACGATCGCCGCGATCCGCGGAGCCGGCACCGACGTGCTGACCGTCGGACAGTACCTGCGGCCCTCGCCGCAGCACCTGGAGGTCAAGCGGTACTACACTCCCGAGGAGTTCGAGCAGCTGCGCGAGCTCGCGCTCGGGATGGGCTACGCGCACGTCGAGTCGGGTCCGCTCGTGCGCTCCTCCTACCACGCCGAGGAGCACGTCCCCCCGCGCTGAGCGCCGCCTCCGCTCCGGCTTTCAAAGACGCGCCTCACGCCGGCAGGACGTGTGGCCGGCACTGCCCGATCATCGCCGTGCTCGGCGACGCCGAGGAGCTCGCGAACGGGCGGCGGCCGGGCGCGGCGCGTAGGCGCCTCTCGATCGACCTGGCCCCAGGGGGTTCCGATGACGTCACTCGACCCGAGTCCCCCGACCGTTCCTGTCGGCTTGTTCGATGCCGCTCACGCAGCGGTCCTCGGTGCGGACATTGTGCTCCCTTGATCCGTTCGACGATGACGGGGATCGCGCGATAATGCCCTGGGATGGGCGATCCGGCTGCGCCCATGCGAATGCTCTCTCGGTCTTTCAGGCTTCGGTAGCGGAGCCTGTCCGCGCGGGCGGCGTCCTCGCCCTTCCCGCCGGCACCCAGATTCGCGGCGTCGTGCGTGACGTGGAGCCCGCCGAGCGCCCGTCGAAGGCCGGTCGGATCGAGATCGAGTTCGACTCCGGCTACCTCGATCGCACCCGCGTCGAGATGCGGGGGCGCGTGGCCGAGATCCGCGAGAGCGACGGCCGGGCGGAGAAGGCGGGGATTGGCGCCGTTCTGGGCGGCGTTCTCGGCGGGATCCTCGGGGGTAAGAAGGGAGCCATCGCCGGGATCCTCATCGGCGGCGGCGGCGCCGTCGTCGGCACCACGGGCGAGGACGTGGAGCTGCCGGCGGGCACGGTGCTGACCGTCCGACTCGAACGGCCTCTGGTGATCACACGCTGACCGAGTGCCAGGTGAAGAGAGTCTCTCCCACCCCACCCCACTCTCACCCGAAGCGCTGCTTGACGCTGCGGGGAGGTCTCCCCCCCGGCCTCTGGTTCAGGCCGGGGGGCCGCGACGCGACGATCGAGGAGGATCTAGGGGCCGGCCGTTTCGGCGGGCGTCTCCTGGTGAGATCCGACCAACCACTTGTCGCCTTTCTTGACGAAGACCGAGCTCGCGTAGATCTCGGCGGGGATCTTCTGCCCGCCACAGGTCGCGTCCTGAGACGCCTTGTAGGTCAGGATGGCCGTGTCCTTGCCGAGCAGAGACACCTTCATGTCCGAAAACGAGTATCCCTTGACGACACACGGCTGGCTGGTGAGCTGCTTGATGGCCTCGACCTTGCCGGAGGTTATGCCCGAGGACATGACGCCGACGTAGTCGTCGCCCAGGTGCGTTTCAAAAGGTTTGACGTCGTTCTGCTTCCAGCCCTCCCACAACGTCTTCTCCATCGAGACGATGCTGGACTCGACCTCGGACTTCTCCTGGGCCTGGATGGCCGTGGCCGCAGCCAGGACCATCGAGAGCACGACGACGGACGATCTCCTCATTGAGTGTCTCCTTGTCTGTCGACTGCCAGAGGCCGCGCCCGGCGCGACTGCCTCGCTGCACTGGCCCTCACGGAACTGTGGCAGCCTGAAGCGGACTTGCACGGTCTCAAGACGGGGGTTGGGACTGACGGGAGAATAGGCCGGGCCACCGACGAGGTCAAGGGCGCTCGCTGACCCCGGGCGACGACCTGCTACTTCTTCCAGTTCGCCCCGGCCCGCTTTCGCCCAACCATTCGTGCCTGGGCGTCGAGGTCATGGCAGTGATCCACAGACGGTCTGGTCCACGGGCGAGGGGGGCACGCGGGGACGAAGGCGCGACTAGGGCTCGGCGCGCTGACGAGCGACGCAGTCGCGAATGGCCTTCGCGGCCTCGTCGACGTCCATTTCGGTCGTGGAGCGGCCGAGGCTGAGGCGCAGCGATGACTGCACGCGTTCGGGGGGCAGGCCCATCGCCCGGAGCACGTGCGAGGGCTCGACCCCTCCCGCGGAGCAGGCCGCCCCGGTGGAGACGGAGACAAAGGCGAGGTCGAGGGCCATCAGCAGCCCCTCGGCTTCGGTGCGGTCGAACGAGACGTTGGACGTGTTGGGCAGGCGGTCCGCCCCCCCGTTGCGCCGGGCGCCCTCGATCGACAGCAGCCGATCCTCCAGGCGGTCGCGGAGAGCGGCCATCCTCGGTGCATCCGCCGCAAGCCTGGCCCGGGCGAGCGCGCAGGCCGCGCCAAAGCCCACGACGCCGGGGACGTTGACGGTGCCCGCCCGCCGGTTTCGCTCCTGTCCCCCGCCGCGCACGAGTGGAGCGAGCGCCGTGCCTCGCCGGACGAACAAGCAGCCCACGCCCTTGGGGCCGTACAGCTTGTGCGCGGACAGCGACAGCAGGTCCACTCCGAGCTCGTGGACGTCGACGAGGATCTTCCCCGCGGCCTGCACCGCGTCGCAGTGAACCAGGGCGCCCCGCTCGTGGGCGAGCGCGGCGGCCTCCCGGACGGGCTGCAGCACCCCGGTCTCGTTGTTCGCGAGCATGAGGGAGACGAGCGTCGTGCCCTCGTCGAGGCGGCGCTCGAGCTCCTCGAGGTCGACGCGACCGTCCTCATCGACCCCGACGACGGCGGCGGGTTCGCCCTCCTTCCCGAGGGCCTTGACCGTGTTGAGGACGGCGTGGTGCTCGACCGCGCTGCAGACGACACCGCGGCGCGGGCCGCGCGCCGCCGCTCCCACACCGCGCAGCGCCATGTTGTCCGACTCGCTCCCACTGGCGGTGAACACGATCTCGCTGCCGAGGGCGCCGATGAGGCCCGCCACCTGCTCCCGTGCCTCCTCGACCGCGGCGCGGGCGCGCTGCCCGTGCCAGTGCAGGCTCGACGGGTTGCCGTACTCCTCCCGCAGGAACGGCAGCATGGCCTCGAGCGCCTCGGGAGCCAGGGGCGTCGTCGCGTTGTGGTCGAGGTAGACCCGTCTCATGCCGGTCTCCTCCTCAGGCCGCGGCCGTCGCCTGGCCCCGCTCCCGCGCGAGAAGGAGGAGGGCGGCGAGATAGACGAGCAGGACCAGGAGCATGAGGGCACGGAAGCCCACGGCCATCGAGAGCATGCTCGCGACCCCTCCGACGAGCGACCCGAGCAGGTTGCTGCCAAACGCGAGGTCCTTCCGCTCGGTGGCCGCCCAGGCGGTCACGAAGATGAGCCCGGAGAAGAAGACGGGGAGGACCAGGAAGCCCCCTCCCACCACGACCCGCAGCTCGAGGGGGAGGGCGGCGAGAGCGGACGCGGGGACGAGCGCCACCGCGAGGATGGCGGCCATCAGCCCCGCCGCCGGCCAGCCCGTCACCGACACGCGAGCCCGGCTCGCCACCAGGTTCGCGAGGAGGATCATGGCGAACACGGCGGCAACCACGTACGCGTTGACGGTCCACGTGGTCCCGAACAGCAGGGCCGCCCGGCTCACTCCCACCACCTCGAGGAGCATGAAGCCCATTCCGAGCAGGAGCATGGGCGCGTTCACGGGCTCGCCCGGGCGGAACAGCGCCCGCCTCAGGGCGAGGCCGATCGCGAGGCAGAGAAGGCCCACGAGCAGGTGGTAGCGGGGAAGCCCGGGCGCGGGGAGGTAGAGATAGGGCCAATCGTCGGTCGTGGCCCGGATGCCCGGCGGGTACCGCGCGACGTCCTGGAGGCGGGATCCCAGGTCGGGAAGGGCTTCGGCCCGCGCCCGCACCGGCGCAAGCGCGTCGGGCGAGCCACCGATGAGGAGGAGGCCGCCCCAGCCCAGGCAGGTCGTGCTCGAATCGACGTCGACGGCGAGGGGCGGGGCGCCGAAGGTGTCTCGCAGGAGACCCACGAGGCGGGCCGCGATCCAGTCGGTCTGGGGAGCGAAGAAGAGGACGACGACCCCGTCGGGCCCGAGGAGCCGCCGCACGTCCTCGAAGCTCTCGCGCGTGTACACGAAATGGTCGAGCCGCACGTTGGAGTAGGCCGAGGGAGTGGTGTGCGAATCGAGCAAGCCGAACCAGACGAGATCGTAGGGACCCTCCGCGTTGCGGAAGAAGGCCCGGGCGTCGTCGATGCTCACGGTGACGCGGTCGGAGGCGTAGGGCCGGTTGGGATGTCGGCCGCGGCCGATGGACACGATTGCGGGGTCGATCTCCACGGCGTCGACGTGGCGCGCGCCCGCTCGCAGCGCGGCGGCGACGTCGTTCCCGGCCCCGGCCCCCACGACGAGGACCCGCGGCCGGGGACCCACGATCTGGTAGGGCAGGAAGTAGTGCGAGGTGCGGATCTCCCCGGGAGGAAACAGCGCCGGCGCCGTGGCCATGCTCGCGGGGTCGAGATTCAGGATCGACTGATACCCCACGTTGTTCACGCGGATGAGCTCGCCGCAGACCGCGTACGACACCTCCCCGCTCGGCGCGGTCGTGGCCTGCACCAGGGGCTGGAGGCTCAGCTTCTGGTAGGGGGACCACAGCGTGGGCAGGGGGGCGCCCCAGGCGAAGAGGGGCAGGGCGAGCGCGAGGCCGATTGCGCCGGCGCGCGCGGCGCGCCCGTCCGCGGCCCACGTCGCGCAGGCGGCCAGGCCGAGGCCAGTCACCGTCAGCCAGATCACGGGCGGCGTGAGGCGCGCGGTGGCCGCAACGAAGAGGGCGATGCCAGCGAGGCTGCCGAGGATGTTGGCGGTGTAAGCGGCGATCGGCCGGGGGTGAGAGTCCATCCAGGCGCCGAGCCACTGGCCGAGCGGACGGAAGGCGTAGGCGATGGCGGCGAGGAGGACGAGGCTGAGGAGCAGTGAGAAGAGCACGAGCGCGGTGCGCACGTACTGTGGCCAGTCCGCCCCGATCGTCTGGTACCACAGCACGGAGTCCTGGAACGCGGTCAGCCCCTGCGTGACCCCCTCGCCCAGCTCCCACCCCCACGGGTCGCGGATGACCGCGGCGACGAGGGTCAGCGCGAGCATGCTCGGCAGCAATCGCGCGGGCTGCCTCGCGTTGCGGGCCCCCAGCCCGAGGCCGAGAAAGGCGGCAACGAGGACTCCGTTCTGGAGGTAGGCGAAGACGCGCAGCTCCGTGCCCACCCACCGCACCAGCAGCATCTCGAGGAACATCACCAGGGTCGAGACGAACGCGATGCGCGCGAGGGGAGGCAGGGGACGAAGGGGCATTCCTGCTCTTATAGGCGTCCTGGTCGGAGCCGGTCAAGCTCAGGAGAAGCCACGCGTCTCGAGGACGAGACGCGTCTTGAGCTCGTGAAGCCGCGGGGAGAGGCCCACCGGGTACTGGTGGGGATGCACGAAGCGCTTGATCCCGGCGTGCAGCCGGTCGAGCTGGCGCCTCGTGCGCTCCCGGGAGGCGGCGAGGGGAGCCGGGGGGTGGACGATCCGGCCCGCCCGGGCCACGGGTACGAGCAGGTCCTCTCCGACGGCGTCCTCGGGAATGCGCTTGTGCCGCGTCGGATCCACGGGGTCGACGAGCACGACCTCGGCGCCTTGTCCCTGCTCCTCGTCGTAGATGACGTCGGCGAGAAAGCCCGCCTCCGTCTCGAAACGGCGCACCTGCTGGATGCCGGGCGTCGTGGTCTTGATCGCCTGCTCGGACACCTTGACCCGATGCTCCCACCGTCCGCCGGGGCGTCGCACGGCGGCGAGCTTGTAGACCCCCCCGAGGGCGGGCTGGTCTCCTCCGGTCACCAGGCGCGTGCCCACTCCCCAGACGGTGATGGCCGCCCCCTGCTGCTTCAGGCTCGCGATGACGTGCTCGTCGAGGTCGTTGCTCGCGACGATCGCGGTGTCGGCGAAGCCCGCCTCGTCGAGGATTCGTCTCGCCTCGATGCTGAGGTAGGCGAGGTCCCCGGAGTCGAGGCGAATGCCGGCGAGCCGGTGGCCCCGCTCGCGCAGCCGCCGCCCCGTCTCGACCGCCCGTCGCACGCCCTCGAGCGAGTCGTAGGTGTCGACCAGCAGCACGCAGTTGTTCGGCTGGGCCCGGCCCCAGGCGTCGAAGGCCTCTTCTTCGGAGTCGAACGACATCACCCAGCTGTGGGCGTGGGTGCCGCGCACGGGGATGCCGAGCAGCCGGCCGGCGAGCACGTTGGACGTCGCCGCGCAGCCGCCGACGTGGGCGGCGCGCGAGGCGCTCAAGCCGCCGTCGAATCCCTGGGCTCGCCGCAGCCCGAAGTCGATGACGGTGTCACCCCCGGCGGCGAGGCAGACCCGGGCCGCCTTGGTCGCGATGAGGGTCTCGAAGTTGACGATGTTGAGAAGCGCCGTCTCGAGGATCTGCGCCTGGAGGATCGGGCCGCGGACGCGCACGAGCGGCTCCTGCGGGAAGACGACGGTCCCCTCGGGCACGGCATCGACGTCGCACCGCAGGTTCAGGGCCCCGAGCTCGTCGAGGAAGCCCGGCTCGAAGAGCGGCTGGCCGTCGTTGCCGCTCACCGATGCGAGGTAGGCGAGGTCCTCGCCCGAGAAGCGGAAGCCCGAGAGGTAGTCGATCACGCGGGCGAGACCGCACGCCACCGCGAAGCCTCCGCCAAAGGGGTTCCGCCGGAAGAAGAGGTGGAAGACCGCCTCCTTGTCCGAGCTCCCCGACGTCCGGTAGGCCTGGGCCATGGTGAGCTGATACAGGTCGGTGGCGAGGGCGAGTGAGGGACGGTAAAGCTCGTCAAGGCGCGTCATCTCACCTCCTCGTGGCCGGCGGGACCACGCCCCGACATGATGCGACAGCTGGGGACCATCGTGCGACCAGGCCGCGGTCCTTGTCGATCCCGGTCCTCGAGGGAACTAGAGGGACCCTGTGCACCAGTGTTCCCTCCGCGGCCCATCTTGCCCGCGGCGTGTCCCTGGACGAAGCCGGCCCGGCCCTCTTCGACCCGACGCGGCTGCCGCTGCCCCCCCGGGTTCGTCGGGGCGACGAGTGCGAGGGTGTCGTGCTCGCGGTGGACCGCTTCGGCAACCTCATCACCAGCCTCGTCGAGAGCGACGTCGACGCGCTCCGCGGGAAGGACCGGCGCTTGCTCGAGGTGACGCTTGGCACGGCTCGTCTCCCGCTCGTGCGCACCGACGCCGACGTCGCGACGGGAGAGCTGTGCGCCCTCGTGGGGTCGAGCAGCCGACTCGAGATCGCCGCCAATTCCCGTCGCGCCGCGGACCTGCTCGAGGCGGTTGTGGGGACCGCGGTGCGGCTCG
>Ga0326597_10008749_pt1 | contig 13619 bp, 17 predicted proteins | sample RVTome_12_FD_203789 | JGI IMG/M metagenome (GOLD analysis project Ga0326597, IMG submission 203789) | Soil microbial communities from uranium-contaminated site in the Upper Colorado River Basin, Wyoming, United States - RVT100D185 | ecosystem: Environmental > Terrestrial > Soil > Contaminated >... | reverse complement strand
TGCTTTCGGGGGGCTCCCTTCGGGCGCGCTGCTGGCCGGCCATCTGCGGCGTTGCGCTTGCTTGAAAGGACCCTGCCATTCCTGCGCAAGCGCGCCTTGCAGCTGACCGGCCAGCAACTCGCTGAATCTGCCTCCAAGAGTGAAGCAGTACACTAGTTTACCCGGTCACCGAGGTATGACCTGCAGGGCACTTCCTGTGGACCGCCGCGTTCACGGCGCTACAATGCCACCAGCAGCGACTCCGCGACACAGGTCCCCGTCCATGAGCATCCAGGTCAAGATCTTTGCCAGCCTGCGCGAGCGCCTCGGCAGCGACGGCATGGAACTGCCGGTCGACGGCATCCGTACCGTCGCCGACGTCTGGGCGCGAGTGGCGCCGGAGCAGCCGCTCGGCGGCCAGGTGCTGATGGCGGTCAACATGGACTACGCCCAGGCCGACCAGCCGGTCAGCGATGGCGACGAGGTCGCCTTCTTCCCGCCGGTGACCGGAGGCGCCGGATGACCGTCCGGATCAGTGCCGAGCCGTTCGACCCCTACGCCGAGCTGGCCGCCTACACCCCGCGCGGCGCCGCCAACCGGATCGGCGCCGCGGCCACGTTCATCGGCTTCATGCGCGACCTCAACGAGGGCGACGAGGTCGCCGCCATGGAACTCGAACACTACCCGGGCATGACCGAGAAGGCGCTGGAAAAGCTGCGCGACGAGGCGGTGACCCGCTGGCAGCTCACCGACGCCCTGGTGATCCACCGGGTCGGCGCGCTGTCACCGACCGATCCGATCGTGCTGGTCGCGGCCTGGTCGGCGCACCGCGCGGCCGCGCTGGACGCCTGCCGGTTCCTGATCGAGGAGCTCAAGACCCGGGCGCCGTTCTGGAAGAAGGAGCGCCTCGGCGACCGCGAGCGCTGGGTCGAACACAACACCCCGGGCTGATTTCCGGCGCCGGCCAACAGCAGAGGAGACCGCCGTGGCGGAAATGGTCGAGGTCGGGCTCAAGCCCGAGGTGCTGCGCAGCGCGACGGCGCAGGGCCGCCTGATCCTGCAGGCGGGCACCATCGCGGAAATCCGTGCCGGGACGACCAAGAAGGGCGACCCGATCGCCACCGCGCGGGTGGCTGCCATCCAGGCGGTCAAGGACACCCCGCGCATCCTGCCGTTGTGCCACCCGATCCCGATCACCGGCGTCGAGACCGGCCTGACGGTCGAGGACGACGGCGTCACCGCCACCGTGACGGTCAGTACGGTCTACAAGACCGGGGTCGAGATGGAGGCGCTGACCGCGGTCAGCGCGGCGCTGCTGACGGTCTGGGACATGACCAAGTACCTGGAGAAGGATGCCGGTGGCCAGTATCCGGCGACCCGGATCGAGTCGGTCCACGTCATCGAGAAGGTCAAGGGCGCCAGTTGACGAGCCCATTCTTTTTCGAATTTATCGCTCCAACAAACTGAAAAACAATGTGATAATTCCATGGCCATGCCAGGCGCACGCGGCTGCGCGCCGCCTCGACCTTATGGCAATGATAAGCAAATGAAATAGGTGGGGCGTCACTTCACTGCTATGTTCGAAGGCCCCCGGGGAAGCGCGACCACAGCGTGCCCGGTTGCGACAGCAGAGGAGGAGCCATGAACGTAAGCGACCTGATGACGGGTCCGGCCGACCGGTTGGTCTGTGCAGCACGCACCGTGACCCTGGCCAGACTGGCCGAGATGATCGCCCGCCACAACGTCGGCGCCCTGCCGATCCTGGACGAAAACAACGGCCTCTGCGGCGTGGTCTCGGAACGCGACATCGTCCGCGCGCTGGCGCTGGATGGCCATGCTGCGCTGACCTTGACCGCCGGCGAGTTGATGACCCGGGCGGTGATCTCCTGCCCGCCCACGGCGACCTTCGAGATGGCACGCAAGCTGATGCTCAAGCATGGCATCCGCCACCTCCCGGTCATCGACGAAGACGGGACGCTGGTCGGGGTCGTCAGCCAGCGCGACCTGGTTGCCGCCATCGACCTGCGGCCACGCGCCAACCAGGCGGCCTGAACCCCGTCACCTGCCCCGTGCCGGCGTGGACTCTCCGCGCCGGTGCCACAGCGCACCATCTGACCGAACCGGCGCGGCCCCGGTGGCGCCTGTCTGCTCGCGGCGCGCCACCCGTTAAGCGGCCGCGTCGGGATCAAATGCAGGTGACGTCACCACCATGGGTGCCGCCGGGTGAGCTACCAGGAGCGGACGCGGCCGGTGTCGAGGTGGACGAAGCGCGACTTGCGGTAGAGCCCTACCCCGCCGCCGCGCAGCGCCTTGGCCGCCCGGTAGAGTTCCTCGGTTTCGACCTGTGGCACGCGAATGTCGATCGCCCGGCCCTGCATGTGCAGGCTGCGCTTGGCGACGCCGTTGCTGGCCTGACGCAGGCTGGCATTGGTCCTGGGTGACCGGTAGCCGGAGATGACCTGGATCTCGCGCCTGGGGCCGACCTGCTGCTGCAGGCGGTGGAGTTGGTCGAGCAGGCCGGGGTCGATCGGGTGCCGCTCGTCGGCGCGGTGGTCGCGCAGCAGGTGGGCGAGGTCACTCAGGGCGCCGTGGTCATAGCGCCCGTCGACCCAGTAGGCGACGCGCAGCCGCTCGTCGGTGTGCAGATTGAACAGGGTCAGGGAGCGTGCCCCCCCCAGCTTGGCCACGGCTGGGTGCGGCAACCAGAGCAGGGTGGCCGAGCCGGCGCAACCGGTCAGGAAACGTCGCCGGGAGATGCCGGCCGCGGGCGTGGTTGTGGCTGTTTTGTCAGCTGGCACCGTATTCCCCGTGTTGTGTTTTGAGCGCACCGGCGGCTGTGGGAAAAGCTCCTGAGCCTCCCGGTCGCCATGACAGCTGGCGAGCATTATAACCGCGATCGGGCGGCGTGCCAGGTGACCGGGGCGGAAGCGGGCGGCGGCGAAACCTTTTACAATAATCGGCTCATCCCAAGCGAGCCAAGGAGCCTCGATGCTGATTCGAGAAAACACGGTCGTTTCGATCGATTATGTGCTGACCGACGCGGCCGGCGCCGTGCTCGACCGCTCTGCCGAGGGCAGCCCGCTCTCCTACCTGCAGGGCGCGAGCAACATCATCCCCGGCCTCGAGCGCGCGCTGGAGGGCAAGACCCAGGGCGAATCGCTGCAGGTCGAGGTGGCGCCGGCCGACGGTTACGGCGACTACGACCAGGACCTGGTGCAGGTGGTTTCGCGCGAGCTGTTCGAGGATGCCGACGCCCTCGAGCCGGGCATGCGCTTCCAGGCCAACAGCGACAGCGGCACGCTGCTGGTCACCGTGACCGACGTCAGCGACGACGGCGTGACCGTTGACGGCAACCACCCGTTGGCGGGCCAGACCCTGACCTTTGACGTCACCGTCGCCGGCGTGCGCGAGGCGACCGAAGAGGAGCTTGCGCACGGCCACGTGCACGATTGAGCCGGTACCCGTAGCCACGGGTGCCGGTCTGCCAGCCCGGTCCGACCGGGGGCGACAGGAACGGTCGCGGGGGCGCCCGCAGGGGACCGCGGCGGTCAGAAGAAGTTGTGATCCTTCCAGGCGTCGCCGTCGGTCTTGCGCCGCGCCTTCTGCCGCCGGTCAGTCTTCTTGGGCTCGAAACGGAGTTCCTGGCGCTGGTCGGTCGTCACCCGGCGCTCGTTGCCGTCGCGCCGCTCGGCGCCGCGATACTCATCGTGATCGCCTTCCTGTTTTTCCGGGTCAGCCATCGTTTGCCATCCTGTGCGGTGGGGTGAGTCGGGCCCGCTGGTCGCAGGCGGCCGTACAGGTCATTTATAGCAGCGGATGGCTGGCCACGCAGGGCCGTTCGTCGCCTTCAACCTACCGCTCCGCCGCGTCGCAGCCGTGCGATGGCATCCGGGTCGTAACCGAGCTCGCCGAGGATGGCGTCGGTATGCTCGCCCAGCGCCGGCACCGGGTCCATCCGCGGCGCGGCGTCGTGCCACGCGCCCGGCGGCAGCAGCGCCGGCAGCGGGCCACTCGGTGAGTCGATGGTGCGCCAGCGTTCGCGCGCCGCCAGCTGCGGGTGGGCCCAGAGGGCGGCCATGTCGTTGACCCGGGCGTTGGCGATCTGCGCCCGGTCGAGGCGCGCCTCGACCGCGGCCACGGTCAGGCCGCTGAAGACGGCGCCGATCTCGGCATCGAGCGCCGCGCGGTGGGCCGAGCGATCGAAATTGCTGGCAAAGCGGGGGTCGTCGGCCAGCCCGGGACGCTCCAGCACGTCGGCGCAGAAGCGCTGCCACTCGCGCTCGTTCTGCAGCCCCAGCATCACCTCGCCGTCGGCGGTGGCGAACGGGCCGTAGGGGTAGATGGTGGCGTGCGCGGCACCGGTGCGCGGCGGCGGTTCGGCGCCGTCGAAGGCGTAGTAGAGCGGGTAGCCCATCCACTCGCCGAGGGCCTCGAGCATCGACACCTCGATGCGCGTGCCGCGCCCGCTCCGGCCGCGCTGCAGCAGCGCGGCCAGCACCTGCGAGTAGGCGTACATGCCGGCGGCGATGTCGGCGATGGAGATGCCCGTCTTGGCCATCTGCTCCGGCCCGCCGGTGACCGACAGCAGGCCGGCCTCGCTCTGGATCAGCAGGTCGTAGGCCTTGCGGTCGCGCGCCGGGCCGTCGTCGCCGTAACCGGAGATATCGCAGACGATCAGCTCCGGGTGGTCGGCGGTCAGCGTCTCAAAGCCGAGCCCGAGGCGCGCCGCGGCGCCGGGGGCCAGGTTCTGCACCAGCACGTCGGCGCGGGCGACCAGGCGGGTGAGAATCTCGGCCGCGTCCGGGTGCTTGGCGTCCAGGGCGAAGCTCTCCTTGGAGCGGTTGCACCAGACGAAGTGGGAGCAGAGGCCGTTGACCCGCTGGTCGTAGCCGCGGGCGAAATCGCCGCTGCCGGGACGCTCGATCTTGATCACCCGGGCGCCGAGGTCGGCCAGGTGACGGGTCGCCAGCGGCGCGGCGATGGCGTGTTCCAGGGTGACGACGGTGGTGCCGGCAAGGGGTTGCATGGATCGGTCAGCTCGATTGATGGAGTGTGGGTCGGGTTTCGGCCCGACGGAATCGGTGCCCTGACGCCGGCCTCAGAACGACCGCGGCAGCCCGAGCACATGCTCGGCGACATAGGCGAGGATCAGGTTGGTCGAGATCGGCGCCACCTGGTAGAGGCGGGTCTCGCGGAACTTGCGCTCGACGTCGTACTCGGCGGCGAAGCCGAAGCCGCCGTGGGTCTGCAGGCAGGCGTTGGCCGCCTCCCACGACGCCTTGGCGGCCAGGTGCTTGGCCATGTTCGCCTGCGCGCCGCACGGCTGGTGGGCGTCGAAGCGCCGGCACGCCTCGAAGCGCATCAGGTTGGCCGCCTCGATCTCGATCTGCGCCTCGGCCAGTGGGAAGGCGATGCCCTGGTTCTGGCCGATCGGGCGGTCGAAGACGATCCGCTCGTTGGCGTAGTTGACCGCCCGCTCGATGAACCAGTAGCCGTCGCCGATGCACTCGGCGGCGATCAGCGTGCGCTCGGCGTTGAGGCCGTCGAGGATGTAGCGGAAACCCATCCCCTCCTCGCCGATCAGGTTCTCGGCCGGGATCTCGAGGTGGTCGAAGAACAGCTCGTTGGTCTCGTGGTTGACCATGTTGGCGATCGGCTTGACCGTCATGCCGTGGTCGACGGCATGGTGCAGGTCGACGAGGAAGATCGACATCCCCTCTGCCTTGCGCTTGACCTCGGCCAGCGGCGTGGTGCGTGCCAGCAGGATCATCAGGTCGGAGTGCTGCACGCGTGAGATCCAGACCTTCTGGCCGTTGACCACGTAGCGGTCGCCCTGGCGCACGGCCGTGGTCTTGATCTTGGTGGTGTCGGTGCCGGTGGTTGGCTCGGTCACGCCCATCGACTGCAGGCGCAGTTCGCCGCTGGCGATGCGCGGCAGGTAGCGCTGCTTCTGCGTCTCGGAGCCGTGCCGCAGCAGGGTGCCCATGTTGTACATCTGGCCGTGGCAGGCGCCGGCGTTGCCGCCGGCACGGTTGATCTCCTCCATGATCACCGACGCCTCGGCCAGGCCGAGGCCGCTGCCACCGTAGGTCTCGGGGATCAGCGCCGCCAGCCAGCCGGCCTCGGTCAGGGCGTCGACGAACGCCTCGGGGTAGCCGCGCGCGGCGTCGATGTCGCGGAAATAGCTGTCCGGGTAGTGCTTGCAGAGGTCGCGAACGGCGTCGCGGATGTCGCTGTAGGGGTCGTTGGCGTCGTGCATCGGGCGGGTTCCAGGGTGAAAAGGGTTGGGGTCAGCGCAGGGTGGCGGTCGCGTCCATGGCCAGCGCGCCGTCGGCGTCGGCGATCCAGAGCCGCAGCGCGCCGTCGTCGGCCGGCCGGCCGTGGACGGTCAGCGGCGCGGTGTCGAACAGCGGCCGCAGGGCGCGGAAGGCGAAGGTCGCCACCTCGGCGTCGGGTCGCTGCTGGCGCAGCAACTCGAGCAGCAGCGTCGCCTGCAGCGGGCCGTGGACGATCAGGCCGGGATAGCCCTCGACCTCGGTGGCGTAGCGCAGGTCGTAGTGGATGCGGTGGCCGTTGAAGGTCAGCGCCGAGTAGCGGAACAGCAGCACCGGGTCGGGGACCACGGTGCGGGTCCAGGCGGCGTCGGCGGGTGCCGGCTGCGGCGCCGGCGCCGGGGCGTTCGGGTCGGCCGCCTCGCGGTAGACGATGTCGTGCTCCTCGGTCAGCGCCGTGCCCAGCGCGTCCGTGTAGACGTGCTCGACGACGACGAACACCAGCTTGCCGGTGCGGCCCTCCTTGAGTCTGACGTCGCGAATGGTCGAGATCTTGGTGATCGGCGCGCCGACCCGGAGCGGCCGGGCGAAGTCGAAGCGGCCGCCGGCCCACATGCGCCGCGGCAACGGCACCGGCGGCAGGAAGCCGCCGCGACGCGGATGGCCGTCGGGGCCGAGTTCCGACTGGCGGACGATCGGGTTGAAGGCGATCCAGTGCCACAGCGGCGGCAGCGGGTCGCCGGCCTCCGGGGCGGCGGCGTGGTCCAGCGTCGCGGCCAGGCCGGCGGCGGCGGTCGGGCCGACGCTGTCGGTCAGGGTCTCGCTTTTGCCGATCCAGCTCGCCAGATGCTCGATGTCGAGGTTCACGCCGTGGCCCCAAGTTGCGGAATAACGGCTTATAGCGTGGTCGACGCGACGCGACCTGACAATCATTCATTTATTGAGCGATGATTCGTAAAAAGCGAAGGCAAGAATGTATCATTCGCAAAACGCGGTGCCGAGGCGACCCTCAGGGCACCCGGATAGCAGAGGGCTCGCCATGCGTTTCGACCTGTTCGACCTCGCGCTTTTCTCCAGTGTCGCCGAGGACGGCAGCATCACCGCCGCGGCCAAGCGCCACCACCTGGCGCTGGCGGCGGCCAGCACCCGGCTGCAGAAGCTCGAGCAGACGCTCGGGGCGACCCTGCTGGTGCGCGAGAACCGCGGCGTGCGGTTGACCGTCGCCGGTCAGACGCTGCTACGCCACGCCATCGACCTGGTGCAGCGCGCCGAACGGATGCGGGCCGAGGTCTCCGGGCACGGCGGCGGTTGGCGCGGGCACCTGCGCATCCTCGCCAACACCTCGGCGATCAGCGCCTCGCTGCCGCCGCAGCTCGGCACCTTCCTGGCCGGCCACCCCGAGGTCACCGTCGACCTCGAGGAACGGCTCTCCGCGGACATCGCCCGCGCCGTGGTCGCCGGCCGCGCCGACATCGGCGTGATCGCCGGCGAGGTGCCCACGCGTGGCCTGGAACTGGTGCCCTACCGCCGCGACGCCCTGGTCGCGGTGACGCCGGTCGACCATCCGCTGGCCCGGCGCCGGCGCATCGCCTTCCGCGACCTGCTCGACCATCCGTTCGTCAGCCTCGACGAGGGCTCGGCGATCGCTCGCTTCCTGGCCGACGCGGCGCGGCGGCTCGGTCGCAGCCTGCAGGTGCGGGTGCGGGTGCGCGCCTTCGACGGCGTCTGCCGGATGGTCGAGGCCAACGTCGGCGTGGCGGTGCTGCCGGGGGCCGTGGCGCGGCTGGCCGCGCGGCCGCTGAACCTGCCAGTGCGGCCGCTCAGCGATTCCTGGGCCGAGCGCAACCTGCAGCTCTGCGTCCCGGCGCGCGGGGCGCCGTCGCCGCTGGTGCGGCGGCTGATCGAGCACCTCGTCGCGGAGTGAGCGGGGGCGGCGCGGTCACGGGCCGCTGCGCCCGACCGGGCCGGTGCGCGACGTCAGGGTGACGGCGGCGGTCAGGCCTCCGCCAGCAGTTCGGCGCCCACGCCGTCGAGCAGCAGGTCGCAGGCGCGCGTCACGGCCGGGCTCAGGTCCGCCCCTTCGCCGAAGTCGACCCCCTCGATCGCCACCAGCACCAGCCGCCGGGGCAGCTGCTCGAGCACCCGCGCCAGCTCGATCGCCTCGGCGACGCCGAAACGGTGGCTCGAGTGGTGGCACAGCGCCGCCGGCACCGGCTCGCGCTGCGCCTCGATCCGGGTCACGCGACCGGGCTGACCGGCCGGCGCGGCGGCGTCGAACAGCCAGACGGCGTCGCGCCCCTGCCATGCCTCGATCAGGCCGCCCCCCTCGCCGGAGAGGTAGCGCGCGTCGACCCGGTCGCCCAGCCGCGCGGCCAGCCGGTCGACCAGCGCCGCCCCGACGCCGTCGTCGCGGCGCCAACGGTTGCCGGCAGCGATCAGCAGCGGACGGGGCACGCGGTGTGTCTTTTCGTGGGTCGGGCTGCAGCCCGACAATCGGGGCCGCGTCGGACTGAAGTCCGACCTACAGGGAAGAGCGGTGCGGGATTTGTAGGTCGGGCTTCAGCCCGACAACAACCGCCGCGTCGGGCTGAAGCCCGACCCACAGGGCGTAGCCGTCCGGGTCTGCGCCGGGCGGGGGCCTCCATTGCGGGGGCTGTTCCCATGCGGGCCTGGATCACGGCCGCGGGTCCGTCCCGTCTCAACCGCGGTCGACGGTCAGCTTGAGGAAGTGGGCCGAGCAGGAGATGCACGGATCGTAGTTGCGGATGGCCTGTTCGCAGCGCCACTTCAGCGCCTCGTCGTCGAGGTCGAGGTTGGCCTGGGCGATCAGCGCCAAATCGGACTCGATGATGCGCTGGTTGACCGAGGTCGGGGCGACGATCTTGGCGTCGGTGATCAGGCCGGCGGCGTCGATGGTGTAGCGGTGGTAGCAGAGGCCGCGCGGCGCCTCGGTGCAGCCGGAGCCGGTGCCGGCGCGTGGCGTCACCTCGACGGCGGGCTGGGCCGGTCTCTGCCAGCCCTCGACGATGCGCAGCGACTCTTCGAACGCGAACACCGTCTCGACAGCGCGTGCGAGCAGGCTGCGGAACGGGTTGCTCGAGCCGCCGACCAGGCCCACCGACTCGGCCGCCTTCAGCGCGCGCGGCGGCAGCCGGTCGGAGTTGATTGCGAGGCGGGCGAGGGGTCCGAGGTGGGCGCGTTCGCCGTCGAGGAACTCGCTCTGCAGCGAGTTCGAGTGCTGGACGTGGTGTTCGGTCAGGATGGTGTCGTACTCGGGGATGGAGACGTCGACCCCCTGGTTCGAGACCAGCCGCCCCTCGGTGATGGCGTACTCGTCGGGGTGGCGCAGGGCGAGGAAGTGGTACTCCTGCTCGAACTCCGGGAACTCCAGCTTGGCCAGATCCTGTACCGTCTGCTCGGCGGCCTCGAGGCCCCAGGCGAGGTCGTCGATGAACGCGGCCAGTTCGCTCTTCTCCGGCAGCCGGTAGAAGCCCCCGACCTTGACGTTGACCGGGTGGATCTCGCGCCCGCCGGCCAGCGTCATCAGCGCGTTGCCGATCTTTTTCATGCGCAGGCCGCGGCGCACCAGGTCGCCGTGCTCCTTGGCCATCGCGATCGAGTCCTCGAAGCCGAGGAAGTCGGGCAGGTGGAGCATGAACATGTGCAGCACGTGCGACTCGATCCACTCGCCGCAGTAGAGCAGTCGGCGCAGTTCGCGCAGGCCGCCGCCGACGGTCACGCCGCAGATCGACTCCATGGCGTGGCAGGCGCCCATCAGGTAGGCGACCGGACAGATGCCGCAGATGCGCGCGGTGATGTCCGGTGCCTCGCGAAAGTCGCGCCCGCGCAGGAAGGCCTCGAAAAAGCGCGGCGGCTCGAAGATGCGGAAGTCGGCCTTCTCCACCCGGCCGGCGCGGATCACCAGGTCCAGCGCCCCCTCGCCCTCGACCCGGGCCAGGGTGTCGACGGTGATGGTTCTACGGCTCATGGTCGGGGTGCTCCTGGCGGCGGCTCTCTTCGCGGAAGGCGGGGGCGTTGCCGTTGAAGTTCCGGTACAGGCGGACGAGTTGCTCCGGGCTCTGGCCGAGGTCGGCCAGGTGGGCGCTCAGCGCCACCGGGTTGGCGGTCGGCGTCGGCCCGAAGCAGCCGTAGCAGCCGCGTGCATGCCGCGGGCAGAGCGCGCCGCAGCCGGCCACGGTCACCGGGCCCAGGCACGGCGTGCCGTGGGCGACGGTGACGCAGACGTTGCCGTGGCGCTTGCACTCCTCGCAGACGCTGTAATCGGGCAGCGTCGGCAGGCGGCCGCGCAGCAGCGCCGCCAGCGTGGCCAGCAGCTGGCCCTTGTCGATCGGGCAGCCGCGCAGTTCGAAGTCGACCTTGACGTGGTCGGCGATCGGGGTCGAGGTGGCCAGGGCGTCGAGGTACTCGGGATGGGCGTAGACGGTGCGCGCGTAGTCGGCGACGTCGGCGAAGTTGCGCAGCGCCTGGATGCCGCCGCTGGTGGCGCAGGCGCCGATGGTCACCAGCAGCTTCGACTGCCGGCGCACTGCCCGGATGCGCTTGGCGTCGTGGGCCGTGGTCACCGAGCCTTCGACCAGCGAGACGTCGTAGGGGCCGGGCAGCACGGCGCGGGTCGCCTCGGGGAAGTAGGCGAGGTCGACCGCGTCGGCCACTGCCAGCAGTTCGTCCTCGCAGTCGAGCAGGGTCAGCTGGCAGCCGTCGCAGGAGGCGAACTTCCAGACGGCGAGCTTGGGCTTGCGCGGCTTGGCCATGGTCACAGCTCCCGGGCGTGGAACACTGGCGCGATGCGCTCGAAGGAGAAGACCGGGCCGTCCTTGCAGATGAACTCGGGGCCGAGTTGGCAGTGGCCGCAGAGGCCGACGGCGCAGTGCATGTTGCGCTCCATGGAGACGAACAGGCGGGCGTCGGGGACGCCGAGGTTCTGCAGCGCGGCGACGGTGAAGCGCATCATCACCTCCGGCCCGCAGATCAGCGCCACGCTGTGGTCCGGGTCGAAGCGGTGCTGGTGCGGGTCGATCAGCTTGGGCACCACGCCGACGCGGCCGGCCCAACTCGTGTCGGCGGCGTCGACGGTGGCCTCGACGAACAGGTCGAAGCGGCCGCGCCAGCGCTCCAGCTCCTTGCGGTAGAGCAGGTCGGCCGGGGTGCGGGCGCCGTAGTAGATGGCGACGCTGCCGTAGCGGGCGCGCTGGGCCAGGATGTGGTGGATGGCCGGGCGCAGCGGGGCCAGGCCGAGGCCGCCGGCGACGATCAGCAGGTCGCTGCCCTCGGCTTCGGCGACCGGCCAGCCGACGCCGAACGGCCCGCGCACGCCGATCTCGTCGCCCTTGCCGAGCTTGCGCATGACATCGGTGACCGCGCCGACGGCGCGGATGGTGTGCACCAGGGTCGCCCCGGCCGGGTCGCCGCTGATGCTGATCGGCACCTCGCCGACGCCGTGCAGGTAGAGCATGTTGAACTGGCCCGGGGCGTAGGCCAGCGGTGGGCCGCCGTCGGCTGGCTCCAGCTCCCAGGTGAAGACGTCGCGCAGCTCGCGCCGCACCCGGGTGATGCGGTACGGACGCGGCAGCATGGCGGCGCGGGCGGCGCTCATCTCAGCGGCGCTGGCCCGGATCGCCGTAGACATCCATCAGCTGCAGGCGCACGGCACTGAGGCGCCCGGCGATCACCGGGATGAAGCGCTTGAACACCTCGTAGCCGACCGAGTGGTCCTCCTCGCACTTGCCGCGCAGGCACTTGCCGTCGAGGCTGATGGCGCGTACCAGCGTGGTCGCGCGGGCGTCGTTTGCCCACCTGTGCGGCGGCACCAGCCACGACCAGCCGGCGATGTCGCCGCCCTGCAGTGTGTCGACCACCAGCGGCTCGCGCCCGGGCACGTGCAGTTCGACGGCGACGCTGCCGTGGCGGATCAGGAAGAAGCGGTCGGCCGGTTCGCCCTCGCGGAACAGGTAGGCGCCGGCGTGAAACACCTCGTTGCGGCCGCAGCCGGCAATGAACTTGCGCGGGCCCTCCGCCATGTCGGCAAAGAACGGGTGTTCGAGCAGCAGTTCGTCGAGCGGCTTGAGCGGTTCCATCCCTAGTCTCCTTGGGCGCCCTGCCGGATGGCTTGGGCCTCTGCGGTGATGTCGATGCCGACCGGGCACCAGGCGATGCAGCGGCCGCAGCCGACGCAGCCCGAGTGGCCGAACTGGTCGTGCCAGGTGGCGAGCTTGTGGGTCAGCCACTGGCGGTAGCGACTGCGGGTGTTGTTGCGGATGACGCCGCCGGCGACGTAGGAGTGGGCCGGGTTGAAGCAGCTGTCCCAGCGCCGGCTGCGGGTCGCCTCGATCCCGGCCAGGTCCGGCCGTTCCTCGACCGCGACACAGAAGCAGGTCGGGCAGACCTGGGTGCAGTTGCCGCAGTTGAGGCAGCGGGCGGCGACCTCATCCCAGCGCGGGTGGTCGAGGTTGGCCAGCAGCGCCGCGGGCAGGCCGGCGCCCTTGAGCCGGCGGCTGATCTGGGCCGCGGCACGGGCGCAGCCGGCATCGACGGCCGCGCGGTCGGCGCCGGTGGCGTCGTTGAGGTCCAACTGCTCGAGCAGCGCCGCGCCGGTCGCGCTGCCGGCCTCGACGGTGAAGCGGTGGGGGCCGTCGGCGACCAGCTCGGTCAGGGCGAGGTCGAAGCCGGCCGTGGCCCGCGGGCCGCTCTTTTGCGAGGTGCAGAAGCAGGTGGCGGCGGCGCGGGTGCAGTTGACCACGACGGTCAGGGCGCCGGCGCGGCGGCCGGCGTAGTCGTCGTCGGCGTAGGGGCCGTCGCGCAGGACCGCGTCGTGCACCTCGACGGCGCGCAGTTCGCATGGGCGCAGGCCGATCAGGGCGCGGCGGGTGGTGTCGGGCGGGGCCGCGGTGAAGGTGAGCCGGCCCGCCTTGCGGGTGACGGTGAACAGCGTCCGTTCGGCCGGGAACAGCTGCGCCTTCCACGGCTCGGCGGTGAGTACGCAGCCGAACAGGTCGGGCGCGTCGCTCGGCAGCAGCCGGTAGTGGCCGGGGGCGTGTTCGTCGCGCCAGCCGATCGGCAGTTCGGCGGCGGTCCCGATCTCGCGCGGGACCACGGCGCCGTCGCGCACGGTCGGCGCGAGGGTCCGGTAGCCCTGCTCGCGCAGCAGATGCAGCAGGTCGTCGAAACGGTCGCGCGTGAGCAGCTTCATTGCGGTCCTGGGGGCATGCGATCGGCGTCCCTGCCTCCTGCTTGGGCGCAGCCATCATATAGTACCGTGACCCATAGATTTCGACACAACCAGAGCTCCCCGGATGCGCCAGGGCAAGGCGCAGCGCGCAGGCAATGGCCCAGCCCTTGGCAAGCGCTGCA
>Ga0326597_10008748_pt1 | contig 13620 bp, 13 predicted proteins | sample RVTome_12_FD_203789 | JGI IMG/M metagenome (GOLD analysis project Ga0326597, IMG submission 203789) | Soil microbial communities from uranium-contaminated site in the Upper Colorado River Basin, Wyoming, United States - RVT100D185 | ecosystem: Environmental > Terrestrial > Soil > Contaminated >... | reverse complement strand
CCGATCCAGCATTTCTTTGGGGGCATAAGTCCCGGTCCCGGCATACTTCAATTCCACGATGTCTCCCGGGGCAACGCGGAGCATGAGAAAGACCAGGACCGCCACCCCCAGAAGCGTGGGAATCATGAGCAACAGCCGGTTCAGCAAGTACTGCCGCATGACTCAGGGATAATCGAGGATCGAAGATGGAGGATGGACGATAGGCCATCCTCGATCCTCGAGCTTCTATCCTCGGTCTCCCCTACTCCGCCAGCCAGATATCCCCCAGATGCATGAAGTAGTGGCTGGGCACGGCCTTGAAGTCCTTGACCTTGGCCCAGTGGGGATTAATCTTCTGCCACCACAGAACATGGAACTGATACGCCTGCTCATCCAGCGCCCGTTTCTCAAACTGCCGCAGAAGTTTAACCCGCTCCTTCAGATTGGCCGCGCGGCCCTGCTTTGCGTAGAGCTCGTCTAGCACAGGGTCCTTGTATCGCGCATAGTTGAGCGGGCTTTTGTCGGTGCTCAAAAACTTTATCAGCTGGAGATCCGGCTCATCCATGAAATCGCAGTTGAAATCGATGCCAACGTCGTAATTTCCCTGCCTGAAATCGTTGAAATAGGCTCCTTCTTCCTGCTGGACGTGATTGACGTTCAGGCCCACCTGACGCCACTGATCGATTAGAAAGACTCCGGTGACCTCATAGGGTTCTTTGATATTCCTGTTCTTGAGTGTGAAGGAACTGCCTTCCGGCACTCCCGCCTCTTTCAAAAGGCGCCTTGCCTCCTTGCGCGACGCTTCTACGTTTTTGCCGAATCCGGCGAGCTTGGTCAGCTCGGCCTCAGGGGTTGCGAATTCCGATCCGGGCCGGAACAGCCCGCCGACATATTTCATAAGCGAAATCTTGGAAAGGGCCTTGGAGGCCTCCCAACGATCAATGGCAAGGGTGAGCGCGCGTCTGACGCGCGGGTCATCGAAGGGCTTCTTCTCGTTGTTAATAACCGCGGTGAGATTGCAGATCCAGGAGCTCTCCTGAACTTCGATCTTATTACCCAAGGCCTTCACGAGGTCATCCCTCGCTGCCGGATTGAATCCCCGGAACTCGATCAGGGCCTGGCCGCTCCGGATCGCTGCGACCCGCGGAGCGGTGTCCCGAATAAAGATCGCTCTGTAGCCATCCAAGTACGGCCGGCCCTTGACAAAATAGTTGGGGTTCTTTTTCCCGACCCAATGGGAACCCGGCACATGCTCGACGAAAACGAATGGGCCGGTTCCCATGATGTTTTTCTCATACCAGCGGGGGTCTTTTTCCAGGATGTCGGCCTTGTAAATAAAGTTCCAGGGGGATGCCATGTTGGCCAGAAAGGAGGCCGAAGGCTGCTTGAGGCGAAAGACGACGGTATAGATGTCCGGAGTTTCGATCTTGTCCACGACCGCGGCATAGGAAGCCTGTCGCGCGCTCACCACTCCCTGAGGAGGAAAAACAATCTTGTCGTAAGTCGCCTTTACATCTTTCGATGTCAGCGCGCTGCCATCGTGGAATTGGATCCCTTTGCGGATATTAAAGGTATAGCTCAAACCATCCTTGGAGACAGACCATCTCTCCGCTACATCCGGGACCACCTTGGGGTAGTTCAAAAGATCGAAGCGCACCAGCGTGCTGTAGTGCGGCGCCACGGGATGGAGCATGGCGAACGTCGTCTCCCGGTGGCCGTCGTATGACGGCGGCGTGCCGCCGACAGCGAAGACCAACTCACCGCCGCTGCGCGGAGTTTGAGCCTGCGCCGCCATGAGCCGCGGAGCCTGGAAAAACAACGCCACCATACCGGCAACGACCATGGCCTTTGCCTTGTGATTTCCAACCTGCATTAGTTTCATAGGACCTCCCGTAACCCTAGATTTTGGCAGGCGTCCGCCCGCTCCTAGTGTCCTACAGCTAAGTCACGTTTCATGCAAGTGTGGAGCCCCACGGGCAAAGCCCGCGGGGCGGAATCCTGAGCAAGCGCCACGGCCCAAGGCCGGGACGCGCGTCGAAGGGTCGCCTGGTATTTCACCGCCGAAACTCGACATCGGCGAGAGACACCAGATTCCAGGTCTTGCCGCCGACGGATTGGCTGAGCAAGACTTTGTCGTCGGGCAATGGATGGAGTCTTTGCAGATCCCGGTCCCTGATCAGAAGAAAACCTGGTCGGTTTCCGAGTGCCGGCGCTTGGCCGCCCGGCCGCGATGAAAGGACCGGAATGATTTCGCGGCCCGTATAAAAATTGTAGTCGTTCATCGTGTCGGCATAAATGTAAAGTGGCACGTCCGGCGGCACTCTTGCGTTGACGGCCAGAGCCAACGGCCGCGGCGACTTGAAGCGGTCGAGATAGGGCAGAAACCAGATCGAGGCCGTCAGCGCGCCGAGCGCCATCATCAGAGCCGTTGATAAGAGCACCTGCCACAATCTGCGATACCATAGAAGGTAAAAGCTGAAGATCGACCCGCCGCCGATCGCTAAAACGACCGGAACGCTCAGCCAAAATGCGTCTCTGCGCAACATCCAAGTCGCTATGGGAACCGCCAAGCAACCCAGCGCGAGCAAAGCAAAGAACACGTATGCCAGACCTTTTTGGAACCGAACCAGCGGAAGCTTACCGCTTATGAGGTCGTCAAAGTAGACCGCGACAAAAAGTGCCGTTACCGGCAACAGTGGAAGCAGATAAAGATCGCGCTTCGAATCGGAAAGGCTAAAGAAAACAAAAACGACGAAGAACCAGAGCGTAAAGAAAAGTGACGCCGGCTCGGCAAACAATTTCTTGCTCGGTTTATATGCAAACAGCGCCGGCAAAGCGAAAACCGTCCAGGGCAACAGGTCCACCGGCAAGGTCGTAAAGTAATAGTAGAACGGCTCGCGGTGACCCAGGGGATCGGTAAAACGCCGGATATGGTGAATGTAGATGAAATCGCCAAGCCATTTTCCGCCGGTGGCTTGGTTGACCAAAAAAAACCACGGCGCCGCGACCAATAGAAAGAGCGGGATTCCCAACGGCAGCCGCGCTTCGCGGAGCAAGCGCCAATCCCGTCTGACGACGACGAACGTTAGAAGAATAAGCGCCGGGAGCACGACGCCGATCAGCCCCTTCGTCAAGGTGGCAAGGGCCATGAAAATATATGCCGCAATCATTTCGTTCCGGTTTTCCTTAATGAGAATAGCCCGCACGGCGAAAAGCATCGAAAGGAGGAATAGGAACGCAAAGAGCATGTCCACGTGGGCCCACCGGGCTTCCAAGATAACCCGAACTGAGGTGGCAAGAACCACGGCGGCCATGAAGCCGATTCTAGGGCCGAAAAAATCTTTGCCGAGCTTATAGGTGGCGATAACCGCCCCAAGGGCGCCAAGCGCCGCCGGCAAGCGCACGGTCCATTCGTTCACGACGCCAGCAAGTTTAGAAAAAATCAGGACCAACCAAAAGAATGGAATCGGCTTATCGGTATACAGGTCGCCGTTGATCGTCGGAACGATCCACTCCCCCTTCATGAACATCACTCGCGCGATCTCCGCGTAGCGCGGCTCCACCGGCGCCCAGAAATCGCGCGAGCCAAGCGCTGTTAGATAGAGAACCGCGCCGAGCAGCGTCAGAAGGAGGGGATAGTATTTCTCATTGCTCATCTCTTGGGATGAATAACCTATTGCGCAGATAACCGAAAGCGGAGCGCCGATCTTTGCAAGCTCCAACCTCGCCAAACCTCAAAGATGACCGGGTAGACGATGATCTCAAGGAGAAACGAGGTGATGACCCCGCCGATCATGGGCGCGGCGACGCGCTTCATCACGTCGGCGCCGGCGCCGTGGTTCCACATGATCGGCGCCAAACCCAACTGAAGCGCCAATACGGTGATCATCTTGGGCCAATGACCCGACCGCCCCACATCCAGCCGTAAAGTCCAACTGCTAAGAGGACGGCAAATAGAGGCACGAGAAAATAATCGAGATATGGGACCAGAAAGCTCAAGCCAACCAAACCGAGCGGAAAAACTAGAAGCGGCGTAAAGCAGCAGAGCGCAGTCGCAACCGAGCCCCACAACCCGGTTCTGCAACATCGGTCTGCTCGGGAATTCGGCGTAGATTCTTTGCCGGAAAGGTCAATCATCATTTCACCTTTTGCATTGACTCACATGGTAAGCACTCCGGTTGAGTTAGGCCCCAGATTTTCGTCTCGGGCCTAATCACTCCGATGATCTTCTCACACCTCTCGCAGCTCGCCGCGACGCACGTGCGCCATCGGTCCGTTCGTGCTCAAGCGCCGCGATGATCGTGCACATGTCGACGGTTGCGGCTCCGACTTGAAAGACGATTCCGGCGGTCGAGATTTGCTAGTAGCGCCGAGTGCAGTCAGACAGTGCTCGCATTGGCTGCTCCGGCAGCGCGCAGCTCGGAGAGCGCGACGCCTTGGCACCACAGCGCGAGGGTGCCGATGCCGGCGACGCTCAGCAGGCTTGCCCCTTGCACGACCAGCAGCATCGCGAGCGCCCGCTCCTCCGAGACGCCGAACAGGCCGAGCGCGAAAATCCCGCCGATAACGAAGCTGCCGGTGATCCGCGCGAAGTGGCCCAGGATCACGAGGAAACCGAGAAACACCATAACGAAGAGGTACTGTGCCGGCAGCAGTCCTGCATCCATGGCGAGGCCGGCCCACATAAGGTGGGTGGCCGCGATGAGCTTAATCGCCACGCTGGCGAGCACGATACCGAGGCCGCGTCCCAATTCGCGCGGCCAGACGATGCCGGTGGCGAACGAGGCAGTAATCCGCTGAACCGGGCCGACCATGGAGGCCGGCAGGCGCACGATCAGTCCGACCAGCCTGCCGTCGGGGCGCGATGCTCCGCGCTTGTAGACGAGCAAGCTCAACAACAGTAGCACGAAAAGCACGAGGCTTCCCGCTGCGCCCCAGACCAGCCCAGCGCGAATGCCGCCGGTCGGATCAGGGAAGACGACCAGCAGCAGCGCGACCGGAACCAGAAGAGCGAAGACCACGCCGTCGGTCAGCCGGTCGAGCGCCACCGTCGCGAGCACAGAACTCATCGGCAATCCTGCGCGGCGGGCGACCAGCCAAGAGCGCGCCAAGGCGGCGAAGCCAAAAGGAACCCACAGGCCCAGCAGGTAGCCTGCCATAATTGCGCCGAACAGGGGCAGTGTGCCGATGGGCCACAGCGGATAAAGAAGCTGGCGCCATTTCCAGCCCCGCACCAACTGCTCGGCCGCAATCGCGAGCGGCACTAGCACGACGTAGCGAACGTCGGCATCGGCAAGGATCGCGAGGAAGCGGTCGAACTCCAATCCCCGCAGGAGCCAAGCGAGCGTCGCCACGCCGACCAGAGCGCCGAACCATGGCAACCATCGGCGCCAGCGCGAGGCTACCGCGCCCGCGATCACTCCCCGGCCCCGACGCGATCGAGATCTGAATCATCAACGCATCCACAGCCACAGCTTCCATCGCCGCAATCCATGGCCTCTTCAATCACAGGCAACCTTCTCCCTGGGTTCAGTTCGACAAGCTCCTCGCAGCCGCAACCACATTCTCCTGTCCCACAGCTCATAATTTCACCCCCTTTCTTTTTAGATCACTTGGTCAGGCAACCTGCCTAACTCCGGGCTCTTCAGCCTCAGCCAGGCCGTCAGCCTCCAGGGTTGACGATGGAGAAGCCAGAGCCTTTTTCTGTCTTCACGCATCTGATCTCCACGCCTTGAACGTGCTGACTAGTTAAGGGGTCAACAAATAGTTTGATTCCCTTGTCTTCTAATATCAGGTCATCCGGCCGAGCCTCCTCTTCCACATCAAGGCTAAAAGACACACCTCCTCTTTCATTTCGCTTAGCCCGGATTCGTACTCCCGAACCCGAGTACCGCTGCAAAGCATTTTTGATTTTTTCCGCTGCTTCGGCAGTGATTGTCATCATTTCGTTTGGGAGTACCTGTAGAGTTTTTTTAGCTGTCTTTTTCTTTTCGCTCATTGGGACACTACTTTTAAGTAATCTTATAACCTTTCCCCTTAAGGGGAGAGTCAAGTCCCGGCGGAAACTTTTTTATTGCTCTAAGGTGTTAGAGCCCGACCTGATCGTGTGAGCTGCACGGGTATCTCAGAACAGATGCAGAAGCCTTCGGGAAGAGGGACTCTCTCCGCTCCCTTTTTAATTTTTTTGAGTTCTGTCCTGAGAAGACTTAGCTCGCGCAACTTCCGGTCAATTTCCTCAAGCTGCTGATCAACCAGCTTTTGGAGAGCAGGCTGGATGCTGTTGCAATCGCAGCCCTGTCCCTTCAACGATTTAACAATTTCCTGAATCTGCGAGAGCCTTAAGCCCAGCAGCTTCACCCTCTTGATCAACCTCAGCCGCCTCACGTCTCGGTCCGTATAAAGCCTGTAACCGGATGAAAAAAGCCTATCCGGAGCTGGTATCAAACCGATCTTCTCGTAGAACCGGATCGCCTTCACCGAGATGCCCGTCTCTTCAGCAGCCTCACCTATCTTTAGTGCCTTCATGGTCAAAATTATAAACTCTCCCCTTAGCTGGAGAGTCAAGAGCCGTTGAATCTAACTACTTCTAGGGCTTCATAAGAACAGACTGAGCTACTTTTTCACCCTTATCTGTAACGAAGTGGATAGTCACAGCGGCTCCTTGGAGCTAGAAAAGGAATAATTTCTCATCGCCTTTTTTCAGGATCGTGTCCCGGGTGACCTTGAGGGTCGCTTGATGAGCTTTTCCGTTGGCTTTGCTTTCCAGAACCAGAGTCCCTTCGCATGTTCCAACTTTTCCCGGCACGACGCTGCAAGAGGTGAGATTCGTTTTAATCACCTTTCCTTCGATTTTCTCTTGGCCGAAACCCGGCGAACTAAATGTGGCCACGACCAATGCACAGACAACTAAGCTACCGAACATTTTCGTTTTTGACATCTCGGTGTCTCCTTCCTTTACGCGCTGTTTTGAATTCTGCCATCCCTGATTTGCAGAACTTGATCCGCCATCTGAGCCAACGGTTCAGCGTGGGTTACGACCACAACCGTGCGCTCGCTTGAGATCTCTTTTAGGAGCTCATAGATTGTCTGGCCCGTGTGAGAGTCCAAATTGCCAGTCGGTTCGTCAGCCAGTATGAGCGGAGGATTATTGGCCAGCGCCCGTGCGATTGCGACTCGCTGCATCTCCCCGCCGCTCAGCTCGCTTGGCCGGTGTTTAAACCGCTGTCCTAATCCAAGCCGTTCGAGCAAAGACTTTGCCCGCGTAACTCTCTCAGGCTTTGGCACTTCGTTAAATTCCATCGGTAGCGTGACATTCTCGAACGCCGTGAGATTGGGAATCAGGTTGAAGGTCTGGAAGACGAAACCGACAGTCTGCCGGCGAAATCGAGTCAGCTCGCTTTCGGGAAGGCCGTTCAACGTCTTCCCGGCCACGACGACTTCTCCTCGTGTCGGCCGATCCATTGCGCCAATCATGTGGAGCAGGGTGGATTTGCCGCTCCCGCTAGGACCGACGATAGCGACCATGCCTGTCGTTGGGATCTCCTGATTGATCCCATCCGCGGCCTTTACAGTCTCGCCGCCTTTCTTGTAGTACTTCGCTACGTCTCTAAGGGCGATTAACGCTTTTTTCTCACTCATGCTTCATTGCCTCTAATGGAGAGAGTTTAATTACCTGCCACAGGCCATAGGCGCTCCCGATGGCTGATGCGAGGAACGCAACCGAAACCAGAACACCCAGACCGGATGCGGAAATCTGATTGCTGACGCTCAGGCTTTGCACAAGCGGCTTGTAATGACTGGGAAGAAATGGGGTGATGCCGAAGGCAAAAACGGGTCCTGTAATCACTTCGCCAACGATCTTGAACAAGATGAGTGCAACTAGGCCGGCGAGAATAGTGAGAGCGATAGCCTCGGTAAGAACCACAACCGTGAGACCGCCGTCGCTTGCCCCAATGGCCTTCAACGTACCTATCTCTTTTGATCTCTCCCGGACCTGCATGAGCGTCACGAAGAAGATGACCGTGATCATCAAAACCAGCGCGAGAAGGCCTCCGACGACTGTGAGGCGGGTGACCGTCCGGCTGGTGGTCGCCGTAAATACAGCAGCTCCCTTCGGCGCCAGGATGTCGGCCACGTCTCCAACCACTTCCTGAAGCCTCTTGGTAACAGATTCGACGTTGTCCACGGAGTTCACTCGGACAAAGACCCAGGAAATCCCTTGATGGACAGCATAGATGTCGCGGAACGTATCCAAAGGCATAAATAGCTGGAGATCGCCGAAAACATACCCGCTGGCGTACATTCCGATGATGTTCAGGGTGCGTTTAGGCCGGTCCATGCGAAAAATCACGGGATGAGTGCGCGTGGGATCTACGACGAGTCTCGCCTTACCGCTCTCGATATCCTGGGGCATGATGCCGGCCCACTTCGCGTAACCTTGACCGATGATTGCGACGTCCTGCCCCCGATCATTGGAAGTAAAGTCCCGGCCAGCTATGATCCGCGGACTCCCCGCCTCACCGTGAGACTCAAGACGTTTCTCTGCGTTTGGCTCGAGGCCGACGTGCATAACGAAGTTCGGCTCCGTGATCGGGGCCATTGCGAGAAGATAAGGCTCCACATCCACGACATGCTCGATCTGCTTTACCTTCTCCAAGGTATCCTGGGGCAAGATGCGGTCTTGTCCCACCATGTTTATGTGCCCCATGGAGCCTCTGGCGCGAAGTTGGAGCAACGTATTCACGTCGCGCTTCAGGACTTCGGTTTGGCTTTGAATCGCGCCACCGATCGCTTGCATGATGAGAAGCAGAAAGAAAGGGACGGCGATCAAGATGACGATAACGGCCAGTCGCAACTTGCTTCGGAAAAGATTGCGTAATCCCAGGACGATCAGTCTCATAGCAACTCCTTAATTGCTCTTCATAGCTTCAACCGGGCTCAGGCGAACTCCTTTAATGATGGGATAGAGACTGCCAATCGCGGCAAAGGCGAAGCCCCGAGGATGATCAAAACAAATGTGTTTCGGTCCAGCGTCGTGACCATGCCCAGAGTTCGCTGGAGAATTTCTAACGATAAGGCGGCCACGAGCACAGCTCCTACTCCGGCGATCAGGATCAGAGCGGCGACCTCGGCCAGGAACTGTTTGGTGATTTCGAGATTCGACGCGCCAAGCGCTTTTAATGTGCCAATCTCTCGAATTCGCTCCCTGGTTGTAAACACCATCACGAAGACGACTAAAACGCCCCCGATGATAAAGAGGAGAACAGATCCATAGAACGTCGCAGCCGTCATGGTGCCGAGGGTTGTTTTGGCTGTAGAGACTTGCTCGGCTGCTGTGACGACATCGACTCCTGGAATGCGTTTGAGATCCGCGGCGACCGCCGCGACGTTTGCCACTGAGTCCACGGTGACCCTGATCTTTGAGAGCTTATCACCCGGTTTAAAGATGCGCCGGAAAGTTTCCAGGGGAAGGAAGACGTGGTTATCACCAAAATCGTTTCCCGTCGCGTAGATGCCAACGATCTGGAAGGACTCTCCGTCGAGGATGATTTTCTTTTGATCAAGAGCGGATGCATCCATCTCCGTAATCCCCACCCGCTCCTTCGCGTACAGCCGGCCAACGACAGTCACATTCTCGCTCGCATCCTTCTCGTCCAAGCCCCGCCCGGCTAGGATTCTGGCATTTTCATAATCGACCTCCCCGATGGCCCGCATGGGCGCGCCCGGTCTGAGGCCAATCACCATCGCGTAGGCATTCGGCTTCGTGGGGTCAATTTGAGGCGTATGCACATATTCCTCAATCTTCAGAATGTGCTTTGCGTGAGGGATGCGCTGGATCATTTCCAGAGTTGTGATCGAGAACTCATCCGCGCCGACGGGTTTGTCTCCGCCGAACCCACCGGTCCCGAACGCTCCGGCTTCGCGAAGCTCGACGAGCGTGCGCAGACGGGCCTGAAGGCTTTCCAATTGCTCTTGAGTTTGGAACGCGACCTGAACCATCACCGCAAAGAGACCGATGACGATGGATAACAAAAGCAAGACGACTGTTGTCCTCACCTTGTTCCTAAAAGGATTCCTGAGGCCTCGCTGAATTGCGCTCATACACTCCCGTCACTTCATCATGCCCATCGGCATCCATTGCATCGTGAATCCGACAAAGCCGTTGTAAAAGAGCAAGAGGCTTACACTTGCAACCAGAATAAGAACGCCGCTGATGCGTTCTATATATAAGGACGTGGGCGCTATATTCAGCGCTTTGAGAAGGCCAACAGAAACCGCCACGGCTGATAGAACTCCGCCACGGCCAAGTGCATACGTGACCATTAGTAATGTGCCGTGCGACACGCTTCCCTGAACGGCCACGAAAGCTACGATGGCAAAAAAGATCGGTATCGTACAGGGAGTGACGACAAGCCCGAAGGGAAGGCCCAAAGCAAAAGCGCCGAACGCCGTGCTCGGTTGCCGTGCCCAACGGAATATCGGCATGACGGGCATCTTAAGCTTTAAAACCCCGAGAAGCTGAAGGCCCATTAGCAAGCCGACCACACCAGGAATCCATCGATCCAGTTGGTAGTTAGTAAAAATCATTAAGACGGAATTTCCTAGAAATTGATGCGATTGTTCCGATAAGAGCGAGCGTAACCGCATTCCCCACGATAAACGGTATTGCCAGGCGGAGACCTCCTCCACTGTTCGATTGAGCGTAGCCTCCTATATATCCACCAAACATGCTGAGCACGGGCACGTAGCACGGACTGAGCGCGCTAGCCAGGCCGCCAGCCATAACGAGTAGATAAACCCAAGGCGAAAGCTGAGTTGTGGAACCCAGCGCTTCATAAAGCTGTTGCATCCAGTGAAAAATGGTCTCTATCATTTCGGAAGTTCCTCGGTCCCTCGGACTTGAAAGCCGGCTTGTGCGATGGCCCGCTTTAGGCGCTCGATTGACACCTTGCCCGGATCGTAGAGGACCGTTGCGCTATCGCTTTTAAGATCAACATCGTACGCGATGACACCTGATACTTGTTTCAGTTTGGCCGCAACTGCGGCCTTGCAGAAAATTCAGGCCATGCCAATGTTTTTAAGCACGACTTTTTTCTGATTTGGTCCTGGAGCCGGAACAATTGCGCTGGCGTTTCTTGTCGAACTACTAACTTGGGCAGTTGAAGCGCCGACCAAAATATAACTTAGTGCAGCAATCCCAAGTCCAAGAACCAACAAAGTCCATTTGTTTGTGTTCTTCATAGATCGTTGATTCGATGTGGTAGCGGAAGCGATCATCAGACCGCCTCAGCCGGCGATCGCGGTTGCGGGCGGCCCACGCTCATTACGGCGTTGAAAAAGAGAGATGGCTTTCCCCATAGGGAGTTGAAGAAGATCGCAGTCACGCTTCCCGCCATCGCTGCCATGGCCCATACGGGATAAATGAGTCCGGTCGCGGCGACCGGAATGCCGATGCCGTTGAAGCAGAATGCCAGCACCACGTTCTGCACCATCTTGCGATACCCACGACGGCTGATGTCGTACGCGACGAGGATCGATTCAAGGCGATTTCCCAGGATGATGATATCGGCCGACTCGATCGCGATGTCCGTACCGCTCCCCATGGCGATGCCGACGTCCGCTTGCATGAGCGCTGGGGCGTCGTTTATGCCATCGCCCACCATTGCGACTTTTCCGGTTCGCTGGAGCCGACGAATGATATCCGCTTTCCGGTCGGGCAGGACGCCAGCATACACTTCGTCGATGCCAGCCTCCGCAGCCATTCGCTTAGCCGCGCACTCGTTGTCGCCAGTGAGAAGAACGGGTTTGATCCCCGTTTTGCGAAGGGCCGTAACCGTCCTCGCCGCGTCGGCCCGCAACCTGTCGCCAAGCGCGACGATGCCTAACGCATTACCGCTTCTCGCAACCGCGATGACGGTGCGCCCCACTTCTTCCAAGTCGTGAATACGTGGGGCAAGAGGCGCAACGTCAATACCTTCTTCTTCCAAAAACTTTGGGCTCCCAACCAGAACCTTTGCCCCCTTGATAGCAGCGGACACACCGCGGCCCGGAACCGCCAGGAAGTTTTCCACGGCAGGAGGCGTTATGTTGCGTTCGAACGCGACGTTCAGAATCGCCTGGGCAAGTGGGTGCTCGGAAGAAGTTTCTGCGGCGGCTGCAAATCCGAGTAATTCTTCTTCAGTCGATTCCAGCGGCAAGATTTCTTGCACCAGTGGCTGGCCCTCGGTTAGAGTTCCCGTTTTGTCCAATACGACATGCTTGACCAGCCGATATGCCTGAAACGCTTCACCCGTGCGCATCAGAATGCCGCGCTCCGCCGCTTCGCCTGCACCGCGCACGATCGAAAGCGGCGCCGAGATGCCGACCGCGCAGGGATAACCCATGACGAGTACACTCAAGCCGGCGAACACCGCTCGCTCAATGTCCACATGCCCAGTCGCAATCCAGGAGCCCACCACCCAGCCGATCACTGCGAGTAAGGCAATCATGAGCACCGTGGGAGTGTAGACGCGCAGCACACTATCAACCAGGTGAAGAAGGCCCGGCTTTAAGGCCCGCGCATCTTCCACATAGCGGATCACTTGTTGCAGGAAGGTCTGTTCTCCAATTGTCGTAATTCGTACCAGCAGTGTCCCCATGCGATTGATCGAGCCCCCGACGACCTGGCTTCCTTCTGCCTTTTCTACTGGTACGGGTTCCCCGGTAATAAGGGACTCGTCGACCGCCGAATGGCCGCTGATCACCTCCCCATCCACAGGGATGCGCTCGCCAGGTCGAATGCGCACAAGATCTCCGACTCGTACTTGCTCGATCGGAATTTCTTCTTCACGGTTCCCTCGTACCACTCGGGCCGTATCAGGTTGCAGATCGAGGAGTTTCTTGACGGCTTGAGAGCTTCTCGTCTTGACGATGAGGGAGAGCCACTCCGAAAAGATGTGGTAGGTAGCGACCATCACAGCGACAGCGAAAAAGGACGCCGTGGGATAACCCGAAGGTTGTAGGATGAGCCCGATCAGGCCACCAAGAATTCCCGCAAAGGCGCCGGTCTCAAGCAGCACATGCTGATTCAAAATCCCGCGCCGCAGCGCCTGGATCGCCATAATGAGAATGTGATTCCCGATACCAAAAACCAGGACAAAGGCCAGGGCTCCGGTGATCCATGGAGTTGCTACAAGCAGCCAACCCTGGGTTTTGGCGAAATGCAAAGCCAGCCCGAGCATAGCAAGTCCCACTGCCCCGCTTAACGCGATGCCAAACCCACGGGCTCTCAGAACGACAAAAACGAATGCTACCAGGCTTGCGAAGACGACGAGAGATAAGAGGGTCAACCAGAATCCTTCCGGGTGAGCCACCAGCCCGATCGCCGCGAGGCTGCATGCGAGCGCTGCCAAAAAGCGGCGGCCTTCCCGTACCAGCACTGCTTCTTCTTCTTCGAACGGCCGCAGCTTGCGCGGATCGGAGATCGTATAGCCAATGTCCTGTAGGATATGGAGCACTGCTTCAGGACGCGCAATTCGCGGGTCATACTCGATTAGCGCCTGCTCGTGCGTGAGGCTCACCGCGACCTTATCGACGCCGGGCTGTTTGCCGAGCGCCTTTTCGATGGTGCCGGTGCAGAGCGAGCAGTGCAATCCGCCGATC
>Ga0326597_10008746_pt1 | contig 13624 bp, 10 predicted proteins | sample RVTome_12_FD_203789 | JGI IMG/M metagenome (GOLD analysis project Ga0326597, IMG submission 203789) | Soil microbial communities from uranium-contaminated site in the Upper Colorado River Basin, Wyoming, United States - RVT100D185 | ecosystem: Environmental > Terrestrial > Soil > Contaminated >... | reverse complement strand
GTCGATCTGCCGTCGGTGGAGGAGGAGCTTGCGCATCCGCTTGGGCTCGTGGTTGCTCCGATTGCCCTGGGCCCACGGTGCGATGTCGGCCCCGATCAGCCACGCCTCGTCGTGCTCGACGCGGGCATAGGCGTCGGACAGGTTGACCTTGCCGGCGCGGATCGACTTGATCTCCGTGCCGGTCAGGACGAGCCCAGCCTCGAACGTCTCGTCGATGCTGAACTCGTAGCGGGCTTTGCGGTTCAGGGCGATCGTCTTCTCGCCCATCGCGGTGCGACTCCTCTCAGGTCGGGTCGTCGCCGCCGCGGGCGGACCCGAACGCACGAACGCCGGCCCGTGTGCGGACCGGCGTTCGATCGCTTACCCACCCACAGGGTGTCCGCTTAGACGGCCATCTCCTGCGAGGTGGTGCAGCTCGTAGGTTCACTCACTGCACATCACCTCCTTTCGTTCGCGTGAAACCGTACTCGATGCTCGCGTGGGGCGCAACTGGGATCGTCGCCCCCGCCGACGGAGTCGCCCATCGCCGGTTTCCTATCGATTGTCAGGCGCGTGTGGCCGTACGAGCGATATTCGGCCCGGTGCGGCGTCCCTCGCGGCGGAGCTACGCCTCGTCACGCACGACGCCGCGGCGCTGACGTGGTTCTCGGCGGTGATTCCATCCATACCGTCACCCCACGGTGACATTCGAGAGGAAACACGCCGGCCCGCGGCCGGGCAGCGCTCTGTGCTTGGGCCCGGCCCGGCCGCCCTCCCTGCCACATTGCCATCCCACGCACATCGGTCGGCGGCTGGCGGGCCGCCCGGGCTCGACTGACGCTCGTCCCGGTGCGCGACGCCTGCCGAATGGCCACGGGGTGACACCCTGGCATGCGTAGCGCCGTCCATGTTGCGCCCGGCGACAATGTGGCAGGGAGACCCGGGCAGGAGCGGCCGACTCTCCGCGTCAGGCGGCCCGCTGCAGGATCCGGGCGCTGCCGTCGAGCGCGTCGAGGGCCTCGAGCGCGGCGTCGAGGATCGGATCGTCGCCGTCGGCGGTGGCGAGGTCGACGACCACGTCCGGCTCGATCCCCACGCGATGGATCCAGCGCTTGTCCGGCGTGAGCCACTTCGCGACCGTGAGCCGGAAGCCGCCGGCATCGTTGTCGAGCGGCGTCCACTGCTGGACGGTGCCCTTGCCGAACGTCGTCTCCCCGACGAGGATGCCGCGGCCCGTGTCCTGGATCGCGCCGGCGACGATCTCGCTCGCCGACGCGCTGCCGCGATCGATGAGCACCGCCAGCTCGATCGACGGATCGGTGGCGACGCCGCCCTCCTCCGCATCGGTCTCGGTCTGGACGCCCTTCGCGTCCTCCTGCCAGAAGATCGGTCCCGAGGCGATGAACTGGCTCGCCACGGAGCGCGCGGCGGTCACGAACCCGCCGGGATTGCCGCGCAGGTCGAGAACGATCTTCGCCACGCCCTCATCGACCGCGTCCCTGAGCGCCGCCTCGACCTCGTCGGCGCCGACCTCCGAGAACCCGGCCAGGCGGATGTAGCGAACGGCCCCATCGGCCAGCTCCTCGGTCACGACCTCGCGCTGGGTGATGACGTCGCGCACGACCGACAGGTCGAACGGCTCGGCGCCGTCGCGGACGATCGTGAGCACGACCGTCGTCCCCTTCTTGCCGCGGATCCGGTCCCGCGCCTGGTCGATCGTGAGCCCGTCGATCGACGAGCCGTCGACCGCGCTGATGACGTCACCGGCCTCGATCCCGGCCTCGAGCGCCGGGGAGCCGTCGAGCGGGGCGATGATGACGAGCCGGCAGTCCGGCCCGAACGTCGCGCAGTCGGTGGCCGTGCCGTCCGCGTCGACCGTCCCGATCTCCGCCCCGATCCCCTCGAACTGTCCGGAGATGCCCTGGAGCGACTCGCGGTACTCCTCCGGGGTGAGGTACGACGAGTACGGGTCGTCGAGCGACTGGATCATCCCCCGGATCGCGCCCTCGATGAGCGCCTTGTGGTCGATCTCGCCGCCCGCGTACCGATCGACGATCGTGCGGTACGCGTCCCAGAACGGTTGGAACTCCTCCGTCGCGGTCGGTGGCGTTCCGGGTTGGAGTACCTCCTGGCGCCCGAGTGAGTAGCCGGACATGAACAGCGCGCCGCCGGCGAGGACTGCGACGAGCGCGGCCGCGATGGTCAGGACTGGAATGCGCCGCTGAGGCGCACGGGAGACGGGGACGGTCACGACGACGGGCTGGTCGGAGAACGAGACGGCCGATGGCGCGACCCCCGTCGGCGGCGCGAGCGTCGGGTCGACGGGTTCAGCGGCGTCTGCAGGGTCGTCGGTTTCGGCCCCCTCGGGGCGCTCGGGATCGGACGGGAGCATGCGGATCGGTCCCTGTTCGTGCGTTGGTGGCGCGGCTGGCGCCGGTGGGCGGCAAGACTACACCGCCTCACCCGATCCTACGTTCGGGCGGGTCGCCGTGGACCGAGCGTGAACGGCACGTCATCGAGCCTTCGCCGGACCACCATCCGGGCGTCAGCGCGCGCGACTCAGCGGATCAGGTACGTCCGCACGGACAGCCACGAGCCGAGGATCCCGAGCCCCACGCCGGCGCCGAGGACGAGGATCGCCAGCTCGCGGGCGATGTCCCCGAAGCTGAGCGGCAGGACGCGGAAGAAGTCGATCATGAACCGGCCGATGGGATCCGCCGCGGCACCGAGCACGCCGAGCGCGGCAACCGCCCCGAGCAGGCCGACGAACGCGCCCTCGAACACGAACGGCCAGCGAATGAACGCGTCCGAGGCACCGACCAGCCGCATGATCTCGATCTCCTCGGCCCGCGCGACGACCGCGAGGCGGATCGTGTTGACGATGATGAACAGGACGATGATCGCGACGACGACGAGGACGACGGTGCCGGCCGTCCGGAGGACGCTCGTGACCGTCAGCACGCGTTCGACGAGATCGTCGATGTTGATGACGTTGCGGACGATCGTCGCGCCGCGCATGACGTCGCCCACCTCGCGAATCCGGGACGGGTCCGTCAGCCGGACCTCGAGACTCGCGTAGAGCGGGTTCGAGTCGAGGTACGGGGTCAGGTCGTCGCGGCCCTGCGAGGCCATCCGCTCGCGGAACCGTTCGAGCGCCTCCTCCCGGCTGACGTAGATGGCGGACTCGACCACCGGCATCGCTTCGACCGTTTCCCGCAGCGCGGCGACGTCGTCGGCGTGAGCGGTCGTCTCGAGGTAGGCCACGACCTGGACCTTCTGCTCCGTGTACTCGAGACCGGCCAGCAATCCGCTCTGGATGATCCAGAACCCCGCGAGGAGGAGCAGCATGAGGACCATCGTGGCCGTGGCCGCGAGGCTCATGAGCGCATTCCGCCAGAACCCCTGCCAGGCCCGCCGGATGCTGAAGACGACGAACGTGAGCACGGCTCAGTCCCGCCGGTGGTAGGCGCCGCCGACCTCGTCGCGGATGACCCGACCGTCCTCGAGGGCGACCACCCGGCGTCGGAGGGCGGTGACGACCTCGGCGTTGTGGGTCGCCATGAGCACGGTGACGCCGAGCTCGTTGATCCGGAGGAGGAGCTGCAGGATCTCCCAGCTGATGAGCGGGTCGAGGTTCCCGGTCGGCTCGTCGGCGATGATGAGCCGCGGGTCGTGGACGAGCGCGCGCGCGATCGCCGTGCGCTGCTGTTCGCCGCCCGACAGCTGACCGGGCAGCTGGGCCGCCTGGCCGGTCAGCCCGACGAGAGCGAGAACCCGGTCGACGGCCGGTCGGATACGCCGGCCCGGGGTCCCGGTCACCTCGAGCGCGAACGCGACGTTCTCCCAGACGGTCTTGCGCGGGAGCAGCTTGAAGTCCTGGAAGACGATCCCGATCTTGCGCCGCACCTTCGCCACCTGGCGGCGCGGCAGTCGGGCGAGGTCATCACCGTCGAGCACGACCGCGCCGTGCGTCGCGAGCTCGTCGCGGATGAGCAGCTTGATGAGGGTCGACTTGCCGGCACCGGACGGTCCGACCAGAAAGACGAAGTCGCCTTCGGGGATGACGAGGTCGACGTCGCGCAGGGCGACCTTGCCGTTCGGGTAGGTCTTCGTGACGTCGTGCAGCACGAGCACCGCGCGCTCCGCGGTCGCGACGTCGCCGGCTCGCGCGGCGTGGTCGCGTCCGGCACGGTGATTCCGGAGCGTGGCGGCGGTGGGGGCAGCAGTCACGAACGGCTCCGCGGTACGGGACGGCGACGGGGTCGCCGGATCCAGGTCGGCTCGACTCCGTCCGCGGGCACTGTCGGTGGAGCCACGTCTGCGTCGAGGCTACCACCGCCGCACCGAACCGGGCAAACGCCATCAACGCCCACGTCTCTGGCGTCGTGCCCGGTCAGAGGAGGCCCGGCGAGATCGGCAGGTAGCGGCGGAAGTCGGCGAACGGGGCCGACCAGCACGCAAGGACCGGGAAGCCCTCGAACCGGAGACCGGCGTCGAGGAGGGTGACGACGGCCCGATCCGCATGGCCGGGCACCCACACGGCGGACGCGCCGCGCGGCTCCAGCGCGCCGAGCAGGTGGCCGAGGACCGGGCCGAGGACGCTCTCGTCGCGCACCGCGACGGGGCCGATCCGGCCGACCGCCGACGCATAGCCGTACCCGACGACCGACGTCCCGGTCCGGTAGACGAACCCGCGCCGGCCCTCCGACGCGAGGAATCGGTGGTCCTGCGGATGGGCGAACCCGGCGACGTCCCGATCGAGCGCGTCGATCGCCTCCGCGTCGGCAACCGGATCGAGCGGCGTCACCGCGATCCCGGCCGGCAGAGCCGGCAACGCCGCCGGCTGGGTCGGGCGACCCGTCAGGTTGAGGAGCGGCATGCGCGGCACGATTCCGTACGTGCTGTACAGCGCGTTCGAGATCGGCTGGGCGGCGTCCGTGCACGTCGCGAGGAGCATCCCGTCATCCCGCGTCGGCAGGGCCCGGCCGAGCAGCGCCCGGCCCAGCCCGCGCCCCTGGATTCCGGGGCGGACGAAGAGCATCGACAGGAACCAGACGCGGTCGCGCACGACCGCCGAGACGAAGCCCTCGATCGAGCCGCGGTCGTCGGTTGCGACCCAGAACCGGTCCGGGTCGGTCGACTGCAGGTGGGCGTGGAGGCGGCCGATTGGCGCAAGCTCGTCGGGGATCGGCGGCAGGTTGAGCCGGCCCATGTAGTCGTTCAGCGAGTCGCGCCAGACCTCGGCACAGGCGGGCAGGTCGTCCGGCGTGGCCGGCCGGAACGATGTCGCGCCGTCGGGACCGGGCGATGCGGCCGATCCGGCAGCAGCGGGCGTCACGGTCGTCACGCGACCTCGTCGGTGCCGTCGGCCGGCGGCGCACCCGTGGCGAGTCGCTCGAGCTCCGCCTGCATGAACGTATCGAGGTCGCCGTCGAGGACCGCACCGGTGTTCGACGTCTCGTGGCCGGTTCGGAGGTCCTTGACCATCTGGTACGGGTGGAGCACGTAGCTCCGGATCTGGTTGCCCCAGCCGGCCTCGACGTGCTCACCCTTGAGGCGGCGGATCTCCGCCTCCTTCTCCTCGAGCGCGCGCTCGAGGAGTCGGGCCTTGAGGACCTTGATCGCCGTCTCCCGGTTCTGGGTCTGAGAGCGTTCATTCTGGCTCTGGGCGACGATCCCGGTCGGCAGGTGGGTGAGGCGGACGGCGGAGTCGGTCTTGTTGACATGCTGGCCGCCGGCGCCCTGCGAGCGGAACGTGTCGACCCGGATCTCGTCCCAGTCGAGCTCGATCTCCGCGACGTCGTCGTCCGCTTCGGGCAGCACCTCGACGAGCGCGAACGTGGTCTGGCGCCGTTTCTGGGAGTCGAACGGGCTGATCCGAACGAGCCGGTGGACCCCGCGCTCGGCGCGCAGCCAGCCGTACGCTGCCCGCCCGTCGACCTCCACGGTGACGCTCTTGAGGCCGGCCTGCTCGCCTTCCTGCTGGTCGACGACCTCGGTGTGGAAGCGGTGACGTTCGGCCCACCGGAGGTACATCCGCAAGAGCATCTCCGCCCAGTCGGTCGCCTCCGTCCCGCCGGCACCGGCGCTGATCGACAGGAGGGCCCCACGCTCGTCGTACTCGCCGGAGAAGAGCAGCTGGGTTCGTTCGCGGGCAAAGTCTGCCTCGAGCGTCGCCGACTCTCGCTCGACCTCGGCGGCGAGGTCGTCGTCGCCGCTCTCCTCGAGCAGCTCGACGGCGGCAAGCAGGTCGGCGGCCCGGGATTCGAGGTCGCGCCACAGGGTGATCGTGCCGCGCAGCCCATCCGCCTCGCGCAGCACGCGCTGGGCAGACCGCTGGTCGTCCCAGAAGCCGGGTTCGGCCGTCAGGCCCTCGAGCTCGGCGACGCGGCGCTCCTTCGCGCCGAGGTCAAAGACGCCCCGAGGTCGACCGGATCCGCTCCACCAGGTCGCGGACCGCCGAGGCGTCCACTTAGTTTCGGACCTGCAGGTCCTGGAGCAGGATCGGGCGAAGCTCGATCAGCCGGAGGGCGGTCTTGCTTCGGGCGACGACGGGGTTCACGCAGGGACAGTAGCCGTTGTGGGGGCAGATGCCGCAGTTGCCGTCGCAATCGAGAGCGGCCGCGTAACTGCACGTTCGGCAGTCCCGCTCGCAGGCGATCAGATCGACGAACGATGCTTCCTCGGCCTGCTTCACGACTCCCTCTCTCCGTGTGCGGGGCAGGATTGGATCGGGTCGCGGGATGGGTTCGCGGGGCGCGTGGGCTGGTGCCCTGGATGTTTCCGCGAGTATAGGCGAGGAAACCCCCAGCGCCAAGAGGGAGAACCGGGCTACGGTCGGTCGTCTCGCCTGTCAGGGCGCGAGCCCGGGCTCCGCGGCGGATCCGGCCTCCGGAGGGATGTCGCCGGTCACGAAGTACACCGCCAGCGCACCGAGCTCGTGGACCATCGCGTCGATCCGTGACGTCAGCGTTCGATCGATCGGGCTCGTCGTCGTCGGCGAGCCGAAGCCGCTGATCCCCAGGTCGTCCCCGATCCGCAGGACCCGCAGCATGTGCGTCCGATCGGAGACGAAGACCGCGGTCGCAATGCCGCGGGCGCGGAACAGCTGGCCGACCGCGCGGAGCGATTCGATCGTCGTCCGACCCTGGTCCTCGACGAGGATCGCCTCCTCGGGAACGCCGGCCTCGATCGCGTACCGACGCGCCGCGGCGGCTTCCGTCGTCCGGTCGCCCTCGGCTTTGCCACCGGTCACGACGAACAGGGGAGCGATCCCATCGTGATAGAGAGACACGGCATGGTCCAGCCGTGCCCGGAGCACCGGCGACGGCCGGCCGTCGTACTGGGCGGCGCCGAGGACGACGATCGCGTCGGCCGCCCGGCGTTCGTCCTGCTCGCCCTGCTGCCAGATCCGGAACGTCGCATACGCCCCGACCACGACGGCCGCAGCCGTGCCGAGCGCGACCATCCGGCCCAGGTCGCGGAGCATCACCGGGGCGGCCGAGCAGCGCTCAGCGGCCGTGACACTTCTTGTACTTGAGGCCCGATCCGCAGTAGCACGGGTCGTTGCGCCCGATCCGGGCCCCGCTCGGAGTGAACCCGGGCCGAACGCCGGCCGCGCCGCCGCCACCGATCCCGGTCGCGCCACCGATCCCTGGCGCTCCGCGCAGGACCGCCGTGCCCGGTCCGCTCGTCGCCCCGGCCGACCCGATCGAGGACGAGGCGGTCGCGCCGGACAGCGCGGCCGCCCCACGGGCCAGGGCGGCGCCCACGCCCGCATCGCCGCCCGTCGGCGGCTGGCGGTTCACCTGGACCCGGAAGATCGTCGTCGCGACCTGGTTGCGGATGAGGCCGCGGAGTTCCTCGTACAGGTTGAACGCCTCACGCCGGAACTCGTTGAGCGGGTCCTGCTGGGCGTAACCGCGTAGGCCGATGCCGCGCCGCATGTCGTCGAGCTCGGTCAGGTGGACGACCCACAGGCGGTCGATCGCCTGGAGGAGGACGAACCGCTCGGCCAGGGTCCAGTGCTCGCCGACCTCGCGCTCCCGCTCCTCGAGCTTGGCGTCCGCGATCTCGCGCAGGTGGGCCGCGACTTCCTCGCGTCCGCCGACGTCCCACAGCTCGTCCTCGGTCGTGCCCGGGCCTTCGAGGCCCATCGTCTTGAGGGCCATCGCGAGGCCCTCCATGTTCCAGTCGTCCGGTGTCGGCGCCCCGAGGAACTGATCGGCGAGGGCGTCGATCTCCTCGTCGAGGAAACGCCGTACCGTATCGGTCAGGTCCTCGTTGCGGAGGACCTTGTCTCGCTCGGCGTAGATCGTCTCGCGCTGCTTGTTGATCACGTCGTCGTACTCGACGACGCGCTTGCGGATGTCGAAGTTGAAGCCCTCGACCCGGCTCTGGGCGCTTTCGATCGTCTTCGACACGAGGCGCGACTCGATGGCGACATCGTCCTCGAGGCCCATCCGCTCCATGAGGCCGGCGACGCGCTCGGAGGCAAACCGCTTCATGAGGTCGTCGTCGAGGGACAGGTAGAAGCGCGACGAACCCGGATCGCCCTGGCGCCCGGCGCGGCCGCGGAGCTGGTTGTCGATCCGGCGCGAGTCGTGCCGCTCGGTGCCGATGATGTGCAGGCCACCGGCCGCGACGACCCGTTCGTGATCCTCGTCCGTGATGGCCTTCGCCTCAGTGAGGGCCGCCTCGTACGTCGCCGTGTCCACCTCGGCCGGGTTGAGCCCGCGCTTGTGGAGGATCTCGGAGGCGAGACCGGCCGCGTCGCCACCGAGCTTGATGTCCGTGCCGCGGCCGGCCATGTTCGTCGCGATGGTGACCGCGGCGGAGCGTCCGGCCTGCGCGACGATCCCCGATTCCTTCTCGTGGAACTTGGCGTTCAGTGTCTCGTGTCGGATGCCGCGGCGCTTGAGCATCGTGGCGAGGATCTCGGACTTCTCGACGGACACCGTGCCGACGAGGACCGGCCGTCCGGCCTCGCTCATCTCGACGATCTCGTCGATCAGCGCGGAGAACTTGCCGTCCTCGCTGCGGTAGACGAGGTCCGCGTCGTCCTCGCGGATCATCGGCCGGTGGGTCGGGATTGCGACGACCTCGAGGTTGTAGATCTTGGCGAACTCCTCCGCCTCGGTCATCGCCGTGCCGGTCATCCCGGCGAGCTTGTCGTACAGCCGGAAGTAGTTCTGGAATGTGATCGTCGCGAGGGTGACGCTCTCGCGCTGGACGCGCAGGCCCTCCTTCGCCTCGATCGCCTGGTGGAGGCCCTCGCTCCAGCGCCGGCCCGGCATCTGGCGACCGGTGAACTCGTCGACGATGACGATCTCGCCGTCCTTGACGATGTAGTCGCGATCGCGCTTGTAGAGCGCATGGGCGCGCAGTGCCTGTTCGAAGTGGCGGGCGAGCTTGGGATCCGCGTCGTACAGGTTGGGAACCCCGAGCAGCTGCTCCATCCGGTCGATCCCGTCCTCGGTCGGCGAGACCGCCCGATCCTTGAGATCGATGAAGTAGTCGCCGCCCTCCTCGGCGCCCTCGGGGCGCGCCTTGAGCTTCGGGACGAGTCGGGCGAACGTGTAGTAGAGGTCCGCGGATTCTTCGGCCTGACCGCTGATGATGAGCGGCGTGCGGGCCTCGTCGATGAGGATGTTGTCGACCTCGTCGACGATCGCGAAGCTGCGCTCGCGCTGAACGCGCTGGTCGAGCTCGACGACCATGTTGTCGCGCAGGTAGTCGAACCCGAACTCGTTGTTCGTGCCGTACGTCACGTCGGCCGCGTAGGCCTCGCGCCGGCTGACCGGGCGCAGGTTGATGAGCCGCTCGTCCGTCGTGGGATAGCCGGGCTCGAACACGTACGACGCGTCGTGGGTGATCATCCCGACGCTCACGCCGAGGAAGTGGAAGATCGGGCCCATCCACTGCGGGTCGCGCCGGGCGAGGTAGTCGTTGACGGTGACGACGTGAACGCCGCGGCCGGTCAGGGCGTTGAGGATCGCGGCGAGCGGCGCGACGAGGGTCTTGCCCTCGCCGGTCTTCATCTCGGCGATCCGGCCCTGGTGGAGAACGACGCCGCCGATGAGCTGGACGTCGAAATGGCGCATGCCGAGGGTCCGCCGCATCGCCTCGCGGCTCATCGCGAAGACCTCCGGCAGGACGTCGTCGAGGGCCGCCTGGATGCGCTCGTTCTCGCGCTTGCGGCGGGCCTTCGCGAGCTCGCGGCGGCGCTCCAGATCGGCGTTGTGCAGTTCGTCGTCGGACGGCGGTTCCGGCTCCGCGACGTCGCGGATCTCGGCTCGGACCTCCGCGAAGCGGGCGCGGATCTCCTCGTCCGAGAGGGCCTCGATCTCAGGTTCGAGGGCGTTCGCCTCGTCGACGAACGGCTGGATTCGTCGAACCTCGCGGTCGTTGGAGTCGACGAAACGGGTGAAGAACTTCATGGCCGGGTCAGTATAGGGACGATCGATCCAAACCCCGTCCCCGTCCAGTCCGTCCGGCCCGTCCGCGGCCGATCAGGGTGCGACGTAGGCTCCCAGCGCAGTGGCGACCGCATCCGACACGACGGCCGAGCTGCCGAGCACGACGATCCGGCCCGGGTTGAGCCGGGTCAGCTCGGCGGCGACGGCCGGCGGGATCGAGCCCGCGCGGACGAGGAGAAGCGGGCCGCGGTCCGTCGCGGCGGCGGGCCCGCCGGACAGCGCATCGGGATAGTTCTCGCCGGTCGCGATGTACACGGCGGGCACGTTCGCGGCGAACGTCCAGGTCGAGATCGCCGCGGCCGTCGCGTAGCGGTCCGGTCCGGCGAGGCGTGTCACGCCGCCGGTCGTATAGGCGCCGAGCGCGGTCGCCACGGCATCCGACACCACCGCCGCACTCCCGAGGACGACGATCCGCCCCGGGTTGAGTCGCGACAGCTCGGCGGCGATGGGTGCCGGGATCGACGCGCCGCGGACGAGGAGGAGCGGCCCGCCTGCTGCGGCGGCGGCGGGTCCACCGGACAGCGCGTCGGGGTAGTTCTCACCGGTCGCGACGAACGCGACCGGCGGACCGGCGGCGTACGTGGCAGCCGAGATGGCGGCGGCCGTCGCGTAGCGGTCCGATCCGAACAAGCGCGTGACGCCACCGGTCGTGTAGGCCTGGAGCGACGCTGCCACCCCGTCGGACACGACCGACGGTCCGCCGAGGACGACGATCCGGCCCGGTCCGAGGCGGGCCAACTCCGCGGAGACCGGCGGCGGGATCGACGTGGCCCGGACGAGAAGGACGGGCCCTCCGCTCACGCTGGCCGCCGGTCCGCCGGCCAGCGCGTCCGGGTAGTTCTCGCCCGTCGCGATGAACGCAACCGGCACGCCCGGTGCATACGTCGCGGCGGAGATCGCCGCGGCGGTCGCGTAGCGATCCGGTCCGGCGAGGCGGGTCACGGTTCCGGTCGCGCGGAGTCGGTAGATCCCGCCGCCGTGGGCGACGACGTGGACCTCGCCCGTGACGTCCTCGCCGAACGACGAGATGGTGTGGGGCGTGTCGAGCAGTAGGGTCGGAGCCTGGGCGGACGGTCCGCCGGCCACGACGCTCCAGATCCGCCCGCTGCAGTAGTCGCCGAAGAGGTACAGGCCCGTCAGCGTCGGCGAGGCGGCCCCGCGATAGACGTACCCACCGGTGACGGAGCAATCACCGGAGCCGTGCTGATACTCGGCGAGCGGCGTCGTCAGGCCGGCCTGGTTGCAGGTGGCCGCGTTGTAGCAGTGCAATCCTTCCATGAGGTTCCACCCGAAGTTGACCCCGCGACCGCGCCCAGACCCGGCGGTCGCCCGATTGACCTCCTCCCACATCGTCTGTCCGACGTCGCCGATCCACAGATCACCGGCCGATCGGTCGAAGCTGAACCGCCATGGGTTGCGCAGGCCGTAGGACCAGGCCAGGTCGTCGCCCGCGACGCCGACGAACGGGTTGTCCGGCGGCACGGCGTACGGATCCGCGGGGTTCGCCGGGTCGACGTCGATGCGCAGGATCTTGCCCAGCCGGCTGCCGATGTCCTGCCCGGAGCCGAGCGGGTCGCCGCCGCCGCCGCCGTCTCCGGTCGCAATGAACAGTTTCCCGTCGGGCCCGAAGGCGAGCATGCCGCCGTTGTGATTCGTGTTCGACGAGTGCTCGATCCGGAGCAGCTCGCGCTCCGATCCGCCGTCAGCCAGGTTCGGGTCGCCGGCACTGCGCCGGAACTCCGAGATCTGCAGGTCGCCGTCGGACCGGGTGTAGAAGACGAAGAACCGACCGTTCGCCGCGTACTGCGGATGGAAGGCCAGCCCGAGGAGGCCGCGCTCGCCGCCGTCGAGCACGGGCCCGGTGATGTCGAGGAACGGCGTGGCCAGGAGCGCGCCGCCGCTGACGATTCGGATCCGGCCCGCCTGCTCGACGACGAACAGGCGCGCGTCCCCGGCGTGCGTCACGAGCACCGGCGAGGCGAGGCCCGTCGTGACCACCGGGACGAGTTGGAGGACGGGGGTCGCGGCCGCAGCAGCCGGGGCGGCTGGCCCGAACGATGCGACGAGCGTGGCCAGCGCGGCGAACGCGGACAGCGCGACCCGCAGCGGCCTGGCGGCGTCGCGGCCCCCGATGATCATTGGGTCCCGGCCGATGCCGTCTTCAGCCCCAGAAACCCGTGCCGTAGCCGACGACGAGGAGCACGAACGTCCCGACCCCGAGCGCGGTCCAGAACAGGACCGCCCGGACGCCGGACGTCGGGTTCATCTCCGTGTTGGCGAGCTCCGGCAAGCGGCCGCCGCGACGCGCGGAACCCCAGCGCGGCGAGCGCAGCAGGTTGTGCCAGTTCCGATCCGAGACTGGTCGCGGTTCGATCCCGCCCTTGCCGTCCGGGCGGTGGAGTTGGAGGCTCATCGGTCTCCCGGTCTGCTGACGGAGGCGAACTCCGCCGGTGGTGATCGGTCGTCCGGCCCGGCGTCGCCGCCGTCCGGCCCGGGATCATCGCCGTCCGGCTCGTGATCGGGCTCGATCCGGGCGTCGAAGCGACGCTGCTGCCCATCCTCCCACAGGAGCATCTCCTGGGTGAACGACACCTCGCTGCTGAACAGCGCACCGACCGACTCCCCGCGGTGGATGCGCTTGATCGCCTCGCCGATGAGCGGTGCGACCGACAGCGTCGTGACCTTGCCGAGCCGCTTGGCCGCCGGCAGCGGCACCGTGTCCGTCAGGACCACCTCGAGCAGGTTCGAGTCGCGGATCCGCTCGACCGCCGGGTCGGACAGCACGCCGTGCGTGGCGCAGGCGTAGATCTCGTTGACCCCCTCGCGCTCGAGGGCGCGGACGATCTCGATGAGCGTGCCGGCCGTGTCGATCTCGTCGTCGACGATGATCGCGCGCCGGCCGCGCACGTCGCCGATCACGTTCATCAGCTCGGCCCGGTCGAGATTGCCGATCCGCCGCTTCTCGATGATCGCCAGCGGGGCGTCGATGAGCTCGGCGAACGTCCGGGCCCGCTTGGCAAAGCCGAGGTCCGTGACGATCACGAGGTCGTCGAGGTGCTTGTGCTTGAAGTAGTTCGAGATGATGTGGACGGCCGTCAGCTCGTCGACCGGGATGTTGAAGAAGCCCTGGATCTGGCCCTGGTGGAGGTCCATCGTGAGGACCCGGT
>Ga0326597_10008745_pt1 | contig 13625 bp, 10 predicted proteins | sample RVTome_12_FD_203789 | JGI IMG/M metagenome (GOLD analysis project Ga0326597, IMG submission 203789) | Soil microbial communities from uranium-contaminated site in the Upper Colorado River Basin, Wyoming, United States - RVT100D185 | ecosystem: Environmental > Terrestrial > Soil > Contaminated >... | reverse complement strand
CCACTGAACAAGCCCGTCGGGGCCGATCTTGACCACGGCCGGCCGGTAATCGCCCGTTTCGCCAACGACGCCGATCCCGCCGTCGGAAGCCTGACACACGTCGAGTTTTTGCGTAAGGCCGGCGATGTCGCTCGACTGGCCGTAGAGTTTCGACCAGAAAACGCTGCCACCCTGCGCCAAGCGCGCGACCCACAGATCGGTGTCGCCACTCGTTCGGGTCGCCGTGCCGACCATCACGTAGCCGGAATCGCCGGTCTGGTGTATCTCGGCGGGATCGAAGCTGATGGGATCGATTTCGGGCGAAACGTCCAGGCCGTAGCTGAATGACCCGGTGGACACGAGCGTGTTGGGTAAGCTGCCGCCGTTCTCGTCCGGCGACGGCCCGCTGACGGGGCCGCCGCTGCCCGGCCCGCCGGCCGCGACCGGCCCCGTAACGCCGTCGGCTCCGCCCGCACCGGGCTGCCCCGGCTGTCCGCCCTGGCCCGGGGCCATGGGGGCGTCCTCCTCCGGCGGTGTGCAGCCTTGCGCACAGCCGAGGAACGTAGCGAGTAAAATCGCAAGCGTCGAATGAACTCGTGTGTATGGCGGCCGACGCCAATACGCTCGATGTGCTCGCGGAAGCCAGTGCATTACCGTTACAAAAAGGCCCGATCGAGTTGGCATGGATCACTCCCGGTTCGTTCTCGTCCGTCGTGCCGTTCCAACGATGGCATCGCCATGTCGGCGCCGTCCGAATCGAGGTCCTTTTTCACCGACTCCTTACCGGCACGTGCACGGATTGCTCCGGCAAATCTCCGGGCCCGTGCAACACTGCGTGTCCACCGGGCAGTCCGCGTCGTTGCGGCAGAAAATGTCGCCCGGATCGACCTGAAAGTTGCCCGCGGCGCAATCCGGAAAGTTGGTTTCGTCGTATCGAATCTCGCCCTGATCGCTGCTATCCACGCAGACGCCGTTTTGACAAGTGCAGCAGCCGGCAGGCTGGCAATCGCCTGGTGATTGGCAGGACCCGCCTCCAGCGACGTTTCCGGCCGGCGTGGCCGTGTCGAGATTCAGCGTGAGCGTGGCGATGTCGATGGTTGCGTCGATCACGTCCAAGACGTCCACCTCGATACAGACAACGAACTGCGGAAGGAGATTGATGGTGTTCTGCGTCAGTTGAACGCTAGGCGGCTGCACGGACGTTGGATTGCCGCTTACGTCCAATGTGACAGTGAATGGTCCATACTCATCACCAGTCGTGCAGGTCAGGGTTCCGAGGTCCAGCGCCCCGATCCAGACGGTGACATTGATTTGAATGGCACCGGCCTGAAGCAGCGCGGCGCGCTTGGACGGGGCCGTCGGCGTGAAGGTTATCGCCGACGGATCGAGCGAGATCGTGCCGCCGGTGACCGTTTCCCCGCCCAGGTCCACGAAGGCGGTGTCGGTGTTCTGGACGGGCTCGCCGCCGGACACCGCGAACGTCCGCGCCGAAGCGCTAAGGTTAACGTCCACCGCCAGTTCTCCGTCCGTCTGCCCGCCCGGGTTGGTCGTACACGTCGACACGAGCACCACGAGCCCAAGGCCCGTAACTGCAAGAGCACCAAAGCAACGCTTGGCCATGTTTTTCATGGTCTGATCCCTTTCATTTCGGTGTGTCTGGGTGTGCTTGCAAGGCGCGGCCCGAACCGTCGCCCCGCTGGGAGCGTCCGCACATTCCTGGTTTGCCGCGATGCCGGCCGCACATTCCGGCAGACAATCGGGCAACCCGCCCCGGCCACAGGCGTCTGCCGTGCGGAATGGCGAAAGCCTACACCGCCCCGGTCCAGCGTGCAACATCCGCCCCCAGCGACGGAAGGAGCTTCGCGCGGGCTTCCGGCGCGGCGGGATTTCATTCCGCCCGGGGCGCGCGGGGTGGAGCGGAAGTCCGCGCGGACTCGCGGCACGCCGAGCACCCCTTTCATCTGCGTTGCCAGTGGGGAAAGCCAGGACATCGAAGCTCGGGTAGAGGATTGGGGTTGGGGTCTAACGAGAGCGCTAAGTCGCGCGCGAGGCTCGGGCCAGAACTGGCGGCATAGACACCCGCGCGGCTTGGGGGCGACGAGACGTGCGGTGCGTGCAATCCGCCGACGTTGCCGCCAGACGTTCGTTCCGAAGTAATGCAGTGCTTGTTATCAATAATCACAGCTCGAAATTTTGACCGTGACACTTATTTTTGTTCAGCGAAAGGCGTAAATGGGTTCGTTTCGCATATTACGTTTTTTCGCCGGGGCCGTTCCCGCCCTCGGGAATGACGCGTAACGGTGGCGCAGGGGCGTTGCCTATTGGTATAACGTGAGCGGTGTACGCCACGGAAGGCGCTGCGGAGCGAACACGCGTGTAGGAATTCTTACGAGGCCCGGGTAAAGCGAGTCGGACACGGCGCCGCAAGGACTTTGGTCGGCGCCGCTGAATCGATGGGCGTGCGGATCGTTCGGCAAACAGGAAGTGATGAATACACGCGGATACGACCGCAATATCTTCACCGCGGACGAGCTGCGCGAGAAGATCGACTACTGTCATAAGAACCCGCTGACCCGCGGCCTGGTCGGCGATCCTGCGGATTGGAAGTGGAGCAGCTATCGATTCTACGAGTTTGGCGACGCCTCGGTCCTGTCGATGGACTGGGACGGGCGTTGGCCGATCGAATGGTGAGGCGCACTTGTTCGACGTGGGTTTAGCGGCGGATCATCGTGACCCCACCCTTCGCTGCGCGAAGGATGCGCCACCCAGTCTTGAACCGGCTCGACCTCCTGCTTCATAGCTTCACCCAGCGGGCGGGTGGATGGCGCTATCCCCGCGCCGTGGACAAGACATAGACGTAGTTGCGTAGGCCATCGGGCACGTGGGGCGCCGGGCGGAGGTTCAGCGTTTCTATTACGGCGCCTGGGGGAGCGATCCAGTAATCGCGCCATTTGTTGTGCGGGTCTAGGACGAACAAGACGCGCGGGTTGATTATTCTCCGGGCGGTGCCGATCCGCGTGGTCCAATCGTCCAACATGCTCAGGGCGTGGGGTGCAAGGCGGCCTGCGGCGTCACTTGGTACCGGCAGCGCGGGGATGCCGGTTTCCAACGCTATGTATTCATGGAAGTTGCTTATGACGATCAAGTCCGGGCCGGCCTGGCTTCGTAACCAGTCGTAGAGTACGGCCGCACCGGGCTCAAAGCAGCGCGACCATTGGCCGAGCGGCGTTGCCGGCCGGTCCGCGGCGAGTGCCCGGCTGTACGGCCGGCCCCACTCCTGCTGGACTATCCACGAACAAGCCACGACCAAGCCCAGGCACATGGCAGCCCGTATCAGCCGCCACGGAAGCATGAGCAACGGAGCAACGAACAGAACGAAATAGAGCGGCCGGACGGGATAGTAGTACCGTTCGAGCCCCACGTAGTTGAACTTTTCGCCGAACAGGGCCGTCGCCGCGATCAACATGCCGAGCGCAGACGCCGTGGTGAGAAGGCTGAGCAGCACGTGCGGCGCCGTGAGAAACGATCGCAGCGCCCGCCTCGCCGGCCGTATAGTCGCGGCGCCTGCGAGCACGACAATCGGCCAAAGCGCAAAGACCCAGTGCGCAAAGCGGTGATAGTCATAGAATCCCAGGTCCGTGAAGTTCCACCAAGCCCGGCCCAGGAGCCCCAAGGGGAGACTCAGCTTGACCGTGTCTCCGAGGTTGAGCTGGTCCTGCACAGGGCCACCGGCGAACGCACGATTGACGATGAGCAGCGCCGCGATCGGCAGCGCGGCACACGCACCAAAGACGAAAACATGGCGTGCCTCTACAACCGCCCGCGCAAGTGCTTGTTGAGTATGACTGCGGGACGGACGTTCCAATCCGTCGAACCCGCTCACTTCATGACGCGGCGAGCGACTGGAGAGTCGGTGCCGCCTCCGAGGGTAGATTTTCAACGGGGCGTTTAGAATGCCCGACGGGGAATCGCTGCGCCGCCATTCCACAATCAGATACAATCCGATCGCGACGGGGACGAAAACGCTCGCATATCGAATCCAAAACAGCACGCCCGCCGCGAGCCCGGCAAGCGCGAGCCGAGTCACACGGGCGTTGGGCGAGCGGCCATCGTGCGACTCGCGACGCACGTTCAAGGCGCGCGTGGTCAACAACAGCACGAGCGGCAGCACGGCAATGAGAATCACGTCCGTGGACGGATCGATCAACATCGTCACGGGGAAGGCACACACGGCCGCAATCGCGGCGAGAAGCGTTCCGGCAACTCCGCCCGGCAGACACCGTCTTAACCACATGAACCAGGCGACAAGTCCAGCCGCGCAGGCGAACACGTTAAGCCATTTACCAGCGGTTATGGTGTCGATTCCGGCGGACGCCCGGATCGCGGAGATCAAGAGCGGATATCCGGCCGGCCACTTGGTCAGGAACGCCCAGTCATACTGCCAGGTCCACGGTTGATGCGGAGCGACGGGTTGAAGCGAGGTCAATCCGTGTCCGTCGGTAAACCGGTCTGCGGCCAGGAGCAGGTAGCAATAGTCGGAGTGAAGCAGCGGGGGAATTCCGGCCCACCCGGTAAGCAAGGTCAGCGCCGCGAACACACCGGCAAACGCGGAAAGCACGGCGATCCGTCCGGCCCAGGCTCTTCCGGCCCACGCCGAGCTAGCCGCAATGGGGGAAGTGTTCGTGGCGGGTATGGAAGGGGATGCTAACACTGGCGTAACATTGCCGCACTCAACGGCGCTGATCGCAAGACCACGGCGCCACTTGGGCGGCGTCGGCCGTCGATTCCGCAAGTTCTCCGTTATCGGGCCTATCGGTATTTTGTCGGAGCGGGTTGAAGCATCGCCGCTCGATCGGCCGGAATCATTTCAAGCGGCCCCGCGGCCCCACCGAAATAGTTATGGGAACAAGCGGATGAAGCTCAGCATAGTCATTCCCGCGCTCAATGAGGAAGGCGCGATCGACGACATGATCCGGCGCTGTCTCGACGCGCGGCGGACCATCGTGGAACGGTCGCCGGTCAGTGACGTCGAGATAATCGTCGTCGACGACGGCTCAACGGACCGCACTGCGGAGATCGCGGCGCGTCACGGCGAAATCCGCCTGATCCGCTTGGGGAAGAACTGCGGATACGGGGCGGCGATCAAACAGGGATTCGAGACGGGCACGGGGGAATTGGTGGGATTTCTCGACGCCGACGGCACGTGCGACCCCGAGTTTTTTGCGAACTTGTGCGTGGCACTTGTGGGCGAGAATGCGTCGGTAGCAATCGGCTCGCGGCTCGGCCGGGAAAGCCGAATGCCGGCGATTCGCAAGCTGGGCAATCGCGTATACGCGCTCATCCTTTCGGCGCTGAGCAACAAAGTGGTGACGGACACCGCGAGCGGAATGCGCGTGATTCGGCGTGACGTGTTGCCGATGCTCTATCCCCTTCCCGACGGCCTAAATTTCACACCCGCCATGAGCGCCCGCGTGTTGATGGACGACCGCCTCGCGATTATCGAGCGGCCGATGAGGTATGAGGAGCGCATCGGCGCGTCCAAGCTCAACGTGGTTGGAGACGGCGTTCGCTTCCTGCGGACGATATTGGAGATCAGCCTGGTATGGCGGCCGGGAAGGATGTTCGCGGCGGGTGCGGTCGGATGCCTTGTGTCAATGGTATTGCTGGCCGGCCATCCGCTCGAGACGTGGCTGCGGCAAGGCCGTCTGCAAGAGGACATGATTTACAGGCTGCTGTTTTGCTCGCTGCTCGGCAGCGTGGCGATGGCGCTTTTATCCGCGGCGATTGTCTCACGCGGCCTCAAGACACTCTTGGACGGTGCGCAACGCGGTGACACGTTTTGGGGAACGCTGCTTGATCGGACTTACACGTTCCGCGGGCTGGCGATGATCTCCGCGCTTTCCACGCCCGCGCTGAGTTGGCTCGTGGGTCCGGGCGTGTGGACGTGGACCACGCGCGGATACGTCACCATTCACTGGTCGCGGGTGGTCCTGGCCGGCCTGATTGTGTTTGGCCTAAGTCAGATGTTGATTACGGTCCTGACGGCGAACGTAATCCGATTCCACGCCGCGCGCCGGGCCACGTCGTCAACTCCACGCGCAACCAAGACTGTCGGGGCCCCGGCCACGAGCGCAACTGCCCAAGCGTCGTGGGGCGCGGCCGGGCGCGTGTTTGGAGAGCCCGGCGGTGAGCAAATTGGCGGGTGCGAAACTCCGATGGAGCCTGGTCCCGCCGTTGTGCACGGTTCGGCCCGTTGAACGCGACCCTGACCGCGCCCAATTCGGAAGCAAGACGCGAAACGTCAACGCCGTCTCGTCTAACAGCGCCGAAGGCGCGTGTATCACAATCGGACGAACTGAGAGTTCGCGGCGGGTGGCTCGGGTGGCGTATGGTGCCGGTGCAGTTGAGCACGCGGGGGGGAGCCCTTCCCGAATCAGTGAGCCGCAAAATGCATTGCGGGCTTGCCGGCGTGTGGTCGGCGGTTGTATTATGGTTATGGGATGTCAGGTACCCGCGGGAGGCGGGTTTCCCAGCGCCGTGCGGCGGGCGTGCCGCGTTGTCTAAATGACCGTGCACGATTCTGAACCTGGGCAAACTCGTGCAGAGCGTCGCGCAGGCCGAGACCTGCGGCTCGGCGCGTGCAAGGTCACGCACGGTCATCTGCTGCGGGCGGGGCGTGTGACGATCAGTCACGTATCGGAAGGATAAGGATAATGAGAATGTCCAAACTCTTCAGTTCGGTTGCGGTGGGCGGGGTGTTGCTCCTGGCGGGGTCCACCTCCGCGCAAGTCTACAGCACGGAGGGCGGCTACGCACACGGCGGATCAGGGCCCGCGTTCGGGCGGAACGTGTCGGTGTTGAGGGCTTCGCAACCGCCGGTGACAACTCTACTGCGGAAGCGCGTGGCGGGCGTCGATTGGCTCGAGCGGACGTTTGAGGAAGTGTTGAACTGGCTTCGTTCCGAGAGCGACGACAACGTAAACGTATTGCCTCGCTGGAATTCTCTGAATGCGGAAGGCGTGGACAAGGAATCGCTCATCACGCTGAAGCTGGTTGACGTAACGATCGCGGAAGTGCTCAGCGAGGCGCTTCGGCAACTTTCGGACGACCGGCGGGTCGCATACCGCGGGCGCGACAACATGCTGTGGATTTCCAGCAAGGACGATCTGGGTCGCGATCTTCCCGTGAAGGTCTACAACGTTACGGATATTCTGTTTGAAGTTCCCGATATGGGCCGCAGCGCACCGATAATCGACTTGGACAAAGCCTCGCAGTCGGGGGGGTCGGGGGGCGGCGGACAAGGGCAAAGCGTGTTCACGGGCTCCGCGGGGCAGGCCGAGGAACTTGAGCAGGAAGAGTCAGAAGTTGAGGAACGCCTTGAGGAGATCCGGGACATGATAATTGCGATCATCGAACCGACCTCCTGGGGCCCGGCCGGACTCGGTTCGATAGAGATATTCAATAACCGTGCCCTCGTGGTGCGGAACACGATCGAAGTACACGAGATGATCGGCGGGTTTTTCAAGCACGAATGACGGACGTAAGCGCGAGCCATTAACGATCGGTGGGCAACGCGGCGCGCACGGCTTCAATCGTGACTCGATGTATTTTGACTGTCTTCAGCGGCGAAGTGTGCCCCGCCGTCACGGTCACGTCCGTGCGGCGCACGTCGAGCAGTTCAGCCAGAAACGCGGTCAGGGCCTTGTTGGCTTTGCCCTTCTCGGGCGGGGCCGCGACGGCGATTTTGGCGCGGTTCTTCCAGGTTCCGAGATAGCGGGTTCTGGACGCGCCCGGTACGATCTTGACGGGAAGGACTACGCCGTCACCTTCGGCGGTCAGCTTGAGCATGTTGAGTAGTCTAACGCGGCCCGTCCGATAGTCATGGGGACTGCGAAGTGGTCCGAACACAATTTGAAATCGGTGTGATCGGCGCGGGCAACGCGGCCGAGGGGATCGTGCACGGCATTCTGCGTAAGTCGGTCTTGTTCGACGACCGCATCATCGCGTCCGACCCGTCGGAAACGCGGCGCAAGCTGTTCGCGGACCGGTTCCATATTGAGGTCACGCCGGACAACCGTTACGTTACGGAGAACAGCTACATCGTGATGCTGGCGGTGAAGCCGCAGCATTTTTCCGAAGTGTGCGAAGGCATCACGGACTTGATCCGCGCGGACCACCTGATAGTGTCGATTATGGCGGGTGTGTCGACGGCATCGATCGAAGCCCAGTTTCCCAACGTTGAAGCACGGGTCATACGCACAATGCCGAACCTGCCGTCGCACGTGGGCGCGGGAATGGCGGGAATATGCCGTGGGCGCCACGCGCAGGAAGTAGACCTGCTTCGCGCCGAGCGGATTTTCGACGCGGGGGGTCGTTCGATCGTTTTCGAGGACGAGGCCCAGATGGACGCGGTGACCGCGGTGTCGGGGACGGGCCCGGCGTACTTTTACTTTTTCGTCGAGGCGCTCACGTCGGCCGGCATCAAGGCCGGTCTATCGCGTCAGCAGGCTGACTTGCTGGCGAAGCAGGCGTGCTTGGGCGCGGCGCGGATGATGCTCGAAACGGGAGAGCCTCCGGAAGCGCTGCGTCAGAAGGTCACCTCTCCGGGTGGAACAACGCAGGCGGCGATGGAATCAATGGGTGAAAGCGACGTCTTCGGAAAGATAGAGGCCGGGGTCCTCGCGGCCTGGCGGCGCAGCCAGGAGCTGGGCAGATGATCTCGCTTCAACTATAGCCGATAGCCATGGTTATCCGCTTCAGAACGTAGAGAAGGCGAGATTATCGGCGTTGATAGGCCTGCGATGCGGTCCTATGATCGGTTAGCGCGGCTCTGCCGTGCTCTTCTTCTTGTGACGGGGGAACTCCGCGATCGGAAGCGCCTAGATGTGGGTCAACTCGAACGGGCGACGGCCTGCGCCTCATTGTGCCCGTCTGCGTGCGTGCCGCTCGCACAGGCAGACATTTGAATCGGCTATGCACTCCCGCTTTGCGCGGAGCGTGGTCTTGACCGCCATGCTGAGCGTTGCGGCGACGGCGGTGGCGGCACAGATGCCCGCGGCAGCGGCTCAACCCGATCCTTTCGACGATTGGGTTTCTTCGCACGTCGTAGTTCGATTCAGTTCGGCGGTAATCGAGCGTGCGGCCGCGATCAGCGGTTCGAAACGATCGATCGCGCAGAATGGTTTGGTCGCCTCGTTCAGTCCGCCGCTACGTGATACCTACGAGCGCTGGAGCGCGGTCGGCGTTTCCCGCTTATATCCGCATGACTTTTCCGACCGGGAGCTGGCCACGCGGCTCGGGCTTGACCGGGTTTTCCTCATTGAGGTGCCGGCGGGGACGGACGTGCCTTCGATGGCGGCTGACCTCCGCGCGCATGCGCCGCAAGTGGAGATTGCCGCCGTGGACGTGGTGGGCACGCACGCGCAGTTCATTCCCGACGACGACTACTTCGGCCTTCAGTACGGGATGCACAACGACGGGCGCGTGGGTTGGACCATCGACGCCGACATCGACGCGCCGGAGGCGTGGGAGATACATACCGGGGCGGCCGGAACGGTTACGCTCGCGATCATAGACAGCGGCATCGATCCGCACGTCGAATTCGCCGGACGGATGATTACGGGGAGAAACGTCACTCCGGTCGGGGACGCGAACGTCACCACCGACGGCACGGGGCACGGGACGCACGTAACCGGCATAGCGGCTGCGACGGGCAACAACGGCATAGGCGTAGCGGGCGTGACCTGGGGAGCGTCTATCATGCCGGTGCGGGTGCTAAGCTCGACGGGATTCGGTACGGCGGCGGTGACTTGCCAAGGGCTCATTTGGGCCGCCGACAACGGCGCCCACGTGTGCAACATGAGCCTGGAGTTTTACAACCTCGACTGCGATATGGCCGAGCTGTTTCAAAGCTGTGTGAACTACGCGCACGAAATCGGGGCAGTGATTGTGGCGTCGGTGGGCAACGCGCACGGCCGGGAGATCGCGTATCCGGCGCGGCTGGACAACTGCCTGGCAGTCGGCTCCACCGATCAGAATGATCTACTAAGTTCGTTCTCCAATTTCGGACCGGAGTTGGACGTCACGGCGCCGGGAACGGAGATCATCTCGACGGACCGGGGCACGAGCCCGACCGGCAACTACGTCGAGCGCAGCGGCACATCGATGGCTTCGCCGCACGTGGCCGGCCTGGCGGCGCTGATCAAGTCGTTCGCTCCGGGACTCAGTAACGATTCCATAGCGGAGATCATTATTGCAACGGCCGACGATCTGGGCTCGGAGGGTTGGGACGAGCAATTCGGGCATGGTAGAATCAACGCGCGTTCGGCCCTTGGCGTCGCGGGGACGGCAGATTGGATGGTGTCGAGCGATCCGCCGGACGGCGCGATCGACGCCGCTCAGCCCGTCGGGCCCGGCGGGAGCGCGCCCGCGGGGTGGAAGGTCATCGAGTTGACGTTCGTCGGAGACGTGCCGAATCTCACGGCCGGCGACTTCGACGTTACTTCGGAAGGTCTGCCGCTCGACGTTTTCTCGGCCGTGCCCGACGGCAGCGCGGTCACGTTGGAGCTGGCCGGCCCGATTCCCAACGGAAGCTGGACCACAATAACACATCGGGCCAGCGGGCGAAGCGTTCGGCTGGGCGCCCTGCCGGGTGACGTGGACGGCGACGGAACGACGTCGGTGCTGGACTTACTGCGGCTGATCGACGCTTACAAAGCCTCGCGGGACCCAACGCTGACGTGCCTCAAGCCGCTGCCGCCGTATTCCACGGACATCGATCGCTCCGGTGCGCTGGACATGAACGATATCATCGTCCTGATCGACCTGTTGAACGGCGCTCCGCCGTTTGACGTGTATCTTTCCGCGTCGCTCGCCGAATGAGACCGGGCCGCGCGCACTTCGCTGCGCCACGTGGATGCAAATTCAACGGTCGCCTTCGTTGCGAGCGGTGGTCCCCTGTTCAAGGGGCGGCCGTTAGTGTAAAAAAGAGACGGAGATAGGGCCGTGCCGTCCGGGGGCGGATCCCGCGGCCGGCCGACCGCGTGCGACTATTCTGAGGGAATAACAACCATGCTCCCGCCGTATGTTCCTGAGCCTTACGTCGATTTTGAACAGGCCGAACCGCGGGAAAAGATGCTGACCGCGCTCAAACAGGTGGAAAGCGAGTTAGGGCGCACTTATCCCATGTGGATCAACGGGGAACCGGTCACTTCCGGCGAGACGTTCGAGTCGGTGTCTCCTGCGGCCCCGGAGCGCGTTGTGGGCGTGATGTCGAAGGCCAACGGGGACTTGGCGGACCGGGCGGTCGGCCAGGCGAACGAGGCGTTCAAGCGCTGGAGGCGCGTCGAACCGGATACGCGGGCGCGCGTTCTGATAAAAGGAGCGGCGATAATGCGCCGCCGCCTGTACGAGCTGGCCGCGTGGATGTGCTACGAGACGAGCAAGAGCTGGATCGAGGCGTACGCGGACGTCTGCGAGACGATCGACTTTCTCGAGTTTTACGGGCGGGAGATGATGCGTCTGGGCGGATCGCAGCCGGTGACGCCGTTCCCTGGCGAGGAAAACGAGCTGCGCTATATCCCGCTGGGCGTCGGCGTGGTCATTCCGCCGTGGAACTTTCCGCTGGCGATCTGCGGAGGGATGACGACGGCGGCTTTGGTCACGGGCAACGCGGTGTGTCTCAAGCCCGCGAGCACGTCGCCGGTGATCGCGGCGAAGCTCGTGGAGGTTCTTCACGAAGCGGGCCTGCCGAGGGAAGTTCTCAACTTCGTACCGGGACCGGGAGGCACCGTCGGGGATGCGCTGGTTTGTCATGCGTTGACACGGTTCATTTCGTTTACCGGCTCGCGCGACGTCGGCGTGGGGATATTCGAGAAGGCCGCCAAGATCCAACGTGGGCAGATATGGCTTAAGCGCACGGTGCTGGAGATGGGCGGAAAGAACTGCATCCTCGTGGACGAGACCGCGGACCTTGACGCCGCCGCGGCAGGCGCGGTGGCGTCGGCGTTCGGGTTCCAAGGCCAGAAATGCTCGGCGTGCAGCCGGTTGATCGTACATGCGGACGTTTATGACCTGCTGCTCGATCGAGTCGTCGCCAGGACACGAGAGCTGACTATCGGTGATACGGCCGCACCCGAGAACTTCCAAATCGGAGCGGTAATAGACAAGTCCGCCTTCGACAAGATCAACGGCTACATCAAGATCGGCCAGGGTGAAGGCCGAGTCGTTCTGGGCGGAGGTAAGACGCCGTCGAAGGGACACTTCGTGGCGCCGACGATCATAGCCGACGTCGCCCCTACCGCCCGCATCGCCCAGGAGGAGATATTCGGTCCGGTCCTGGCGGTGATAAAGTGCAAGGACTTCGAAGAGGGGTTGCGGATCGCCAACGGCACCGAGTACGGACTGACGGGCGGATATTATTCAACGGACCGGATGCGGCTGGAGCGGGCGCGTCACGAATTTCACGTTGGCAACCTGTACTTCAATCGCAAGTGTACGGGGGCGCTCGTAGACGTACAGCCCTTCGGCGGGTTCAACATGTCGGGTACGGACTCGAAGGCCGGCGGGCGCGACTACTTACAATTGTTTATGCAGGCCAAGAGCATCTGCGAGCGTTTGTAGATCGGCAGGCCCTTCCGTGACTACGCGCCGGATTGTCAAGTCGACGGCAAGGACCGGCGTGGCCGAGGCACGACCAGTGGCTTTAGCGATCGACACGGCCGGCGTAAGGGCATTGCGAAATATGGTTGACCGGCGGGCAAATGCTTGAATTGGAGCAAGTTATCCGCATCGCGGCCGCCGTGGTTTGCGGCGGGTTGATAGGTCTGGAGCGCGAATTCGGCGACAAGCCCGCCGGATTCAGGACCATTATCCTCATTTGCGTCGGGGCATGCGTCTTCACGATCATGTCGGAAGCGGCCGGAGGTCACGAATGGGACCGGGGTCGAATCGCGGCGCAGATTGTCAGCGGCATCGGCTTTCTCGGCGCCGGCGCAATACTCCGTCACCGTACAAACGTCGTGGGTCTGACCACGGCCGCGACGATTTGGGCCGTGGCGGCGATTGGAATGGCTGCGGGATTCGGAAATCTTAGACTGGCGGGACTTGGAACCGTCGCAATTCTGGTCGTGCTGTGGCTGTTCGACGTCGTCGAGAAGCGGATCGGCGAAATCAGGGACCTACAGCAATACGAAATAGCCGCGCCGGTGGCCGACGACGTTTTAATTCGGATAGAGGCGATGTTCTCGAAAGCCGGCCTTCGCACGCGCAAGCGAAGGTTTTTTCGAGACGGGACATCGGTCGTTTTTCAGGTTTGGGCCATGGGCCACAAGGATGACCACGATCGCCTGCGCACGCTTCTGATTCGCTCGGACGAGTACGAGCTTCGTCGTTCGTAAAATGCCCTTCGCTAGTGTAGTCCGTTATAAATAACGCATCTTCTCAAAACTGAGCCGCCCTTTACGCGCAGCGTCAAGGGTCAGGAAGCGCGGCCGGGCGACCGAGCCAAGCCCGCTCCCTCACCAGGCTGTCGGAATAGTCCGTTTCGACTATTCCGACAGGCAGTTTGATGGTACTTTCGGGTCCAAATACCTAGTCTTGAACAAAGAAAGTGCTGTCTTGTTGGTGCCATCAATGTTATTCCGACA
>Ga0326597_10008743_pt1 | contig 13627 bp, 12 predicted proteins | sample RVTome_12_FD_203789 | JGI IMG/M metagenome (GOLD analysis project Ga0326597, IMG submission 203789) | Soil microbial communities from uranium-contaminated site in the Upper Colorado River Basin, Wyoming, United States - RVT100D185 | ecosystem: Environmental > Terrestrial > Soil > Contaminated >... | reverse complement strand
GGAATTGATCCCGGGCTTCCTCGCACGCCGCCAGGAGGACGTGCGCAAGCTGCGTGCTGCGCTGGAGGCGGGTGACCTGGAGAGCGTGCGCGTGACCGGTCACAGCATGAAGGGGACCGGCGGGGGCTACGGCTTCGACGGTCTGTCCGAGATCGGCGCGGCCATCGAGACGGCGGCCAAGGGTGGTGATCTGGAGGCGATGCGCGGCGGACTGGATCGTCTGGTGGACTACCTGGAGCGGGTGCAGATCCGCTTCGAGTGAGGGCTTCGCCCCAGCCGCGCGGCCGCTCGCGCGATGTCCTTACTGGATCTCGGTGGGGGAGACCTCGATGCGCTCGCGTTCGATCTTCGGATCCGCCCACGTGCCGGTGATGATGTAACGGTACGCGAACGCGTTGTCGATCAGCTTGCGGTTGAGGAATTTCTCCGCGAGCCAGAGCGGCACCAGCGGCAGGCTTGCCGACAGCTTGGGCGTCACGGTCATGATCTGATCGTAGTCCTCCAGCATCAGCCCCACGCGTCCCGCCAGGTCCACCCGTGCGGTGTCGGTGTGCATGCGCACGTTGTCGGTGTATGCGTTGCCGGCGTCGAGCCGGAAGCTGCCCTCGATGCGCTCGTAGCTGACCCCCTCCTCGAACAGATCGCTGAAGTCCAGGCGCAACAGTCGCCGCGGCAGGATGGTCACGTTGAGCAGCCCGAACATGCGTCCGGTGGCGCCCGGTTCCACCTCCAGCAGCCGCCCGCCGGTGGCGCGAAAGCGCAGTTCGCCCTGCACGCGATCGAGCCCGAAGTCGAACGGCGAGCCGCCCCACTGCGCGTTCAGCACGATGTCCGCCACGCCGCCGCGAATGCCGGAGTCGGCATAGCCCATGGCCTGCGTGACGCTGCCGAAGTCGTTGCTGTGTATCTCCAGCTCCAGCACCGAGCGCGTGGCGGCGCCGCTGCCGGTCCAGCGCCCGGACCCGCTGACCTCCAGATGTCGGGACAGCGCGATCAGGTCGCGCACCTCGATCCCGTCACCGCTGTGCGCCAGCGTGAGCCTGGCCAGGCCCAGCTCGATGTCGCCGTAACGCAGATCCTTGACCACCAGCCGTGCCGGGGGCAGATCCCGTGGCGTGAGTCCCGCCGCCGCCGTGCGGCGCGGCGACGCCGTGGCGCTGGCGGGTTTCACGTAGAGATGTTCGAAGTCCGCCTCGATGGGTGCGCTGGCCACCGGCACGGGAATCTTGATCTCGCCGTCCACATCGGATCCGATCACGCCGACGCGCCAGGCGCCGGAATCGTCGCGGTCCGCGGCGACGCGCACGTCATCGAAACCCGCGCCCATTGCGACCAGCCGCCTCGCTTGCAGGCTCACCGTGCGCACGCGGGCCAGCGGCTCGGGCTGCCCGGTGCGCTCGCCGGACGCGGCCTCGGCGATCAGCGCCACCCAGTCGTCCACCGACAGCAAGTCCACCTCGCCGCTCACGCTGAGCCCCTCCTCGACCGGCAACTGCGCCGGCGCGGCGCCGAAGCGCAGCGCGCCGCGGCGCAGCGCGAACCCGCCGCCGTCCCGCGGCGTCATCTGCAGCAGCGCGCGGGCGCTTTCCCCGTACGCCAGCGTGAACGTGCGCGGCCCGTCGATGGCCAGCCTGGTCTCGACGCTGAGCACCCGAGGCTGCGCGGCGCGCTTGCCCATCGGCGCTGGCAGATCCAGCTCCATCCCGGCAAGGTCCGAGATCACCTTCAGGCCAATGCCCTCCTGCGCAATGCGCTGCTGATGAGGGATCTCGAGCAGGACCTGCCAGCGCGTTTCGCCCGAGAGCCTGGACAGCAGCGGCAATGCCGCCGCCTCGTCGCGGTCCACGGCGCCCACGTCGTGGAGCTGACGTGCCAGCCCTTGCGCATCGATCACGCCCTCGATGTTCAGGTGCGCGTTCTGGCGTCGCTCGCCGCGGCTGTCGATGCGCGCCGAGATGCGCCGCTCGAGGTACGTTGCCTGCAGCGTGCCGCTGCCCAGACCGTCGTTGTCGAAGGCGATCTCGCCGCTGACCGCGGACAGCGCGGAACGCAGCGCCGGTACGCGCACGGTATTGCCCTGCAGCTTGAGCAGGCCGCGCACGGTGTTGGGCGCCGGGCTCAACGGGATGCGCAGGTCCAGGTCCAGTTCGGCCTTGCCCTTCGCGTCGAGCTGCTGGAACAGTCCGGCGAAGCGCGGTGCCAGCGGTGTTTGGCCCAGGAACGCGGGACCCTGCTCGGTGCGCCCGCTCACCCGCCCGCGCAGCTCCAGCACGGGACCATCCGCGGCCACGTCGGCCATGCTGCCGCTCGCCGACACGATGCGCGCGCCGCTCACCTCGCCGGCGTCGAAGTCCAGGGCCAGCCGCCCCTGCGCGAGTTCCAGCCGTCCGCCCAGCGCGGTGATCGCGGGCCAGCCGGGCACATAGCTCAGGTCCACCTGTTCGAAGCGGGCCTGCATGCGCAACGCGCGGGCGAACTCTTTGGCATTGGCCGGCGCGCCTTCCATCGAGGCCGTGAGCGCCTGCAATCGTCCGGCGCGCACCGCGTCCGCGAGCCACCTGCTCAGCGGGCGCGGCAGCCAGCCCAGCGCGAGGTAGCGATGCATCGCCGCGGCGTCGATATCCGCGCCGGCCAGCGTGCCGCTCACCCACACCGGCGCACCGTCGCCCGGTACGCGTACACGCCCCTGCACGCGCGCCCGCGCGTCGCCGTCGGCCATGTTCAGCGCGCTGCTCTCCACGATCAGCTCGCCCGCTTCCAGGTGCCAGCGCAGCAAGCCGCCGATCGCGACCGATAGCGGCGCGCGCCCGGGTCCTGCATGCAGACCCACCGGCGCCGGCAGCAGGTCGAGCTGGCCGGCACTGCCCATCAGGGTCAGGCGCATATCGGCGGGCCCGACGAACACGCCAGCCTCGCGATCGACTGCTCGCACGTCGCGCAGGGTCATGCTGACACGGCGTACCTGGGCGTCGCCGAGGTCGCTGCCCAGATCCGCCTCCAGGTCCTCGACGCGGCCCTGCGGCTGCAGCAGGGCGGGCAGTCGTGCCGCGATCCCGGCAGGCAGGTCCAGGTGCGGCAGTATCCCCAGCAGTCCCGTCACCGGGGCGTGATCGATGCTGAGCAGATGCCGTCCGCTGCCGGCGCCGCCCTCGCGCCGCAGCACCGCGCTCATCGGCCGGGAAAGCTCGCCATCGATGCGCGCCTGCAATTGCAGCAGGTTCACGCGCCAGCCTTCGCCCGTGTCGTCGACGAACTCCACCAGGCTTTGCAGCGCATCGACGCGCGGCACGGCGCGTGCGTCCGTGAGCATGGGGCGATTCACGCGCACGGTGCCGCGCATCAGATCGACGCGACCGGCCTTGATCGTACCGTCCAGATCCAGGCCCAGCTGACCCTCGAGCGGCAGCGGCCGCAACGCCGCAGGCAGGGCTGCCAGCGGCAGATCGCGGGTGCTGAGCGTGATCTCGGCGGCCTGCAGCGGATCGGCCTCGCGCCGCGGCCAGCGCACGGTGAAGCGCACCGGCGTCGCGGGACTGCCCGGCATCGCGACGGCGCCGGACAGGCGCATCCCCGCGGCTTCGGCGCGCAGCTGCAGGCTGACCGGCGCGAACACGAGCGCAGCGCCCGCGCGCGCTTCATGCGCGAAGCCGGTGAGCGTGACGGTGGCGTCCTCCAGCGCGAAGCGCGCGCCACCGGGCAGGGCATCCAGCACCAGCCCCAGCGCGGCACCGGCGCCGGTCACCCGGTCCTCTCCCAGCCCCGCCACCTGCAGCGTGCCGTCGGCCTGCCGATCCAGTTGCACGTTCGCGCCACGCACCGTCACCTGCGCCGGGCGCAGCGTCCATGCGCGCAGCGAGGCGAGCGCGTCGATGCGCACTTCGGCGCCGGCCAGCACCAGTGCGCCCGCGCCCGGTGCCGCGATGCGCAGATCCTCGAGCAGGACCACGGGCCCTGCGCCGCGCCAGGCGAAGGCGAGTGCGCCCAGCTTCACTTCGCGTCCGATCTGCCCGCCCAGCCACGTCGCGACCATCTGCGGGCGCCTCTCCACGGCCGGCAGCGCGAGCATCAGCGCGCCGGCCACGACCGCGGCGCACAACGCAAGCGTGATCGCGACGCGCGCCACGGCGCGCGCGGCACCCGTTGCGGTGCGCCGCGCGGGCGCTGCCTCGCGCTGCTGCGGCGCGCCGGGCATGTGCTACATCAAGACCACGTCGAACTGCTCGCGGAAATACTGCGTCTCCGCTTGCAGCGTGATGGGCTTGCCGATGAAGGCCTCGAGTTCCGCGAAGCCGACCGATTCCTCGTCCACCAGCGTGTCGATCACCTCCGGCGACGCCAGTACCAGCAGGCGTTGCGCGTCGAACTGCCGTGCCTCGCGCAGGATCTCGCGAAAGATCTCGTAGCACACCGTATCCGGAGTCTTGATGGTGCCACGCCCGGCGCAGGTGGGACACGGTTCGCACAGCACGTGCTCGAGGCTCTCGCGGGTCCTCTTGCGGGTCATCTGCACCAGACCCAGCGCCGACACGTTGCTGATATGGGTCTTGGTGGGGTCGCGCGCCAGAGCCTTCTCCAGCGCGCGCAGCACCTGCCGGCGATGCTCCTCGCTGGTCATGTCGATGAAATCGATGATGATGATGCCGCCCAGGTTGCGCAGCCGCAGCTGGCGCGCGATTGCCTGCGTGGCCTCCAGATTGGTCTTGAAGGTGGTCTCTTCCAGATTGCGAAAGCCCACGTAGGCGCCGGTGTTGACGTCGATGGTGGTCATCGCCTCGGTCTGGTCGATGATCAGGTGCCCGCCGGACTTGAGCTGCACCTTGCGGCTGAGCGCCTTCTGGATCTCGCCCTCCACGCCGTGCAGCTCGAAGATCGGCCGTTCATCGCCGTCGCCATAATGCTCGATGCGGTCGGTGATCTCGGGAATGTAGTGGCGGGTGAACTCGATTGCGCGGCGCCAGGTCTCGCGCGAATCGATGCGGATTCGCTCCAGCTCGACGCCCGAGAGCTCGCGCAGCGTGCGCAGGGCGAGCGCCAGATCCTCGTGCACGACGGCCGGCGCGAGCGCCTCGCGGGCACGCCGGCGCATGTTCTCCCACAGCCGATCGAGGAACTCCATGTCCTTGATCAGCATCTGCTCGCTGACGGATTCGGCGGCCGTGCGCACGATGTAGCCGTCGGCGGGAGCGGCGTTGCCGGCGCCGCAGCTCCCCATCCCTTCGCCGCGCCGGCGTGCGAACTCGCGCACCAGTTCGCGCAGCCGCGCGCGCTCCGCCTCGTCCTCGATCTTCTGCGACACGCCCACGGTCACGGCGCCGGGCATGAACACCAGGTAGCGGGCGGGGATGGAAAGGTGCATGGTCAGGCGCGCGCCCTTGGTGCCCAGCGGGTCCTTGATCACCTGCACCAGCAGCTCCTGGCCCTCGTGCAGCAGCGCGGTGATATCAGGCACCGGGCGCGGCGCGGGCGCCTCGGCTGCGGCAGCCGCATCGCCCCCGTTGCCCGCGTCCGGGTCGCTTTGCGCCAGCGCGCGCTCGCGCTGCGCACCGGGCGCGGCCACGTCCGAGGCGTGCAGGAAGGCCGCGCGCGCGAGGCCCACCTCGACGAAGGCAGCCTGCATGCCGGGCAGTACCCGGCATACCCGGCCCTTGTAGATGTTACCCACCAGGCCGCGCCGGTTGGCGCGTTCGATGAGGATCTCCTGCACCACGCCGTTCTCGATGACGGCGACCCGCGTTTCCTGCGGGGTGACGTTGAGGAGCAGTTCAGTGCTCACGGCGTGGATCTCCCGGGCGCGCATGTCCCGGCGCTCGCCGCACGGCGCTCGCGCACATGCCGTGTGCCGCCACACCCGCTGGCGGCGCATCGCGGCGCCGGGGCACACATGAACAGCTTGTCAGGTATTTGCAGGAACATCTCATAACTGCCAGATTCACGGACCGAAGTGTAGCGGACGAGGGCCGCCCGGTGGGCGGCGCGAGGTGGCATCTTTGGCGGCGGCGTCATAGTCGTTATCCTTGTCGGCATGGTGCCCGATTCCGCAACGCGTCGCGGCGGACCGGGATCCGCGCCGGCCATTACAACAACAAGATCGACCGATGAAGCCACCAAAGGGCATCCACAAGATCATCACGCTCACCGTGAAGCTGGCCGCGCTGTGGCTGATCCTGTCGGGGCACTACAACGCGTTCATGCTGGCGCTGGGCACGGCATCGGTGGCCATGTGCGTGTGGCTGTCGCGGCGCATGGGCGTGGCCGACGAGGAGGTCCATCCAATGCGCCTGCGGCTGCTGCCGCTGCTGCGCTACTGGCTGTGGCTGGTCGGGCAGATCGCGCTCTCGGCGCTGGACGTCGCGCGGCGGGTCCTCGATCCGGCCCTGCCCATCGACCCGGTCATGGTGACGCTACCGCTGGACCAGCGTACCGACATCGGGCGTACCACCTACGCGAACTCGATCACGCTGACCCCGGGCACCGTGTGCGTGGACCTGGGCGATGACTTCGTGCGCGTGCACGCGCTGACCGGCGCGGCCGCGCGGGCCCTGCGCGAGGGCGAGATGAACCGCCGCGTGGCTGCGCTGGAGCGGAGCGACTGACGGTGTTCATCGCCGCGATGCTGGCCATCCTGGTCGCGATGGCGCTGGCCCTGGTGCGTGCGCTGGCTGGCCCCACGCTGTACGACCGCATCCTCTCCATCAACGCCTTTGGCACCAAGACCGTGCTGCTGATCCCGATCTACGGCTTCCTCAGCGGGCGCCCGGATTTCGCCGACATTGCGCTGGTCTACGCACTGATCAACTTCATCGGCACGGTCGCGGTGCTGAAGTTCTTCGAGCATGGCGATCTGGGGGCAGCCGCTGCCCCGCGCGGCGAGGAACCCTGAGGTGGCGCTGCTGGCGGACATCGCGAGCTGGATCCTGCTGCTCACGGGAGGATTCCTGGTGGTGGTGGGCAGCGTGGGGCTGGTGCGTTTCCCGGATTTCTTCACCCGCATGCACTCGGTGAGCATCACCGACACGCTGGGCGCCGGGTTGATGATGGCAGGCCTGCTGCTGCAGGCACCGGACTGGCACGTGGCGGTGCGGCTGCTGCTCATCATCGCCTTCCTGCTGTTCACCACCCCCACGGCCACCCACGCGCTGGCCAAGGCGGCGCTGCACGGCGGGCTGCGACCGATGGGCCGTGACGAGACCGCGCACGGGGAGGACGCGTCATCGAGACCCTGACCAGCATGGTGCTGGCGACCTTCCTGGCCGTGATGGCGGTGGGCATCGCGCGGCAGCGCAACCTGTTTGCTGCGGTGATGCTGACCGGCATCTTCAGCCTGCTGGCCGCGGCACTGTTCGTGACGCTGGACGCCGTGGACGTGGCGTTCACGGAAGCCGCGGTGGGTGCCGGCATCACCACCGTGCTGCTGCTGGCGACGCTCGCGCGTACCGCCCATCGCCAGCGCGAGGCGCGCCGGGTGCCGGTGGCGGCGCTGGTGGTGGTGCTGGGCTGCGGCGCGCTGCTGATGTATGCGGTGGCCGACCTCCCGGCGGTGGGCGACGCGCGGGCGCCGGCGCACCAGCACGTGGCGCCGCGTTACATCGAGCAATCACCGCGCGAGATCGGGATCCCCAACATGGTGACCTCGGTGCTGGCCAGTTACCGCGGCTATGACACCCTGGGCGAGGTCGCGGTGATCTTCACTGCCGGCATCGGCGTGCTGGCACTGCTCGGCGTCGCGCGCCGTTGCGGGTGAACAGCAGGGGCATCCGCGGTGGAACACCACACGATACTGCGCATCATTACCAAGCTGCTGGTGCCGTCGATCATGCTGTTTGCGCTGTACGTGCACTTTCACGCCGACTTCGGACCGGGCGGGGGCTTCCAGGCCGGGGTGATCTTCGGCGCCGCCGTCATCGTCTACGGGCTGCTGTTCGGTGTGATGCGGGTCAAGCAAGCGGCCCCTCCCGCGGTGGTGCGGGCGCTGTCGGCGTGCGGCCTGCTGCTGTTCGCCGGGGTGGGGGTGGTGACGCTGCTGCTGGGCGGCAACTACCTGGACTACAACGTACTGGCCGCGGAGCCGGCGTCGGCGCAGCACCTGGGCATCCTGCTCGTCGAGCTGGGCGTCGGCGTCACGGTGGCGGCGACCATGATCATGCTCTTCTACGCGTTCGGCTCCCGTGATTAAGACCCTGGTCGAGCACTACAACTACTTCGTCGTGGTCGTGCTGATCATGGTGGGCCTGTACATGGTCATGGCCAATGCCAACCTCATCAAGAAGGTCGTGGGCCTGGGCGTGTTCCAGATGGGGGTGTTCATCCTGTTCATCTCGCTGGGCAAGGTGGCGGGCGGCACCGCGCCGATCGCGGCCGCACCCGGGACGATCTACACCAACCCGCTGCCGCACGTGCTGATCCTCACCGCCATCGTGGTCGGCGTCGCCGTCACCGCCGTGGCGCTGGCGCTGGCGGTGCGCATCCATGCGGCCTACGGCACGCTGGAGGAGGATGACATCGATGCCGCCGACCGGGACGAGGCGTCGTGAGCGCCGGCGCAGGGCTGGCCGCGCACCTGCCCGCGTTGCAGGTGGTGCTGCCGCTGCTGTCGGCTCCCGCCTGCGTGCTGCTGTACCACGGTGCGCGGGTGTGGTGGCTCGCGATGGGGGTCAGCACCGCGGCCTTCGTCATCGCGCTCGCGCTGCTCGCGCAGGTCATGGGCGCGGGCCCCGTGTCCTACGCGCTGGGCGGCTGGGCCGCGCCGTGGGGTATCGAGTATCGTGTCGATGCGCTCAACGCGCTGGTGCTGGTGCTGGTGTCCGGCGTGAGCAGCATCGCGCTGATGTTCGCGCGCGACAGCGTGCCGCGTGAGGTCGCCGCCGAGCGCATCTACCTGTTCTACACCGCGTGGCTGCTGTGCCTGACCGGACTGCTCGGGATCGCCGTGACCGGCGACGCCTTCAACGTGTTCGTGTTCCTGGAGATCTCCTCGCTGGCCACCTACGCGCTGGTGAGTTTCGGGAGCGAGCGCAGCGCACTGAGCGCCGCGTTCCGCTACCTGGTGATGGGGACCATCGGCGGCACCTGCATCCTCATCGGCGTGGGCTTGCTGTACGCCATGACCGGGACGCTGAACATGGCGGACCTGGCGCAGCGGCTGGAGCCGTTGCGCGACAGCGCGCCGGTGCGCGCAGCGTTCGCCTTCATCTTCGTCGGCGCCGGCCTGAAGATGGCGATGTTCCCGCTGCATGCATGGTTGCCGGGCGCCTATGCCAGCGCGCCGAGTGCCGCCAGCGTGTTCATCGCGGCGACCTCCACCAAGGTGGCCGTGTACGTGCTGCTGCGCTTCACGTTCACCATCTTCGGCGTGGAGTTCAGCTTCGACACCCTGGCGCTGGCCAAGGTGCTCACGGTGTTCGCGGCGGTGGGGGTGTTCGCAGCGTCCCTCGCCGCGATCCTGCAGGCCGATCTCAAGCGCATGCTGGCGTGGTCCAGCATCGCGCAGGTGGGCTACATGCTGATCGGCATCGCCACGGCCAACCTGGACGGGCTCACCGCGAGCATCGTGCACCTGCTCAATCACGCGCTGATGAAGGGCGCGCTGTTCATGGCGCTGGGCTGCGTGGCCTATCGCATCGGCGCGGTGCGCCTGGACGCGGTGGCCGGGCTCGCGCGGCGCATGCCGTGGACCTTCGGCGCCTTCGCCCTCGCCGGACTGAGCCTGGTGGGCGTGCCATTCACGGCCGGTTTCGTCAGCAAGTGGTACCTGCTGCTGGGCGTGCTGCACAACGGCTGGTGGCCGCTCGCGGTGCTGCTGGCGGTGACCTCGTTGATGGCGGTGGTGTACGTGGGCAAGGTGCTGGAGGTGGCGTGGTTTCACACCGCGGCACCGGGCAGCGTGACCGAGCGTGCGCGCGAGGCGCCGCTGAGCATGCTGGTGCCGCTGTGGCTGCTGGTGCTCGCGAACCTGTGGTTCGGCGTGCACACGGCGCTGCCGGTGGGTGTCGCGCGCAGCGCGGCCGCGGCACTGCTGGGGCTCACGCTGTGAGCGCGGCGGTGAGCCTGGGCTGGATCATTGCGGTGCCGTTCGCCGCCGCGATCCTCATCGTGATGTCCGATCCGCGGCCCAACCAGCGCGAGGGCGTGACCCTCGCCGCGGCGCTGCTGCTGTTCGTGCTCAACGCAGCGCTGGTGCCGCGCGTGCTGGCTGGCGAGGCGCTGGTGCTGCACCTGGCTGAACCCGTCGCGGGGCTGCCCATCGCGCTCAGCGTGGAGCCGCTGGGGATGACCTTCGCTCTGGTCGCGTCGTTCCTGTGGATCGTGAACTCGATCTACTCCGTCGGCTACATGCGCGGCAACAAGGAGCAGCACCAGACCCGCTTCTATGTGTGCTTCGCGATTGCGCTGGGCGCCACCATGGGCATCGCGTTCGCGGCCAACCTGTTCACGCTGTTCATGTTCTACGAGGTGCTCACGCTGTGCACCTATCCGCTGGTGGTGCACAAGGGCGATGCCGGCGCGCGCGCTGGCGGGCGCACCTATCTCGCCATCCTGCTCGCCACGTCGATCGGGCTGCAACTGCTGGCGATCACCATCACCTACGTCATCGCGGGTCACGGCGATTTCACTCCCGGCGGTCTGCTGGCGGGCCGGATCGAAGGGCCGATAGTGGGTGTGCTGCTGGCGCTGTACATGTTCGGCATCGGCAAGGCGGCGCTGATGCCGCTGCACCGCTGGCTGCCGGCGGCGATGGTGGCGCCCACGCCGGTCAGCGCGCTGCTGCACGCGGTGGCGGTGGTCAAGGCCGGCGTGTTCACGGTCGTGAAGGTGGTGGTCTACGTGTTCGGCATCGACCTGCTCGCGGGCGAGAGCAGCGCGGCGTGGCTGCTCTACGCGGCGGGAGCCAGCATCCTCATCGCGTCCTTGATCGCATTGCGGCAGGACAACCTCAAGCGCCGCCTTGCCTACTCCACGGTGAGCCAGCTTTCCTACGTCACGCTGGCCGCGGCGATCCTCGTGCCGATCTCGATCGTGGGTGCGGCGCTGCACATCGCGGCGCACGCGTTCGGCAAGATCACGCTGTTCTTCGCCGCCGGCTCGATCTACACCGCGGCGCACAAGACCGAGGTGAGCCAGCTCGACGGCATCGGGCGGCGCATGCCGTGGACCATGGGCGCGTTCGCGGTGGGCGCGCTGAGCATGGTGGGGGTGCCGCCGACGGCCGGCTTCCTGAGCAAGTGGTTCATGCTCACCGGGGCCATGCAGAGCGGGCAGATGTTCGCGGTGGCCGTCATCGTCGCGAGCACCCTGCTCAACGCGGCGTACTTCCTGCCCATCGTGTACCGGGCGTTCTTCAGGGCGCCCGCGGTGGATGACGCCGGGCACGCGCACGGCGAGGCGCCGCTGCCCATCGTGCTCGCGCTCAGCATCACGGCGGCGTGCACGGTCGCGCTGTTCTTCTGGCCCGATCTCGCGCTGCTGCTGGCGCGCGATCTTGCGCAGGCGGCGCGATGAACGAGCACTGGTTGTATCGGCCACGGACGCTGTCCCGGCTGCGCACCTGGGGCGTGGGCCTGCTGGTCGCGGTCGTGGTTGCGGAGCTGTTCGTGACGCTGCATCCGCACTTCGGCTTTGCGGGCTGGTTCGCTTTCAACGCGGTGTTCGCTTTCGTGAGCTGCGTGGCGATGGTCCTCAGCGCGCGGCTGCTGGGGCGCTTCGTGCGCCGTCGCGATGACTACTACGACGACGACCGGCTGCCCGCAGCGCGCTCCGGCGGCGCGCCCGCGAGCGACGAGGAGCGCGCATGAGCCTCGCCAGCGTGCCGCCCGCACTGCTGCTGATCGCCGGCGCCGTGGCGCTGCCGTTCATCGCGCCGCGCTGGCGCCTGCTCGCGCTGCTGGGCTTGCCGCTCGCCGCGCTGGTGCAGGTGTGGCATCTGCCCGACGGCCAGGTGCTCGCCGGCGAGTTCCTGGGTTTCGCGGTGGCGCCGCTGCAGGTGGACGCGTTGAGCCGCGTGTTCGGCACTGTGTTCTGCATCACCGCGTTCGCGGGCGCGTTGTTCGCGTACCGTCAGGCCAGCCTGATGGAGATGGCCAGTGCGTTCCTGTATGCCGGGGCAGCGCTGGGCGTGGTGTTCGCCGGCGATCTGCTCAGCGTGTTCGTGTTCTGGGAACTGATGGCGATCGGCTCGACCCTGGTGCTGTGGTCCGCGGGCAGCACGCAGGCCTGGCGCGCCAGCATGCGCTATGCGCTGGTGCATCTGTTCGGCGGCGTGGTGCTGATGATCGGCGTGGCAGGGTGGGCCGTGGCCGATGGCGAGCTGGGTTTTCGCAGCATGACCGCGGCGTTGGACGGGGAGGGCGCGCGCGCGCTGGCCGCCGCGTTCATCCTGGCCGGGTTCCTGCTCAACGCCGGCGCGCCGCCGCTGTCGGCGTGGGTGGCCGATGCCTACCCCGAGGCCAGCCCCAGCGGCGCGGTGTTCCTGTCGGCCTTCACCACCAAGACCGCCGTGTACGTGCTGATCCGCGGTTTCCCCGGTGCCGAGATCCTGGTCGGCATCGGCCTGTTCATGATCTTCTACGGCATCGTCTACGCGCTGCTCGAGAACGACATCCGCCGCATCCTGGTCTACAGCATCGTCAACCAGGTGGGCTTCATGGTCACCGCGGTGGGCATCGGTACCGAGCTCGCGTTGAACGGCGCCGCGGCGCATGCCTTCGCGCACATCATCTACAAGGCGCTGCTGCTGATGTCCGCGGGCAGTGTGCTGTTGGTGACCGGCAAGCGGCGCTGCAGCGAACTGGGCGGCCTCGCGCAATCGATGCCGCTCACCGCCGTGTGCGGCATCGTCGGCGCGATGTCGATCGCCTCGTTTCCGCTGACCTCGGGTTTCGTGAGCAAGTCGATGATCGTCGATGCCGCGGCGTATCAGCACCTGGCACTGGTGTGGGTGCTGCTGGCGGCGGCTTCGGCCGGCGCGTTCCTGTACGTGGGCCTGAAGTTTCCCTGGTTCGTGTTCTTCGACCGCGACTGCGGCCTGCGCCCGCCGGATCCGCCGGCGAACATGAGCGTGGCCATGGTGCTGCTCGCGGTGCTATGCATCGCGCTGGGCCTGTCGCCGGGGCTGCTCTACGCGATGCTGCCGCACGCGGTGCAGTACGTGCCGTACACCGGCGCGCACGTGGTATCGCAGCTCGAACTGCTGCTGTTCGCCGCGCTCGCGTTCTTCATGCTGCTGCCCGCGTTGCGCGGCACGCTGACCATCAGCCTGGACTTCGACTGGTTCTACCGCCGCTTCCCGGTCCTGCTGCTCGCGCTGCTGACTCCGCCGGCGCGCCTGCTGTGGCGTGCGCTGGGCGAGGCGGTGTGCGATCGGATCGCGCGCACGGGCCGCCACCTCGCGCGCGTGTACGGCGCGCGCGAGGGCATCGCCAGCGTGGCCGGCTCCGGTGCGATGGCGACGGCCGCGCTCAGCGTCTTCGGCGCCGTGCTGCTGTACTTCTACCTGCGCTGAGCATCGCGACGGTGTCCACCCGGCGCCCGCTCCAGGCGTGGGGCGTGCGGGGAGAGCAACTGTCTCGAACATGGTGCCTGCGTTCAGCCCCCCTCACCTCTATCCTCTCCCCGCAAGCGGGGAGAGGAGGAA
>Ga0326597_10008742_pt1 | contig 13628 bp, 9 predicted proteins | sample RVTome_12_FD_203789 | JGI IMG/M metagenome (GOLD analysis project Ga0326597, IMG submission 203789) | Soil microbial communities from uranium-contaminated site in the Upper Colorado River Basin, Wyoming, United States - RVT100D185 | ecosystem: Environmental > Terrestrial > Soil > Contaminated >... | reverse complement strand
CGCAGCTGCAGGTCTACGACGTGCTGGGCAGGCAGGTGAGCGCTCTGGAGCTGGACCCGGCGCAGCACCGCCACCCGTGGGATCTGCGCGACGAGCGCGGGGAGCGGCTTGCCGGTGGCTTGTACCTGTGCATCCTGGAGGCGGATGGCAAGCGCTCCACGGTGCAGCTGCTGGTGATCGGCCATGAATAAAGGAGCGACGATGAAGGGTGTGTTGGCCGGAATTCTGACACTGTTGGTGTGGGGCCAGGGGGCGTGGGCGGCAACCGGGGAAACGGCGGCGCTGCTGGACATGGGCGTCGGCGCCCGCGCGTTGGGGATGGGGGGGGCCTTTGTGGGCATGGCGGCCGATCCGTCCGCGCTTGCGTACAACCCCGCGGCATTGGCCTATGTCACTGGGCAACAAGTGAGCGCCTACGCGGCCCGCCCCTTTGGGGTGTTGGACCACCTGAGCGTCGGCGTGGCGGGCGCGCACATGGGCTTGACCTTGCTGCACCTGGGCGCCTCCGGCGCGCTTGCGACCAATGAGTTCGGCAACCCCACCCCTCATGCGCTGTCCTTCGCAAGCCATGCGGCCATTGCCGGGTTCGGCTATGCGCTGGCGCCCGGCCTGTCCCTGGGGGGGCAACTGAAGGTATACGTCGAGGAAAATGGGGCTGCAAGCGGGGTCGGCTGGGCGCTGGAGCCCGCGCTGCTCTACGCCGACGGCCCTTGGATGGCGGGCGCCGTGTTGCGCAACGCGCTGAGCGACCCGATCGCCTTCGACGACGGACATCGCCGGTTCTGGAGCAGATCCCTGGTGCTGGGCGCTTCCTGGACGTGGGAAGACGAGTCGGGATGGATGGTCAAACTTGCCGGGGACGTAGACGGGCTGTTGCAGGGAGACCTGGGCTTTCACGCGGGCGGCGAGCTGTGGCTGAAAACGCTGGGGCTTCGCATCGGGTGGGACCGTGGCGCGTTCACCGCCGGCGCGAGCGTGCTGCACGGAGACCTGGCGTTGCACATCGCCTACGGCTTTCACCCCGTCCTGCCGCCCACCGTGCGCCTGTCCGCCTCGACCGCTTTGTAGCGTTACGCCATGATTACCTACCACAAGGAGATTTCGCTGATGCGCGTACTGATCGTGTCGTGGTTCATGTGGCTGGCTGCAGTCGCCGTGGCCATGGCCCAGCCGGCCATCCAAACGCCCTCACAGACCCTGGAGCCGTCCGCGCTCGAACAGCCGCTCGATCTGCAGGTTCAAGGCACGGTGCGCATCGGAGGGAGTTACGGGCTCGGCGACGGCCGTGGGCTGGCCCAACACGGCTACAGCCAGGGGTTTTCCTTCAATCAACTGCTGGCGTTGGACCTGTCCGGCACGGTGCCGGTGACCTTCCCGCTGCAGGGGCTGTTCTCCATTGCTGCTCAGCTCAACAGCCAGCAAGCCGACAACCTGCAGTCGCTGGTGATGCACTTTGACTCCGAGCGGCTGATCCTGGACTTCGGCGACTTTGCCGTGGGAGAAAGGGCGCCGGACTTCATCGTCCCCGACCGCAAGCTCAAGGGCTTCAAGGCGCAGTGGCTGCCCGAGTCGAACCTGACCGTCACCGCAGCCTTTGCGCGCGTGGAGGGCATTGCGGAATCCAGGACCTTTCAAGGCAACACCAGCGCCGACGTGGTGACCTTCTCCGCTATCCAGGAAGAGCGCCCCTGGCTGGACCAGCTCTACCTGCGCCATTTGGACGGGCTGCAGTACTACCCGCTTGCCGGCGGGTTCGTCGAGGGCTTTTCCAAGGTCGAGTTCGACTATCATCCCGGCCCGCAGCTTGAGGCGCTGCTTGGCAGCTACGAGCTGGGCTACCTGCTGCCGGGCATCGAAGCCGATGGCCCCGTCGAATTGGAAACGGGACAGTTTCAAATCGTGCGGACCGCCCAAGAGACATATCTGGTGCTCATGCGCCCCGCACTCGACCTGCTGCGCGAGCACGTGCGCATGGCCATCGAGGAGTACAACCTCGACCAGTTGCTCGAGGGGGACGAGCGCAAGGAATACCCCTTCAACGAGGAGACGGACTTTGAGGCCGGCTTCCTGCAGCAACTCCAGGAGATCGTCACGCTCAATGTGGACCCGGAGCGCTTGTCGCTCAAGGGCTTCCAGCGGCAGCGCTTCTACTTCCTGGGCCACAGAGACATCGTCCGCGACACCTTCAAACTGGAGATCAGCGTGCAGGGCCAGTTCGTCGGCACGGACGACCCGCTGCTGTTCGAGTACGAGTACGAGCTGTTCCCCGAGCAAGGCCTGGTGGACCTGCGCTTTCCCCAGGAATTCTTCCAGGATCGAGCCAACCAGATCCGCGCCGGCTTCAACTACACCTCCACCAGCGGCATCTACATTCTGGGGCTGTCCATCGTCAAGGGCAGCGACCGCGTGTTCCTGAACGGCCAGCCGCTGGAGCGCGATCTGGACTACACCATCGACTATGAGACGGGCGCCCTGATCCTGTTCCGCCAGGTGAGCGGGCAGGATCTGCTGCGCATCGAGTACGAGCTGCTGCGCGGCGGCCTGGGCGGCTTTGCCGAGTACCAGCGCAACCTGAGCCAGCTGTCCGTGGCCTGGGAACCGCTGCCCTGGCTGACCCTGGATCTGGACCTGCTGCAAGGGGCCGATATCGACTCGCAACAGGACCGCACGCGCCTGCGCACCATGCCCAACCTTCACAACGTGGCCGGCATGCGCGCGGCGGCGGACCTTGGCCCTTTGCAGGCCAACGCGGTGCTGGGCTACACCTTGAACGCCTTTCCGCTGGACGACAACTTGAGGCAGAACCTGCCCAACCAGGTGAACGCCATCCGCACCCTCCAATACGGGAGCAAGGCCTTCGTCCTGTTTGCGCATCAAAACGGACTGACGGTCTTCGATGGCGTGCGCTGGACCTTGTACGACACCCGCGCCGGCCTGTCCGGCCGCAGCATCCAGGACGTGGCCGTGGGGAAGGAGTGGGTGGCCCTGGCGACGGAGGCGGGCCTGACGTTGGTGCGGCTGCAGGGGGACGACCCCTTTGCGCTGATCGCCAACTGGCTGCGCTTCTACAAGCAGGACGGATTGGCGGACAACCGGGTGTACGGCGTGGCCTTCGACGCGGATTTGCTCTGGATTGCAACGGGCGACGGTTTTACCAAGGTCAACGTCAATGCAAGCCTGCGGGAATTTGAGAAGCCCGAAGGTTGGACTTCGTACACGCCGAAGCAGCTGGAAGGCCTGTTGGCCCCTGCGATCACGCAGCTTGCCGTGGTGGACGGGAAGGTTTACTTGGCCAGCGCGCGCGGGCTGCAGGTCTTCGATCCTCAAAGTGAGCGGCTGGAAACGGACGGCCCCTTGCTGGGGGGCGCGGTGTACGATCTGGTCGGCGACCATGAGGCCGTCTACGCGGCCAGCGACTGGGGCCTTCGCACGTTGAGCGATGGTCGCGGCACAGGCTGGCTGGTCTCCGGTGAGGCCGTCTACGCCGTCGCCACGCAAGGGGCGCAGGTGTGGTACGCGCCGGAGCGGGGGTTGCGCTCGATCGGCGCAGGTCAGGTTCCCGCACCGCTTCGCGACATCGCCATTCGCGCCCTGGGCGTGCAGGGCCAGGCGCTGTGGGTGGGGCCCGCGGCCGGCGCGCCGCCGCAATACGGCCTGACCATCACCCGGGTGCAGGGCGATGGCGTGCAGGCGTACGAGGATCGCGTCACATCGATCAACGGCCGCGACCTGGGCCGCTTCGGCGACGTGCCCTTGGGCGAGCACCTGGATCTAGGCTGGTTGGGCCGGCTGGAAGCGCGCTACGCGCTGGGCGAGCTGAGTCTCACCAGCGCGCTGGAGGGGGTTTCGCCGCAGTTCACGGCCATCGGCAGCAACTCGCGCCAGGACTACGTGCGCTGGCGCTTGCGCGGAGATTATGTGCCGCTCACGATCTTAACGCTGTTTGCAGAGCACACCGCCGGCTTGGGCAGCCCGCTGACCACCGACGCGGTGGGGCTGAAGTGGACCCAGGGGCTCGAGCTGGACGTAGGCTACCACGAGGAGCGCTCAAGCACCCAGGACGAAGTCAAGGCCACCTTCTCGCTGAACGTGGCCAAGGCCTTTCTGGAGGACGCGGTGCAATGGCGGCTGAGCGTGGACGATCAGGGAGTCGTGAACACCAACACGCAAAGGCGCAGCCAGGAATTGACGCTGGCCACCTCGGTGGGCGTGCAGCTGACGAACGCGTTGCGGTTTGACCTGACAATACAGAGCCCGCTGCGCATGAGGACCAATCGCGACCTCAGCGGGAGCCTGGAGTTCAGCGGCAGGGCATTTTGGGCGCCGCAGCTTGACTTTGGCGCGCTCAGCGTGGCAGTGGAGCACGAGAACGAAAACCGTTTTCCACAAGGGCGATCCTCGCGCCAGGACCAGTTGGAAGTCCAATTCAACTGGCAATCCTTCAATTGGCTCGACGTGGTATGGATTCCGCGCAGCGTGGCGAACTTCGAGCAGGACGTCACCGGTCCCATCGACGCGCTCAACCGGCTGGGGCTCAACAACAGCCTGCAGGCGCGCTGGGAACAATTGAGCGGTCAGCTGAACTGGAGGCGGGATCAAGTTCACAGCAGCCGCAACCAGACGCAAAGCATTGAACACCAGCTGTCCGCACGGCTGAACTACAACGGGTTCACGGATCTGGCGCCGGGCCTGGACTGGTCGTGGGGCCTCACCGAACTGCGCCACCTGGTCACGCTGGCCACCAAGCTCTCCTGGAACCAGCGCTGGAACGCGTCGGTGGATTGGACGCCTCAGACGCAGCTGAGCTTGAACGGCGCCCTGTCCGCGGCCTTTGTCGACAGCGACGAGGAGCGCACGTCGCAATACATGGTGCAGGGCAGCGCGGGCTATCGCTTCAGCGACGCGCTGGAGGCGTCGCTGAATTTGAACGCAACCTGGGAACAGGGCACGCGCCGCGAGGAGCTCATCCAGGCGCTGACCTTGGATGCCACGGGCGGAGCCAGCTGGCGCTTTGCCGAGGATTGGACGGCCAACTTCACTACGGGTCTGTTCTGGGGAAACGATGAGCAGGATCCTCACGGGGACTACTTGAGTTATCTGGTTTCTGCTGAAGCTTCGATGACGTTTTAGAGGGCTCCGATTGAAATTTAGCATGCTGGCCAGCAGCTCGAGCGGCAACTGCAGCGTCGTGCAGGCTGCGGGGACCACGCTGTTGATCGACGCCGGGATCAGCGCGCGGCGCACGTTCAAGGGGCTGAAAGCCCTGGAGCTGGGCGAGCGCGTGGACGGGGTGCTGGTCACCCACGAGCACTCGGACCACTGCAAGGAGCTGGCGATGATCGCCAAGCGCTGTCGTTGCCCCATCTACGCCACGCCGGACACGCTGACTTGCGTGGAATACTACTTGGAAGGCGGAGAGACGCTGATTCCCCTGACCAAGGGCAAGCCTCTGGCGCTCAACGGCCTGGAGGTCGTGGCCTTTCCGCTGCCCCACGACGCAGTGGACCCTTGCGGGTTCACGGTCTTCGACGGTCACCGGCGAGTGGGCATCGCCACGGACCTGGGCAGCCTCACCGACGAGGTGCAACGCCAGTTGAGCGGGTGCGATGCGGTGTCGCTTGAGGCCAACCACGATCTGGACCTGCTGCTCAACGGCTCGTATCCCCCATACCTCAAAGAGCGGATTCAGAGCAATGTGGGCCATCTTTCCAACGACCAGGCGGGTCAGGCGCTGTCCTTGATGGCGTTCAAAGATCGGCTCAAGCACGTGATCCTGGCGCACCTCAGCGAGCACAACAACCGTCCGGATTTGGCGCTGCGCACGGTGAACAAGTGCCTGCACACCTACGAGATTCGCCTCAACGTGCACCTGTCGCACAAGGTCAACCCCAGCGCCGTGATCGAGCTGTAGCCCTCACCCCAGCCCTCTCCCATGGGGAGAGGGAGAAAATCCGCCCGCAGCTTTAGCTTGACTTCATCAACGCCGCAAGCACCGCTTTTTGCGCGTGCAGACGGTTTTCGGCCTGGTCGTAGATCGCGCTGTTTTTGCTCTTGGCCACGTCGTAGGCGATCTCCTCGCCGTAGTGTGCCGGCAAACAGTGCATCACCAGGCAATCGGGCTTTGCTCGCTTGGCCAAGTCCGTGTTGAGCTGAAAGTCCGCAAAGCGCGACTTGCGCTGCTTGGCCTGCGCCTCCTGGCCCATCGAGGCCCACACGTCGGTGTAGAGCACGTCCGCCCCCTTGGCGGCGGCCTGGGGATCGTGCGAGACCTCCACCTTCGTGCCGTGCCGCTTCGCGGCCTTCAATATACTCGCGTTGGGCTCGTACTTGGGCGGACAGGCGATCGTCACGTCCATGCCCAGTTTCGGACCGCCCTCCAGCCAGGAGTTGGCCACGTTGTTTCCGTCGCCCACGAACACAAGCTTGAGCCCTTCGATCCTGCGCTTCTTCTCCCACACCGTGAGCAGATCGCCCAGGATCTGGCACGGGTGCAGCAGGTCGCTCAGGCCGTTGATCACGGGAACGGTCGAGTGCTTGGCAAGCTCCACGGCGATCTCGTGCCCGAACACGCGGGCCATGATTCCGTTGGCGTAGCGCGCGAGCACGATGGCGATGTCCTCGGTGGTCTCGCGCTGACCCAGCTTGATGTCATCGGGGCTCAGGTAGATGGCGTGCCCGCCGAGCTGGGTCATGCCCACCTCGAAGGACACGCGCGTGCGCAGCGAGGGCTTTTGGAAGATCATGGCCAGCGTCTTGCCCTCCAGCATGCGGTGCGGGATGCCGGCGCGGAGTTCCTGCTTCAAGTGCTTGGCCAGTTCCAGAAAATTCCACAGCCCTTCTGCATCGTATTCGGCAAACGAGATCAAATGTTTCACAGTGCCCTCCAAGTTCAAAGTAGTAGGCTCATCGTATCGCCCGGCGCACAGGAAGGGAAATGATCCAGGTCAACGTGGTAGATGTGCACGGCCCTTGTTGTACATACAAAGTTGAAACAGGTTCGCTGATTAGGGGATTACAGCATTTCTAGAAGTTCATCGGGGTGTTTAATCTTAGCCTCCCATTGGGATTGCATCAGTTTGACATTGTTGAGAAAATGCTTTGCGTCCCAAGTGATCAGCAAGTCGATGTCATCCAGCATGGCAGCAGCCAATATCGGTGTGTCCTTGGGAGGCACAAATTCAGCCGCGGTCTTGAGGTGTTGCTTGTAATCCTGTGCAGTCTTAACAATCAGCAATCCGGTGGACAAGTATTGCAGGAGCAAATCCAAAGCGATCCGCGCCTGTGACGGGGTATAGAGCTCTTGAAAGTTTTCTCTAAGCTCTGCGATGAGAAAGTCCGTGAGCACTAAGATGTTGTTGGTCTCAAGGATGCGCCAGAGTACCTTGCGTTTTAACCCTGAGCGGCGCATGGATGCGATATAGAGGTTGGAGTCTGCAAGGATGTTCATGTGCGAAGGTGAGGGTTGGTACCGTGTGCAAGAGCGGCCTGCACAAAGGGTTACGCTACCGCTTTGCCAAACAGTGTCTCATAAACGCGCTGCCGAGTCGCTGCCAGGCGCTTTTCCACTGCACTTTCAGGTGCGTCAATATCACCCAGTGCAAGGATCTTTTCCAGCGCTTCCCACAGCTGAGCTTTACGCAGATAATCGCGGATAGCTTCAGAACGACTTGGGTAGCGACCTGCGGCAACCAACTTGTCAATAGTGGCAAGCTGCTCGTCGCTGAGCCGCACCTGCACCGCCTGCATAGTCATAGGAGCCTCCTAAAGGTTAGTTCTCAATCGTACTCGCATACGAGTACAGTATAGCACTCTGCATTCCGTGATCAAGGCTGATGATTTCTGCACAACTCCAGTCGTCCAACGGCATTGGGTGACGTACAGGGCTTGACAAAACCATATTTCATGAAAGGGGCCGCTTACCGGCCAAGAGGCTATGCGCCTAGCCGGTAAGATCTTGCCTCTGCATGACCCTGAGGTGTTTGTTGTTCCGGGTGACCCGGCAGACCATGGGCAATTGGCTCAAGCGCTGGTGCAAGGCCGTGGGCATTGACCAAGGCAGCTACAGCGCCCACACACCACGCACAAGAGCTGCGCCTACCAGCTGTGGGCCAAGCAGGGCAAGACCTTTGAGGCGTTGTTGGTGGTGAGCAAAGCGCTAGGCCATCAAAGCGTGACCACGACCATGGACTACCTGGGCATCAACCGGGAAACCATTGCTGAGTGGCAGGGGGACGTTTTGAGGAGGTCATCCATGAAGAAATACCCTATTACTATCACTGTTAAGCCGTACAAGGGCCTTATGCTTAACTGGGTTTTTACTCACCCACGCTTTACAATGTCTCAAGCACTTCGGGAGGGGAAAGGGAATCGCATTGCACGATCACGACTTGCTGATGATCCCAGGCCCCGTGGAACTGGAGCCGGACATCCTGGCCATTTTGCAGGAGCCGTTGTGGGCTCACTACGGCGACGCCTGGGTGCGCGTGTACAACGACACCAGCGCCTTCACCCAAAGGATCTTTCAGACGCAGCACGACCTGTTCCTCATGCCTGGCCCAGGTACGCTGGGCGTGGACGCCTGCCTGTCCAGCGCCATGCCCGCCGACGGAAAAGCCTTGGTCCTGTCCAACGGGTTCTTCGGAAAACGCCTGGAGGAGATGGCCAGGGCCTACACACCCAACGTTCAGGTGATCGAAGTGCCCTGGGGTCAGCCGCTCGATCTGGAGCAACTTCAAACGGCTATGCGCAAGAGCAAACCCGATCTGGTGGCGATGGTCCAGTGCGAAACCTCCACGACGATGCTCAACGCGGTCGAGCCGGTGGGCAAGCTGTGCCGGGAGCGCGGAGCGCTGCTGATGGTGGACGCGATCTCCTCGCTGGGGGCCGCGGACCTGCCGGTGGACGAGTGGGGCGTGGACCTGTGCGTCGCCTCCACGCAGAAGGCGTTGGGCTGTCCGCCGGGTCTGGCGCTGGTGAGCGTGAGCGCGCGCGCGTGGGAAGCCGTCGAGGTCGCGCCGGCGCGTGGCTGGTACCAAAGCCTGGCGGTCTGGCGGCGCTATGCAAAGGACTGGGGACACTGGTTCCCGCACCCGGTGACGCAAAACAGCGGCTTGGTGCGGGCGTTGCAGCGCAGCGCGTGCAAGCTGCTCGATGAAGGTTTGAAATGCTGCTTTCAGCGGCACCTGCAGCTGCGGGACTGGCTGCGCGCCCAGGTCGAGGGGCTGGGGCTTCAGCCGCTGATCCCGCACGAGCACGCCTCCCCTTCCGTCACCGCTTTCACCCTTCCCTCGCGTCGCAAGGCGCCGGACGTGGTCAAGGCGCTGCGGGAGCGCCACGGCATCTTGATCGGCGGCGGGCTGGGCGCTCTGGCGGAGCACGTGATCCGCATCGGGCACATGGGGCCCCAGGCGCGGCAGCCGCTGCTGGAGCGCGTGTGCGACGCACTTGAGGATGTTTTGGGCTAAAAAAGGGCAAGGAGCGAACCTGTCAATTACCTAGAGGGTTGGAGTACAATTAATGGGCAAGGGGTTTTGTTTCGACGCTCAAATGGGGTAGGATACTATCAACGCGTTCAAAGAACATCGGGAGGTGTTCGTTCATGAAGAGGAATTGGATCTGGCTTCTCATCGTTGCCGTCATCGTGGTGGGAGGGGTGGCTTACGTGCTGCAGCAAAATCCCCCCACGACCCCCACGCAAACCCAACCGCAATCCAGCACGACCAATGAAGGGCAGACCACATCGCCGCCCCAGACGACGACCACCCCTGCGCAGCAGGATGCCAGCTCGACTTCAACCACAACACCCACTACAGACACCACCTCAACAACGACGACCACGCCGCCCGCGCAGACCGACACCTCCACCACCGCCTCGGCCATGGAGATCAAGAACCCGGGCACGCTGATCGTGGCCGACGTCAGCGACATCGACACGTTGGACCCGCACTTCATCTACGATACCTCCAGCGGCGAGATCGTCTTCCACGTCTACGACAACCTGATCGCCTACGACGGCCCCTACGCCGATCGCTTCGTCCCCATGCTGTCCACCGATGTGCCCAGCGTGGAGAACGGCTTGATCCAGGAGAACCCGGACGGCACCGTCATCCTGAGCTTTCCCCTGCGCCAGGGGATCAAGTTCCACAACGGCAACGACCTGACCCCCGAGGACGTGGCCTTCAGCTTCCACCGGCTCATGCTGTTGGACCGCGCCAACGGCCCCAGCTGGCTGGTGCTCGATCCGCTGCTGGGGGTCAACACCGTCGAGGACCTGGCCAGGCAGATCGAATCGCAGCGCACCGGACAGGCCGCAGCAGACATCGATTTCGACGCCGTGGGCGCAGAGACGCTGGTTGAAACGTGCAACCGCGTCAAGCAGACCGTTCAGGTGGAGGAGGGCAACGTGGAATTCCACCTGCCCAGGGCGTTCCCGCCGTTTCTGTCCATCCTCTCGCAAAGCGCCAGTTGGGCCGCCGTGATGGACAAGGAATGGGTGGCCGAACAGGGCGACTGGAACGGCGATTGCGCCACCTGGCAGACCTACCACGACCCGCAGAAGGAGAACGACCCGCTGTACGAGAAGATGAACGGCACGGGCCCGTTCAAGCTCGAGTACTGGGATCACAACTCGGGAGATATCTCGATCGTGCGCAACGAGAGCTACTGGCGCGAGCCGGCGCAGCTTGAGCGCGTGGTGATCAAGAAAGTCAACGAGTGGAGCACGCGCAAGCTGTTGCTGCAAAACGGCGACGCCGACATCGCCAGCGTGCCGCGCCAGTACATCGACCAGGTGGACGGCACCCCGGGCGTGCGCATGATCAAGGGCCAGGTGCAGATGAGCATCGGCTACCTGTTCTTCAGCCAGCAGATCACGGCGGAGGGCAACGACTACATCGGCAGCGGGCAGCTGGACGGCGAAGGCATCCCGCCCGATTTTTTCACCGACCTCGACGTGCGCAAGGGCTTCAACTACGTCTTCGATTGGGAGACCTTCATCGAGCAGGCCCGCAAGGGCGAAGCCGAGCAGGCCAGGGGCCCCATCCCCAACGGTGTGCCCTACTACAACCCGAACAACCCCGCCTATACCTTCGATTTGCAGAAAGCGGAAGAGCACTTCAAGCAGGCGTGGGGCGGCCAGCTGTGGGACAAAGGCTTCAAGTTCATCGCGCTCTACGTCAGCGGCGGCGACGTGGCCAAGACCATGCTCGAGATCGTCAAGCGCAACCTGGCGCGCTTGAACGAGAAGTTTCAGATGGAGGTATTGAACGTTGAGTGGTCCACGTTGTTGAGTCAGCGCGTCGAGCGGCGCGTGCCGCTGTCGGTGGGTTACTGGCTGGAGGACTACCACGACGCGCACAACTGGCTGTTCCCCTTGATGCACAGCCAGGGCACCTACGGCCTGGAAATGGGGTTGGACGGGCGCTACGACGCGCTGATCGATCGGGCGGTGGACGAGCTGGATCCGCAGAAACGCCAGGAGCTCTACTACCAGCTGCAGCAGATGGCCTACGACGACGCCGTGGTGGTGTTCACCGAGCAGCCTTTGGGACGCCACTATCAGCGCGATTGGGTGAACGGGTATTACTACAACCCGATCTGGCCGGGGCGCAACTTCTACGCCATGTCCAAGCAGCTCGACGCCAAGCCCAATCAGACCTACGTGGAGGCGCAGGGGTTGACCGTGCTCCAGTGGTAGCAGGTCATGCTAGCCTACATTGCGCGCCGTTTGATGTTCGTGCCCGTCATCCTCTTCGGGGTGACGATCCTGTTGTTTGTGATGCTCAACTTGCTGGATCCGTACAAGCGGCTGTCGCTGTACGTGAAGGACCCCTCGCAACTGCGAGGCGGCAAAGAGCAGTTGGATAGGCTGATCGACAAATACGGCTTGAACGACCCGATGCTCACGCAGTACGCGCGCTGGGTGACCAAGCTGGTGCAGGGGGATTTCGGCTGGTCGGAGACGGCCAAGACCACGGTGCTTGAAGGCTTCAGGGGCCGCTTCGCCGCCACGGCGGAGCTGGCCCTGTTTGCCTTCATCCCGCTGGTGATGCTGGGCATCTGGATGGGGGTGCTTGCGGCCGTCCACCACAACCGCCCGCTGGACCAGATCACGCGCGTGTTCACCACGGTGGGGTACTCGCTGCCCACGTTTGTGCTGGGGCTGGCGCTGCTGTTGGTGTTCTACGGGCTGATCTCGAAGTACCTGCCGCCGCTGTTTGAGGGCTGGTTCTCCCCGGGCCGCCTGAGCGCGTGGGCGCAGCAGTTGATCAACACGCCCGCGTTTCACCGCTACACCGGCATGATCACGGTGGATGCCTTGCTCAATTGGCAGTGGCGATTGTTCTGGGATGCGCTGGGGCATCTGATCCTGCCCACCGTCACCCTTTCCTACGGCAGTTGGGCCGCGCTGCAGCGCGTGATGCGCTCCTCGATGCTGGAGACACTGCGCCAGGACTACGTGACCACAGCCCGCGCCAAGGGCCTGACCGAGAGCGTGGTGAACAAAAAGCACGCCCGGCGCAACGCGCTCATCCCCATCGCCACCTACACCGGCTTCACCGTGGTGGCGCTGTTGTCCGGCGTGGTCATCACCGAAACCATTTACAACTATCCGGGGCTGGGGTCTTGGCTGGTCCAGGCTTCCCTGACGTTGGACGTGCCGGCGGTGCTGGGGCTTTTGACGTTCGTGACCGTGCTCTACATGGTGGTCAATTTGATTGTGGACCTGCTGTACGTGGTGATTGACCCACGGGTGAGGCTCACCTGATGCGCGTGCTGCGAGCCGTGCTGAGAAACCCGCTGTCCTTGCTGGGGTCCTTGTTGCTGGCGGCGTTTGCGGTCGTGGCGCTTGCCGCGCCTTGGCTTGCGCCGCCGGAATCGGCCAAAAAACCCTACGACATGCCGCAGCGCGAAATCGTAAAACCCTTCCAGCGACCCGAGGGCAAGGAAGTGTTCGTGAACACCCCCCAGCCCCCCAGCGACAAGCACGTGCTGGGCACCGCAGAAAACCACTACGACATCTACTACGGCATCGTGTGGGGCGCGCGCAACGCCTTTCGCCTGGGCTTTTTGATCGTGGCCATCACGCTCTTCATCGGCATCGTCATCGGCGCGGTGTCGGGGTACTTCGGCGGCTGGCTGGATGAGATCATGATGCGCATCGTGGAGATTTTTCTCGTCTTTCCCTCGCTGATCGCCATCTTCGTGCTCTCCAGCATCCTGGGCCGCAGCCTGGTGAACGTCGTCATCGCGTTTGTGGTGTTCGGCTGGACCACGTACGCGCGCTTCGTGCGCGGGGAGGTGCTGCACGTCAAGGAGAACAACTACGTGGAGGCGGCCAGGGCGGCGGGCGCAAGCCACCTGCGCGTGATCTTCCGCCACATCATGCCCAACGCGATTTTTCCGGTGGTCGTGCTGGCTTCGCTGGACATCGGCAGCATAGTGCTGGGGGTGTCGGCGCTCTCGTTCCTGGGCATGATCCCCGAAGGCATGGCCGATTGGGGCCAGCTCATCGGCGTGTCGCGCAACTGGATCCTGGGGACGTTCGACAACCCCTTGGCTTATTGGTACACCATCCTCTATCCGGGCCTGGCGATCACGCTGTTTGTGCTCAGCTGGAATTTGCTGGG
>Ga0326597_10008741_pt1 | contig 13629 bp, 12 predicted proteins | sample RVTome_12_FD_203789 | JGI IMG/M metagenome (GOLD analysis project Ga0326597, IMG submission 203789) | Soil microbial communities from uranium-contaminated site in the Upper Colorado River Basin, Wyoming, United States - RVT100D185 | ecosystem: Environmental > Terrestrial > Soil > Contaminated >... | reverse complement strand
GGGTGGGGGGGCGCGCCCCCCCCCGCGACGAGCGCTTCGTCCACGTCCTCATGCCCATGGTCGTGCAGTGGTAGGGTCAGACGTGGGCAGCTTGAACGAAAGGGAGGAGTCGCGCAAAATCCAGGTAAGAGAGGGCTTCTGCAGGAGGTTGGGAGGCCTAACATGAGCAGCGGGGACAAGAAGGCTCAGGAGCAGACTAAGTCCTGGAAGACCATCCAGGCCCAAATCCAGGCGCAGGCCAAGAAGGCCCAGCAGTCTAGGCGAGACAACGCCAACAAGACTCGCTAGTGTCCGGGTTTCGATGTCGGTTCTGGCGGTAATATTCGACTTCGACGATACGCTGCTTCCGGACTCGACATCCGCTCTCCAGAGTCCGCAAAGCAGGCCTTCCAGAACTTTCTTGCAGCCGGCCGAGTCAAGAGCCTCCACCACCCCGAGTATCGTGCCGATGCGGAACTCGGGGAGCTACTTAGAGCAGCCGTGTCGGATCGTGCTTCGGACAGCGCAGGCGATCTGAACAGCCTGTCATTCGGTGAACTCGAGCTGGACGAAGCGCCATCGTGCCGGAGCCGCCGCTGCCGCGCGCACGCTCGGCCCTGTCTGGCGGCATGGAGCTGGGACCCGATGAGGTGGCAGGGGTGGGTCCCGCTTAGGCGAGCGTTCACAACACTTACGGTTACGCCACCATGGTTGTCGTCTGGGTCTTGACAAGGGAGCAAGGTGTTATATCATTTGGCCGATGTGATAGGAGGATGAGATGAATTGCTACGCCTGTGCTGAGCAAGCCCGCACGGAGACCGCAGTCGGCATGTGCCGACATTGCGGAGCTGGCCTTTGCCGAGAACATCTAGAGCAGGCGCGGGCGTATCGGGTTGGCGGCATGGCTGCCTACGCCTGTCAACACAAGTTCTCCTTGAGTACCGGGCCTGGGGCCGCAAGCTCTCGAAACTAGGCGCCTGGTGCCGGCGCCCGATTACCGATTACCGCTCGGTTGCACATGGCTGGTCTGTCTGAGGCGGACTAATTGGGCTGGCTTGCGGAGGATCCTGAGCAGCGGGCGCATGAGCCATAAAAGTCGAGCCGTTGCCCCATCACCTGAAAGCCGCTAGCTTTGGTCAAAATCTCTCGTAGGTTGGCGACGGCCCCGTCCTCGTCCACGCTGGCATCCGCGATGCGTCCGCATTCGACACAAATGAGGTTGGCGTGCGGCAGAAGGTTTGCGTCGTAGCGAGTGCCGCCGCGAAAATGGAGCGGCTGTACGAAACCCTTCTCGGATAGAACGTTTAGGGTGTTATAAACAGTCGCGAGCGTTATATGCGGGAAGTGCAGCTTGACGCGCTCGTACACGTCTTGAGCGGATGGATGATCGATTGAGTTGGCAAGCACTTCTGCTACAGCGACCCGCTGTGCGGTAACTCTGATACCCCGCTGCCTCAAGGTTGCAATCATGATCTGTTACCTGCACGCAGTCGCCGGAATGGAGGTCTAGTCAGCGGCCAAGTCGTTACGCGAGGGAACTGCCTGGCAGCAGCTCCCTCGGTTTCCGTGGCCCGAGCGCACCCGTCTCGCCTCCGGCCGCCGTGCGGAGTGGTATCTCTGCCCTGCGCCCTTGCGGTCTGCAAGCAGCTCGGCTTGGCGGACGCACTTGGAGACGACCGTTACGAGCACCTCGCTGAGATCAGGCAAGGTCGAAGCGATCGAGATTCATCACCTTGTCCCACGCAGCCACGAAGTCACGCACGAACGCCTGCTGCGAGTCGTCACACGCATAGACTTCCGCAATCGCTCGGAGCTCGGAGCTCGAACCGAAGAGGAGGTCTACCTTGGTGCCGGTCCACTTGAGCTCGTCGGTCCGGCGATCACGTCCCTCGAACACATCCTCGGATTCGGGGGACGCCTTCCACTCGGTGTTCATGTCGAGCAGGTTCACGAAGAAATCGTTGGTCAACGTCCCAGGCCGCTTGGTGAAGACGCCGTGTCCGGACTGCCCGGAGTTCGCATTCAGGACGCGCAGGCCGCCGACGAGCACCGTCATCTCGGGAGCGGTCAGCGTCAGCATGCACGCGCGATCGACCAGCAGCTCCTCCGCCGACTCTTGGAGTCCGGGGCGGAGGTGGTTGCGGAACCCGTCTGCCGTGGGTTCGAGCACGGCAAACGACTCCACGTCGGTCCACTCCTGCGACGCGTCCGTGCGCCCCGGCCTGAAGGGGACCTGCACGTTGTGCCCGGCGTTCTTCGCAGCCTTCTCGATGCCTGCGCACCCGCTCAGAACGATCAGGTCAGCGAGGGAGACTCTCTTCCCACCGGTCTGGGAGCGGTTGAACTCCGTCTGGATCTGCTCCAAAGTCCGCAGCACCTTCCCCAGCTCGGCCGGGTTGTTCACTTCCCAGTCCTTCTGCGGCGCGAGGCGGATGCGCGCCCCGTTCGCCCCACCGCGTTTGTCGGTGCCGCGGAACGATGCCGCCGACGCCCAGGCGGTCGCGACCAGTTGCGAAGTGGGTAGTCCTGATGCGAGGATCGTGGCCTTGAGGTGGGCGATATCCTGCTCCCCGATCAACTCATGATCGACGTCGGGGATGGGGTCTTGCCACAACTGCGGCTCCGCAGGAACCAACGGGCCGAGATACCGCGTGCGGGGCCCCATGTCGCGGTGGATCAGCTTGTACCACGCCCTGGCGAAGGCGTCCGCAAACTCCTCTGGGCTCTCGTGGAAACGCTTCGCGATCGGCGCGTAGATCGGGTCCATCCTCAGTGCGAGGTCCGTCGTGAGCATCATGGGGGCGCGCTTCTTGGACGGATCGTGCGCGTCCGGCACGGTGGCCACTGAGGATGCATTCCTGGGAGCGTACTGCCACTTACCGGCAGGACTCTTGGTCAGCTCCCACTCGTAGCCGTGCAAGTTCTCGAAGTAGCTGTTGTCCCACTGCACCGGGTTGGTGGTCCATGCGCCCTCCAAGCCGCTGGTGATAGTATCGTCGCCCGTGCCGCTGCCAAAGCTGTTCTTCCAACCGAGGCCTTGGTCCTCTAGCCGGGCACCCTCTGGTTCGGGACCGACGTGGCTCTCTGGGGCAGCACCATGTGTTTTGCCGAATGTATGTCCGCCGGCAATGAGCGCAACCGTCTCCTCGTCATTCATCGCCATGCGGCGGAACGTTTCGCGAATATACGTTGCTGCAGCGATCGGGTCCGGGTTACCGTTCGGCCCCTCCGGATTCACGTAGATCAGGCCCATATGGTCGGCGCCGAAGGGTCCCTGGAGGTCCCCGTCGCCGCTGTGGCGCTCGTCTGCAAGCCACGTGCCCTCAGGCCCCCAGTACGTCTCGTCGGCCTCCCACACGTCCTCGCGCCCGAAGCCGAAACCGAAGGTCTTGAATCCCATCGACTGCAGGGCAACGTTGCCAGCGTAGATGATCAGGTCGGCCCATGAGATGTTCCGGCTGTACTTCTGCTTGATCGGCCAGAGCAGCCGGCGCGCCTTGTCGAGGTTCGCGTTGTCGGGCCAGCTGTTGAGGGGCGCAAAGCGCTGGTAGCCGGAGCCGCCACCGCCGCGGCCGTCGCTGATGCGGTAGGTGCCCGCCGCGTGCCAGGCCATCCGGATGAAGAGCGGCCCATAGTGGCCGTAGTCGGCCGGCCACCAGTCTTGCGAGGTCGTCATCACCTCAATGATGTCCTTCTTCAGAGCCTCCAGGTCGAGTGTCTTGAACTCCTCAGCGTAGTTGAAATCCTTGCCCATGGGATCGGACAGGGGAGAGTTTTGGCGGAGAACCTTCAGGTTCAACTGATTCGGCCACCAGTCTTGGTTCGACACGGGCATTTCGTTTCTCCTTCTGGCTATTTGCTGAATTGCGCAAAGCAATTCGGAACCGGGCTAACCAACTCCCGTGACACCTGGACTTGTTGATGGGACGCGGATACGCGCCGAACCTGCTTGTGCGCGATTCCGGCCCCGCCCAGCTAATATTTAGAACTGGTCATACTTTAGAATGGGCAGCGTGTTGCTGTCAAGCCTCGCCGCCGGGAGGGCTCAGCGAACGCCCCCAACGTCCCCCGCTCCGCTCCGCCAGCGCTTGATCCACGCCGTGTGCTCGGCCTCGTGCCCGCTGCGCAGCCCCGCGTCGCCGTAGAGCGAGCCGTCCAGCCCGCGCGCGCTGGCGGACGAGATCGCGTCGAGCAGCCGCTGTCTCGACGTCGCCAGCTCCCACCGTACCTGGTCCAGCGAGAGGCCGCGCCGCAGCTCGTGGCCGAGCGCGTTGTAGGCGTCGTCCTGCTCGCCGGTCCGCCACGCCGACTCGTGGCCGGCCGAGATGCGCGCCACCTCCGCCGCCCGCACGTCGTCCCAGAGCGCGAGGTGCGCCAGGTGGTCCTTCACCGACCAGCCATCGAGCGACGGCTCCGTCATCAGCTCGTCGCTGAGACCTTCGATGGCGGCGAGGAGGTCCTCCCTCGTCTGCCGGTAGTCCCGCAGTAGTTCATCCCTGTCCTCCGTCATGCCTTCGCTCCGGCCGTCTGGAACTGCGGGATCACCTCTTCGCCGAACCGCCGTAGCGAGTCCATGATCGCTTCGTGCGGCGTCGAGCCGTGCTGGACGAGGAAGATCAGCTGGTCGATCCCCTGCGCCTCGTAATGGCGCGCGATCTGCGCGCAGCGCTCCGGCCCGCCGATGCACAGCACCGACTCGTCCGCCATCCGCGCGATGTCGATCTCCTCACCCGCGCGCCCGCTCTCGAACTGCTGCGCGTACCACTGGTACGACTGCGAGCCGCTCTGCGCCCAGATCGCGTAGAGCTGGTTCGTGGCGCGCACGTACCACTCGCAGCCCGGCGCTGCCAGCTCGACCGCCTCGCGGTCGTCGCGGCCGCAGAACATCAGCGTGAAACCGGCGAAGCGGTTGTTGACGGATCTCCCGACGGGCTCGCAGTGCGCGATCCCCTCACGATACTTCTGCACCTTCTCGTCCAGCGCCTTCGGGTCGGTGTAGCTGAAGTGGAGAAAGCCGAGGCCGCGCTCCGCCGCCAGCAACGCCGACGACGGCTGCGTGCCGGCCATCCAGATGGGCGGGTGCGGCTGCTGCAGCGGCTTCGGCACGACGCTGCGCGGCGGGATCTGGAAGCGCTCGCTCTCCCACGAGAACGGCTCCTCGGTCCACATCTTCGGGATCATGCGCACCGCCTCGTCCCACTCGTCGCGCGTGCGCTCCGGGTCGACGCCGAACGGCTGCATCTCGTAGAACGTCGCCGACCGCCCCGTGCCGAACTCGAGCCGTCCGTTGCTGACGATGTCGAGCGTCGCCGCGCGCTCCGCGATGCGGATCGGGTGGTTATAGCCGAACGGCAGCAGCACCACGCCGTGCCCGATGCGGATCGTCGATGTGTGCTGGCTCAGCGCCGCCAGGAAGACCTCCGGCGCCGACGAGAGTGAGAACTCACCGAGGAAGTGGTGCTCGACCGTCCAGACGCACTCGAACCCGACCCGCTCGGCGAGCACGATCTGCTCGATCGCCTCCTGGAACGCGCGGCGCTGGCCGTCCGCGCCCCACGGCTGCAGCTTCTCGATCTCGTAGAGCAGTGCGAACTTCATGGACGCTCTCCTTGCAGTAGGGACAGAGCTTTAGCTCTGTCCTGCCGGCCGGAGGTCGGCGTGAATGGGTGCGGGCCGTTGCGACTTCATGGCCGCTCTCCATTCGCCAACCGCGCCTCGATCGCGTCCAGCGCCGCTGGCAGATCGCCGGCGCCATCGATCACCTCGTGCGCGCCCGCCGCGCGCAGCCGTTCGTACGCGTGCGCGAGCCGCGCCGCCAGCTCGTCCGCGGGCAGCGCGGCCACCTCCGCCTCGCTCAGCCCGATCTCGTTGCCCGTCTTCGCCACCGCGACGGTCCACATGCCGGCGTTCAGCCCTTCGTAGATGTCCTGCGCCGTGTCGCCGACCTTGACGATCGCCTCCATCGGGTAGGACTCTAGCAGGATCGCCGCGCGCAGCGCCATGTAGGGGTGCGGCCGTCCCGCCGGCACGTCGTCGACGCAGACCGCGCAGTCCGGCTCGTAGCCACGCCGCTTCGCCTCGCCGAGTAGCAGCTCGATCATCGGCCGGTTGTATCCCGTCGTCGAGCCGATCTTCATGCCCCGCCGCCGGCACGCGTCGACCGCCTCGATAGTCCCCGGGATCACGTCCGCGTAGTCGCGCAGGCAGGCGAGCTGGAGTGGCACCAGCTCCTCGAACATCGACTGCACGTCCGTGTCCCCGGGCGGCCGTCCGTGCAGCTCGCGCCACATCGCCGTCACCGACGGCAGCGCGAGCAGCGCCGCGATGTGGTCGCGTTTGTGCATCCCCATCGGCCCGCGCGCCTGCTCGACCGTGATCGGCACGGCGCGCCGCTTGAACACGTCGATGAAGACGCCCGCCGGCGCGCGCGAGCCGTAGTCGACGGTCGTCCCCGCCCAGTCGAAGATCGCCGCGCGCAGCGGCCCGCGGTACGGCCGCGCCGGCGCGCCGTCAGCCATCGAGGCAGCCCATGTCGATCATCACGTCGCGGACGGCGGCGAGGAGCTGCCGCACGTCCGCCTCGAAGATGCGGCCGATCGTGCCGATGCGGAACGTCGGCGCCTGCGTCAGCTTGCCCGGATAGATGATCATCCCGCGATCGCTGAGCCGCCGGTAGAACTCATCGAAGGCGAAGCGCGGGTGCTCCGGGTCGTGGAACGCCGTGATAATGTAGCTCTGCACTTCGGGCGCGAGGTACGTCCGGAAGCCCAGCGCGCGCATGCCTTCGACGAGCGTCGCGTGGTTCGCGCGGTAGCGCGCGCCGCGTCCCGCGACGCCGCCCTCCTGCTCGTGCTCGTCCAGCGCCTGCGCGAACGCGAGGACCGCGTGCGTCGGCGGCGTGAAGCGGAACTGGCCGTGCTGCTCGAAGGCGCGCCACTGGCCGAGCAGGTCCAGGCTGAAGCTGCGCGCGTTCCCGGCCGACGCCAGCAGCGCGTCGCGGCGCGCGATGACGAACGAGAAGCCCGGCACGCCCTCGAGGCACTTGTTCGCGGACGAAATGAGGTAGTCGATGCCGAGTTCGGCGACGTCGATCGGGTACGCGCCGAAGCTGCTCATCGCGTCGACGAGGTAGGTCCTGCCCTGCTCGCGCACCGCCGCGCCGGCGGCCTCGATCGGGTTGAGCAGCCCGGTCGTCGTCTCGCAATGGACGATGACGGCGGCGCTGATGCCAGGGTCCGCGGCGAGCGCGCGACGCACGTCGTCCGCGTCGGCGGACGTGTCCTCGGCGTAGCGCAGGACGCGCGTCTCGATGCCCGCGGTCTTGGTGATGAGCACGATGCGCTCGCCGTACGCGCCGTTCGCGACGACGAGCAGCCGGCCGTCGCGCGGGACGGCGGCGGAGAGCGCGGCCTCCACGCCGAAGGTGCCGCTGCCCTGCATCGGCACGCACTCGTAGCCCGCCTCCTGCGACACGCCCGCGAGCGCGAGCAGGCGCTCGCGGATGGCGCGGACGATCGCGTTGAAGTCGGCGTGCCACGAACCCGCGTCGTGAAGCATCGCCTGCTTCACGCTCAGGCTCGTCGTCAGCGGCCCCGGCGTGAACAGCAGCTTGTCGCGCGCTGGCGGGACGTTGGTTTCCATGGCGGCGCCCTAGTTTACGTTCCTTGTGTGGCCGCTGTCATTCTGAGCGAAGCGCCTGTCCGCCGTGGCGGGAAGCATCTGGCGAGACAACGAGACGCGGGTGTCCGGCGCGTCCTGGCTCGATAGGGACAATGTGTCACTCACGTCGCATCCCAGCCCGGCGTCAGGTACTCGCGCACCCCCTCCTCCACCTCGATCTCCAGCGGCAGCAGCAGGTGCGCCATCAGGTTCCAGTTCGCGATGCAGAACGTCAGCTCGACGACCTCGCGCTCCGACAGCTCGGCGCGCAGCTTCGCCGCGAGCGCCGGCGCGTGGGCATCGAGGCGCGTTACCGCGTCCGTGTATTCCAGCGCCAGCTTGTCGAGCTGCGAGAAGCGCTCGCTCTCCGCGTAGCGCCCGAGCTCCGCGACCTCCTCGCCGGTAATCCCGACGTCCCGCCCGATGCGCACGTGGTGCGCGTAGCCGTACGGGCAGTGCGTGAGCTGAAACAGCCGCAGGATCGCCAGCTCGCGCAGCCGCGGGGCGAGCTGGAGGCGCGTGAACGTCGCCGCCATCATCGACCACCACGCCTCCAGCAGCTCCGGCGTGTGCGCCATGAGCTTGAAGATGTTGAGCACGCCCAGGCCGCGGCTCGTCCGCTCGATGCGCGCGTAAAACGCGCGCAGCTGGTCCGTCGGGGGCGTCTCGATCGGGGTGACGGCGGCCATCAACGCTCTCCCCGGTCGACGATGCGGTAGATCACCGTGCCCTGCGCGCAGAGCTTGCCGTCCGCCGCGCTCACGCGCACGTCGCTGTAGATGATCTCCTTGCCGCGCTTCAGCACCCGGCCTTCCGCGTAGCAGTCCTGCGAGATGATGCCCGACAGGTAGTTCACGGTCACGCCGACCGTCGAGCCGAAGTAGCGTGGGTTGCCGATCTCCGAGGTCGTCCACGCCGCCATCGACCCCGTCGTGTCGATCAGCGACGCGATGGCGCCGCCGTGGAGCGCATCGGCCGCTGTCGTGTTCTCTTTCTTGAAGGGCAGCCGCAGCTTCACCCAACCCTCGCCCGCCTCGACGAACTCCATCCCCATGTTCGCCGAGAACGGCATCATCTCGATCACGCGCGACATCCGCCCGATGCCCTTGCTCGTGTCCGCCTCAGCCATCCTCACCTCCCACGGATGAACCGCAAATGCTCACACAGTAGGGGAGGCCTTCAGGCCTCCCGCGACCCTGCTCGTACGGGTACGCCTCGATGTATCGTGCCAGACCATCTCCATGCGTGTCCATCTGTGTCTCACATAGTAGGGGAGGCCTTCAGGCCTCCCGCGACCCTGCTCGTACCGGTACGCCCCGGTGTATCGCCCGGGCCATCTCCATCTGTAGCCAAACGAAATGTTGGTTCCGAGGTTCTGTGGTTCCATCGTTCAGCGCGCAGCGCCCGGCACCAGCGCGATGTGCACCGCGTCCTCGCCCTCGATCTCGCGCGCCAGGACCTGCAGCGCCCGCTCCGCTTCCTCCAGCGGCAGCGTGTGCGTGTGCATCCGCTCGAGGGGGTACTTGCCCGACTCGATCAGCCGCACCGCCGGCCCGTATGCCTGGAAGTCGACGCCGAAGACGCCCCGGATCGTCAGGTCCTTGCCCACCACGCGGTCGTTGTAGAACCCCTCGACCGGCTTCGCGCCCTTCATGCCCGCGAGGACGACCGTGCCGCCGCGTCGCGCGCAGTCGATCGCCTGCGTGACCGCCTCGTTCGCGTACGGCGTCACGTCGACCACGACGTCGGCCATCTCGCCGCCCGTGATCTCGCGCACGCGCGCCACGAGGTCCTCGCGCTCGATGTCGATCGTCTCGTGCGCGCCGAAGTCGCGCGCGAGCGCCAGCTTGCGTTCGTCGGCGCTGAGGCCGGTGACGATGATGCAGGCCGCGCCCGCCTCCCGCGTCGCGATGACGCTCGCCAGGCCCCGCTGCCCCGGCCCAAGAATGAGCACCACGTCCCCCGCCTTCGTCTTCGGGACCTGCTGCGCCCAGCGGATGCCCGCGCCGAGCGGGTTGAACAGCGTCGCGATCTCCGGCGCAACCTCCCTCGAGATCTTGTGCACCACTGTGTGCGGGTCGAGGTAGAGGTACTCCGCGTACGCGCCCCACAGCCCGGGCGCGCGGTCGAGGCCGAGGTACCCGTAGCCGCTCAGCCCGCCGCGCCCGCTGCACAGCCGGTACTGCCCCGCCACGCAGTAGCGGCACGCGCCGCACGGCAGCAGCGTCTCGACGCAGACGCGGTCGCCGGCCGCAACGCCCCAGCGCTCGCTCGCGACCTCCCCGATGACCGCGATCGTGCCGACCGGCTCGTGGCCGGGGATGAGCGGGAAGGGCAGCCGGCCCAGCACGCCCTGGTACTGCTCGTAGTCCGACCCGCAGATGCCGCACGCGTCGACCTTGAGCAGCGCCTCCTCCGCCCCGATGCGCTCCGGCAGCGCCACCTCGCGCAGCTCCAGCGCGCGCGGCCCGGTTTGGACGATACAACGAGAGGTGCTAGGGAGGCTCATGCGTGTCCCTTCTCGCGTGGAACAGATCTCGAACCGTGACGATTGCCAAGCATCCCCTCTCCGGCGCGCGGGAGAGGGGCAGGGGTGAGGGATCGACGCAGCGCGAACTTCGGGGAGTGCAGAGGGGCAGCGCCCTTCTGCCGGGGGTCTGGGGGTGTCCCCCAGACCGAAGAACCTCTCTGGGCGGGCGGGTGGGAAAGATCACCTTTCGATCCTACCCCCTCGGCAGCCCGAGCCCGCGCCCCGCGATGATGCCGCGCTGGATCTCGCTCGTCCCCGCCGCGATCGTCAGCGCCGCCGCGTTCAGGTAGAGCGACTCGAACGCACCCCGCAGCGGCGCATGCGCCGACCCCGCCGCGAGCTGTCCGCCGAGCCCCAGGATCTGCATCCCCGCGTTCGCCAGCCGCTGCGCCAGCTCCGAGCCGTACATCTTGGAGACCGACGCCTCGTAGTTCGGCACGAGCTGCTTGCTCTGCATCCAGGCCACGCGGTACGAGAGCTGCTTCCCCACCTCGAACTCGATCTTCAGCTCCGCCAGCTTGTGGCGCACCAGCGGATGCGCGCCGAGGCGCTCCTCGCGCGCGTAGGCGAGGAGCTGCTCGTACGTGCGGTAGCTCCCGATCACGCGCTGGATGCCCGACCGCTCGAAATCGAGCGTCGCCGTCGCGACGTACCAGCCGCGGTTCAGCTCGCCGAGCAGCGCGTCGCGCGGGACGCGCACGTTGTCGAAGAACACCTCGTTGAACTGGTGCCGGTCCAGCATGTCGACGAGCGGCCGCACGACGATCCCCGGCGTGTGCATGTCGACGAGGAAGTAGCTGATCCCCTTGTGCTTGGGCGCATCGGGGTCCGTGCGCGCGAGCAGGATCATCCAGCCGGCCGAGTGGGCGAAGCTCGTCCAGATCTTCTGCCCGTTGATCACGAAGTCGTCGCCGTCCTGCACCGCGCGCGTCTGCAGCGACGCCAGGTCCGACCCCGCGCCCGGCTCCGAGAAGCCCTGGCACCACTGCGCCTCCCCCGCGACGATCGGCGGCAGGAAGCGCCGCTTCTGCTCGTCGGTGCCGTAGAGCATGATCGTCGGCCCGACGCGGTCCGCCCCCATGTAGAACGCCGGCGCGTCGTGGTACGCGACCTCCTCGTTGTAGACGAGCTGCTGCATGTGGCTCGCGCCCAGGCCGCCCCACTCCTTCGGCCAGGCGAGCGTCAGCCAGCCGCGCGCCGCCAGCTTCTTCAGGAACGACGTGTAGAACTCCCAGTTCCCGCGCCCTTCGCCGGCCGGCCGGTCGCGCAGCTCCTCCGCCAGGAACGCGCGCACCTCTGCGCGGAACGACTCCTCCCCAGGCGAGAACGAGAAGTCCATGTCTGTTCCCTAACCCTCACCCCGCGTATTGCTCAACATCCAACAAGTTGCGAAGAGTTCGCCCCTCTCCCGCGCGCGGGAGAGGGGACGGGGGTGAGGGCCGCGACTCCTCCTCAGGCGAGAACGAGAAGTCCATGTTTATTCCCTAACCCTCACCCCGCGTATTGCTCACACCCAACTGTTGCGAAGAGTTCGCCCCTCTCCCTTCGGGAGAGGGGGTCGGGGGTGAGGGAGGCTATCTTCCCTACTTCGCCGTCACGCCCACGCCCCGGAGCTGCGGGATCACCTTCGAGCCCATCAGCTCCATGCAGCGCATCACCTTGCTGTGGTCGAGCCCGCCGACGCGCGTCCACGCCAGGTAGTCCGTGAAGCCGCACTGCTCCGACATCTCCGCGATGCGTGCGACCACCTCGTCCGGGCTGCCCGCGACGATCGCGCCCGCCTTCACCAGCAGGTCGAACTCGGCCAGGTCCAGCAGGTCGCGGATCTGCGCGTACATCTCGAACGTCGGCACCGGCGCCTCGCCCTTCGGTGTCGAGACGTACTTCTGGAACGTCTTCATGTACCACATCACGCCGTCCTCGATCTCCTTGAGCGCCTGTTGCGTCGTCTCGGCCACGTAGGTCAGGCTCACCGCGCCGATGCCGTACTGCTTCGGGTCGCGCCCGTGCGCCCGCAGCGCCTCGCGGTACTGCTCGATCTGCGTCGCGCCGGTCTGCACGTTGAAGCCGAAGATCGGCGAGCAGAGCAGGTTGTAGCCGAACCGCCCGCACACCTCGAACGTCTCCGACGACACGGACGCCATCCAGACCGGCGGGTGCGGCTGCTGCACCGGCTTCGGGTGGACGGTGAGGTCCTTGATCTGGTAGAACTCGCCGTCGTAGCTGAAGCTATCCTCCGTCCACGCCTTCTGGATCACCTCGATCGATTCGCGGAAGATCTCCCGCGAGCGCGCTTGGTCGACGCCGTAGCCCTGGTACTCGTGCGGCTGGTAGCCGCGCCCGACGCCAAGATCGATCCTGCCGTTCGAGAGCACGTCGAGGAACGCGTAGTCCTCGGCAACGCGCACCGGGTGGTTGAGCGGCAGCACCACGACGCCCGTGCCCAGCCGCAGCTTCTTCGTCCGCGTCGCCAGCGCGGCCAGGATCAGCGCCGGCGTCGCGCAGTGGCCGTACTCGCGGAAGTGGTGCTCGGCCGGCCAGACCGAATCGAAGCCGTAGTCCTCGGCCCGCTGCATGATGTCGAGCTGCTCGTCGATGATCTGGTGTTCGCCGCGGCCGGCCGGCCGCTCGAAGAGGTGCAGCTGCCCGAATCGCATCCCCGGCCTCCTATTGCTGCGCCTACGCCGGCCGCGACGCCGGCGCCGGCTGGAACCGCTCGCTGATCACGGCCTCCGCCTCGCGCACGATGTCCCGGAAGATCTCCGCCGCCGGCCTGATGTCATGGATCAGCCCGGCCCCCTGGCCGGTCGGCATGAAGGTCCGGTCCGGGTCGAACGCGCCGCCCCGGTCCTCGCGGCCCGCGTAGCCGACCGCCCCCGCCTGCGCCGAGACGAGCATCTGGAGCGGGAACGGCTTGATTTCGTCCAGCCGCTGCTCCCATTCCTCGGCGTAGCGCGTGCGGATCGCGCGCGCCGGCTTGCCCGTGTAGCAGCGCGTGCGGATCGTATCGTCCTCGTGCGCGCGCACGATCGCCTCGCGGTAGCCCTGCGCCGCCTGCGACTCCACGGACGCGATGAACCGCGTGCCGTACACCGCCCCCTGCGCGCCCAGCGCCAGACACGCGACCAGCCCGCGGCCGTCCGCCAGCCCGCCTGCCGCCAGCACGGGGATGCGCACCGCGTCGACCACCTGTGGCACCAGCGCCATCGTCCCGATCTCGCCCGTGTGACCGCCCGCCTCCGTCCCCTGCGCGACGACGACGTCGGCGCCCGCTGCCTCCGACTTCTGCGCGTGGCGCACCCTGCCGCACATCACGACGACCTTGATCCCGCGCGCGTGCATCTCGTCGATGAACGCCGCCGGCACGGCCAGCCCGGCGACGAAGATCTTGACCTCTTCCTCGAACATCACCTGCACCTGCGGCCGGATGCGCTCCGGGTCAGGCGCCAGCAGGTCCACGG
>Ga0326597_10008740_pt1 | contig 13630 bp, 13 predicted proteins | sample RVTome_12_FD_203789 | JGI IMG/M metagenome (GOLD analysis project Ga0326597, IMG submission 203789) | Soil microbial communities from uranium-contaminated site in the Upper Colorado River Basin, Wyoming, United States - RVT100D185 | ecosystem: Environmental > Terrestrial > Soil > Contaminated >... | reverse complement strand
GGGATCGGTCGCCAGGGCAGAGTGGGGGCTTGAGCCCGAGAGGACCAGGGCGACGAGCAGTGCGGCGGACAGGATGGACAGCGACTTCTTCACGAGAATCTCCTTGAGCGATGTGTGACTGACACCACCCGAGATTCTCGCTGAGTAGTACCTATCTGAGCTGGCGGGAAGCTGGCGAAAGCAAGCCATCCTCCTAGCGAAAGGCTGTCAGAGAGCCGCCGGAACGCCGGGAAACGCCCAGCCGATGGAGTTGGGACACGACTGCGGGCGGCGAAGGAGAGCTATTTGTCACAGTATGGTATCACACCACTCTGTCCGCAACAACACATCCTAAGTGAACAATAACCGAAAATCAGGTAGACTGGACTTGGTGTCGCTCCGGGTCGGTCGAATCACAAAGGAGCCGCGATGAGCGTGAACCGACTGCCCCTGAGTCCGTGTCTAATCCGAGTGATGAGCATCACCGGCGAGACCTGGTCGGTCACCGCGCACTGGGAGGCAGACGAGCTTGCGGGCGGAGGCCGCTGAACCCCGGCAAGAGGCGCGTCCAACTGAACGTGACAGATCGAGCCTTCGATGTCATCCTACCCCAAGGGAGAGATCAGATGTTCCCCCATCGATTGCGCGCGCTTATCCTCGCTGCCGTGCTCGGCATCTCTGCCGGACTCGTCTACGGTCTCCTGCCGCTCGTGCCCTTCAGCGGCGGCTTGGCCACCTTCGTCCCGTCCGCTCCCGTCGCCTCGGCCCAGCCGTTCTGCGGACAGAACCCGGCCTGTGGCGTTGACCAGACCGTCACCTCCGCTCTGGACGTCCACCATCGTGTGTACCCCGGTGCCATCACGGACGACCCAGTCCAGCTGAACGACGACGAGCTCGTGACGATCACCGTGTATTGGTTGACGCTCCCCAACATCGGACCGTGCAGTTGTTCGCAGCAGGTCAGCCGGTCCGTGACCATCCAGCCGACGCTAAGCGGATCATCGTGGTCGGGAGCCTGCAGTGGCTGCAACGCAGGCGGACCGATCTACGACGTGGTCATCTGCGACATCAACTCCGACAATTGCCAGAGTCTCGACAACGACTACCGGCTCAACGTCGATATAGACAAGCTCTTTGGGCTTGTCCCTACCGGTCCCTGCTCGATGAACCCTCTCTACATCAATCGCGTCGAGTACACGATTACCAACGTCAGCAACGGCGACGACTACGATGCTTCGCACTGCGTAGTCGGTTCAGCCGTTAGCCCGACGACGAACAGCTTCTCGGCGACCGACTTCGGCGCGTTCGAGTGCGCCTTTGACTGTGAGACGGGGCCGTCCCTCACGGTTACCTTCAACTAGGCTCAAGGAAACCAGGAGTGGAAACAGACGGAGGGTCGCATACGGCGCGATCCTCCGTCCGTTTCGGTCATGCGTCTGAGGAGGAAACGATGATTCGACTGAGCCAATGGGGAGGAGTGCTTGCCTTCTGCATATCCATCGGACTGCTCATCGGACAGCCAGGCTATGCCAACAGTGCGCTTGACTCCAGCCTTGACGATCCCATTGTAAAGAGTGACATTGTTACTAGTTGCGATAGCGTTCAGATCGGCGATCTCGACACGCTACAGCATGTAGCAACCGGCAAGGCGATAGACGCACCTGGACGACTGGACGTGGACTGGTCTACTGGGCTCGCCCTTGCAGTACAGTCGAAAATGCTCTACTGGCCACCAGGACATCGACTGCACCCACGCGCCTCAACCGACACTCCCATCTTGTACGCTATGTGGCCGCGCGATGAGACGAGGACACACTGGAACAGCGGCTATTACTACTCACTACAGTATGGCATTGCGACGATGGGCGATACCGCAATCTTACATGGCGGTGACATACTTCTGCTTTCGACTGTGAGGTGGCGCGCTCCCGTTGACACTGCCGACCAATTCCTTGCCAACGTGCAACCGTTCCACGTGCGCAAATTCACGCTTCCGCCGTACCCGACCCGCCCGACAAGCCTGGGCGAGCCGCTCGCCTCCTTTGAGACCGACGGCGTCGCGGCTGTGATCGAATTGTCGTCTGACGGGTCGATTGCACATATCGTAACGGACCGGCACATCGTTCACTCGGTCCGCACCGACACGCTTGCCGAGATTGCGCCGCCGATCGCTATTCCACCGCTCACAGGCAGCAAGACGTTGCGCCTAGGCACGATGATTGCCTACCTGAGAGCCGATCTGGCGCCAGACGATCGACACCTCGTCGTCAATCAAGGGCGCACTGGCCATCTGACACTCGTCGACCTCCAGTCCCGCACCTTTAGGACGCTGATTCTCGATCCACCATTGGTGAAGACGGGGGGTGTGGCGATCAACGGCGGCTGGGAGAACCGATGGCGGTTGGCAGTCCACGGGCAGAGTCGCGTGGCCATCTACGATTTCGATCCAACGATCGCCGCGCCGCTCAAGGAGGTCGCCTCGGGACCCGTAGCGCTGCAAGGGGAGCACGCTGGCGCGCTCTTATCTGCGCTGGCATGGAGCGGCCGGGGCGATAAGCTCGTTGCCGGGGACAATGGTCCGGGGGGAGTTCAAGTGTTCTCGGTCGAGGGCGATCGGATGCAACGGATCGGCGCTTCACTTGGGTGCGGTTGGATCAACGGAGACATCTGGACGCGTAACGGTGAGCTTGAGCCCTCGCCGACGCCTACGCTGACGGTAACGCCCACATCCACGCCGACCGAGACGGCCGAGCCTACGGAGACTCCAACGCTCACGTCGACGCCGCGCGCACCGGCGACTGCCACACCAAGCGCCACGCCGACGGCAACGGACACGGCAACACCCACGGCCGAGCCACGTCCGATCTACCTGCCGCTCGCGCTTCACGAGCGCTGCGACCCAACTCAGCAGCGCATCGACGTGGTCCTGGTCATCGACGCCTCCACCAGCATGAGCGAACCGACCCGCGCCGGCCGTACCAAGATCGCCGCCGCGCTCAGTGCTGCTCACGCCTTCCTCGATCTGCTGCAGCTAAATCCCATGGGCGACCAGGCAGCAATGGTCACGTTCAACAGCGACGCGTGGATCTTGGCCCCGCTGACGAGTGACCGCTCTGATCTTGATGCCGCGCTTGCCGCTGTGACGCTCGGGCAGCAGACGCGCCTTGATCGCGCAGTCGCCGTCGGCGCTCAAGCACTGGGGGACAGCTCGCGGCGACGGCCGGGGAATGAGCCCTTGCTTGTGCTGCTGACCGATGGTCGGGCCAACCCGGTGCCCATCGAGGCAGCCGTCGCTGAGGCTGAACGGACCAAAGCGGCGGGCGTGACCATGTTTACGATCGGCTTGGGAGAGGACATCGACGCAGAGGGCCTTGCCGCGATGGCAAGCATGGCGAGCGGCTTCCTGCGAGCGCCGGATGCTGAGGATCTCGCAGCGGTGTACGCTCAGGTGGCGCGCAGCATTCCGTGTCCGGCGTCGGCGTGGTGGGGAGGCAGATAGGAGCGAGCGGGACGTCGAGTTGCCTGTACAGTGAACGAAGGAGTGAATCGTGGCGGATCGAGTCGCCGAACAGTCGACTCGAGACCATGGGAGGTCCACACGGCGGTCCGGAGAGCCCGAAAGGGGACCGCAGCGGGCACGCCCAGGCGGCGTGATGGTGTCCGATAACCCGTAGCCCAACACGGCAGTCTCCACGCTTTGGCCACACCCGCGTGCCGCGGCCCAAAAATGCAGTCCGCTAGTAGGCAGTCGGTCCATGCCCAAAGCCGCCGGGGCGTCGGGTCATGCCGTCGACTGCACGCGTTCTAAGTTCTTCGACAGCGCCCCATCACCCCACCAGAAGCACCGTCCCGCGCAACACCCCAGCGCGCCCACCGTGAGCCGTAACATCAAGCGTGGCCCCCACAGCCGCGCGCACCAGCCACTCCGCCTTGCCCCGGTTATCCGTGGCGGAGCTTGCAAACCAGCCGCTGGCCAGCTTGTTCGAGCGGCCCTCCAGGTGCCCGACCTCGCGCGTCAGCGTGCCGCTCTCCAACCCCGCGCCCTCGGGCAGCGTCAGCTCCATCCGGACCGGCCGGGCGGTGCCGGTGGCGCGGGCGCGCACGGAGCCGCTGGTCGAGAGGAAGCCGACGTTCTCCACGACCGCCGTGACGCGCCAGTGGCCGTCGCCCAGTGGGGCGGCCTCGAGGGCGTGCCACCCCAGGCGGGGGGCGAGCGAGGCGAAGGCGGTGACGAAGTCGGCCTGCGGCGCGATCTCAGCTTCAAGGAGCCTCGGCGGCGGGTTTCTGAACGTGTAGAGGCCCTCGTAGCCGCCGATCTCCACGCGCCCGAGCTGCGGGTGGTCGAAGAGCTGCCAGTCCGCCAGGTGCTCCGGCGCGTGCTCGGCCACGAAGTCGAAGATGGCCACGTCGTCCGCCTCGGGGTGGCGGCGCATCCACTCGATGAACTGCTTCTTCTCGTTCTTCTCGGTGATCCCGGCAGCTGTCGGCAGGTCCCACAGCTCCACCGTGAAGGCAAAGATCCCCCGGATGCCGTACAGCCAGTCGTCGAAGACGCCGCCGATCGTCTCCTTGGGGTGGTAGCGGAAGTGGTGGTAGACGGAGACGTTGGGGTAGCCCGTGATGGCCGTACCACGGTCGCCGATCACCTGGTAGGTCCAGAGGTCCGCCGTGTCCATCTCGTCGTCCGGCTTGTCGCTGCTGGGCCGGAGGATGGCGCGGCTGTACGTGTGGAAGGTCAACGCGCCAAACAGGTTGGGGTGGTCGGCGACGAACTCGATGACCGCGCGCACCTCCGGCTCGGAGCCCGGGTGGTCGCCGGCGCCGTACTGCTCGCCCTCGGGCCGCCAGCCCTTCGGGAAGTTGCGGTTGAGGTCCAGGCTGCGCTCCGGGCGCGCCAGCTTGATGAGGTGCCCGTCGTAGTTGTGGATCACCCCTTCGGGCAGGATGCGGTAGTAGGTCCCGCCCTCCTCATCCGCCCCGCGCTTGAGCATGAGCCGCGGGTCCTTGGCGCTGATCTTCCAGTCGCCCGACGGGTCCCCCAAGCGCATCTGCAGGATGCGGCCGTCGCCGTCCACGTCCTCGCCGTGGAGGCCGTCCTGGCGCTCGGGGTACGGGTAGCGCCGCGTGCTGGAGCGCAGGAACTGCGGGCGGTCCGACAGCGCCAGCGCTGCGCCGTCCGGGTTCAGGCGCGGGACCACATAGACCACCTGCTCGTCCAGAATGCGCGTCACCTGGGCGTCAGAGCCGTAGCGGGTGACCAGGGCGTGGATGACGTAGAGCGCCGCCATGCTTGCCGTGACCTCGGTCGCGTGGATGTTGCCGTCCAGCCACAGGGCGGGCTTGTCGCTGTCTGCGCCCGTGTCGCGGTTGGTCAGGGTGACCAGGTGGATGGGGCGGTCCTCGTGGCTCCGGCCAAGCTCGCCGAGCGCCATGAGCGCCGGGTAGGCCGTGGCGAGCGCCTCGAGCGCCGTGGCCAGCTGGTCGTTGTCGTAGTAGGTGTCAAAGCGCAGGTCCATGCTGTCCCAACCTCTCCTATGATCCCATGACTTCGTGTAGCGATTTGGCTATCGATCCGCTGCAGCAGCTCGGAGCACGGCGAGCACCGCGCCCTCCGGCGCCACCTCGACCTCGGCGCGCGCACCCAGCGCGTCGCAGACGACCGCGTACCGGCCGGCCGGGAGATCCGCAAACACAAAGCCCTCGTCCCAGCGCCAGGCGGGGGAGGGCCCCTCCGGCGGGTAGGTCGTGGTCTGGAACGCAAACCGGGTGCTGCCGTCCGCGTCCAGCGCATAGAGGCTGATGTGCGCGCCCGCCACCGCGTGACCGCCCGCGTCCAGCGCGCGCCCCACGATGGTGCCGTGGCCTTCGAGGGGCGCCAGCATCAGCTCCGGGTTGATGGCCGCGTCGTACTCGCGCGAGCGCGTGCGGAGCTCCAGGTGCAGATGCGGGCCCAGCGCCACGCCCTCGGCGCCGACGAGCCCGAGCGCTTCGCCGCGGGCAACGGCCTGACCTGTCTTGACCAGCGCCTCGGCAAGGTGGCCGTAGAGGCTGTAGAGCGGCGCGCTCCCCAGCCGCTCCGCGTGCTCGACGACGACGAGGCGGCCGTAGAAGTCGGTGGTCGGCCCCCAGCGCAGGACGTCGTCGCGGCCGGCAAAGATCACGCGCCCGTCGCCGATGGCGTGGACTTGGGTGCCCATGGGGTTGCCGATGTCGATGCCGTGGTGCATGAGGTACTGGCCGCCCGCATCGATGCCGAACGGGTAGAATCGGCTGCCCACCACCACATCGGGGGGCTCGAAGGGGCGGCGGAAGGCAAAGTACGGCGCCGGGGCGCGCACGGCGCCCGCCGCGAAGGGCGCGGGCGATGGCGTGGCCGTGGCCGTCGGCCGCGGCGTCAGGGTGGCTGTGGCTGTGCGCGTGGCGCGGGCCGTCGCGGTCGCGGGGTCGAACCAGGCCCTGGGCACGAGCGGGGCGAACGAGCGCCACCAGAGCGGCGAGGTGAGAACGACGGTGAGCAGGACCGGCAGCGCGGCCAGCGCGGCACGGAGCGGGTGGGCGCGAACGAGGGAGGGGAGCATGGGCGAGGAGTATAGGGCCAACCCGGAGGACGGCAACGAGGACGACCACGCGTTGGACGCGCCCGCGCGGCCGCCGCTCCGAATCGACATCGTCACGCTCTTTCCCGGCATGTTCGTCGGCCCGTTCGATGAGAGCATGATCCAACGCGCTCGGACGCGCGGGCTCGTGGACATCCGCGTCCACGACCTCCGCCAATGGGCGACCGACCGCCACCGCACGACGGACGACTACGCGTTCGGCGGCGGCGGCGGGATGGTCATGAAGCCCGAGCCGCTGTTTGAGGCCGTGGAGGACCTCCTGGGCATCCCGCCGCTCGTTCCGGGCGGCCCGAGGGCGCCCGCGCCCGTCGTGCTGCTCACGCCCCAGGGGCGCCCGTTCGACCACCCCACCGCCGCGCGGCTGGCGGCCGGCGACCGGCTGGTGCTCCTGGCGGGCCACTACGAGGGCTTCGACGAGCGCGTGCGGGCGCACCTGGCCACCGAGGAGGTCTCGCTGGGCGACTTCGTGGTGACCGGCGGCGAGCTGCCGGCCATGGTCGTGGCCGACGCGGTGGTGCGGCTCCGGCCCGGCGTCATCGGGTTGGACACCGCGACGGCCTCGGACTCGCACGCCGCCGGGCTGCTCGAGCACCCGCACTTCACGCGGCCCGCGGACTTCCGCGGCTGGGCGGTCCCGGAGGTCCTGGTGTCCGGCCACCACGGCGAGGTGGCGCGCTGGCGGCGACGGATGGCGCTCGTGCGCACGCGCGAGCGGCGGCCGGACCTCTTGGCCCGGGCCGCGCTGGACGCGGACGACCGGCGGCTGCTGCAGGAGGGCGGGTAGGGCATGTAGGGTGCTTCGAGTCACCCTATACTTGCCCGGTACCCCTGTGCTTGGTACACTCGCTCCGTTATCCGCCCGTCACCCCGCACCCTCGAGGCCAGGCCCATGTCCGAGCTCGTCAAGTCCGTCGCCTACGGCAGCATGCTGGATCGCCCCGCGGTCCCCATCAAGGACCTGCGCGTAGGCGATACCGTCAAGATCAACTTCCGGATCGTCGAGGGCCGCAACGAGCGCGTGCAGTCCTTCCAGGGCATCGTGATCCGCATCCGGCCGGGCATGGCCGACGCCAGCATCACGGTGCGCCGCATCGGCGCCAACAGCATCGGCGTGGAGCGGACGTTCCCGCTGCACTCGCCGCGCCTCGAGGGCGTCGAGGTCCTGCGCCACGGCCATGTGCGCCGCGCCAACCTCTACTTCCTGCGCGAGCGCACCGGCAAGCGGGCGCGCCTGCGCGAGAAGCGCCGCTATCGCACGCCCACCGAGGTGGCAGCCGCCGAAGAGGCGGAGCTGCTCGAGGAGGGGCTGGAGGAGGAGCGCGTCGAGGCCACTGACGAGCCCACCGGGAACGACGGCGAGGCCTAGGCCCGCGCGCCGCGGCGCAGACCATGCACGATCGCTTTGACGGGGACGCTCCACACGAGCGTCCCCGTTCTGCGCCGCCCGACTTTGCGCGCGAGATCTTCTGGCATGTGCAGGGCGCGCTGAACGTCGCCGGTCTCGACGAGGTGGGCCGCGGTGCGCTGGCGGGGCCGGTGCTCGCCGCGGCCGTCATCCTGCCGCCCTCCGCCGGCGACGACCCGCGCCTCGCGAGCGTCCACGACTCCAAGCGCCTGGCTCCTGCGGCGCGCGCCGCGGCCGCCAGGGCCGTCCACGAGGTCGCGCGAGCGGTGGCGCTCGGCGCGGCGTCCGCGGCCGAGATCGACGCGCTGGGGATCGGTGCGGCCACGCACCTGGCCATGCGGCGGGCGCTAGCCGCGCTCGGCCGCCCGGTCGCGGTCGCGCTCGTCGACGGCCGGCCGGTGCCGAGGCTTGCCCCCCACCAGGAGGCGATCGTCGGTGGCGACGGCCTCGTCCTGTCCATCGCGTGCGCGTCGGTGGTGGCCAAGGTCGCGCGCGACGGGCTGCTCGTACGCGCGGGCCTGGAGCGCCCGGTCTACGGCCTGGGCACGCACAAGGGCTACGGCACCGCGGCGCACCTTGCGGCCCTTTGTGCGCACGGCCCGGCGGCCTGCCACCGGCGGACGTGGCAGCCGGTGGCCGCGCTCCGGCGCCCATGACGGACGCGCGCAAGCGCATGGGCGCGCTAGCCGAGGACGCTGTGGCAGAGCGCCTCCTGGCCGCGGGCTGGACGATCCGGGCGCGCAACTGGCGCTGCCGCCTGGGCGAGATCGACATCGTGGCGGTCGACGGCGACTGCCTGGTGGTGGTCGAGGTGCGCGCGCGGCGCGCCGGCGGCCGCCTGGGCACGCCGGAGGAGAGCGTGGACCATCGCAAGGCGCGGCAGCTCATGCGCCTGGGCTGGGCGCTGGTCCAGCAGGCCGGCTGGGAGGGCGCCTGGCGGATCGACGTGGCGGCCGTCACGATCGGGGCGAGGGGCGACGTGGCCTCGATCCAGCACTACCAGAGCGCGGTCGAGGCATGAGCGGCCCGGGCGAGCGCGCGAACGGGCCGGACGGCAGGGCGCGAGGGCCGGCGCTTCCTGAGGCGCAAGGTGCCCGGCCGGTGCTCGCCATCGTCGGCCCGACGGCCGTGGGCAAGACGGCCGTGGCCGTGGCGGTCTGCCAAGCGCTCGGCGGCGAGGTGGTCTCGCTCGACTCGCGCCAGATGGTCCGCGAGCTGGACGCCGGGACGGCCAAGCCGACGCCCGAGGAGCGCGCCGCGGCCCCACACCACCTCGTCGACTTCGCCGCGCCGGACGCGCCGCTCTCGCTCGCATCCGTGCAGCGCCTGGCGCACGCGGCCATCGAGGACGTCCGCGGCCGGGGGGCGCTGCCGGTGGTGGTCGGCGGGACGGGGCAGTACGTCTGGGCGGTGCTGGAGGGTTGGCGGGTGCCCGAGGTGCCGCCGAACGCGTCGCTCAGGACGGCGCTGGCCACGTACGCGGCCGAGCACGGCGTGGCCGCGCTCCACGCGCGGCTGGACGCAGTGGATCCCGCGAGCGCGGCCGCCATCGACGCGCGGAACGTGCGGCGGGTGATCCGCGCGCTGGAGGTCCACGCGGCCTTGGGCGTGCCCATGAGCGCAGCCCGCGGGCGCCGCGTGCCGCCGTGGCCGGTAGCCATCCTCGGCCTCACGCGCCCGCGCCCGGCGCTGTTTGCGCGCATCGACGCGCGCATCGACGCGATGCTTGCTGCGGGCCTGGAGACCGAGGTGCGCGCGCTGGTCGCGCGCGGCTACGGCTTTGTGCTGCCGGCGCTCTCGAGCGTCGGGTACCGCGAGTGGCGGCCGTACCTGGCGGGCGAGGTAGATCGCGACGCGGTGGTCAAGCGCATCCGGCAGAGCACGCGGCGGCTTGCGCGGAACCAGGACACGTGGTTCCGCCGCGACGACCCGCGCATCCGGTGGGTGGACCTGGAGGCGGTGGCGCTGGAGGACGTGGTCGCCGAGGCCGAGCGCCTGGTGCGGGCGATCGAAGCGGCAGGGGCGGCGGCGCGAGGGCCATAGTTGCGCCAGGCGGTCGGACGAGGGCGTTTGCCGCGTAGAGTTGCGCGCGCGCCCTCCTGCCGGCACCATTCGCGCGCGCCGCCGCCGGGCGCAGCACGCCCGCGATGGCGAACGACCCTCCCCGGCCCACACGGAACGGACCCCTGCATGTACAACCTCCTGATCGCCTCCGGCGTGTCGATGGCCCTCTACCTGGCCCTCGACCGCGTTACGCCCTGGCCCTGGTGGGCCACCCTCCTCATCGGCCTCGTCGCCGGCATCGGGGTCATGGTGCTTCTTGCCCGCCGGACGAGCGGGCAGCTGCGCGCGCGGATGGCGGGGGTGGAGTCGGCGCTCACCGCGGGCCAGACAGAAGCGGCCATCGCGGCCCTGGAGCGCTCGCGCGACCTTGGCAAGTGGCAGATCGCGCTGGACCAAGCCATCGACGGGCAGATCGGGGTGATCTACTGGGCGCACAAGCAGGACGCCGAGCGGGCCACGCCGTACCTGCGCAAGGCCATGGTCAAGAACTGGCAGGCCAAGGCCATGCTGGCCGCCATCCACTACAAGGCGCGGCGCTTCGACCAGATGGTCTCGGTCTTCGACCAGACGATCAAGTTCAACCGCAAGGAGCCGCTCCTCTACGCGGCGTACGCCTGGTGCGAGGCGCAGCGGGGCAAGACGGCGCGCGCCATGGAGATCCTGGCGGACGGCATCAAGCGCCTGCCCAACCACGAGGGCTTGACGCGCAACCTCCAGGCGCTCCGCGAGGGCAAGAAGATGAAGATGCGCGCCTTCGAGCCGGACTGGTGGGCGTTCCACCTGGAGCGGCCGCCGGCCCAGATGCTGCGCGGCGGCGTCCGGCGCCCGACGGGGCGGGTGCCGCGGCGCTAGGGCGTGCTCGTCGTCATCAGCGATCTCCATCTCATCGACGGCACGGCGGCCGCCCACAACGTCTCGCCCGCCGCATTCGAGAGCGTGCTGTTCAGCCACATCGTCGCGCTGGCGCGCCACAAGGGCGCGCGCGAGCTGACCCTGGTCCTCCTCGGCGACATCCTCGACCCGATCCGCACGACGCGCTGGTTCGAGGACGCGGGCGTCCCGGTGCCGCTCGACGAGCGCCCCTGGGGCAGCGGAGGCGTCGCCGACGCGGTAGCGCCGCGGCCGGGTTCGCCCACGGAGGCGCGTTCGCTCGCCATCCTCGGCGCGCTGCCGGCGGATGGGCGGCGCGAGAGCGTCCCTCGCGATACGATCCTCTACCAGAACTGGGACACGCTGGCGTTCCTGCGCGAGCTGCCCGCCTCGCTGCGCGCGGAGCTCGGGCGCGACCTGCCGGTCGAGGTCGTCTTCGTCCCGGGCAACCACGATCGCCTGGCGTGGGTGTACGACGGCGTACGCGACCGCGTTCGCGCGCTCCTGGGCGCCACGATCGCGCCGCACACGGTCATTGGTGACCCCGAAGGCCAATGGGCCTTCCCGACGGCGTTCCACGCGCCCCGCTATGGGCTGTTGTGCCGACACGGCCACCAGCACGACCCGTGGAACTTCCTTGGCGCCGCGCCGGACGACATCGCCGGCCACCGCCACCCCACCCTCGGCGAGGTCTTCGCCGCGGAGTTCGTGGTGCGGCTGCCCATGGCCATGGCCGCGCGCCGCGCCGAAGTGCCGGCCATCACGGATGCGGTCCTTGCCGGGCTGCGCGAGGTGGACAACCTGCGCCCAGCGAGCGCCGTCGGGCCATGGCTGGCGGACCAGATGATCCACGACCTGGATGGCGCCGCTCGCCGAGCGTTCGACGACGTGCTACGCAGCGTCGTTCGGGAGCTCGTCGCCCTCGACCTGCCCGATGCGCTCAGCCGCCAGGCCGGTGGCTGGCAACGCCTGCGAACCCTCCTCCGGCGGGACTGGTTCGGGCCGATGGCGCTGGCGAGCCTGCCGAGCCTGGCCCGATTGCAGCTCCTGCCCCGAGCGATCGGTCACCGGGGCCGTGGCGCCACGAGCATGGAGGCCTTCGCGCGCGCCGCCTGGCAGGAGCCGGCGCTCCGCGACGCGCGGGCGGCGCGGTTCGTCGCGTACGGCCACACGCACGTGCCGGCCGTCCTGCCGCTGGGCGAGCTCCGCGGCGAGGAAGCGGTCTACGTGAACACGGGCACTTGGCGCGACCGCATCTTCCCGTCGCCATTGCGGGGTGATGCCAAGCGCTTCGTCCAGGTGCGCCAGCTGACCTTCGCCGCGTTCTTCCTGCCCGAGGAGGATGCGCGCGACAAACAGCCCGGGACGCTGAGCTTCGAGGTGTGGACGGGGAACAAGAAGAAGGCGTATGTGGGGGGGGTTGTGGCGGGGGCTTAGAGAGCGGGCCGCCCCCACCACATAGGCATCCGGTAGTTCTCTGGTAGGGGCGCTCCGCCCAGCGCCCACATAGCGGGGGGACCCCCACAAGGGGCACGGGCGCAGGGCCCGCCGCCAGACGAAACATCGCGAACGAAAGGATTACCGCACTCGCGCGGTCTCGGCCCTACCCGCGCGCCTGCGACTGGGCCGCCGCCCACTCCGCCGCCCCGACGAGCCCGGCATCGTCGCCGAGCGCGGCGGGGACGAGCCGCCACGAGCGGGCGCCTGGCGCCATGATCGTTGGCGTGGCCGCGCGGAGGGCGCCCGAGGCCAAGAGGTCCCATGCGCCGAGCGCCACGCCGCCGCCGAGCACGACGACGTCCGGGTCGAACGCGTTGACGAACCCCGCGAGGGCGATGCCGAGGTCTGCTGCTGCCCGTTCGTAGACCGAGCACGCGAGCGCGTCGCCCGCGCGGGCAGCCGCGGCGACGGCGGCCGCGTCGGCTTCCGCGCCGAGGACGGTCGGCTCGCCGCGAGCGCGCCGTTCAGCGGCGGCGCGGGCGATGGCCGTGCCCGAGGCGAGCGCCTCGAGGCAGCCGGCGTGGCCGGCCCCGCAGCGCGCGCTCGAACCGAGCCGCACAACGACGTGACCGAGCTCGCCCGCGAGCCCGTGCGCGCCCTCGAGCAGCCGCCCGCCGGCGACGATGCCGCCGCCAATGCCGGTGCTGATCGTGAGGTACACCATCAGCCGCGCTCCACGGCCGGCGCCCCGCCGTGCCTCGCCGAGGGCGGCCAGCGATGCGTCGTTGTGGACGAACGCGGGCAACCCGATGGCTTCGGCTAGGGCGGGGCCGAGCGGGAAGCCTTCCCAGCCGGGAAGGTTGGGCAGGGCGTGCATAGTGCCGGTGGCGGGGTCGAGGGGGCCAGGCGCGGCCACGGCGATGGCGGTAGGCGAATGGTGGTCGAAGCGATCCCGGCCCGAGTCGTCGACGAGCGCGCGGGCGAGGTCCTGGATCTGCGCGACGACAGCCTCCGGCCCGCGCGGGTCCGTAAGCGCGCTCGACCGTGCGAGCACGACGCCGTCCGCGACGAGGGCCACGCGAAGGCGCGTGCCGCCTAGGTCGACGGCGAGGATGGGGTGGGGAGGCATGGCGGGCAGGGTAGGGGGGCGGGCGGGGGGAGGCAAGCGGGGAGTACCCGACCACACAGGAGCCCGTTGTTCTCTGGTAGGGGCGCACGGACGTGCGCCCTCTACGGGTTCGCACGCAGAGAGGGC
>Ga0326597_10008739_pt1 | contig 13631 bp, 12 predicted proteins | sample RVTome_12_FD_203789 | JGI IMG/M metagenome (GOLD analysis project Ga0326597, IMG submission 203789) | Soil microbial communities from uranium-contaminated site in the Upper Colorado River Basin, Wyoming, United States - RVT100D185 | ecosystem: Environmental > Terrestrial > Soil > Contaminated >... | reverse complement strand
CGAGCTGTGCCGCAAGCGCCGGCAGGTAGCGCACGTCATCCGCAGCATAGGCGAGCTGTTCCGCAGACAACGGGCGCCGCGCCCAGTCGGTTCGCGCGTGGCCCTTGGCGAGCTCGACGCCCAGCAACTGGCGCACGAGCTCGGCGTAACCGATCTGGGCGGGAAATCCGAGCAGGGCAGCGGCCAGTTGCGTATCGAATACCGGGCCGAGCGGCGCGCCGGTCAACGGAAGCAGCGCCTCGAGATCCTGCCGCGCGGCATGCAGCACCTTCGGCCGCCGCGCGTCGCCGAGCAGCGTGACGAGCGGGCCGGGGTCCTTGATCGTAATCGGATCGATCAGGGCCAGCCGGTCGCCGGTGGCGAGCTGAATGAGGCACAGCCGGGGGTAATAAGTGCGTTCGCGCACGAATTCGGTGTCTAACGCAACGCCGGCGCCAGCTGGCCAGGTGTCGATACAATCGCGCAAAGAGTCCTCGTCGCCGATCAGCCCATCGGCGGTCAATGCGCTTGTCTGCTTGGTTACAATTGACATCGCCGTCATTATGCGGAACCCGCCGTCCTGGCCCAAGTCAGCTTGAGCGAATTGCTGAAATCGCTGTTCCAGATTGCCTGCCTGCGACGGGACCCGAGCGCCTTGCCGGCCTCCACCGTGCTGCTGCTGCTGATGGCCGCGGCCTATGCGGCCGGCAGCGCCCTGCAGTCCTGGATGCTGCACGGTGCAGACCGCATGCTGGCGCGCACGGTGGCTGACCTGCTGCTGACGCTCGCGACATTCTGGTTCGTGCTGGCCGTGACGCGCCGCGGCTACCGATTCCGGCAGACGATGAGCGCGGTGCTGGGTACCGCCGCCCTGATGACGCCGCTCGTCATGCTGCTGCTCGCGCTGAAAGACCCGGCGGCGGCGAGTTACCCGGTTGCCCTGCTGGCCTGGGCCGGTTCGATCGGCGTGATCGTATGGTACACGCTGGTCGTCGGCCACATCCTGAAGAGCGCCCTCGAAGTCGGTTTCGTCACCAGCATCGCAATCTCCGTCACCTACCTGATCGCGAGCGCGGCAGTGCTGACCCGGCTGTTCCCGGAGACCGTCTGATGCATATCCACGTGATCGGCATCTGCGGCACCTTCATGGGCGGCATCGCCGCGCTTGCGCGCGCGGCCGGCCATCGCGTGACGGGCTCGGACGCGAACGTCTATCCGCCAATGAGCACCCAGCTCGAGGCGCTTGGCATCGCGCTGATCGACGGCTACGACCCCTGCCAGCTCGACATCGCGCCGGACGTCGTGCTGGTCGGCAATGTCATGAGCCGTGGCAACCCGCTGATCGAGCGTTTGCTGGACAGCGGACTCGCATTCACCTCGGGTCCGCATTGGCTCGCTGAGAATCTGCTGCGCGGCCGCGAAGTCGTGGCCGTCGCCGGCACCCACGGCAAGACGACGACCGCCAGCATGCTCGCGTGGATCCTCGACCGTGCGGGGCGCTCGCCGGGATTCCTGATCGGCGGCATGCCCGCGAATTTCGGACTCTCCGCGCGCACTGGCGATGGGCCGGTCTTTGTCGTCGAGGCGGACGAGTACGACACCGCCTTTTTCGACAAGCGCGCCAAGTTCGTGCACTACCACCCGCGCCACCTGGTGCTGACAAATCTCGAGTTCGACCATGCCGACATCTACCCGGACCTCGCTGCCATCCAGCGCCAGTTCCATCACCTCATGCGCACGGTGCCGGGTTCCGGCCGGGTGACCTGGAACGCCGCGGATCCCGCACTCGCCGAGATGCTGGCCATGGGCTGCTGGACACGGCGCGTCGGTTTCGCACGCACGCCCGTCGCAGGCGCGGACTGGCAGCTGCGCTTGCTCGAGGCGGACGGGTCCGCTTTCGAGGTCCTGCATCACGAGCGCACGGCCGCGATCGTGCGCTGGCCGCTGATCGGTCTGCACAATGCCGAGAATGGCCTCGCTGCCATCGCGTCGGCACAGGGCCTTGGCGTCGAGCCGGCGCGGGCGGCTGCGGCGCTTGCCGCTTTTCAGGGTGTGCGGCGGCGACTGGAGCTTTGCGGCGAGGTGCGGGGCATCCGTGTTTACGATGATTTTGCGCACCATCCGACCGCTGTCGCGAAAACCATCGACGGCTTGCGACGCCGTGACGGCGGCCGGCGCATCGTCGCGGTACTGGAGCCGCGCTCGAACACGATGCGGCTCGGCCACCATCGCGCGGTCCTTGCGACGGCACTGGCCGGCGCCGATCGCGTCTGGCTGTATCAGCCGACGGGTCTCGGCTGGAATCTCGACGAGATCGCGGGAAGCCTTGGCGGCAAGGCAACCGTTGCCGATGACCTGGCGACGCTCGTCGCCGCGCTGGCGGCCGAGCTCAAGGCGGGCGATGAGGTGCTGATCATGAGCAATGGCGGATTCGGCGGGCTGCACGAAAAGCTCTTGCAGGCGCTGCGCGCAGCACCCGAATGACCGGGACCGTCCGCGAACTGCCCTTGTTCCCGCTCAGCACCGTGCTGTTTCCGGGCGGACCGCTGCCGCTCCGGATCTTTGAGCCGCGCTACCTCGACATGATCAGCCGCTGCCTGCGCGAACAGTCGGGTTTCGTGGTCGTGATGATCTCTGAGGGAGAGGAAACCGCGACGACGACGAGTTTCGCCGCAATGGGCACGGAGGCCAGGATCGTGGATTTCGATACGCTTGAGGGTGGTTTGCTCGGCATCATCTGCGTCGGGCGCGAACGCGTACGCGTTCTGGAGGCCTGGCGTGAGGCCGACGGCCTGAATCGCGGGCAAGTCGTCGATGTCGAAGCCGATCCGCTGGTGGCCTTGCCGCCGGCGCAGGCCTGGCTCGGCGAGATTGTGCGCCGGGTGTTGCCGGACGCGGGTCCGGTCTACCGCCATGTCGAATTGCGCGACGATGCCGCGTGGATCGGAAATCGCCTGGCCGAGATGCTGCCGTTGTCGCTGGCCGAAAAGCAGGCGCTGCTCGAGCTCACTGACCCGCTGGAGCGGCTTGCGGTGCTCGAACCGGCCGTGAGCCGCAACGGCGACTGAGGGCGCTCAGGCCACTTCGGGCGCCGGGTTGCGCCAGTGGGCGAAGCGTGTACGGAGTGGCCGGAACGCCAGCAGGATCAGGACGCCCCAGCCGGCGACCAGCCAGCCGGTAAAGCCGTCAAATTCGCTGACCAGCGTGGACCAAGGCGCGGACTCGTCCAGGCGCGTCGTTGCCGCGGTCGCCTTGATGATGCAAACCCAGCCCATGTGCAGACCGATGCCGGCCGCGATGCTCCCCGTCCAGTAACGGACAAGACCGAGCAGCAGGCCGACGATCACCAGCGTCAGGAAGGCATCGGCAATTGCCAACGGCTCGGCGAAGCGCGCGAGTGCCGCGCCGAGGAGCGCGATTCCGCTGTCCGGGCCGAGCTCCTCAGGCGGAATCCGGATGCGCGTGAGGAAGTGAATCGCGGAGTAGAGGAGAGCGGTCGAAGTCAGGGCCATCGTCAATCCCGATTCGCGCAACACGGCACGAAACATCAGGCCGCGGAAGAAGGTCTCCTCGATCAGGGCGACCGCGAAGCCGGTCAGCGCGCCACCGGCGAGTCCGGTGAGCAGCATGGCCGCATCCAGGCCCGGCCGCGCTTCGCGGATGCCGAGTGCGACGATTAGAAGCGCCATCGGCAGCATGGTCGCGATTCCGAAAGCGAGCCCCAGTGCCGCCTGGCGCAGGAATCGCGCGCGCGGGAGGCCGTAGCCCCAGTCCGCGTGCCGTCGCAGGCGCAGGCGCCAGACCGCGAGCCCGATGCCTGCCAGCATCAGGATCTGCCAGAAGCGGCTGAGGATCTTGTGGAATGGCCAGTCCGGCTCCAGTGCATGGATCAGCTGGTAAACCGGCCAGGCGGCGACCGCCGCGAGCACCAGCGTCCCCGCGATCACCCCCAGGAACCAGGCAAATGCGCGCATCAGCGCTCTGCCGCGATGGCCTTGAACGCGCCGCGCGCGGCGTCAACGGTAGCCGCAATCTCGTCACTGCCGTGCGCGGCCGAGACGAAGCCGGCTTCGTAGGCCGACGGGGCGAGGTAAACGCCGGCGTCGAGCATCAAATGGAAAAACCTGCGAAATCGCCCGATGTCGCAGGCCATTACCTGGCGATAGCTCCGTACCGGCGCGTCTTGGGTGAAGAACAGTCCGAACATGCCGCAGACCTGATTGGTCGCAAGGGCCACGCCGGCTTCCCGCGCGGCCCCTGCCATGCCTGCGATCAGGCGCTCGGTCGCAGCCGCAAGCGAGGCGTGAAAACCCGGCCTTGAGATCGCTTCGAGCGTCGCGAGCCCGGCCGCCATCGCGACGGGATTGCCTGACAGCGTGCCGGCCTGGTAGACGGGCCCGAGCGGCGCCAGGCGTTCCATGATTTCGCGCCGGCCCCCGAAGGCGCCGACCGGCATGCCGCCGCCGATGATCTTGCCGAGCGTGGTCATGTCCGGGCTCAGGCCGTAGAGAGCCTGCGCCCCTCCCAGTGCCACCCGAAAGCCGGTCATCACCTCGTCGAAGATCAGGATCGCGCCGTGCCGCGTGCACAATTCGCGCAAGCGCTCGAGGAATCCCGGGACCGGCGGCACCAGGTTCATGTTGCCGGCGACCGGCTCGACGATGACGCCGGCGATTTCGTCGCCGATCGATCCGAAACAATCGTCGAGCATGTCAATGTTGTTGAACTCGAGCGTCGCCGTGTGGGCCGCGGTATCGGCGGGCACGCCCGGCGAGGTCGGCACGCCAAGGGTCAGCGCGCCGGAGCCGGCCTTGACCAGCAGGGAATCGGAATGCCCGTGATAGCAGCCCTCGAACTTGACGATGCGATCGCGGCCGGTATAGCCGCGCGCGAGGCGGATCGCACTCATCGTCGCCTCGGTGCCGGAACTGACCATGCGCAGCAGTTCGATGGAAGGCACGAGCTCGATCACCTTGCGAGCGAGTTCCGTCTCGATGACGGTAGGCGCGCCGAAAGACAAGCCGTCGGCCGCGCGTCGCGTGACTGCGGCGATGACTTCGGGATGCGCATGGCCCAGGATCATCGGGCCCCAGGATCCGACGTAATCGATGAACCGCCGTCCGTCCTCGGCCTCGACGTGCGCGCCTCTTGCGCGCCGGATGAAAAGCGGCTCACCACCGACGCCGCAAAAGGCGCGTACCGGCGAATTGACGCCGCCGGCGATGTACCGGCTGGCTTCCGCGAACAGGGACATGTGTGGTTCCTCAGTCATCGAAGCGGTAACCGAAAGCCTCGATCTCGGGCGCCCAATGCTGCGCGACGAAGTCGACGAGCGCCGGCGTGTAGAAAGTCTGGTACGGCTCGTGTCGCGAGGTCTTTACCCGCGGCAACGGCCGGTGCTCGATGCCGATGCGCGCACAGACCTGCGCCACGTCGCGTTCCAGGCTCTCGAAGCGGCCCACGAAGTCGACGCCGAGCCGGCCTGCCCGATCCTGCAGCATCCACCATTGGGAGCGGCGCCGCTTGCGGGCTTCGCGCTGCAGGAAGGCCGCGAAATCCGGCATGCGACGGACCCATTCATGACGGCGATGCCCGTGATCCTCGAGGATGTAGGCATACCAGGAGACCAGCCGGTCCCAGGGATTGCGGACGAAGGCGAACTTGAACAACGAACCGAAGAACTCGGGCGGCAGCACGCGCTCGGCGCGCGCCAGCGACGCATGGCGGCGAAAGTAAAACCGGCGCCAGTCGCGGCGCAAGCCGAGATCGGAGACGAGTTTGTCCCAGCGCGAGGCCGGTGGCGCGAGGGCGTAGCGAGCCAGCAGTTCCGTGATGCTCGTGCCGGCGGTTTTCTGCACGTGCACGAAGAGAAAGCGCTTTGATTCCGACAGCAACAAGGCCCGAACCTCCGGCGTCCGCGCTCAGCGGCGCTCGATCGAAAAGCCCCGCTTGCCGAGCAGCGCCGGCAAGCCGCGATCACCGACGAGGTGCAGGGCGCCGACCACGACCAGCACATCCTCCGGCTGATCGAGCAGCGTGCTGATTTTTGCGGCCCAGCGTTCATTGCGCGCATAAACCAGCTGGTCGCCGAGCTCCGGATAGCCGGCGAATTCGGTCTCGAGCAGGCGCGCGAGCAGCCCATCGTCGCCATTCTGCCAGGCCTCGTGCAGTTGCCTGATCTCCACCTCGATCCGCGTCGCTTCCTCGAGCGATTGCAGCAACAATTCCTGTTGCTCCCTCGCGGGCAGTCCGTCCAGCAGCCCGAGCTGCTCGTCGAGCGTCTCGAGGCCGCAGCCCGGCTTGCCGTCCTGTTTTGCGGCGCGCTCGATGACCTGCTCGACGCCGTGATTCGCGGTGTAGCCATGCTGCTGCAGGGCTACCAGCGAAACCGTCAGGCCGACGAACCATGGCTCGAAGGCGGCAAACGGCGCAAGCTCGAAATCCGCGGCGGCGGCGGCCTCGCGCACCTGTTCGGCCGATGCGCCGAGCAGCTCGAATAGCCCGCGTCCCTCGGGATCGATCGCTCGCGCGAGCGTCATGGATGTCGTCTCGGCGGGCGTCAGTGCGCCGATGTCCACCTCCAGGCAGACGCGTTCGGCGTCGCGATATGCCTGCTCGAGCTCGCCTGCCAGGCGGAAGCCGCCCTCCGGCAGCACGTGGACCGACCCGAACAGGTAGACGGTATTGTTGCTTCCCGCGACGACCCAGACGGCGGGATCGGCGCGCGCCATCCCGCCGAGCACGAGGGCCCCGACGAGCGTCAGCAAGGGCCACCGGTGGCGCCACAGGAATTCAGTCATCATGCTTGACCCACTCGATCCCGGTCTGAAGACTGCCATTGTCGCCAAGCTGCAGCCAGCGGTAAGCAGGAGGCCGCGAGTCCACCAGGAATTCGTCGGCAGCCGTTGCGAATTGCATGCAGGTCGAGGGCGTGCCCATCAGCCGCAGGTTCCCGCGGGCGCCATCCAGCGGCTGGTGCGTGTGGCCCCAGAGCAATCCGCGTACGCGCGGATACCGTTCGAGGATCGCAAACAGCTCGCCAGGATTGTCCAGCATCAGCTCGTCGAGCCAGCGGCTGCCATGCGCCACCGGATGATGGTGCAGGCAGACGAGTGCATGGGCATCCGGGTGCGCCGCGAGCGCTTGGTCGGCCCGCGCAAGTTCAGCCGCCGGCAGGTGGCCGTGATGGGAACCTGGGACGCTGCTGTCGAGCATCAGGATCAGCCAGCTGCCGCAGCGGTTGGCCGCTTCATGCACGAAGGGCGGGCTCGCCAGCGCGCGGCGCAACTCGGCCGGGGAATCGTGATTACCCGGCAGGCAGAACACCGGCACGCCGGCGCCGCCAAAGTATCCGTGCAGGCGGGGATAGCCGCCCGGGTCGTCCTGCACCAGGTCGCCGGTCAGCAGGAGCGCTTGCGGCTGTGGATGCCTGCGGCGCGCGTGCGCGAGGCAGCGCATGAGCGTCGCATCGGTCGCGACGCCACGCACCAGCGTGTCCGGCGATCCGGCCAGGTGCGTGTCCGTGAACTGCAGCAGGCGCACCGGCGCCGTTCAGTAGCGGTAGTGATCGGGCTTGAACGGACCGGCCTGGGGCAACCCGAGGTAACTTTGCTGCTCCGGCGTCATGACGGTGAGCTTCGCGCCTATCCGCTCGAGGTGCAGGCGCGCAACCTTCTCGTCGAGCTGCTTTGGCAGCACATAGACGCGGTGCTCGTAGCGGTCGCCGTGGGCGAACAACTCGATCTGTGCCAGCACCTGGTTCGTGAAGGAATTCGACATCACGAATGACGGGTGGCCGGTGCCGCAGCCGAGGTTCACGAGGCGGCCCTCCGCCAGGATGATGATCCGCTTGCCGTCCGGGAAAATGACGTGATCGACCTGCGGCTTGATGTTCTCCCAGCGATACTGCCTGAGCGACGCGATGTCGATCTCGCTGTCGAAGTGGCCGATGTTGCAAACGATGGCCTGGTGCTTCATCCGGCGCATGTGCTCGTGCGTGATGACATTCACGTTGCCGGTCGCCGAGACGAAGATGTCGGCCATGGAACAGGCGTCGTCCATCGTGACGACGCGATAGCCCTCCATGGCCGCCTGCAGGGCGCAGATCGGGTCGATCTCTGTGACCCACACGCTGGCCCCGAGTCCACGTAGCGACTGCGCACAGCCCTTGCCCACGTCGCCGTAGCCGGCCACCAGGGCAATCTTGCCGGCGATCATGACGTCGGTCGCTCGCTTGATGCCGTCGACCAGCGATTCGCGGCAGCCGTAGAGATTGTCGAACTTCGACTTGGTGACCGAATCGTTGACGTTGATCGCCGGGAATGGCAGCCGCCCCTCGGCAGCCATGCGGTAGAGCCGCTTGACGCCGGTGGTCGTCTCTTCGGTGACGCCGCGGATGTGGCCGAGCCTGGCTGAATACCAGCCTGGCTGCGTCTCGAGGCGACGGCGGATCGAGCCGTAAAGCGATTTTTCCTCATCATTCGCCGGCTTTGAGATGACGGAGGAATCCTGTTCGGCAGCGGCGCCCAGCATCAGCAGCAATGTCGCATCGCCGCCGTCGTCGAGGATCATGTTCGCGTTGTTTCCGGCGGGCCATTCGAATATCCGGTGCGCGAATTCCCAGTACTCGTCGAGCGTTTCGCCCTTGTGCGCGAATACCGGGATGCCCGCCGCCGCGATCGCGGACGCCGCGTGGTCCTGCGTCGAGAAAATGTTGCAGGAAGCCCAGCGCAACCCGGCGCCAAGCGCTTTCAGCGTCTCGATCAGCACCGCCGTCTGGATCGTCATGTGCAGCGAGCCCGCGATGCGGGCCCCGGCGAGCGGCCGTGTGCGTCCGAACTCGGCGCGCAGGGCCATCAGGCCCGGCATTTCCGATTCCGCGATTGCGATCTCGCGCCGGCCCCATTCGGCCAGCGCAAGGTCCTTGACCTGGTAGTCCCTGAATTTCGGGTTGATTACGGCATTCATGGTGATTCCTCTCCTCTGCGAGCGAGAGCGCCGTTGACGATCACGATCTCCGAGCCTGGCAGGCTGACGCCTGTTGCAACGCTCCTCGAAGACGTGCCCCGCGAGCCGGGGTCTGCCGGGACCGGTGGCCTTCCTCAGCGCCCCGGCGCGGCAGTTTGTAAAAAATTATAGCGGATTCGGCGGCCTGTTTCGCCGCCGCGCGATTGCCGGGGTCCGCCCGCATCGGAGACAATACAAAGCTTTCCCTTCAAGGGGGCGTAATGCCCAGCCGCCGCGATCTTGCCAATGCCATCCGGGCCCTCAGCATGGACGCCGTGCAACGCGCCAATTCCGGGCATCCGGGGATGCCGATGGGCATGGCCGACATAGCCGAGGTGCTATGGCGCGATTTCCTGAAGCACAACCCGGGTGACCCGCGCTGGCCGGACCGGGACCGCTTTGTGCTATCGAACGGGCACGGTTCGATGCTGCTCTACTCGGTGCTGCACCTGACCGGTTACCCGCTGGCCATGGACGAACTGCGCAATTTCCGCCAGCTCGGTTCGCGGACCGCGGGCCATCCGGAACGCGATGTTGCCATCGGCATCGAAACGACAACGGGCCCACTCGGCCAGGGGCTCGCCAATGCGGTCGGCATGGCGCTCGCGGAAAAACTTCTGGCCGCCGAGTTCAACCGACCCGGCCACGAGATCGTGGACCACCACACCTGGGTGTTCGCAGGTGACGGCTGCCTGATGGAGGGCATCTCGCACGAGGCCTGTTCGCTGGCCGGTACCTGGGGCCTTGGCAAGCTCATCTGTTTCTACGACGACAACGGCATCTCGATCGACGGCGAGGTGGCCGGCTGGTTCACGGACGACACGCCGAAGCGTTTCGAGGCCTACGGCTGGCAGGTGATCAAGGGCGTGGACGGCCATGATACCGAGGCGGTCACGCGCGCAATCCGCAAGGCCAGGCGCGAGAAGTCGAAGCCGACCCTTATCTGCTGCAAGACCGTGATCGGCTTTGGCGCGCCGAACAAGCAGGGCAAGGAGGAATGCCATGGCGCGGCACTGGGCGGCGACGAAGTCGCGCTCGCGCGCAAGACGCTCGGCTGGCCGCATGAGCCATTCGTCGTGCCGGACGAAATTCGTGCGAGCTGGGACGCGCACGCCGCGGGACGGCGGGCCGAAGGGCGCTGGCGGCGGCGCTTCAAGGCCTACCAGCAGGCACACCCGGACCTGGCGGCGGAATTCCTGCGGCGCGTTGCGGGCGAATTGCCCGGCGATTTCGACGCGCTGGTCGGGCAGGGCGCGGCCGCCGCGCAGGCTGCGGCGCAAGCGGTCGCGACGCGCCAGAGCTCGCAGGCCGTGCTGAACGGCGTCGCCTCGAAGCTGCCGGAGCTGCTCGGCGGTTCGGCGGATCTCACCGGCTCGAACAACACGAAGATCAAGGGAACGGCAGTCTATACGCGTTCAAATCCAGAGGGCCGCTACCTGCACTACGGAGTCCGGGAATTCGGCATGGGCGCGATCATGAACGGCATCGCGCTGCATGGCGGATTCATTCCCTACGGCGGCACGTTCCTCGTATTCTCGGATTACGCGCGCAGCTCATTGCGCATGGCCTCGATCATCGGGGCCGGCAGCATCTTCGTACTGACGCATGACTCGATCGGGCTCGGCGAGGACGGCCCGACGCACCAGCCAGTCGAGCATCTCGCGTCGCTGCGGCTGATCCCGCGCATGGAAGTCTGGCGTCCCTGCGACACGGTCGAGACCTGGGTCGCGTGGAGCGCGGCGATCCGTCGCCGGCAGGCGCCGACCGTGCTTGCGCTCACCCGCCAGGCGCTTTCGCCACAGGCGCGCGACGCTGCCCAACTCGACGCGATCCGCCGCGGCGGTTACGTGCTAGTGGACTGCGCGGGCACGCCCGAATGCGTCCTGATCGCAACCGGCAGCGAAGTCTCCATCGCGGTCGAAGCCGCGCGCGAGCTCGCGGGCCGTGCCAGGCGGGTGCGCGTCGTCTCCATGCCCTGTACAAGCGTGTTCGACGCGCAGGACGAATCCTGGCGCGCCTCGGTGCTGCCGCCCGGTGTGACGCGGCGCATCGCGATCGAGGCGGGGTCGCCGGACGGCTGGTGGCGCTATGTCGGGCCGCGCGGCCGCGTGATCGGCATGACGCGCTTCGGCGCGTCCGGCACCGGCAAGGACCTGTTCAAGCACTTTGGATTCACGGCTGCAGCCATCGTCGAGGCGGTGCAGTCGTTGCCAGTCACTGGAGAGGAATGACCATGGCGATCAATGTGGGTATCAACGGCTACGGCCGCATCGGGCGGAATGTGCTGCGCGCGCTCTACGAGTCGAAGCGCAACAATGAGCTTCGTATCGTCGCGATCAACGACCTGGGCGATACGAAAACGAATGCGCACCTGACGCGCCACGACACGGCGCACGGCCCGTTCCCGGGCCAGATCGCGGTCGAGGGCGATCACATGATCGTCAACGGCGACCACATCCGCGTGCTCGCCGAGCGCGACCCGTCGAAGCTGCCCTGGGGCCAGCTGGGCGTGGACATCGTGCTGGAAAGCACGGGCCTCTTTGCCAGCAAGGAGAAGGCCTCGAAGCATCTGGCAGGCGGCGCGACGAAAGTCGTGATCTCTGCGCCGGCCGATGGCGTGGATGCCACGATCGTCTACGGCGTGAACCACAACACGCTGCGCCGCGCCATGACCGTGATCTCGAACGCCTCGTGCACGACCAATTGTCTGGCGCCGCTCGTCAAGCCGCTGCACGAGTCGCTTGGCGTCGTTGCAGGGATCATGACAACAATTCACGCCTATACGAACGACCAGGTGCTGACGGACGTCTATCACAGCGACCTGCGGCGTGCCCGCTCGGCGACCATGTCCATGATTCCGACGAAGACGGGTGCCGCGGCCGCCGTCGGCCTCGTGCTGCCGGAACTGAAGGGTCTGTTGGACGGTTTCGCGGTGCGGGTCCCGACCATCAACGTTTCACTGGTGGATCTGAGCTTTGTCGCGAAGCGCGCGACCAGCGCCACGGAGGTGAATGGCATCCTGCGCGCTGCGGCCACGGGGTCCCTGAAGGGCATCCTCGAGTACACCGAGGAGCCGCTGGTGTCCGTCGATTTCAATCACAACCCGGCGTCGGGAACCGTGGACGCGCAACTCACCAAGGTGGTCGGCAGCACGCTCGTGAAAGTCTGTGCGTGGTATGACAATGAATGGGGCTTCTCGAACCGGATGCTGGATACGACCATCGCCTGGTCGCGGGCGTGAAATTCCTGCGCATGCCGGACCTCGACCTGGCCGCCAGGCGCGTGCTGATCCGCGAGGACCTCAACGTGCCGATAGCAGACGGGCGGGTCACGAGTGACGCACGGATCCGCGCCGCGCTGCCGACGCTCAGGCTCGCCATTGACAGCGGCGCGCGGGTGCTCGTGATGTCGCACCTCGGGCGGCCAAAGGAGGGCGCCCCGGACCCGGCATTGAGTCTCGCCCCGGTCGCGGCCCGGCTGTCGGATTTGCTGGGCCGGCCGGTGCGGCTGGTCGAGGATTGGCTGGACGGCGTCGAAGCGGCACCGGGCGAGGTCGTTCTGCTCGAGAACGTGCGCTTCAACAAGGGGGAAAAGAGCGATGACGAGTTGCTCGCACGCCGCATGGCGGCGCTTTGCGACGTGTTCGTGATGGACGCATTCGGCACGGCGCATCGCGCGGAAGCCAGCACGCACGGGGTAGCGCGTTTCGCGCCAATTGCCTGCGCCGGACCGCTGCTGATCGGCGAGCTCGAGGCGCTCGAAACAGCGCTCGGCAATCCCGCGCGACCGCTGGTCGCCGTGGTCGGCGGCTCGAAGGTCTCGACCAAGCTCGCAGTGCTCGAGAGCCTGATCGACAAGGTTGACCAGCTCGTCGTCGGCGGCGGAATCGCCAACACCTTCCTCGCCGCTGCCGGACTGCCGGTCGGCAAGTCGCTGCATGAACCGGAGATGCTGGACGTCGCCCGCAGGCTGCTGGCGCGTTCGCGTGAACGCGGCGTCGCGATACCGATGCCGGTGGACGTCGTCGTTGCGAGTGAGCTGTCGGCCGCCGCGGAAGCCGACGTGAAAGCGGTGTCCGAAGTCGGCGCCGGTGACATGATCCTCGATCTCGGCCCTGACACGGCCGAGCAGATCGCGAAGATCGTGATGGGCGCCGGCACGATCATCTGGAATGGGCCGCTTGGCGTGTTCGAGTTCGAGCAGTTCGGCGAGGGTACGCGCGTGCTCGCTCGGGCCATCGCGCGGAGCAAGGCGTTCTCGATCGCGGGCGGCGGCGATACGCTTGCCGCGATAGACAAATATGGCGTGCGCGAGGACATTTCCTATATCTCGACGGGTGGCGGCGCATTCCTGGAATTTGTGGAAGGTCGTACGCTGCCAGCGGTCGCCGTGCTGGAACAGCGGTCGCGCAGCTGATTGCGACGGAAAGCGAGGCGAAGATGCCAAGACGAACAAAGATTGTCGCAACGCTCGGTCCGGCGACTGACGCGGAGAGCCCGCTTGCCGACCTGATCGCGGCAGGAACGGACCTGGTCCGCGTCAACTTTTCGCATGGCGCATTCGCCGATCATGCGCGACGCATCGAACGGGTGCGCATCGCCGCCGCGAGCGCTGGTCGCGTTGTCGGGATACTCGGCGATCTGCGC
>Ga0326597_10008738_pt1 | contig 13631 bp, 7 predicted proteins | sample RVTome_12_FD_203789 | JGI IMG/M metagenome (GOLD analysis project Ga0326597, IMG submission 203789) | Soil microbial communities from uranium-contaminated site in the Upper Colorado River Basin, Wyoming, United States - RVT100D185 | ecosystem: Environmental > Terrestrial > Soil > Contaminated >... | reverse complement strand
TTCCTGCTCCCGCTCGCGCTGAGACTGCGGCCGATCGAGCACGGCCTGCCGCGCAACTACGTGCCCGACACGCACGCCGTGCGCGCGGCGCTGGGCATGGCGCGCGACCGCGACCCGGTGCCGCCGGTCGGGAAGTACTCGACCTACCCGAACCTGCTGCCCTACGTGCTCCTGCCGGCCTACGCCGGCTACTTCGCGCTCGGAGCGCTGGACGGCTCGTGGTCGGGCGCGCAGGAGTTCGGCCAGCACGTCAGCGCGCACCCCGCACCGGTGCACCTGATCGCGCGCGTCATCGTGGCGCTGTTCGGGGCGCTGACGCCGTGGGTCGTCTTCCGCGCCGCGCGCGCCATGGGGATGGGGCGCGGGGCCTGGGTGGCGGCCTGGCTGGTGGCCGGCAGCGTCCTGCACACGCATTACTCGGTGCAGGAGCGGCCCTGGGTGCCGATGCTGTTCTTCCTGGCGCTGGCGATGTGGCCGGCGGCGCGCCACGTGGCCGAGCCGCGCGCGCGGACGCTGCTCCTGTCCGGCGCCGCCGCCGGGCTGGCCTTCGCGACGCATCAGTCGGGGCTGGTCGCGCTGGGCGTGCCCGCGCTGGCGTGGCTCTGCGCGCCGATCGGCTGGCGCGGCAGCGAGCTCGGGCGCCGGCTGGCGCAAGGGGCCGGCTGCGTCGCGACCTTCGCCGTCCTGGCGCTCGCGCTCGGCCACCCGTACCTGCTCGTGCACGGTCCGACGCCGAGCGAGGGGGTCGTGGGCGGCGACCGGCCCGACTTCAGCGTCGGCGGGCAGGGCGTCGTGCTCGCGTTCCGGCTGGCCTCGTTCCTGCGCCTGGGGCCGGCGCTGTTCGGCCACGACCCGGCGCTGGTGGTCCTGGGCGCGCTCGGCCTGGTTCCGGCCCTGCGCGCGCGGCGCACGCGCCCCTTCGCGCTGTTCGCGCTCGCCTGGGCGGCCTTCTTCATGACGCTGGCGAGCGACCACGTGCGCTACCTGCTGCCGCTGACGGTGCTCCTTTCGATCCCGGCCGGGTTGGCGGCCGAGCGCTGGATCGGACTCGGGCGCCTGGGCCTGGCGGCCGTCGTGCTGCTGCTGGCGCAGCCGCTGGTCCTGGACCTGCGCTTCGGGCACGTGCTGGCGCGCGAGGACACGCGCGCGATCGCCGAGCGCGAGCTGGCGCGCGCCCTGCCCGCCGGTGCGCTGCTCGCGATCGACCGCTACGGTCCCGACCTCGAGCTCGACCGGGCCAGCCTCGAACGGCTGGCCGGCTGGCGCGACCTCGCCACGCGCGAGGGGCAGCGCCTCGAGCGCTTGCGCGCCGGCGAGATCACGGGCGGCGCGAACGCGGTCTTCCTCTCCGAGCTGCTCTCCTACGACGAGCGCGACCACCGGCTGGCGCTGAGCGGGAGCGCGCGCCGGCTCGGACCACAGGTCAGCGACGCCGCCAGCCTGCTGCAGGCGCTCGGGGCGACCCACCTGCTGCTCGTCGAGCGCGCACCGGGCGACCCACGCGGCCACCTCCTCGACTCCGTCGTGCGCGGCCGCGAGCCGCTCTTCGTGATCGACCCGACCGACGGAACCGGCCGCTGCGACGAGGCGCGGCTGCCGATGGACATGGAGTTCCCGTTCGTGTCCCTGTGGCAGGTGCGGCGGCCGGGACCGCGCCTGTCCCTGTACGAGCTGCGGTAGGGGAGCGGGACCGTCTCCCTAGCGGCGCAGGTAGTACATCAGCGCGATGGCGCTGAAGCCGTCCTCGATCAGGCCGGCGTCGAGCAGGTCCTCGACCTCCTCTCGGGCGAGGGTGTGCACGACCATCTGCTCCGAGGGATCGAGCTCGGGCTCGCCCACGCGCTCGCAATCGAGCGCCACGAAGGCGTGCACGAAGTGGGCGCTGATTCCGTTCGTCGGGTAGAAGCCCGGCAGCCGCTCGAGCCGCCCGCCGCGATGGCCGGTCTCCTCCCGCAGCTCGCGCGCGACCGCCTGCTCGGGCGTCTCGCCCGGGCCGATGCGCCCGGCCGGCACCTCCCAGTGCGTCTTGCCGTGCGGGTAGCGGTACTGGGCGATCATGACGATCGCGCCGTCGGCGCGGACGGGCACGACCACCGCCGCGTCGGAGATCTCGAACACGTGGTACTCCTGCAGCCCGCCGCCCGGCAGCTCGACCGTGTCGCGCCGCAGCCCGCACCAGTGCGAGTCGTAGATCCGCTCGGATGCCGCGACCCGGAAGGGCGGGATGGGCTCGGGGTTGCGCGGGGGCGCGCTCACTCCGCCGAGGGTTCGGGCCACAGCTCGCGCCAGTCGGCGCGCGCGCGCGCGCGTCCGCTGTCGAGGCGCCGCAAGACGTCGGGCGCGACGCGCAGGTCCTCGAGCGCCGTCTCGCTCAAGACCTGGCCGCAGGCGGCCACTATCGAGTCGCTGTCGAGGCCCTGGTAACGGTAGACCTGGTCGGGCCGCCCGCACTTCGAGAATCGGCGCACGGCCAGCGTGATCTGCTTCAGGCCGACGATGGAGCCGATGTTGTCGAGCAGGCCGGCCTCGCCGTCGCACACCGCGACGCACGGCACGCGCCGGCCGGCCAGGCCGATCAGGCCGGCCTCGCTGCGCGGCCCGCTCTCGAAGACGTGCAGATCGCCGCTGAGGCCGAGGCCCTCGCGCAGGTGGCGGTAGCCGTCCTGGTGCGCGAGCAGGCCGAGCAGCAGCTCGGGCGAGCTGACGGCGATCACGTTGGCGAAGATCCCGCGCTGGTAGAGCTCCTGCGCCGCGGCCAGGGCCTCGGTCGATACCGCGCCCATGGTGAAGACGTTGACGACGTTGTCGCCGGGCTCGTAGCCGGCGTAGCCGCGCCAGTCGATCAGGTGGTAGGCCCCGGCCAGAGATGCCAGCCGCGTGGCCTCCAGGATCTCGCTGTCGGACAGCGCCGGCAGGGAGCTCTCGTCGACCGCTTCGAGCGCCTCGTCCCCAGCGCCGGCCGGCTTCAGCGGCGCACGCAGCGCGTCGGCCTGCTTGAAGGATGCCTGGCGGCGCAGGAGCCTGAGCAGCAGGCCCTGCTCGAGCCCGCGCGTGACGGCGCGGATCAGGACTCCGCGCCGGCCCTCGTTCCGGTCCATCATCTGGCGCCGGATCGCGTCCGACAGGATCCAGTCCATCTCGATCGCGAACAGCGGCTCCCAGGTGACGAGGTTCGGGATCTGGATGTCGCTCTTCCAGCTGTGCTGCGCGCCTTCCGAGGAGAGCGTCACGCCGCTGGGCGTTCCAACGATGATGAACTCCGCGCCCCAGTACAAGTTGTAGTAGAGCTGGTCCAGCGCGCGCTTGATGAAGAAGTCGTACACCGTCATGATCGGGAAGAACGGCAGCCCGCAGTAGTGGGCCATCTTCCCGAAGGCGGCCACGGCCGACATGCAGTTGGCCTCGGCGATCTCGAAGCGGATGTGGCGGGTCCACGGGTCGTCGGAGCTCGTCAGCTCGGGGTGCTTGAACTTGAGCTCGAGCTCCTCGCCGATGTTCTCCTGGTCCGGCCCGTAGATGCGGTTGTCCATGGCCGGCGAGATGTTCGTGCTGCTGCCGACGTCGGGCGACATCGTCAGCACGAACTGGGCCGCGCCGCGCCAGCGCCGCTCGTTCTCGTTCAGCTCGCGTCGCGCCAGCGCCGTCTCCGGCGCCGCCTGCTCGCCGCGCGTCCCGATGCGGATCAGCTTGGCCGCGAGCTGGCCCCACATCCACTGCGTGTGGGCGACCGGGAAGAGCGACAGGTCGATGCCCAGGGAGTCCGGCAGCCCGCCGTCGGCCTCGATCGCGTCGCGCACCTTCTGCCGGTTGTCGAGCCGCAGCCGCAGGTGCTCGCGGATGCCGGTGCGGAAGGCCTCGCCGCGCTCGGCCAGGAAGCGCCCCTCGTCGCTGTCCGGCGCGAAGCGCGCGAAGGGATCCGCGCGCGTCAGGCCCGCGCGCCCCAGGATCTCGTCGATCTCGCGCTCGCCCGGCAGCGTCGAGTGGTTGGCGGGGTCGGCGGCGCAAGCCAGGCCCCAGCCCTTGACCGTGTGGGCGATGATCAGGAAGGGGCTCTGGGGCTCGTCGCGCGAGGCCTCGAGCGCAGCGACCATCTTCTCGGTGCAGTGCCCCCCGACGTCGGCGAAGGCGCGCAGGACCTCTTCGTCCGAGAGGTCGCCCAGGGTCTTGCGCGTGTCCGGCTCGACGCGCGCGCAGGCGCGGCGGATCTCGCCCGCGTCGCCCTTGAAGAGCAGCATCTGGTACTCGTAGTCCGACAGCCCGCCCTCGAACGCACGCCGCAGCGCCGCGCCGCCGGGCCGGCGGAAGAGCCCATCGCGCAGCGCGCCGTGGCGCAGGTGGATCACGCGCCAGCCGTTGGCGGCGGCGGTGTGCTCGATGCGGTCGCAGTCGCGGCCCCTCAGCCCGCGCTCGTTCGGGATGCGCGTGCCGTCCAGGTTCTGGCGGTTGTAGTCGACGATCCAGGTCACGTTGCCGAGCTGGCGCTCGGCCACGTCGGGCAGGCACTCGAGCAGCGAGCCCTCGCGGAACTCGGAGTCGCCGATCAGCGACCAGAAGTGCGCCTTGGGCGGCACGTTCCAGCCGTGGTCGCCGGCGTAGCGGTGGGCCAGGGCCAGGTAGACCGAGACGACCGGCGGGATGCCGACCGAGCCCGACGGCAGGAAGTGGAACGAGTCCGGGTCGCTGCGCGCGTGGTAGCTCTGCAGCACGCGTTCCCCGTCGCGCTCGGGGAACTTGCGCAGGTTGTGCATCAGCGCCTTGGACTCCTCCTCCGACAGCCACCACGGTTCGCGCGTCTCGTCGCGGAAGAGGCCGAGCAGGTGGTGGAAGGCGTGGTCGAGCGGCGCCGCGTGCGGCTTGCAGCACACGTAGTCGTGCACGCGCCGCACGCACAGGTGCAGCGCGCCGAGGATGTGGGTCGAGCTGGCGCAGCTCGCCGGGTGGCCGCCGACCTTCGGGTCGCCGCGGCGCTTGTCGCCGCGCGTGTTGGCGACGTGGATCATGGCCATCGTGTGCGCGAAGGCGCGCGCGATGATGCGCTCGGCCAGGGCGGGCGAGGGGGTCGGGCTCGAATCGGTCATCTCGTGGCTGTCGGGGGTGGGCGAGGGCGGCGCGGGAGGCAGCTCCCCTGGGGGGCCGGGCGCCCGATCCGCCGCCGAGCGGAGCCGATCGCTCACCGACCACACCGCAGGTGGGATGGACCGCCCCACCGGCTCCGCCGATCAGCGGCGGCCGTCCGGCCGTCCGCTGCATCGGCGGGGGATGGACCGCTCCGCCGGTTCATCCCACTATTATGGCAGGCGGGAGGCCGCGAACGACCGCGGGCGGGCTTTTCGTGCCCGCCGGCGCGCCCGATGGCCGGCTCACGCCGCCAGCGCGTCCTCGTAGAGCTCGCGGTAGGCCGCCAACGTGCGCTCGAACGTGTAGCGCTCGGCCACTCGCGCGCGATTGGCCGCTCCCAGACGGGCGCGCAGCGCGGGATCGTCCGCAAGGCGGGCGATGGCGGCGGCGAGCCCCGCGAGCGACGCCGCGGGATCGCCGGGCACCACCAGCGCGCCCTGTTCCTGTGGCAGCATCGCGAGCACGTCGCCGACGTCGGTCGAGACCACCGGCAGCGCGCAGCCCATCGCCTCGAGCAGCGCCACCGGCATCTGCTCGGAGTCAGAGCCGAGCGCGAACACGTCCATCGCACGGTAGAAGGGCCGCGGGTCGGACTGGTGGCCGACGAGGTGCACCCGGCCGAGGAGCGGCGGGCGCGCGGCGAGCGCCGCGACCGCCGCGCGCTCGGGGCCCTCGCCCAGCATCAGCACGTGCAGCGGCCGCGCGCTCGCGCTCACGGCCATTGCCGCGGCCTCCAGGCAGCGGAGCGGGTTCTTGACCGGCCGCAGGTGCCCGACCGAGCCGACGACGACGGCCTCGGCCGGGATGCCGAGCTCGGCGCGCAGCGCGGGATTGCCGTCCCTCGGCTCGAACTCCTCCAGGCGGATGCCGTTCGGCACCAGCGCGACCTTCCCGGGCGCCAGCCCCCAGCGCTCGATGGCGATCTCGCGCAGCAGGCCCGACGGCACGATCACGCGCCGCACGCCGGAGAGCAGCAGGCGCCGCGCGAGCACGCGCCGGCCCTTGAAGGCGCGCGCCTCGTCGGCGTTGAAGCCGTCCTCGTGGTGCAGCACGGTGCGGCCCTGGGTGCGCGCCGCGATCACCGCGTCGAAGGCGCCCCAGTTGTACGAGAGCACCAGGTCGGGCCGCTCCGCGCGGAACAGCCGCCGCAGGGCCAGCACGGTGCGCGGCGTGCCGGCGCGCGGCAGGCTCGCGAGCACGCGCGCATCGACCCCCGGCGCCAGGTGCGCCGCGGCGTCGGTGCGCCCGTCGATGGCCAGGATCGAGTGCCGCCAGCCCGCGCCCAGGGCGCCGATCAGCCGCACCGTGCGCAGCTCCGGCCCGGCCGGCGCGAAGGTCGAGAAGACGTGCAGGAGGTGCGGCGCGGCGCTCAACCGCCGTCCCTCCCGTCCTCGCCGCGCAGGACCCGCGCCAGGAACTCGTGCTCGTCCTCCAGCGGCCGCCAGCCGAGCACCTCGCGCGCCGTGCGCGCGCTGAAGGCCGGCACCAGCGCGCGTGCCTTGAGGTCGCGCCACGAGGGGAACTCGGCGCCCGCTCGCCGGCCGGCGACCTTGACCAGCCACTTGCCGATCTCCAGCGCCTGCGAGAGCGCCAGCGAGCGCCGGTGGAAGTGGAGCGCGCGCCCGCTCTCGGCCGCCAGCTCGGCCACGATGCGGCGCGCGCCCAGCGGCACGCGCGCGCACAGGTTCAGCGCGCGGCCGTCGAGCTCGCCGCCGGGGTGGAGCGCCGCGCGCGCGATGCCCTCGGCCGCGTCCTCGACCCACACCAGCGGCAGCGGGTGCTCGCCCGCGCCCCAGCCGATGCAGTGGTTGTCGCGCGCCCACAGGCCGTAGCCCGAGTGCCGCATCGGCGCGCCGGCGCCGACGACGATGCCCGGGCGCACGACGACCAGGGGCAGCGCGCGCTCGCGGTGCAGCGCCTGCAGCACCTCCTCGGTGGCGATCTTGCCGCGCGAGTAGAGCGAGCGCCGCTCCGGCCGCGGGTCGGTCGCGGGCGAGTCCTCGATCAGGGCGCCGGCGTCGGCGCCGGTGTACAGGGCCGCGATCGAGGAGACGTAGACGAGCCGCCGCGCGCCGTGTCGCAGGCAGGCCTCGGCCACCTGGGCCGAGCCGCGCACCATGTTGCGCTCGACCTCCGCCCACGTGTCGCCGTCGCCCGTCGCCAGGTGCACGACGACCTCGGCGCCGGCCAGCGCGCGCTCGATCGCCGCGGCGTCGCCCAGGCTGCCGCGCACGAGCCGCAGCCGGCCGCTGTGCGCCGCGGCCGTGATCGGAGCCGGCAGCGAGTGCGCGCGCCGCACGACGCAGGTCACCGGCCGGCCGGCGGCGAGCAGCCGCTCGACCACGCGCCGGCCGATGAAGCCGGTGCCGCCGAGCACGACGACCTCGCCCGGCCGCGCCGGGCCGTCGTGGTCGAGCTCGACCGGGGGCGCGCCCTCGGCCGCGGCCGGGGCCGCCAGCGCCTCGCACCACGCGAGCACCTCGGCCGCCAGCACGCCGTCCACCGGCGGGCGGCGGCCTGCGCGCAGCGCCGCGTGGAAGGCCGCCAGCGAGCCGCGCATGCCGGCGAAGTACGCGTCGCGCCGCTCGCGCAGGCCGAGGGTCGCGAGGAGGTAGTTGCAGAGCACGCGCCAGGCGTCGCGCCGGTACGCGCGCCCGCGCCGCGACGCCGCCAGGAATCCGTTCCAGAACTCGAGCCACTTCGTCTTGGTCTCGCCCGCCAGCGTGTCGTGGGTGAAGTCGGCCTCGAGCGAGCCGTCCGAGCCCAGGACCTGGATCGTGTTGCGCGCGAACCCCTGGCCGAAGGCGAGGTGGATCTCGGCCGTGCCGCGCTGGCCGCGCGCGGCGCACAGCCAGCGGTCGTGGAAGAGCTGACCGGAGAGGAGCTCGCGCGTGCCGAGCAGCGTCGTCTGGGCGCTCTTCACCGCCCCGATCAGCGCGTGCACCTGGCACAGCGGGTGGGTCGCCTGCTCGAACACGATGTTGCGCGGCGCGCGGAACATCCAGTGCGCGTACTGCTCGGCCTCGAGCTGCTTCAGCGGCACGCTCCAGGTGACCTGGACGTGCTCGACGCGGCCGATCTCGCCGGCGCGCACGCGCTCCGTCAGCCGCACGAAGGCCGGCTGGTGCAGGTGGTTGTGGTTGACGCCGAGCGAGAGCCCGCGCTCCTCGGCCAGGGCCGCGAGCGCGCGCGCCTCGGCCGCCGAGAGGCACAGGGGCTTCTCGACCAGGAGATCGAGGCCGAGCTCCAAGAGCTCTCGCGCGACGGCCGCGTGCCGGTCGGGCGGCACGAGCACGTGGGCCGCGTCGATCCGCAGGCCCGCCAGCTCGCCGGCGGCGGCCAGGGCGTGGGGGACCGACCACTTCGCCGCCAGGGCGCGCGCGCGCTCGAGCGCCGGATCGACCACGGCCACGACCTCGACGCCCGCCAGCGCGGCCAGGATCTCGAGGTGGGTGTCGGCGATGTTGCCCGCCCCCACCAGGGCCACGCGCGTCGCGCGCGGCCGCGGGCGGGCGTCGCGCCGGGGCGCGGGGTCGGGCTCGGATTGGGTCTCTCGGTCGGACACGGGGGGCGGGGCGGGGATCGGCGCCGGCGGGCGCGGGGGCGATCGGACGGGCACGGGCGCTGGCGCCAGGAGAAGCCGGGATGGGGCCGGGGTGCAAGCGCGCCCCGCGGGCCTTTTCGACGGCGCCGAGCGGCGGGGTGAACCTGGCCGGCGCTCTCGGGCCGGCCGGGAACGCGCGGCGGCTCTCCGAATGGGGGTGGTCCGGAAGGAAGTTTTGGGGTTATTGACTCACGAGCACCCCCGACCCGGCCGAAAACAAGGGCATCTCCTCCTTCTTGGGGCCCGCCTCGCCGGTTCGCCGACGGGGTCGGGCCCTTTCCTCGCGCGCGGCCAGGCTCTGCCCGCCGCGAGCGCCGATTGCGCCCGGGCGGGCTCGAACTCGCCGCTGCGATGCGCTACCATCGGCCCTTTCCACCTGCTCCCTGCGATCTCGCCCGGGCGTGCCCGGCCGGCCCGGGGCGGTGAGACCGGGGCAGGCGGTCCACCCGGCACCATGGAGCTGCGCGAAGGCCTCACGTTCGACGACGTCCTCCTCGCCCCGAGGCACTCCGACGTCATCCCGCGCGACGTCGACCTGACCACGCGCTTTTCGCGCAACGTCCCGCTGGCGGTGCCGCTCTCCTCGGCCGCGATGGACACCGTCACCGAGTGGCGGCTGGCGGTCGCCCTGGCGCGCGAGGGCGGCATCGGCGTCATCCACCGCAACCTCTCGGTGGAGGAGCAGATCGCCCAGGTCGACAAGGTCAAGCGCTCGGCCAACGGCGTCATCCTCGACCCGGTGACGCTGCCGCCGAGCGCCACGATCGGCCAGGCGCGCCGGATCATGGCCGAGCACAACATCTCGGGCCTGCCGATCCTGGCGGGCGAGCGCGTGGCCGGCATCCTCACGCGCCGCGACTGCCGCTTCCAGACCGGCGACGACACGCCGGTGGGCGAGCTCATGACCTGCGAGAACCTCGTCACGGCCCCGCCCGGGACGTCGCTCGACGAGGCGCGCGAGCTCCTGTTCCGGCACAAGGTCGAGAAGCTGATCATCGTCGACGGCCAGAACCGCCTGCAGGGCCTGATCACGATGAAGGACCTGAAGATGCTCGACGAGTTCCCGCACTCGGCGACCGACGGGCGCGGGCGCCTGCGGGTCGGCGCGGCGGTCGGCGTGCGCGACTACGAGCGCTGCGAGGGCCTGGTCGAAGCGGGCGTCGACGTGCTGGTGGTCGACACGGCCCACGGCCACAGCACGAACGTGATCGAGACGGTGCGCGAGCTCAAGCGCCGCACCGCGGTGGACGTGGTGGCCGGCAACGTCGCCACCGGGTCGGCGGCCGAGGACCTGGCCGAGGCCGGCGTGGACGGGATCAAGGTCGGCATCGGCCCGGGCTCGATCTGCACCACGCGCATCGTCGCCGGCGTCGGCATGCCGCAGCTCAGCGCGGTCATGGACGTGTGCGCCGTCGCGCGCGGACGCGAGGTTCCGGTCGTTGCCGACGGCGGCGTGCGCTTCTCGGGCGACATCGTCAAGGCGCTGGCGGCCGGCGCCTCCACGGTCATGCTCGGCAGCCTCTTCGCCGGCCTCGACGAGAGCCCGGGCGAGACCTTCCTGTACAAGGGGCGCTCGTTCAAGGCGGTGCGCGGCATGGGCTCGATCGGCGCCATGCAGCAGGGGTCGAAGGAGCGCTACCGCCAGGGCCACGTCGAGGAGGCCGAGAAGCTCGTGCCGGAAGGCATCGAGGGCATGGTGCCGTACAAGGGGCCCCTGTCGGCCTTCGTTCACCAGCTCGCGGGCGGCGTGCGCTCGGGCATGGGGTACTGCGGCGCGCGCACCCTCGCCGACCTGTGGGAGCGCGCGACCTTCGTGCGCGTCACGGCCGCCGGCACGCGCGAGGGGCACCCGCACGACGTGACGATCACGAAGGAATCGCCGAACTACTTCCATCCCGAATGACGAGTCCCGACGACAGCCGGAAGGACCCGCGCGGCGTGCTCGTCGTCGACCTGGGCACGCAGTACACCCAGCTCATCGCGCGCCGCGTGCGCGAGGCCGGCACCTGGTGCGAGATCGCGGTGCCCGCCAGCGCGCTCGAGAAGGCGCGCGCGATGGACCTGGGCGGCGTGATCCTGTCCGGCGGCCCGGCCTCGGTCTACGCGCAGGGCGCGCCCGCGCCGCCGCGCGAGCTCTTGGACCTGGGCGTGCCGGTGCTCGGCATCTGCTACGGCATGCAGTGGATGTGCCAGGAGCTCGGCGGGCGGGTGCGCGGCGTGGAGCGGCGCGAGTACGGCCGCACCTCGATGGCCGTCGTCGCCTCGCAGGGCCTGTTCGAGGGCATCGGCGGGCACACGGTGGTGTGGATGAGCCACGGCGACAGCGTCGAGGAGCTGCCGCGGGGCTTCCGCGCGCTGGCGCGCTCCGAGAACTGCGAGTTCGCGGCCGTGGCCGGGCCCGACCAGCGCCTGTGGGGGGTGCAGTTCCACCCCGAGGTCACGCACACGGTGCGCGGGCGCGAGATGCTCGACAACTTCCTGACGCGCATCTGCCGTCTGCCGGGCGACTGGCGCGCCGAGTCGATCGTCGAGCGCGAGGTGCGCAAGGTGCGCGATCTCGTGGGCGAGACGGGCGAGGTCGTGCTGGGCCTCTCCGGCGGCGTCGACAGCTCGGTCGCGGCGATGATCCTGCAGCGCGCGATCGGCGAGCGGCTGCACTGCATCTTCGTCGACAACGGCCTCTTGCGGCGGGGCGAGCGCGAGTCGGTCGAGCGCACGTTCCGCGGTCACTTCAAGATGGACCTGACGGTCGTCGACGCCTCCGAGCGCTTCCTGAGCCAGCTCGCCGGCGTGGCGGATCCCGAGCAGAAGCGCAAGCGCATCGGGCGCGAGTTCATCGCCGTCTTCCGCGAGGAGGCGCTGCGCTACGGCGGCGCGCGCTTCCTCGCTCAGGGCACGCTCTACCCCGACGTGATCGAGTCGGTCGCCGCTCATGGCGGCAGCACGGCCGTGATCAAGAGCCACCACAACGTCGGCGGCCTGCCGGACGACCTCGACCTGCGGCTGGTCGAGCCGCTGCGCGAGCTGTTCAAGGACGAGGTGCGCGCGATCGGCCGCTTCATGGGGCTCGACGAGCGCATCGTCGGGCGCCAGCCCTTTCCCGGCCCGGGCCTGGCGGTGCGCATCGTGGGCGAGGTGACGCCGGCGCAGGTCGCGACGTTGCAGGAGGCCGACGAGATCGTGACGAGCGAGATCGAGGCCGCCGGCGAGGACGAGGGCCTGTGGCAGTACTTCGCGCTGCTGCTGCCGGTCAAGTCGGTCGGCGTGATGGGGGACGCGCGCACCTACGAGGACGTCTGCGCCCTGCGCGTGGTCAAGTCGATCGACGGCATGACCGCCGACTGGGGCCACCTGTCGCACGAGCTGCTGGCGCGCATCTCGAACCGCATCATCAACGAGGTGCGCGGCATCAACCGCGTCGTGCTCGACATCAGCTCCAAGCCGCCGGCCACGATCGAGTGGGAGTAGGGGGCTCGGGGCCGGCGAAAAAAGCCCCGGGAAGCTCGAAAGCCAGGCCACCTCGGGCCGAAACGTGCCTCGTCCCCGCGCGGCGGGCGCGGCTCGCCGCTCGAACGGCCCACGGGTATGATCCGGGCGCGCTGCCGCACCGCCGCGCCCCCGTCCAGCACGCACTCCAGGCGAGAACCCCGATGAACGCCAGACACTGCACCGCCCTCGCGCTCGCGACCCTGCCCCTCTTCCTGGCCTCGACGCCCCGCGGCGAGGTGGTCGCGTTCAAGCCCGAGGACGGCTCGAGGCTCTCCAAGGAGCTCGCGATCGACCTGACCTTCTATCTCGAGGACATCTCGGTCAGCCAGAACGGCCAGGAGCTGCCGCCCGAGATGCTGGGCGGGGCGATGGACGAGGGGCTGGTCTTCAAGGCCCTGATCGGGGTCACCGACGAGTACGTGAAGAGCGCGCGCGGGCGCCACCTGGAGCTGCTGCGCACGTTCGACGCGCTCAGCCTGGAGGCCGGCCCCGAGAGCGAGAGCGAGTCGGTGGACGAGTTCGAGAAGCTCGAGGACACCACGGTGCGCTTCAAGTGGGACGAGGAGGAGGGCGAGTACGCGCGCTCGTTCCACGAGAGCACGGGCGACGAGGGTCTGCTCGAGATGCTCGACCCGGACATGGACTTCCTCGGCCTGCTGCCCGAGGACGAGGTCGAGACCGGCGACGCGTGGGAGGTCAGTGGTCCGCGCAAGCTGGCGGCGATCTTCCTGCCGGGCGGCCTCCTGGCGGCCGGCCCGGACGACGAGAAGGCCGACGAGGTCCTCGGCATGATCCGGGAGGAGATCGAGAGCCAGCTCTCCGACGCCTTCGAGAACTTCGCCATCCGCTGCACGTACAAGGGCGCGCGCGACGAGGACGGCCAGGAGGCCGGCGAGATCGAGTTCAAGTTCGAGGGCACCGGGTCGCTCGACCTGTCCGACCTGCTGAAGGAGCTGACCGACATGCAGATCGAGGAAGCGGGCGGGGGCGACTTCTCGGCCGACGTCGTGGCCGGTCTGGAGATCGAGGTCTCAGGCCAGGGCAAGCTGCTGTGGAACCTGGACTCCGGGCGCGTCTTTGGATTCGACATGTCGAGCGAGCTCATGCTGACGGCCGACGTGGAAGCCGACGTCGAGGCCATGGGCCAGTCGATGAAGATGGAGCTCTCGGCCGAGGTGTCCGGCGAGGGCAAGTGGAAGATGACGACCTCGAGCGGCGAGTAGCCGCACCCGCCGGCGAATCCGTCGAAGGATCCACCCGCCGGGTCCTTCAGCGCGGGCTGAACGCCCGCACCCCAAGGGAAGGACTCGGCCCGCGCTGATCCTGTTGGCGGGGGAGGCGGACCCTCCCCCGCATCGGCCGCGACACGCGGCCTCCCCCTCCTCGCCGCCTGACCGGCGGCGCGGCGCCTCCGGCGCCG
>Ga0326597_10008737_pt1 | contig 13632 bp, 13 predicted proteins | sample RVTome_12_FD_203789 | JGI IMG/M metagenome (GOLD analysis project Ga0326597, IMG submission 203789) | Soil microbial communities from uranium-contaminated site in the Upper Colorado River Basin, Wyoming, United States - RVT100D185 | ecosystem: Environmental > Terrestrial > Soil > Contaminated >... | reverse complement strand
CGCCCGTGGAGCATTCGGCGGTAATACGAGAGCTCGACGTCGAGGTCGTCACACATGGATCGGCGGGTGCGGAGCTCGTCGATCGGCACCTCGTCGAGCCCGGACAGAAACGCCGGGTCCTGGACCTGATCGATACGGCGGCGAGAGTCGGTCATGCGCGATAGAGGTTAACGGGGTCGAGTTGCGGCTTGAAGACAGGCAGGGGAACGACTCCCGTCGCCCGTCGCCCGACTCCCGCAAGAGAAGAGATGCAGACCGGTTTCCGGGCCAAACCGGGACGGGCTTCGGGTTTCGGGCGACGGGCGACGGGCGACCGGCCACGGGCCTACCCGCACGTCTCCAGGACCGTCGGATACGGGTTGACCGCGGTGATGCCTCCGGGGTAGATGCCAAAGTGGAGGTGATAGGCGCCGGTGGGTGGGTTGCCGGTGTCGCCCACATAGCCGATCACCTGCCCGCGGGTGACTCGCTGTCCGTCGGAGAGGCCGGGTGCGTACGAGTCCAGGTGGGCGTAGAAGTAGTTCACCCCGTGGTCGGCGTAGAGCCACACGATGTAGCCGCCCAGGGTCCCGTAGGACTTGCGAACGACGCCGTCGCCGACGGCGACGAGAGGCGTGCCCCGCGGGCTGAACATGTCGGTGCCCTTGTGGGTTCGGGTGCCTCCAGAGCGGGGGGCGCCCCAGGTGTCGAGGAACCAGCTGGGTCCGTCGATCGGGCAGATGAACCCGGGGGTGACCCACATCGGGACGCCAAGAGGCGGAGCCCCCAGCGCGGCGCGAAGCTCCTCGAGCCGCCGGCGCTCCTCCTCTTCACGCCGTCGCTGCTCCGCGAGCTCCTCTTCGGCCTGCTCGAGCACCTCCTCAGCCTCCTCGAAATCGTCGTCGGCGAGGGCGAACAGTTCGTTCATGCGGGCCACGACCGCATCTGCCTCGACGCGGAGATAGGACACGCGTGCGGTGTCGGCGTCGAGCTCGTCCCGGAGGCGATCCATGTCCGCCAGGGCCGCGGTGAGGGTGTCGAGGTCGGCGGAGTCGGACTCCACGGCGATGGCGAGCACCTCCCGGGCGATGAGGCTCTGCTGGACCTCCTCGGGTGAATAGGTCCTCACCAGCGCGTCGTTGCGACTCGACCCTGACATGTAGGACTCGACGGCACGCTCCCGGACCTGATCGCGCAGCTCGAGGGCGCGGTCCTCGTAGACCTCCAGCTGGCTACGAAGGCGCCCGATGCGAAATGTCAGCTCTTGCAGCTCGCTGTTGATCTCCTCGTAGGTGGCAACGGCAGCATTGAGGTCCTCGAGAGCGTCGGCTCGCTCACGGGCGGCGGCCTCCGCCTCCTGACGGGCGCGTTCGACTTCCTCCTCGTCGATCGAGAAGGCGGGCGCGCTGCTGCCGAGCACCAAGGCGAGAAGGGCGAGTGCCGTGGCCACTCGCCGTGGCCGTGAGGTCACGCGGGGCATCGTATGCCTGGGAGCCATTTATCCACAGCATTTCGATTCGGCAGCGGCGGGGCTGGAGTGAAGGGACTTCCGCCTCCCGCCTCCCGCTATCCGCCTCCCAAAAGATCGCGCACGGGTAACGGGTGACGGGCGACGGCGGTAGCGTCACCCCATGCCTCCCCGCTACCGGCCCGACCTCGATCGCATTCACCCCTATCGGCCGGGACGGCCGATAGTCGAGGTCGCGGCCGAGTTCGGGCTCAGCGATGTCATCAAACTGGCCTCCAATGAGAGCCCCGAACCTCCCTTCCCCGAGGTGCAAGCGGCGATCGTCGCCCACGCCCCCGGGGTGAACCGGTATCCGGACAATGCCAAGCCGCGGCTCGTCGCCGCCCTCGCCGAGCACCACGGCGTCCCCCGCGAGCGCATCTGGTGTGGCGGAGCCAGCAACGAGCTGATGCTCATCGCGGCCTTCTCCATGGGAGGTCCGGACACCTCGTCGGTCTACGGCTGGCCATCGTTCGGGCTCTATCAGATCGGATCGCGTGCCGCATTCGCCGACGACATCGCCATCCCCCTCGACGACCGCCACCGCCACGACCTGGACGCGATGGGCGCGGCAGTGCGCGACGACACCACGGTCGTCTACGTGTGCAACCCGAACAACCCGACGAGCACCCACGTGCCCGGCGACGACCTGGAGGCGTTCATCGACTCGCTGCCCGATCATGCGCTGGTCGTGGTCGACGAGGCCTACGCGGAATTCGCCACGGCAGCCGACTTCCGATCGATGATCCCTCTGGCGGCCGAGCGCGACAACGTGATGGTCACCCGGACCTTCTCCAAGGTCTACGGACTGGCGGGCCTGCGCGTCGGGTACGGCATCACCCACCCCGACTCGATCGAGCATTTCCGCCGGATCCAGCTGCCGTTCACCATCAACACCCTGGGCGAGGTGGCCGCGGTCGAGGCGCTGAAGCACCAGGACCGGGTCGAAGAGCGGGTGGCCCGGAACGCACGGGCGGTCGGCTTCCTCGCCGACGCGCTGCGATCGCGGGGCCTCGAGGTGGCGGACAGCCAGACCAACTTCGTCTACGCCGATTTCGGCGAAAAAGGCCGCATCATCGCCGACGCCCTCCTGGAACGAGGCGTGATCGTCCGCCCCGTCATCCCGGAAGGCTGGCTGCGCATCACCGCCGGCACCCCGAACCAGAACGAGCGATTCGTGGGCGCGTTGGACGAGGTGCGGTAGAGCCCGTCGCCCGACGCCCGTCGCCCGACGCCCGTCGAAGAGCCTCTTACGCGACTCTTGCGGGCGACGGGAGACGGGAGACGGGAGACGGGGGACGAGCGCAGCGAGGCCCTACGTCAGCACCGTCACCAAGGCCCAGTAGGCGCCGGCGGCGGCGACCACTCCGTCGAGATAGGAGAGGCTGCCGGGGATGTGCCCGCTGGCGAAGAAGCCGCCTGCCCGGATGAGCATGCCCAGGTTGCGGCCGGCTACCAGGGCGATGGCGGCCGCCACCGACCCGGCGATGGCGACGAGCAGGTCGGGCGCCCAGAAGGCCCCGGCGACGGCGCCGCCGACGATGGCGCCGATGAGCATGGCGACCAGCGGGTCGACGATCGGCATCTCCGACCGGTCGGAAAGCCACGACACGAAGACCGCGACGGTCACCACGAACAGGAACACCAGGGTCTCGTCGCGCGACCGGAGCCGGAGGATCACGAGGGACGAGGCGCTCAACGCCGACATCAGGGCGATGGATGCCCCCGCCGTGACCGATTCGACCGGGCGGAGCCGGTGTTGGAACACGCTCCAGATCAAGGACAGCAGGATTGCGCCAATCGTGGCGGCCGCCATCCCAAGGGCACCGTACCGGTAGGTGGCGAGGACACCGCCCAAGGCCGCGGCGGCGCCGGGAAAGAAGGCCACGTCGAGATCCCGCCGCTCAGCAGCCGATGCCACGTCGTATGCCCAGACACCGAGGACCAGGACCACCGTGACCGCAAACCATTGGAGCGATGCGGCGTTGGCACCGAACAGTGCCGCGGTGAGGACCCCGACGATTCCGATCTCGATCGCCATCGGCGACCGCACCAGCATCGCCCCGCCGGAGACCGGCGGGATGGCCGCCACCTCGGATCCGGAGGACACCACGGCATCCGCCTTGGCCCGCTCGCCGTCGACCCACACCTGGGCGGGTTGGAGCGCACGGGCGAAGTCCTCCCCGAACCGCTCGATGGCCGACGCGAGCACCTCTCCAACGGTGCTTCCCTCGACCTCGACCGAGCTGGTGCCGGCGATCTCCCGCAGGTTGGCGAACAGTCGCAGGCGCGCCATCAGCCGGCCGTCGCTTCGAAGACGCCTCGCATCACGACCTTGCGGTCGGGACGCACTGTCTCGAATCGATGACCGTCACCGGCATCCCAAGCCGTGGTCGCGATGTCGCTGCCGGGGAACACGACGTCGGTGAACCGGACCTTGATGCGGCGCACCCGGGCGGGATCGCCGTCGGCAAGGTGCTCGACCAACCCCCCCGTCACCAGGGAGAGGGTCCCGAGCCCGTGGTTGATGACCCCGGGGAGCCCGACGGCCCTGGCGACTCCGTCGTCGAGATGGATCGGGTTGAAGTCCCCGGACGCCGCGGCGTAACGCGTCGGCATGTCCTCGGCGATGTGGCTGGAGAAGGTCAGGGCGGGCTCACCCGGCGGCTCGGGCTCTACCTTGGGGGACGAGGGCCGCTCCCCGCCGCTGCCGGCCCCTCGCACGATGATGTTGGCGAATTGCTCGTTCACCGGCTCGCCGTCCGCCGTTGCGGCACCGATCCGGATGACATAGGCGCCATTGCGACCCTTGTCCTCCACCGACACCAGCGAAGGCGTCAACACCAGGGTCTCCCCGGCACGGATCGGCCGGTGATGGACGATCTCCTCCTCGCCGTGGAGGATCATCAGCGGGTTCTCCAGGTTGAGGTCGGGGTCCGTGGTCACGGTTCCCATGAGCGGGAATCCGGGCACGACCGGGAAGATGGGCGACGCCACCTGGGCGGGCCCCTTGGCGTACATCGGGTTGGGATCACCCGATGCCCCGGCGTACGCCTCGATCTCTTCTGCGGTGACGACCCGGGTGACCGGCTCGTAGACCTTCCCGCCAAGAGCGAAGTTCAGGGGCATGGGCTGGAGGGTACCGCGGAGGACCCCGCCTCAGGCGGCGGGTTCACCCGCTTCCACGGTCCCCACACACTCACCGAATCCGATGCGCCGGTGCCCCTCCCTCTCGCACCAACCGCGAAGGGTCACGGTGTCGCCGTCCTCGAGGAATGTCCGCGCGGAGCCGTCGGGCAGAGCAATCGGCCTCTCGCCACCCCAGGTCAACTCGATGAGGCTGCCGTATGTGCCCGGCTCGGAGCCCGACACCGTCCCCGAGGCATAGAGGTCGCCGGGACGAACGTTGGTGCCGTTGACCGTCGCGTGGGCGAGTTGCTGGGCCATCGTCCAATACATGCCCGAGAAGTTGGTGCGGGAGATGGAGACCGGGGCGTCCATGCTCACCGAGCGGAGAAGCACTTCGAGCTCGAGGTCGACGGCCCACTCGTCGTTGGTGCGGAGATAGTCGAGCGGCTCCGGGTCCTGGGCCGGGGACGGGACGAGGTATGGGCCGAGAGCGTCGAGGGTCACCACCCAGGGCGAGATGGTGGTGGCGAAGGACTTCCCCAGGAACGGGCCCAGCGGCTGGTACTCCCACCGCTGGATGTCGCGGGCGCTCCAGTCGTTGACTAGCACCAGGCCGAAGATGTGCTCGCGCGCCTCCTCGATCGGGATCGGTGTTCCCAAGCGATTCCCGGGCCCGGTGATGAATCCCACCTCCAATTCGATGTCGAGGGCACCGGTCGGCGCGTGGATGGGGGGACCCTCCCCCGGCTTGATCTGGCCGGCCGGGCGGGTGACCGGCGTGCCGCTCACGACCACGCTGCTCGCCCGCCCGTGGTACCCGACGGGAAGATGGCGCCAGTTGGGGAGCAGCGGCTCCGAGTCGGGCCGGAACATCCGGCCGAGGTTGGTGGCGTGCTCGATGGAGGAGTAGAAATCGACGTAGTCGCCGGGGTCGAAGGGGCGGAGCATCCGTACCTGCCCCATCGCGTGGAGGGCGTCCATGGGCAGCCGGTCGATGGCGTCGGTCGACAACAGCCCCGTAATGGCCTCCCGCGTCTCGGACCACAGCCCGCGGCCCAGTGCCAGGAACGGATTGATCGTCGAAGCACGGAGCGCATCCCCCGCCCCGCCGGGGAGCAGGTCGCCGGCGGCGCGAAGGTCGAGCACCTGCGAGCCGATGGCGACCCCGACGCGGGGGCCGTCACCGGGGTCGAACACGCCGTAGGGGAGGTTCTCCAGAGGAAAGTCGGACCCGTCAGGGACCGGTACCCGCGACCTGGTCACGATCCCACCGGGAGCACGCCGAGTGCGGTGAGGTCCTCGACGGGCTCGTCGAATGAGCACGACCCGTAGGCCACGAACAGTTCACGGCGCGCCGTCTGGAGGTCGGCCGCCGAAACCGCACGGTCCCTCCACCGCAGCCCGGACCGGTCGAGGGTGAACGCCTGCGGGTCGTCGTCGCCGACCACCTCCGCCAGCGTCGTGATGTCTTCACCGCGGCTCGCCAGCGCCGCCGCCGCCAGCAGGTTGAGGAACCCGTGACGCGTGAAGCCGGTCTCAGGATCGACATGGCGCACAGGGTGATGCAGCCCGGCGGTCGCCTTCAGGGGCAGCGACCGGTCGCGACACGCGGCGATGAAAGCCGCAACCCCCTCCGGCGGCGGGAAGTCGTCGGCGGTGACCCCGCCGGTGCGCAGCTTGGCTCCGAGCGCCCGCCGCGTGCCGTCGCGGGCAGCGGCAAGGGCATCGAGAGCAGCGGCGATGTCGGCCTGCCATGGAATCTCGAAGAAGACCACACGATCGAGCATCTCCACGGCCCGCGCCGCCCAAACGGCGAGATCTCCGGACGGCACCCTGGTCTCCACCAGTTGCACCGAGGCGGCTCCCCCCATCTCGGCCTCGAAGGCTTCGATGGTCGCCACCTCGGCGTCGAGATCGGTGCCGGTGGCGATCGCCGAAATCCGCCAGGCCGGCTCGCCCGAGCCCATGGTCCCCATCAGCACTCCGGCGAGCTCCTCGAGGCGGCCCACCGGGCACAGGAAGCGATCGACCATCCACGCCTCGGGCCCGGTGCGGGCCGCCCGGTAGCCGGCTGCGGCGGCCTCCATGTCGAGTTCGGCGGGCGGAAACAGCCCGGCGTAGTCGATGAGCCCGCCGAGAGCGGCACGGCGAGCGTCGGGGCGGGAGATTTCGAGTGACATCGCCTTGAAGGGTAGAGCGAGCCTTCCGCCTTCCGCCTTCCGCCTTCCGCAAGAGCCAACAGCCGACAGCCGACAGCCGACAGCCAAGAGCCAAGAGCCAAGAGCCGCCGGCGCGATTCTTGATTCTTGATACCCACAACTTCGTTGGACACGCGACAATGGGGTGAGCACACGCAGGAGCCACACACCATGAGCAAAGACGACCTCGAGACCCTGGAGCGGGCCAAGGTGATGGCGGCCAGGGACGAGTTCCCCCTCAAGGGCTTTTCGCACCTCGAGTGGTGGGTGGGCAACGCCTTCGAGACCGCCCAGTTCCTCCGCGCCGTGCTCGGATTCAGCATCGTCGGCTACCGCGGGCCGGAGACCGGCACCCGGGAGACCGCCTCGTACCTGCTGCGGCAGAACGACATCACGTTCATTGTGACCGGAGCGATGACGCCCGATCATCCCGTGAGCACCCACGTGCATGCCCACGGGCCCGGTGTCCACGACGTCGCCCTCCAGGTGCCCGACGCCGAGGCCGCTTTCGAGATGGCCGTCGACCGCGGTGCCGAGCCGGCCGCCAAGCCGCATGTGATCGAGACCGACCGGGGCCGCACGGTGACCTCGGCAGTACAGGTATACGGCGACACCATCCACTCATTCGTGGAGAGCGACGGCGTGTTCCCCGACTTCGAGCCGATGGAGGACGACATCGCACGATCGGTGGGTGTCCAATTCATCGACCACGTGGTCGCCAACGTCGAGCTCGGGAAGATGAACGAGTGGGTCGAGTGGTACGAGCGGGTGTTCGGCTTCACGATGCTCCGCCACTTCGACGACGAGGCGATCTCGACCAAGTACACGGCGCTCATGTCGAAGGTCATGTGGGACGGCACCGGGATCATCAAGCTCCCGATCAACGAGCCCGCGGAGGGCCTGAAGAAGTCCCAGATCGACGAGTACCTGCAGTTCTATCGGAGCGCTGGTGTGCAGCACATCGCCATGCACACCGCCGACCTGGTGTCGACGGTCACCCAGACCTCGGCGCGAGGCCTCAACACCCTCACCGTGCCAGCGACCTATTACGAGGACGTGTGGCGACGCATGCCCGACCTTGATGTGGACCGCGGCCAGGTCGAGGAGCTCCAGATCCTCCTGGACCAGGACGAGGGCGGGTACCTGCTGCAGATCTTCACGCGGATGCTGCAGGACCGCCCCACCGTCTTCTTCGAGTTCATCGAGCGGCGCGGCGCCACCGGCTTCGGGAAGGGCAATTTCAAGGCCCTCTTCGAGGCGATCGAGCGGGAGCAAGAACGGCGGGGCAACCTCTGAGGTCTGACGCCGCCGTGGCCGACTGGCACGGGTCTTGATCCAGATCGTCGAGGTCGGCCCCAGGGACGGCCTGCAAAGCGAGGAGGCCGTGCTCTCGACGGCGACGCGGGTCCACCTGATCCGGCGCCTCGAAGCCGCCGGCGCCAGCCGCATCGAGACAGTCTCGTTCGCCCACCCCAAGCTGGTTCCGCAGATGGCTGGTGCCGAGGAGATCTGTGAGGCGCTGGGTGAGCGCTCGTTCTCCGCGATCGGCCTGGTGCTCAACGACAAGGGTCTCGAGCGAGCGCTCGCCTCGGATCTCGACGAGATCAATGTGGTGGCGTACGCCTCCGACGGCTACGCGGAAAAGAACAGCGGCACCGCGGCCGACGACCGCAACACCGAGGCCGCCCGATTGGTGACCCGGGCTAGAGAGGCGGGGCTGGGGGCATCGGTGACGATCTCGGTTGCATTCGGTGACCCGATCGACGGCGATGTGCCGCCGGAGCGGGTCGCCGTCATCGCCGGCGACATGGCCACTGCCGGGGCCAACGAGATCGCCCTGGGCGATACCATCGGCTCGGCCGTGCCTGCGGATGTCGCACTGGTCCTCGACCTGGTGCGTGCCGCCGCCCCCGGGGTACGCACCCGATGCCACTTTCACAACACCCGGAACACCGGATACGCCAACGCTTTAGCCGCTCTGGCCGCCGGCGTCGACGCCCTCGACGCCTCGGTCGGCGGATTCGGCGGCAGCCCCTTCTCCCCCCAGGCCGGCGGCAATGTCGCCACGGAAGACCTGGTGTGGATGCTGGAGCGTTCCGGCATCGAGACCGGGCTCGACATCGATTCACTCACCGAGACCGGCGCGTGGCTGGCGGGCGAGTTGCGTCACGAAACCCCCCCGGCCATGGCGTCGCGCGCCGGACGCTGGCCGAGCAGTTAGCAGGCGGTGGGCAGCAACCAGCAACCAGCAACGTGCACCACTGCTCATTGCGCATTGCGCATAGCGGCTGAGCAAGGCGAGGCCGCCAATTGCCAATTGCCAATTGCCAATTGCCGGAGGTCGGCGCCAGCCGACCGACCTATCCCACGACCTCTATTTCCAACGACTCCTGGATCACGTCGCCGCCGGGCTCGTCGAGCACGGTCAGATCGCCGGCCGAGAGCGTGCCGTCCTGATCGAAGTCGATCCACAGCCGCACCCAGAGGACCGTCGTCTCGGTGAGGACGGGGTCGAGTTCGATCGAGACCTGAGGCGCGACGCCGGCGGGCAGCAGCTCCGACACCTGCAGGCGGCCGCCGGGCGAACCACCGTCGTCGGCGAGGATCTCCACGAAGCCGGGCGAAGGCAGACGCAACGACTCGATGAGAATGGCCGATCCGTCCGACTCCTGGTCGAGCACGAAGAGATCGCCGGGATTCCGGGCGAGCACTGTGATCACTGGGTTCTCGAGCGCCAGGGCGCCGTCGTCGCGGACTCCGATCTCGTCGGCGCCGGCTTCTGGTGCGAACACACCGTCCGCGTCGCGGTCGATCCACACCGCGACGAACACCTCCTGCGTAGCCTCGAGCGGCGGATCGATGGTGAACTCGAGATCGTCGGTGACTCCTGCCGGCAGGAGATCGGAGACGGCCAGGATCTCTCCGGGCTCGCCACCTTCGCTTCGATGGATCCCCACCCATCCTGGCGACGGGAGGCTCGCTGAAGCCACCAACAAAGTGCCGCCGTTGTTGGTCTGGGGATCGACGAACACGTCGGCGGGCGAAAGCGGGGCGAGGAGGGTGAGCAGGGCGGTCGTGGTAGCCGGTTCGCCATTCCCGCGGGTCGCGATCTCGTCCACGAAGGCGTCCGGCGGCTCATACGTGAAGCGGGCGTCGCGGTCTCGGTCGATGTGCACCGTCACATGGACGGTGGCCTCCTCGACCAGGGGGACAAAGAAGGGGATCGGCACCTGGGCGATCGAGCCGGTCGTCAGCAGCTCGCTGATGCCCAGCACTTCTCCGGGTGAGCCGCCCGCATCCATCCGCACGACCACGAAGCCCGGTGCGGGCAATGAGACCGAGTCCACGACCAGCGACGACCCCTCGATCATCTGGTCGGAGACCACGATTTCTGCCGGCGCGGTAGGCGGAGGCGTCTCGTCGTCCGCGACCGTCGTGGTGGTCGTCGTACCCGCGGACTCGTAGGCACACGCCGACAGGGCGAGCGCCGCCGCCAGCAGAAGAGAGATGGCTCGGGACATGCGGAGGGTCAGGGTAGAGCGTTACCCGTTACCCGTTACCCGTCTCCCGTCTCCCGTCTCCCGGGTGGCCGACGCTGTTGCGCATCCTGCCGATGGCGAGGGCGCGATTGAGGAATCACATGCCTCAGGCGAGACTCGGGACTCTTCTTACACTTCCCGCGATGCATGCGACCCGCCTCCTCGCCGTGCTCCTCGCCGCCCTGGTGCTCGCGGCCTGCGGAGACGATGCCGGGACGACCCTCGATCCGACCACCACCGTCGGCGAGGAGGTCTACGAGGTCGCGTGCATAGCCTGCCATGCCACCGGTGGTGAAGGGATCGAGGGTCTCGGCAAGCCCCTGGCCAACTCGGATTTCGTCGCATCGCGGACCGACCAGCAACTGCTCGATTTCGTCGTCACCGGCCGGGGCACCGCCGACCCCGAGAACACCAGTGGCGTGGCGATGCCGCCGCGAGGGGGCCGGCCCAACCTCACCGATGCCGAGATATTCGCCGTGATCTCCTACCTACGGACCCTCCAGGATCCCGCCGGCTGAAAGCGCCGGCACGCGTACGCTTCGAAGTATGGATGTGCCCAACGAGATCATCTGCCCCGAGTGCGGCGCGCCCGCGCAGCGGGTCGGCTATCCCCCGGAAGAGGGCTACGAGCCCGGAGACGTAGTCGCCTACCTATGTGGCATGTGCGAGGCGCGGTTCGACCTCGTGATGGAGGACGACGACCAGGAAGAGGACGGGGCCTGACGAGCGGGAGGGACCGCGCATAGACTGCGCTCCCTGATCGAGACCAAGGGGGTCCGCCCGTGAAACGATGGCGCAATCTGGTCTTCGCCGTGTCGTTGTTCGGCCTGATGTCCATCGCGCCGTTCGCCGTCGCCGGCGGATCGGAGCAGGAACCGGTGATCGACTTCAACGACTTCATACCGGCGCAGTTCCAGGACCAGTTCGATGACATCAATGGCGATGGCATCCCGGACTTCGTCGACGGCCCCGTCGAGGGCCCGACCGGCGTGCGTGGCATCTGGGACGATGCCTTCGGCGAGGTCGATGACCAGACCTACCAGACCATCGAGGCCGACCTGGCGGAGGCGGACAAGGGATCGAGCCTCACCGGGCCGTGCAAGGGTGTGGCCATCTCGTACGACGCCGACGGCATGTCGGTCGATGCCATCATCGACACCGGAGGGGGTGACCCGCTCATCGACGTCTTCGGCAATCAGGCGATGACCCGGGGCAACCCGATGAAGGTCGACACCGGAGGTGTACTGCTCTACTTCGGGTCCAGCCAGCCGGCCACGTTCCACAACCACCGCTGGTTCATCCAGGCGGCCGGGATCTTCAAGGACGACGGCGGCGACCCCAACCCACGTGACAAGAACCGCAACGCCGGTTCGGTCAACTTTGGCGAGCTGCTCCCCTTCGAGTTCACGGCGCTGGTGCATGCCAACGGGGCATGGGTCGACGAGTGGGGCCCGGCCGAGTTGCCCGAGATGGACTCGTACCCGGAGCCCAACTGCGTCGGAGAGGGGTGGGTGCAGTTCGTGGGAGCCAACCCGCTCTTCACCACCCCGGGAGCGGTGTCGCTCGCACTGGCACTAGCCGGCTTCACGGGTGTCTTGTTCAACGCCAGGCCGGCCCTGTCGTGGAGGGAGTGACATGACGAGCCAGACGACACTGCACCGACATCCGATCCGGGGCGTCATCTGGGGCCTGGTGTTAGGCCTCGGGGTGACCGGTCTCCTGATGGTCTTTTCGATCATCGAGCTGTCGATATTGAACCTGATCATCTACACGGCGGCGGTCACGGTGGCGGGACTCCTGTGGGGGCTGTTCGCCCCGCCGAAGAAGCCCAAGGGCACCGCACCGGCCGGGTACGCGGCACCGTCGGCGCCGACAGCGGCATCGACTCCGCCCCCCGTGGCGACGGCGGCATCGACTCCGCCACCCGCAGCGGGGTCCGCGGAGCCGATGGCCCGTATGGGTGACGCCGACAGCGACGACATGGGTGACGACGACATGGCCGACAGCGACCCGGACGACGACGAGGAGACCGCCGGGTAGGTCCGGGGCACTCCTAGATTCACGGGGCGGGCGCACCAGCGCCCGCCCCGTCTCATGAGCCAGCGGTACTACACCCTCCCTGCCAAGAGCTCCGGAGCCCGCACCGCGTCGGTGCTGTTCGGCGTTCCGGCTGCGCTCCTCGTCGGCGCCCTCGTCTGGCTCCGCTTCGGCAGCGCCGCCTGGGCCGTGGTGGTCGCGATCGGTCTGTTCGCGCTGGCCCTCTACTCGGCGATCGCGGCATCCCGCGGCCCGTCGATCGCGATCGCCTTCCTCATGGTCGCCCTTGTCGGCGGCAGTCTCTACTACGGCGTCTCTCAGGCGATCGCGATCTACCGGGCGATCTCCACAACAGAGGGCGCCGTCGACCCCGCCGACCCGGATGCAGTGGCCGCGGCCCGCTCCGCCATCGCCGGCGCCTCGGAACAGAACGGCTTCCGCATCGAAATGACGGAGGACGAGATCGGAGCCTTCCTCCAGGACGGTCTGAGGGAGGTGGAGAGCAATCCGATCCGGCGGATCGAGGTCGACATCACCAACGGCGATGAGCGGCTCGGGGAGCTTTCCGTTTCCGGGCGCTTCAAGAGCGGCGAGGTCGACTTCAGCGGGACGATCGGGTTTCAGCTCGACGCCGGAGCGATCCAGGTGGAGGTGCTGAAGCTCGAGCTCGGCGACCTGGACCTTCCCGGGGTGGGACGGGACGCCATCGAGGACATCCTGGCCGAGGTGGCCGACCTCAACGAGGCCCTGCTGGGTCTCGATGCGGATGTTCAGTCGATCACCCTCGGCAGGGACCGGCTCGTGGTCACCGGCACCCAGGGCGGAGGGGCGGTGGTGACCTCGGAGGCGCTCCTGGAAGCGATCGCGGCCCAGGCCGCGGCTGTCGGCGATGTCGAGCCGCCGCCGTCACGCCTCGGCCCCGGCGTCGTCGACAGCGTCTCGGCCCCAGGCTCTCCGGTCGTCATCGCACTGGGTGACTCGCTGGCAGCAAACGTCGGCGTCGACCAGGCGAGACAGGGATACGTGTCGCGGGTGCACGCCGAGCTCCAGCGTCGGGACGACGCCGCATACGGGCTGCGCAACTTCGGCATCTCGGGAGAGACGACCGGAACGATTATCCGCGGAGGCCAGCTCGACCTCGCCACCTCCTATATGGAGGGTGTCGACGTCGCCTACATCACGATCGACATCGGGGCGAACGACCTCCTCGGCCATCTTGGATCTACAGACTGCTCCGACGACA
>Ga0326597_10008736_pt1 | contig 13633 bp, 8 predicted proteins | sample RVTome_12_FD_203789 | JGI IMG/M metagenome (GOLD analysis project Ga0326597, IMG submission 203789) | Soil microbial communities from uranium-contaminated site in the Upper Colorado River Basin, Wyoming, United States - RVT100D185 | ecosystem: Environmental > Terrestrial > Soil > Contaminated >... | reverse complement strand
GAAGCCGGAGCCCTCGAAGGCGACCCATCAGAACTGCCAGAGGCTCCCACGTTCGCCGAGGGATGGACACTGGGCACACCCGACCTGGTGCTCTCGCCGCCTACGCCCTATACGCTCCCGCCGGGCGATGAGGATGTGTTTCGCAACCTGGTGATCCCGCTGGCGCTCGACGCCACCCGGTTTGTCCGTGCCGTCGAGTTCCGGCCCGAGGGCGCGCCGGTACACCACGCGATTGTCCACGTCGATCGCACGTCCGGTTCGCGCCGCCGGGACGGCGCGGACGGCCAGCCTGGATTTGACGGCATGGGCGGCGGCGAGGCGCAAGACCCGGCGGGCCACTTCGTGGGCTGGGCTCCTGGCCGGGGGCCCATCGAGACCCCGGAAGGCATGCCGTGGGCGCTCGAGCCCGGGATGGATCTCGTGATCGAGACGCACCTGATTCCCGGCGACGAGCCGCGCCCGGTTCAGCCGACCATCGCGCTGTTCTTCAGCGAAACGCCGCCCGAACAGGTGCCGCTGTACGTGGTGATGGGATCGAGATCGATCGAAATTCCTGCCGGCGCGCGGGACTACGCGGTCGAGGATGCCTACAAGCTGCCAGTGGAGGTGGAGGTCTTGAGTCTCTACCCTCACGCCCACTACCTTGGCAAGGAAATGAGGGTCCAGGCGACCCTGCCGGATGGCACGGCGCGGGATCTGTTGCACATCACGCAATGGAGCTTCGACTGGCAACAGGACTACCGGTACGTCACACCCGTGCGGCTGCCGGCGGGTACCACGATCTCGATGCGCTACACCTACGACAACTCGGAGGCCAACAGCGACAATCCGCATCACCCACCGCGGCTCGTCACCGCAGGCCAGCGATCGACCGACGAGATGGGTAATCTCGGTCTGCAGCTGCTACCGCGCAGTCAGACCGACCGGCTCCAGATCGTCGCCGACTTCGACACCCGGGCCACGTTGGCGAACGTCGCCGGCGGCGAAATGCTCGTCCGGAACAACCCGAACAACGCGCACAACCGGGCATTCCTCGGAGGCAGCTACGTCGCGGTCGGCCGTATCGCCGACGCCATGCCTCACCTCGAGGCCGCCCTCCGGCTCGACCCGCGCTCGGCCACCGCGCAGAACGAGATGGCCGGCGCGCTGCTGGCACAGGGACGCCCGGCCGAAGCGGTCGAGCACTACCGTCAGGCGGCTCAACTCGAGCCCGGCAACGAGCGGCTGCAGTTCAACTACGGCAAGGTGCTGGCCGCCATCGGGCAGCTCGACGCTGCCGAGCGTCAACTCGCCTCCGCGCTCCGAGTCGCGCCGGAGTACGCCGATGCGCACAACGAGCTGGGCGTACTGCTGTTCTCACAGGGTCGGCTGCCGGAGGCGCTCGTCCACCTCCGGCGCGCCGTCGAACTCGCACCCGACTCGGTGTACGCACGGAGCAATCTGGGCGGCGCCCTGGCGCAGGCGGGTCAGTTCGAGGAAGCCCTCGCGCACGTGCGCCGCGCGCTCGAACTCGACCCCAACTACGAACCGGCGCGGGAGAACCTCATCCGCCTGGAGCGACGGCTGGCGCCTCGGTGATGCGGTTCGCGGTCGGACTGCTGATATCGCCGCGACCTGTCACGTTCCGCCTAGACCTAGAGCGTCTCGGTGTTGTAGAACTCGCCGAACAACTCCTCTTCGGAAGGCCGGTCCTCGGGTATCGGGCGACTCACCCAGGTGACGTTCATGTAGTGCTTGAGGGAGATGTTCTCATTGGTGATGTTTCCGCCCCATACACCGCACCCCATGCTGGACGTCATCGGCATACCGTTGGTGAACGTGCCCGCATTCGAGCTCGACTGCACCTGTCGGACCATCATGCGACTCACAGGCGCGACGAGCGCCAGCCGCTCAATGTGCTCGTCGCTGAACGAGTAGATGCCGCAGGAATGCCCCCGGCCGCCAGTCTGGAAGATGGCTCGAACCATCTCCAGCGCCGTGTCGAAGCCGCGATATTTGAAGATCGCCAGAACGACCCCGAGTTTCTCGGTCGAGAAGGGATGGGCTTTGCCGATGTGCTGCTCCTCGACGATGAGGAAGGTCTTGTCTTTCGGGATCGCGAATCCGGCCAGATCGGCCACCACCGACGCGGGCCGCGCGATGGTATTGGCGGTTCGTCGGCCCTCCGCGTCCCAATAGGCCGCCTGGAGCAGGGTTCGCTCCTCTGCGCCGACGAGATAGCCACCCTGGGCCTGCAGCTCACGCAGGATCGCGTCGTAGACGGAGGCCTCGACGATTAGGTTGCCATCGGCCGAGCAGCCCGACCCGTTGTCGTTGGTCTTGCTGACGCGCGTATTCGTCGCCGCTTCAATGACGTCCGCGGTTTCGTCGATGACCATCGTGGCGTTGCCGGCACCGACGCCGTAGGCTGGCTTACCAGAGCCGTACGCCGCCCTGACCATTGCCGGACCACCCGTCGCAATCGTCAGGTCGCACGAGGCCATCAGTTCCTTTGCCAACGGAATGCTCGGCCGCTCGACCGACTGCAGCAGGTCCTCTGGCGCCCCGATGCGGGCGAGCGCGGCCCGCATGATGCGCACGGTCTCGTTGGTGGTGTTGCGGCTGGCCGGATGAGGCGAGAAGATGACGGCATCCTTGCACTTGAGGGCGTAGATCGCGATGCCGACGGGCGTGACGTACGGGCTGGTCACCGGCACGAGCGCGGCAATCACGCCCGCAGGCTTGGCGTACTTGACAATGCCCTTCTCCGGCAACTCCTCGATAATCCCGATGCTCTTCTGTCGCAGCGCGTCGCGCAGGATGCCTTGTACTTTCGCCCGTCGTCTGGGCTCGCGACTGCCCATGCCGCTTTCGTCGACACTCATATTGGCGAGTCGCGTGGCGGTCGTTTCGTTGCCGCCGGCCCACGCTACAGCTCGGCAGAGGCGGTCGACCGTCTCCTGGCCGTAGGCGTCGACTGCCTCCATCGCCGACCGGGCGTTGGCGAGCAGCGTGCGAACGGCCGCCTGTTCTTCGGCGGTGATGACCCGCGATTTGACCTCGGTACTTGCCATTGGGGGGTGACTCTCCTCTAACTCTAATAGGTGCGGCGATGCCGATGGATGGACGACGAACATTCTAGTATTACGGCCCGGAACCAGGTTCGCGGCATGTTTACGGTAACCGGCTCGTTACAGGCTCAGCCGCTCGGCCGGGAGGCATGCCAGCCTCCTGACAACCTGCCCGACCGCCCCTCGGCTGGGCGCGCTGTGCTGAAACGAAAGAACCCCACAGGATTGCCAATTCGCCATCCGTACAAACTGTAAATTACGATGGACTCCATGGGGCAGACGCTGCCGCCGTCCACGGCGCAGTCGGAGCCACGCGACTCCCGGCTCGATATACCCAAGCCGCTCGCAGGGGTACGGGTGCTCGATCTCTCGCGCATGATCGCAGGCGGCGTGGCCGGCATGCTGCTCGCCGACTTCGGCGCCGATGTCGTCAAGGTCGAGCAACCGGGCACGGGCGATCCCCTCCGGCAGTGGACTACCGAAGGCAGGCCTCTCTGGTGGCGCGTCTACGGACGCAACAAGCGTCTTGTCACCCTGAACCTCAAAAGTGAATCCGGCGTTCGCATCCTCAAACAGTTGCTCCCTCGATTCGACCTCATGCTGGAGTCGTTCGTCCCCGGTACACTTGAACGGCTGGGACTCGGCTGGGAGACCCTCCGCCGGTGGCACCCCGGCCTCATCCTGGTCCGGATTTCGGGCTGGGGACAGGAGGGCCCGGCCCGCAGCCGGCCAGGCTTCGGCACCCTTGTCGAGGCCGCGAGCGGCTTCGCGGCGATGAACGGCGAACCCGACGGCGCGCCGATCGTGCCGAGCTTCCCGCTCGCGGACATGACCGCGGGACTCTACGCATCGAACGCCGCCATGTTCGCCCTCTACCACCGCGACCGGCATGGCGGTGGCGGCCAGCACATCGACGTCAGCCTGTTCGAGTCGCTCTTTTCCGTCCTCGGCCCCTTGCCGGCCGAGTACGCGTCGATCGGCCGAGTCCGCCTCCGCGAAGGCAGCCGCTCTCGCAACGCCGGACCGCGCGGCTGTTACCGCACGCTCGACCAGCGCTGGATCGCGCTGAGCGGCTCGACACCCAAGATGGCCGAGCGCGTTCTTCGGGCCTACGGCCTTGGCCACATGCTCACCGACGCGCGGTTCGCCACCAACGAAGCTCGCGTGCAGCACGCCGCGCAGCTCGACGATGCCGTGTGTGAGGCGATCGCGGCCCGGACCCTTGACCAGAACATGGTGCTGATCGAGGCGCACGAGTTGACCGCCGTGCCCGTCCAGACCGTCGCGGACATTGAACGCGACCCGCACTGGATCCAACGAGGGCTGCTCGTCGACGTCGCGGACGGTTCGACCACGGTTCGCATGCACGATGTCATCCCCCGCCTGTCGGCCACGCCGGGAGCCGTGCATTGGTCAGGCGGGGCGCTTGGCGAACACAATGACGCGGTCTTTGGCGAAGAACTCGGCCTGTCGCGTGCCGAATTACAGCGGCTTCGCGAGGAGGGCGTCATCTAGTCGCCGAGGCGGGACCTTGCCGCCGACAACGAGGCGGTCTCAGGCCGCACGCCCTGTTCGCCGCTCAACCGACCTCGAGGTGATAGAACTCGCCGAGCAGCTCCTGCTCGGTCGGCCTGTCTTCGGGAATGGGCCGGCTGACCCAGGTCGTGTTCATGTAGTGCTTGACGCTGATGTTCTCGCTCGTGATATTGCCGCCCCAGGTGCCGCATCCCAGGCTGGAGGTCATCGGCATCCCGTTGGTAAACGATCCCGAGTTGCCGCGCACGTTCGGCTGGCGCACCATGATGCGGCTGACGGGCGCCACCGACGCCAGTCGATGGATGCGATCGTCGTCGAAGGATGCGATCCCCACCGAGTGGCCCTTACCGCCCACTTCGAAAATGTCCAAGACCATCTGGATGGCGTTGTCGAAACCCTGATACGTGAAGATCGCCAGCACGGGCGACAGCTTCTCGCCGGAGAAGCGATGCACCTTGCCGATCTTGTCCTCCCTCACGATGATGAAGGACTTGCCGTCGGGCAGCGGAAAACCGGCCTTCTGAGCCATGACGGAGGCTGGGCGCGCGACCGTCTCGAGCGTGCGGTGCCCCTCTGCATCCCACATGACGGCCTCGAGCTTGGCCTTCTCCTCCGGACTGGCGACGTAGCCGCCTTCCTCCTGCAGACGTTCCAGGAATTCGTCATAGACAGTGGCTTCGACGAGAACATTGCCATCGCACGAACAGCCCGACCCGTGGTTCTGCGTCTTGCTAATCCGGGTGTTCATCGCTGCATCGGCCAGATCCGCGGTCTCGTCCACCACGACCGTGGCGTTGCCGGCACCGACGCCGTAGGCCGGCTTGCCGGAACTGTAGGCGGCCTTCACCATTGCGGGGCCGCCGGTGGCGACAGTCAAGTCACAGATCGACATCAATTCCTGCGCGAGTGGAATGCTCGGCTTCGCCAAACACAAGATGAGATCCTCGGGCGCGCCCTGCTGCTTCAACGTCGCCCGGAGGAGACGCGCAACCTCGAGTGCCGTCTTCTTGCTCAAGGGATGCGGCGAGAAAATGACGGCATCCTTGCACTTGACCGTGTTGATGGCCATGTTGACCATTGTGACCAGCGGATTGGTCACCGGCAGCAGCCCCGCGATCACCCCCGCCGGCTTGGCATACTTGACGATGCCCTTGTCGGGCAGCTCTTCGATGATGCCAACGCTCTTGGTACGGAGGGCGTCGCGAAGGATGCCCAGGATCTTCCAGCGCCGGGCCGGGACGCCCTCGGCGCTACCCATACCGCTCTCGTCCACACTCAGGCGGGTAAGCCGGCCGAACGTTTCCTCGTTGGCGGTGGCCCCTGCAAGCGCGCGACAGAGCCGGTCTACGGTTGCCTGGTCGTAGTGGCCCACGGCCGCCATGGCAGCACGGGCGCGTCCCAGGAACTCTTGCGCGGATGCTCTCTCGTCGTCGGTAAGTGCTCTGGGCGTTGCCATTGTGGCGAATTCCTTCTGGGCGCACGTCAGTGGCGCCTGGGTGTCAGGCGATGCAATGCGGGAAATTGTACTCCAACGGCCCCTAGTCGTTTCCGTGGGCGAGGAAATCGGCGATATCCCAGTACCCCGTACGGGGCATCGGAACGTCCCCACGCGTACGCACTTCCAGCAGGTACGGGCGGTCTGTGGCGAACGCCGCCTTCAACGCCTCCGGCAGGTCTGCCGCGCGATCCACGCGCGCCGAGTCGAGGCCAAACGCCTGGGCCAGCAAGGGGAAGTCAGGATTATAGGGCTGGCCGTCCGGGGTCGTGAACTCGGTCCCATAGCTGTTCTTGAAGTATGTGACGCCCACCGTCCTGATCGTAGAGAAGCAGAAGTTGTTGAAGACGACCCAGACGACCGGAATGCCCAGTTCCACCGCCGTCGCCATGGCCCCGCAGACCGAGAGGAACCCTCCATCGCCCACGAGCCCGACGACGAGGCGCGAGGGCTGGCCGATCTTCGCCCCTATCGCGGCCGCGGGCGCAAACCCCATGGTGGCCATGCCGCCACTCGTGATGAACGACTGTGGATGTCGAACCGGGAGCTGCTGCCCCGCGCCGTTCTTGTTCCAGCCGACGTCGGTGACAAAGATCGCGTCGTCCGGGGCCGCCTTCGCGATCTCGCTGAGCAGCCGTGCGGGATGGATCGGAACACCGTCGTCGTTCTGGCTTTCCGTCAACTCGGCCAGCCAGGCCCTGCGCGCCTTGTCCAGATCGCCCTTGCGTCGAGCTACGTCTTCGGGAGCAGCGGGGGCCGCCTGGAGATGCTCGTTCAGCTGACGCAGCACCGTCCGGGCATCACCGACCAGGCCAACGTCCACCGGATAGATCTTGCCGACTTCCTCTGGATCGATGTCGACTTGAATCAGTCGGGTGGGCGGAATGGCGAACGTGAACTCCGGACGCCAGGAGCTGCAGTCCGCTTCGCCGAACGCCGTTCCAACCGCCAGCAGCACGTCGGCACTGCGCATTGAGTCGTTCGCAACCCGCGTGCCCCAAATCCCGGCCGCCCCGCACGCCAGTGGGTGATCCTCGGCGAAGATTCCCTTGGCCATGAGCGTCGTGGCCACCGGAGCCCCGAGCGTCTCGGCCAGGACGCGCAGTTCCTCGGCCGCTTCGGACAAGACCGCGCCATTACCCACGAATATGGCGGGCGACCGGGCGCCCGCGAGCATCTCCGCCGCCGCGACGATCGAGGCGGGCGTGGTGCCCGTGCGCCCGTCCGCTGCGCGCCGACGTGGGGTGGGATGCGTCGGCGCTTCGATGTGCGCCGAAAACACGTCCATCGGAATGTCCAGGAACACGGCACCGGGACGTCCGGTCTGCGCCACATTGAGGGCACGGGGCATCACGTCCTGCAGCAGTTTCGGGTCGTCCACACGCCAGACACGCTTGCAGACCGGGCGGTAGATGTCCCCTTGCGATGCATCAGCGTGAAAACGGATGCCCTGATGCGGCTCCTTCGCGTGGTGGTACGACGGCGTGTTGCCCGAGATGACGACCATCGGCGTACAATCGGCAGCCGCCGAAGCCACCCCTGTCAGCGCGTTGGTCATGCCCGGCGACAGATGCACGTTGAGCACGGCGAGTTTGTGCGTCACACGAAAATAGGCATCGGCCGCGTGCGCGGCCATTTGTTCGTGACGAAACGAGACGTATTCGATCCCAACCTTCTGACAGGCATCGATGAGCGCATAGTTGGTGTGCCCACACTGGCCGAATACTTTCGAGACGCCTTCCTGTCGAAGGCATTCCGCTATATAGCTCGCACCGGTAATCATCGAGGATCCTCCGGACTCACCATCATGAGTCGCTCGTTCGTCATTATCCCGCGCGGGCCGGGCCCAAGACCATCAGGAATGATATTACCAGTTGAACTCAGCGGGTGGCGGGCGACGCGCGGTCCCGTGGCTGGATCGAGACGCCCCCCGCGCCGGCGCAGGCGCGCTCAGGGATCGGAAATGGTCCAGAAAAAGATGGGGTTTCCCTCAATTACCTGGGTTCCGTCCGGCGGCCATTCGGGACCCATGTTGAAGACGTGAGACACGACTCGTGTGCCCGGCCTCAACTCGCGGACCAGTTTCGGCCTGAGGCGCTCGTTGATGTTCTGAAGGAGATAGAGCGTGACGACGGTTGCCTCACCGATGTCGGCGGCGAAGAAGTTCCCGGTAATGAATCGCACGCGATCGGACACACCCGCCGCCGCGGCATTTTCGGTCGCTCTCGCGACAAGCGTCGGATCGATCTCGATACCGACGCCGCGTGCCCCGTATTCTCTGGCTGCCGTGATCACGATCCGGCCATCACCCGACCCCAAGTCGTATACGACATCGCTCGGTCCGATGTCGGCGGCTGCCAGCATCGCGTCCACGACTCGTTGCGGGGTCGGTATGTACACCACGTCAGCGGTGGTCGATACCGGTGACTGAGCCAGCAGGTCCGGCGCCGCCACGCACGGGAGAAGCACGAGCACGAGGCACGCGGGGAGCACGGCTGCGAGGGGCGCTCGACTCATGTCTGAGCCGATCTTATCAGCCGCTGCGAGAGGGGCGTTATGATTGTGGACGCCATGCGTGCAGTCCTGTCATCAGTGTCTGCGGCCTTCATCGTCATCGGCTCCGTCGCAGCAGCGGGCGGGCAGGTGGACGACGACGTCCAGGCTGCCCTTGCTGCGGCTCGCGCGAGGGCGACGGAGGGTGATGTCGTGGCGCAGTTCTCGCTCGGCGCGTTCCTCTATTACGGGGGCACCGACCCGCCTCAGGCCGAGCAGTGGTTTCGCCAGGCGGCGGCCCAGGGATATGCGCCGGCTGAGTTCCAGATGGGCCAGCTGTACGACTTGGGAGTCGGCGTTGCGCAGGATCCTGTCCAGGCGCTCGCCTGGTATCGGACGGCGGCCTCCCATGGCAGCGCCGCCGGCCAGCGGATGGTCGGAGACTTCTACCGGAGCGGTCGCGGCGTGGCGCCCGATCCGGCTGAGGCCGTTCTCTGGTACCGGCGGGCCGCAGCCGCCGATGACATCCGAGGACAGTACCACCTCGCCGAGATGTATTTCACAGGAAGCGGCGTCCCCCGCGACTACGCGTCCGCTTACGTCTGGTACGCGATCGCGGCCGGCCAGGCTCCGCTGACAGACAACCGGATGGGGTTGCTGGAACTGCGTGACATTGCGGCAGGACGGATGGCGCCGGAAGAAGTCGCCGACGCCGCACGCCGCGTTGCCGTCTGGAAGCCGGCCGATTCGCCCGCCAGATAGCCTCACGTCAAGGCGACAGTGCCCCGTCTTGAACGTCGGGGCCGGGTTGATCTTCCAAGGGGTACCTATATAGTTAGGCCGACATGGCCTGCCGGCACCGAGCAGAAGACCGACTCACGTGGAGTACAGCCAACCCCCTTGGGCTCCCAGCCTTGCGTCACCCAATCACCGGATCTGTCTAATGAGTAACCGCACGCTGTCTCGCGATGTCTCCGCGCCGCTGTCCACCAACCCGCATCTGCTGCGCTGGATCGAGAAGATGCGCGACCTCGCCCGGCCCAGCGCCGTTCACTGGGTGGACGGATCGGCGGAGGAGAACGCCGCCCTCTGCGACGACCTGGTGAAGGCCGGGACGTTCACGCGGCTCGACCAGGACCGCTGGCCCGGGTGCTACTACGCGCGATCGGATGCGAGCGACGTCGCTCGCGTCGAGGAGCGCACGTTCATCTGCTCCCTCTCGCGCGACGCCGCGGGCCCGACGAACAACTGGATGCCTCCTCGCGAGATGCGGGCGAAGCTCAAGGGTCTGTTCAACGGCGCGATGGCTGGGCGGACGATGTACGTGCTGCCGTACAGCATGGGTGTGGTCGGCTCCCCGATGAGCCAGATCGGCGTCCAGCTCACCGACTCGCCGTATGTGGTCGTCAGCATGCGGATCATGGCGCGCATCGGCCTGCCGGTTTTCCAGGAGATCGACAAGGAAGTGGCGCGCGTGGTGCCCTGCATGCACACGGTCGGGGCGCCGCTCGCGCCAGGGCAGGCCGACGTGCCGTGGCCCTGCCACCCGGAAAAGTACATCGTCCATTTTCCCGAGACGCGCGAGATCTGGTCCTACGGTTCGGGATACGGTGGCAACGCGCTGCTGGGCAAGAAGTGCTTCGGCCTGCGCATCGCGTCGGCCATCGCTCGCGACGAAGGCTGGATGGCCGAGCACATGCTGATTCTCGGGATCGAGGATCCCGGTGGCGAAAAGACTTACGTCGCCGCGGCGTTTCCCAGCGCGTGCGGCAAGACGAACCTGGCGATGCTCATCCCGCCCGAGGAGCTCCGCGGCTGGAAGGTGACGACGGTGGGCGACGACATCGCCTGGATTCGCCCCGACGCCACGGGCCGGCTGCGGGCGATCAACCCCGAGGCGGGCATCTTTGGCGTGGCGCCCGGCACCTCGGCCAGCACCAACCCCAATGCGATGGCGACCATCGCGCGTAACACCATCTTCACCAACGTGGCGCTCACACCTGAGGGTGGCGTGTGGTGGGAGGGGATGACCGAGGAGACGCCGCCCGAGCTGACCGACTGGCTGGGCCGTCCGTGGACGCCGGCCATCGGCCGAGAGACCGGTGCGCCGGCCGCGCATCCGAATTCGCGCTTCACGGCGCCGCTCGCGCAGTGCCCGGTGGTCGATGACGCGTGGGAGGCGCCCGAGGGGGTGCCCCTCAGCGCCTTCATCTTCGGCGGCCGCCGGGCCAGCACGCTGCCGCTCGTCTATCAGACGTTCAACTGGACGGCCGGGGTCTACGCCGGGGCGACCATGGGATCCGAGACGACCGCCGCGGCGGTCGGCGCGGTCGGGCGCGTGCGGCGCGACCCGATGGCGATGCGCCCGTTCTGCGGCTATCACATGGGCGACTACTTCCGGCACTGGATCAAGATGCAGCGGACGCTCAGCGAGACGCCCAAGGTGTTTCACGTCAACTGGTTTCGCAAGGACGATCAGGGCCGCTTCATCTGGCCGGGGTTTCGCGACAACATGCGCGTGCTGAAGTGGATCGTCGATCGCGTGCGGGGGCGCGTGCTGGCCCGGGAGACGCCGGTCGGCTGGATGCCCCGGATGGAAGACATCGATTGGACGGGGCTGCCGATGTCGCGGGAGACGTTCGAACAATTGCAGCAGGTGGACCCGGTCGAATGGCGGCGCGAGGTCATCGGGCACGAGGAGCTCTTCATCGAGCTGCACGACCACCTGCCCCCCGAGATGGTGTACGAACGCGAACTGCTGATCTGCCGACTCTGAGCAGCATCCCGGCGGTTTCTGCCGCGACTCGCAGAACGGTCGCTCCCTACTTCGCGATCTCTGCGTACAGAATCGCCGAGGCGATGATGCCGTTGTGGAAATTGCCGAGATCGAGCCGCTCGTTGGGGGCATGGGCGTTCTCGTCGGGCAACCCGACCCCGAAGAGCACCGCCGGAATGTCGAGCTCACGCTGGAACGTCGAAACGACTGGAATCGATCCACCTTCGCGGCAGAACACCGGTGCCTTGCCGAACCCCTGCTCGATGGCCCGCCCAGCGGCCTGCACGAATGGATGATCCGGGTTCGTGATCCAGGGCCGCCCGCCGTGCATCCGGGTCAGCTGCACGTCGACGGTCTTAGGCGCTACCTTGCGGAGGTGCGCTTCGAACAGATCGGCCGTCCGATCGGGGTCCTGATCCGGCACGAGCCGCATACTCACCTTGGCCATCGCCTTGGCCGGGATGACCGTCTTCGCGCCTTCGCCCGTGAAGCCGCTTAACAGCCCGTTGACCTCGAAGGTCGGCCGCGCCCACACACGCTCGAGCACCGAATATCCCGTCTCGCCGAACAGCTTCGGCGCGCCCAGATCCTTGCGGTACTGGCGCTCGTTGAATGGCAGCTGCTTCCACGCGTCGCGCTCCTCGGACGTCACGTCCCGGACGTCGTCATAGAAGCCCGGAATTTTCACGCGACCGCTCTTGTCCTTCATCTGAGAGAGGATCTGCGCGAGGACCATCGCAGGGTTCGCCACCGCCCCCCCGAACACGCCGGAGTGCAGGTCGCTTGTCGTACCCGTGACGTCGATCTGGAAATAGGCCAGCCCGCGCAGGGCGTAGCAGATCGATGGCACCCCACGATCGAACATCGCCGAGTCCGAAATGACGGCCACATCCGACGACAGCATGGCCGTGTTCCCGGCAATGAACGCATCGAGGTGCGGCGACCCCACCTCTTCCTCACCTTCCACGATGAGCTTCAGGTTGACCGGCAGCGAGCCCGCTTGCTTCAGGTGCGCCTCGATCGCCTTGAAGTGCATGAACACCTGGCCCTTGTCATCGGCGGCGCCCCGCGCGTAAATCTCACCCTCGCGGACCGTGGCCTCGAACGGCGGCGACTCCCAAAGATCCACCGGGTCGACGGGCTGCACATCGTAATGCCCGTAGAAGAGAATGGTCGGCGCGTCCGGCGCGTGCAGCCAGTCACCATAGACGACCGGATGGCCGGCCGTCTCGATCAAACGAACGTTCTCGAGGCCGATCCGCCGCATCTCGTCGGCGGTCCACTCGGCGCAGCGGCGCACGTCCTCGCGATGCGCGGGCAGCGCGCTGATCGACGGGATGGCCAGGAAGTGTTTCAGCTCCGAGACGTAGCGGTCGCGATTCGTATGGATGAAGTCGATGATCTTGAGCATCTTTCAGGCACTCGCAAGCGATTCAGGGAGTCTACCGCAGCTGCGGAGGCAGCCCGCGCCCTCGGTGCGCTGCCTCATCGTTGTGACCTGACCTCCTACCGGACGTCGAGATCGACGCTCCGGCCCTCGCCGGCTTCCAGAGCCAGCCTCGTCGCACCGGTGGCGAGCCGCCGCAGGACATACGGCAGCGGCCACCCCTCGATCCGGGCCTCATCGATCGCTCGCAGGAAGTACTCGCCCGGCGGGAGGCCGACGATGGCATACGTGCCATCGTCGTTGAGCGGCTGAACCACCAGGCGCTCGGGTACGATTCCGGACTCGACCCAGCGTTCGCGATCCACCGGGAACGCGACGACCACGACGTCCTCGGGGCCAAGCGGGTCGCGCACCTGGCCCAGGATCGTCGTCACCTGGCGAGCGACGGCCGCGTCGACCGCGACGGTCGTCTCGAGCGGCCTGTCCTCCCCGAACCGCACGCGAACGGCCGCATCGCCATCCCGCAGGTCCACGGGGACCCTGACCGGCCAATAGGCCATGAAGTCGCTGCCTTCGGCCTTTCTCTCGGCCTCCATCGTGTAGAACGCACGAGGAAGACTGGCGACGAGGAACGGCCCGGGCTCATCCAGGTCAAGCTCTGCATCGGCGAGATCGAGCCGTTCGAGCTCGCGACCTCGAAACAGGCGAAGTCTGAAGAACGTGCCGGCAACCGGCTCCGCTTCGATGACCCCGGACAGCGTCGCGGCCGCCGCGGTCTGCATGCGCACATCCACGCCTCGCCGATGCTCACGGAGGCCGAGGGTCGTCAGTCGGGCCGACTCGGGTTCCCGAGCGTCTGGAGCGAAGGTCGTCAGCAGAGTCATGCCGCCATCCGT
>Ga0326597_10008735_pt1 | contig 13633 bp, 11 predicted proteins | sample RVTome_12_FD_203789 | JGI IMG/M metagenome (GOLD analysis project Ga0326597, IMG submission 203789) | Soil microbial communities from uranium-contaminated site in the Upper Colorado River Basin, Wyoming, United States - RVT100D185 | ecosystem: Environmental > Terrestrial > Soil > Contaminated >... | reverse complement strand
CCCGCCCGGTGCCGTAGAGGATGGGGCGGCCGGGCCGGTTGTCCTTGCCCACGATCTTCACCAGCCGCAGCTCCAGCAGGCGCCGCAGGGCGCCGGAGCAGTCCACGCCGCGCACGTGCTCGATCTCCGCGCGCGTGACCGGCTGGCGGTAGGCCACGATGGCCAGGGTCTCCAGGGCGGGAGGCGTCAGGCGCACCGGCCTGAGGGGCTCGGCCTTGGCGATCCAGGTGCGGTACATGGGCAGCGTCCGCATCTGGAAGCCATCGCCGATCTTCACGATGCGGAAGGTGCGGCTGGTCGTCTCGTAGTCGGCATTGAGGGCGTCCACCAGCTCCAGCACGTGCGGCGGACTGGAATTGCCGAGAATGGAGGCCAGTTCCTTGGCGGAGAGCACCTGGGCGGACGCAAACAGCACCGCCTCCAGCACCTTGCGGGCATCCTGCTCGTTCATCCGCTTGCTCCCTGCAAGTGGGATGGTTTCCATCCATTGAAACCGCGCCGGGGGCGCAGAGCTACCTTGCCGCAGCGGCCGGCCGGATGCAAGCGGGCAAGCGGGCGCCGCTCAGGCCAGGTGCGAGCGGATCGTGGCGCGCAGCCACGGCATCAGCAGGCGGCGCACCGCGGGCACCAGCAGCGCCGCGCCGGCCACGTCGGTGATCCACCCGGGCACGATCAGCCCCCAGCCGCCCAGCACCATCAGCATGGCGTCCAGCGCCTCCTCGGTGGGCACGCGGTGGTTCTGGATGTCCGACTCCAGCTCCGTCCACAGCGAGAGGTCTTCCCGCCGGGCGAACCACCAGCCCACGGCGGCCGTGCCCACACCCTGCAATAGCACGACGGGCAGGGCCTGGTCCAGGCGAAACAGCAGCCACACCTCCAGCCACGGCACCACGAGCAGCAGCAGCGCCACCATCCATCCCATGGGATTCACCAGCAGACGCACCAGCGGGCGCTCCCCTGAACGGTCTGTTGCGAAGGGCGGCTTCCTCGCCCCCGCGCTACAGGTGCCCCTGCCCCACCCGGTGGGGAGGGGGAGAGGGGGTGGGGATGCCGCACGGCGGTGCTCAGGACGGTGCTTACGAAGCAGCCGGCGCGCCCCGCTCCGCACGCAGCTGCCGGGAGATGAAGAACTCCGCGGCGCGATAGGACGAGCGCACCAGGGGCCCGGCGGCCACGTAGCCGAAGCCCATCTCCAGGCCGGCCTGCTCGAGGCGCTTGAAGACGTCCGGCCGGATGAAGGCCTGCACCTTGAGCTTGCGCCGGTCGGGCTGCAGGTACTGGCCCAGCGTCAGGAAGTCGCAGCCGATGGCGCGCAGGGCGCCCATCGTCTCCAGCACCTCGCCCTCCGTCTCGCCCACGCCCAGCATCAGCGAGGACTTGGTGCGGATGTGCGGCGCGCTGCGCCGGACGTGCTCCAGCACGCCCAGGGACTGCGCGAAGCCGGCGCGTGGGTCGCGCACGACGTCCTGCAGGCGCTCCACGGTCTCCACGTTGTGGGCGATCACGGCCGGGCGGGCCGCGACGATCTTGTCGATCAGCTCCGCGCGCCCCTGGAAGTCCGGGATCAGCACTTCGATCAGCAGATCGGGGCTGGCGAGCTGGGCGCGGCGGATGGTCTCGGCGAAGTGCCCCGCGCCCTGGTCCGGCAGGTCGTCGCGGTTCACCGAGGTCAGCACCACGTAGTCCAGCCCCATGGCGCGGACGGTCTCCGCGATGTGGGCCGGCTCCTCGGCGTCCAACGCAGCGGGGTGGCGCGCGGTCTTCACCGAGCAGAAGCGGCAGCCGCGCGTGCAGGTGTCGCCCATCAGCATGAAGGTGGCCGTGCCGCCCTGCCAGCACTCGCCGATGTTGGGGCAGCGCGCCTCCTCGCACACGGTGTGCAGGTGCAGCCCGCGGGCGCGGTTGCGGATCCAGTTGAAGCGCTCGCCCTGCGGCACCTTCACCTTCAGCCAGTCGGGCTTGCGGGCCGATCCGGGGACGGCCGTCTCAGCGGGGGTGGGATTGCGCAACAACGGTGTGCTCCAGTTCATTCAGGCGCGCCTCGCGCTGATCGGCCGGCAGCCTGCCGAGGGCCTCCACGGCCGCATAGAAGCGGGCGAAGTCCCGCCCGCTCTCGCCGAACAGCGCCCGGAACGCCGCGATGTGCCGGGCGTACTGCGTCACGCCCACCAGGTACGCATTGTTGAGCGGCTGGGCGAACCAGTCGTCGTAGTCATAGAGTGTAAACGACGACCGCTCGTTTTGATAGTCCCGCCGCAGCGCCTCGAACAGCGCGGGCTTGCGGGCCAGCTTCTCCGCGTCCGGCAGGCTGGAGGCGTACAGCCCCGCCAGGCGCTCGCGGCCGCGCCGCACGATGGCCTGGAAGCGCTGCTCGTCCGCGCGGCCGGCATCGAAGCGCGCGAACAGGCCGGCTGGCCGGCCGGGCTGCTCCAGATAGCGGCGCACGCCCTCGTGGGCCACGAACTCGGCGAAGCTCTCGTTGAAGTCCGTGTCGCCCTTGAGGAAGTAGCGGCGGTGCGCCTGCTCGTGCAGGATCGTGCCCGGCAGCTGCGCGTCGTCCCCGGCCAGGAAGGTGTTCAGCACGGGATCGGCGAACCAGCCCAGCGTGGAATAGGCCCGCACGGGCCGCACCAGCACGTCCAGCCCCTCGCCGCGCAGCCCGGCCGCCAGGGCGTCGGCATCGTCCTGCGCGAAGTAGCCGCGGTAGCCCAGACAGCCCACGATCAGGTAGCAGAACTCGTGCGCCTCCACGGAGAGCGGCGGGGCGGCCACCACCAGCCAGCTCACGGTGGAGCGGCCCAGGTCCGCGTAGGTCGTGTAGTGCCCGTCCTCCGGCAGCGCCAGGTGCGCCGTGCCGAAGGCCTGCACGTCCAGGATCAGCCGCAGCTTGCGCTTCACCTCCGCATCCACCGCCGGGTCCGCCAGCACCTCGGCGATGGGCCGGCGCGCGTGCAGGATCTCCCACTGCCCCAGCCCCGCCTGCCAGTAGTAGGCCACCTGCGAGCACGCCCCCAGCAGCGGCAGCAGGGCCAGCAGCACCAGCAGGCGCCAGCGCCGGTTGACGATGGGGATGGAGCGGAGCATGGCGCGAACCCTGGCAGGCGGCGGAGCGTCGAATGGATTCACGAGGTGCGGAAACTCCCCGTTCCCAGGGGGTTTGGAGGGCCACCGCTCTCCCGATCCAGGCCGCTCCTGAGCGATGTCCGTTACGCCGCCTTGAGGCGCTGGAAGAAGCCCTGCACGGCGTTGAGGAAGCGCTGGGGCGTCTCGAGCATCACGGCATGGCCCGCGTCCGGGACGATGGACAGGTGGGCCTCGGGCAGGGCGGCGGCCAGGCTGCGCGCCAGGGCGGCGAACTTCTCGTCCAGCTCTCCGGCCATCACCAGGGCCGGCAGGTGCAGATCGCGCAGGTGCCCCCACACCGAGGGCATGGCGCCCGTCCCCATGCCGCGCAGGGAATTGGCCAGGCCCACGGGCGAATTGCGCAGGCGTTGCTTGCGCAGGGCCGTCTGCTGGTGCGGCGGCAGGCGCTGCACCCCCTCGAAGAGCGGCAGGCCCATCCAATAGTCCACGAACGCCTCCAGGCCCCAGCCGGGGATGCGCGTCGCCAGCGCTTCGTCCGCCTTGATGCGCTCGGCGCGCACCTCCAGCTCCGGGATGCCCGCCGTGGTGGAGGCCAGCACCAGGCCCTCCACACGCTCGCGGCGGTGCACCGCCATCTGCAGCGCCATGCGCCCGCCCATGGAGTAGCCCACCCACCAGGCGCGCGGCACCCGCAGCGTGGCCAGCACGTCGTCGAGCTGCTCCAGGCAGGCCTCCAGGCGGTAAGCCGCCAGGTCGTCCGGCTTGGGCGAATCGCCGTGGCCGATCAGGTCCACGGCCACGGTGGGGCCGATGCGGCGCAGGCCGTCGCGCACCCAGTCCCAGGCCGTGCGGCTCTGGGTGAACCCGTGCAGCAGCACCAGCACGGGCCGCCCGTCGTGTAGGCCCGGGTCGGCATCGTAAGCCAGCTTCACGTTCGCCATCGGTTCTGTGTCCCCATGCGCTCGTTGCCCCTACGGCGCGATGCGCCGCGGTGGCGGAAAGGCCTGCGCGAGCCGCGCGGCCACGGTCTGCCAGACGCGCTCGTGCTGCACCCTGTTGTGGCGGCGCTCCGTGCGCACCTCGATCACGCGCGTGCCGCCCCCCTGCTGCGCGGCCTGCAGGGAGGTGCGCACCTCGGCGCGGAAGTCCGCCCAGTCGCGCGGGCGGCTGTGTGCAATGCCGTACGCGGCACACAGCGCGGCGAAGTCGATGCCGTGCGGCGTGCCGAAGTACGTCTCGTACGCCTCGCCGTACTCGGCGATGGGCAGCATCTCGAAGATGCCGCCGCCGTCGTTGTTGATCAGCACCACGGTGAGCGGCAGGCCGTGCTGCCGCGCGGCCTGCAGGCCGTTGGCATCGTGGTGGAAGGCCAGGTCGCCCGTCACCAGCACGGCCGGGCCGGCGCCGGAGCGCTGGGCGGCGGCCGCGGCGCCCAGGGCGCTGGAAAGCGTGCCGTCGATGCCGTTGGCCCCGCGGTTCACCAGGTGCCGCACGGCGCGCGCCGTGACGGGCGTGAAGGCGGCCAGGTCGCGCACGGGCATGCTGCTGGCCGTGAACTGCACCGCGCCCTCCGGCAGCAGCGCGGCCAGCTCGCGGAACACGCGCCCCTCGAACCACTCCTCGCCCAGGCCCTGCGGCGGGGGCGCGGCGAACGCCTCTTCCACGGCCTGCGCCGCCAGCCGGTCGGCCTCCCAGAAGGCGGCCAGCCACTCGCTGCCGGGCCGGTGCTCGCCCAGCGCCTCGGCCAGATCGCTGCAGAAGCGCGCCGGCTCCGCGCAGATCAGCTCGGTGGGGTGGTGTGTGGGCTCCAGCCAGCGGCCGCCCTCGTTCACCAGCGCCACGGGACAATCCGGGTGCTCGTCCAGCAGCACCTCCACGTGCCGGGCGGTGGGCATGCCTCCGAAGCGCAGCACGAGCTGCGGCGCCAGCTTGCCACGGAAGGCCGGCGTGCGCAGGATCGCCTCGGCATGGGCGATCACGCGCGAGGTGTCGTGGCTGCCGCACACGACACCCGCCGGCGGCTCGGCCAGGATCGGGTAGCCCGTGCGGCGCGCCAGCACGGCCAGCGCCGCCGGCCACTCTGCTTCCGGTGGGCGGCCGTTGGCCGCGGCTTCGGGCGCCTTCCCGTTCGCGCTGCCATTGGCCAGGCCCCGCGGCGCGTGGATCATGGGCCCGCACAGGATCAGCCCGCGCGGAGCGGCCCGCACCTGCCCGGCCAGCCGGGCCAGCGTCTCCGGCGCGGCGGCGGCGCGGGACGGCACGCCCCGGCTGTAGGGTCCGGCGGCCTCCGCCTGCATCGCCTGCGCCGCCAGCGCGGCCAGCTCCGGCGGCAGATCTTCCGGCACGGACTGCGCCTCCAGGGGCTTGCGGAAGGGGAAGTTCAGGTGCACCGGCCCGGCGGGCGGGCGGCTGGCCTCGAACAGCGCCCGCGCGGCCAGGCCCCGCAGGCGCCGCAGGTCCGCCTCGCGCAGCACCGGCTCGCCCAGCTCGTGGAACCAGCGCACGGCGCCGCCGTAGAGCTTGAGCTGGTCGATGGTCTGGCCCGCGCCCGTATCCCGCAGCACGGGCGGGCGGTCCGCCGTGAGCACCAGCAGCGGCACCTCGCTCAGGTCGGCCTCCACCACGGCGGGGTGGAAGTTGGCCGCGGCGCTGCCGGACGTGCACACCAGCGCCACGGGCCGCCCCGAGGCCTTGGCCAGCCCCAGCGCGAAGAAGCCCGCGCTGCGCTCGTCCAGCAGCAGCCAGGTCTGGATGCCGGGCCGGTGCGCCAGCGCGAGCGTGAGCGGCGTGGAGCGCGAGCCGGGCGCCACCACCGCGCATTCCAGTCCGCCGCGCTGCAGCTCGGCCACGAACGTGGCGGCCCACAGGGTGTTGCGGTTGGCGGTGGGGTTCCAGCGGTTCATGGGTCGCGCGGCGGTGGGCCGAGGCTTGCGGCGAGTGGCGCCCGAAGCGGGGCGGCCCGCGGAGGATGCCCGGCTGGGCGCTGGCTATTCGCTCGCCAGGGCGGAAAGCAGGGGTTGGAACTTGATCTGCGTCTCCTCGTACTCGCGCTCCGGGTCGGAATCGGCCACGAGGCCCACCCCGGCGAAGAGCTGCAGGCGCGGGCCGGCCAGCTTGCCCGAGCGCAGCGCCACGGCGAACTGGCCCTCGCCGCGCGCATTCATCCAGCCCACGGGCGCCGCATACCAGCCGCGCTCGAAGTGCTCGCACTCGCGGATCAGGGCGAAGGCCTCCTCGCGCGGATGCCCGCCCACGGCCGCCGTGGGGTGCAGGCGCTCCAGCAGGGCCAGCATGGGCAGCGGCTCGCGCGGCAGCAGCGTGATGGGCGTGTAGAGGTGCTGCAGGTTGGAGAGCTTCACCACCTGCGGCTGCGGCGCGCATTCCACGCTGCCCAGGCCCTGCACGGCGGACAGGATGTCGTCCACGACGATCTGGTGCTCTTCGCGCTCCTTGCGGCTCTCCAGCAGCAGGCGCGCGTAGGCCTCGTCCGCCTCGGCCGTGCCGCCGCGGGGCACCGTGGCAGCCACGGCCGCCAGCCGCACGCGCCCATTGCCGAAGCGCGCCAGGTGCTCCGGCGTGGCGCCCAGGAAGGCCTGGCCTGCCCCGGGATCGACCAGGAAGTTGTAACAATCCGGATAGGCCCCGCGCAGCCGGCGCAGCAGCCCCACCGCGGAGGGAGCCGCCTCGCAGACGATATCCAGCGCCCGCGCCAGCACCACCTTGGAGAGCCGCCCCGCGCGGATGTGCTCGCGGGCGTGCCGCACCACCTCGATCCAGCGCGCGCGGCCGTCGTCCCGTGCCTCCTGGCGGAAGGCGCAGTTGCGCCCGTTGCCGTTCGCCGCCTCGGGCGCGGCAGCGGCCCGGCGCAGCGCCTGCAGCGCGCCGGCCAGGGCTTCCTCCGCGGCGGCGGGCGCGTCGTGCGGTGCCACGGCGACGCTGGCGATGCCCACGCAGTGCTCGCCCTGGCGCACGGTCAGCCAGGCCGGCACGACCAGTTGGGCGGGGCCGAAGCCCGGCCAGTGCGCCGCATCCACCTCGTCGAAGAAGGAGAATCCGCCCAGCACGTACGGCCCGGGGCATTCGCCCGCGGACCCGGGTGTCAGGGCGGCCGTCACGGCGCCGGCCAGCAGGGCCTGCACCTGTGCGGCGGCCAGCCGGAAGCGCGCGGGGCCCTCGGCCGTGATGCGCCACGCCACGCCTCCCGCGGCCAGGGCCAGCCCTTCGCGCGGCTGCTCCCAGTAGAAGCGGAACGGCGCGTCCTCGCCCAGCACCTGCAGCACCGCCAGTGGATCGTGGGCGGGCAGCGGCGCGGAACAGCACGCCAGCACGGGGGTGCCGGCGCCGCGGGCAGCGGCCTGCGCGCGCGCGGCCAGGGCGGCCAGGGCGGCGCGCTCGGCGCAAGCGGGCGAGTCAGCGGGAGACGGGGTGGACATCCAATGCTCGTGGCGGATGGGATGGCCCGGGCGCTCGGGAACGCTCCGGGTCACCGGCTGGCTTCGGCCCTGGCGGGGCGGGCTTGCCTTCCGCGCGGCCCGCGCCCTACCCTGGCCAACGGTTCGGCCGCTCCGCGAGCGGTGGTGCGCGGGGCACCGCGGCACTCCGGCTTGCCTCGCGGATGCAATCTTTTCATAGTACCGAAAATCGCGCGCCGATCAACAACAGCGCGGGGCCTCACCCCGGCCCGCCTTCGGCGTGCCAACCCTCCCCGCAGGAGAGGGTCACTGCGCAGCCGCCCGCGCGGCCTTGGCCGATTCCCACTCCTCCCCTTGCAGAAGGGGGGTCAGGGGGGATCGGGCCCCGAGCAGCCTACAGGAGAAGCCAGCATGAGCCAGCCCGACTTCCAGGACATCCTTTACCGCAAGCAGGACGGCATCGCCACGGTCACGATCAACCGCCCGCAGGTGTACAACGCCTTCCGGCCGCTCACCATCGACGAGCTGCTCGCCGCATTCCAGGACGCCTGGAACGACGAGTCCGTCGGCGTGATCGTGTTCACCGGGGCCGAGGGCAACTTCTGCACCGGCGGCGACCAGAAGATCCGCGGGGACGAGGGCTACGTGGACCATCGCGGCGAGGTGCCACGCCTGCAGGTGCGCCACCTGCACCGCATGCTCCGCGAGGTGCCCAAGCCCGTCATCGCGGCCGTGGACGGCTGGTGCGTGGGCGGCGGCCACGTGCTGCACCTGCTGTGCGACCTGACGATCGCCAGCGAACGCGCGCACTTCGGCCAGACCGGCCCGCGCGTGGGCAGCTTCGATGCCGGCTTCGGCAGCATCCTGCTGGCCCGCATCGTGGGCGAAAAGAAGGCCCGCGAGATCTGGTACCTGTGCGAGTTCTACACGGCCGCCGAGGCCCTGCAGATGGGCCTGGTCAACAAGGTGGTGCCCCACGCGGAGCTGGAGGCCGAGGTGACCGCCTGGTGCCACAAGCTGCTCAGCAAGAGCCCCACCGCGCTGCGCTTCCTGAAGGCCTCGTTCAATGCGGACACGGACCACGTCTACGGCATCCAGGCCATCGCCCACGGCGCCACGCACCTGTTCTACGGTACCGAGGAAGGCAAGGAAGGCCGCGAAGCCTGGAAGGCCAAGCGCGAGCCGGACTTCTCGCGCTTCCGCCGCACGCCGTGGTGACGCCAACTGCACTGCAGCCACAGATGAACACAGATGAACACGGATACAGCTACAAACCGTCCGGAGCCCCGCAGCGTGCGTGCCGCATCCCAAACCCGCCGGGTCCCACGCTGCAGCTAAATCTGTGCCATCTGTGAAATCTGTGGAAGGTATTGCGCAGTTTGCCGTTCATTGGATTTCGAGCAATGCGTCGCGCAGCCGGTGCTTCTGCACCTTGCCGCTGAGGGTGCGGGGCAGCTCCGCGACGAGGTGGTAGCGGCGCGGGCACTTGTGGGCGGCCAGCACGGCGCGGCAGTGCGCGTCCAGCGCCTCGGGCGCGAGCGTGGCGCCGGCGGCGCCGGGCCTCGCAATCACGGCCGCCTCCAGGCGCTCGCCCCACTCCGCGTCCGGCACGCCGAAGGCGGCGGCATCGGCCACGGCCGGGTGCTGCAGCAGCACGCGCTCCACCTCCGCCGGGTACAGGTTCACGCCGCCGGAGATGACCAGCTCGCGCGTGCGCCCCACCAGCGTGTAGTAGCCCTCGCCATCGCGCACGGCCAGGTCGCCCGTGCGGCCCCAGTCCCGCCCGAAGGCGAAGTAGGCCGCCGTAGCCTGCGGGTCCTTGTGGTAGCCGAGCATCAGGTAGGGCGTGCGCGCGACGATCTCCCCCACTGCACCGTCCGGCACCTCGCGGCCGGCTTCGTCCAGCAGGCGCACGTGCGAGAACAGGTCGGGCCTGCCCAGGCTGTTTGGACGCCGCTCGTGGTCGGCGTCGTGCAGTCCCAGGCAGTAGCCGGTCTCGGTCTGGCCGAAGCCCTGGAACAGGCGCACGCCCGGGAAGCGTGCCCGCACGGCGGGGATGCGCGCGGGGTCGATGGGCGCCCCGCCGTAGACGATGCAGCGCAGGTGCGGCGCCCGCCCTTGCGCGGCCCCGCTGCCTTCCGCTGTCGCCGCGGCATCCAGCAGCCGCACCAGCGTGGTGGGCACCAGCGGCAGGTGCGTGATGCCCGCGCTGCCCAGCGCCGCCCAGCAGGCGGCGGCATCGAAGGCCGGCTGCGCCACCACGGTCGCCCCGGCCAGCGGCACGGACACCAGCAGCAGCCACTGCGCATACTGGTGGTAGAGCGGCAGCGCGCTCAGCACACGGTCCCCGGGCGCGAGGCCCAGGTTCAGCGCGTGGGTGGTGCCCTGGCGCAGCTTGGCGCGGTGGCCGATCAGCGCGCCCTTGGGAGCACCGGTGGTGCCGCTGGTGTAGAGCAGCTGGAAGGGCGCGTCCTCGTCCAGCGCCGGCGGCTCGGCCAGCTCGTCCCGGCTGTGGGGCGCCAGCCACGCCTCCCAATCCACCGCCCAGGTCGGCGCCGGCTCGATGGCCCCGGTGGCCCCCTGATTCACCGCGGCGCGGCCGTCTCCGGGCAGGCGCACGAAGCGCCGCACGCGGGGCAGCCGCGCCCGCGCCGCGTCCACCGGCGCCTGCTGGGCCGCGCCGAAGAAGAGCAGCTCCGCATCGCAGTGATCGACGAGCTGCGTCAGCTCCGCGGCCGTGTAGCGCGCATTGAGGTGGGCCAGCACCAGCCCCGCGCGGGCCGCCCCATAGTGCGCGCAGGCGTAGGCGTAGCCGTTGCCGGCGCAGATCGCGGCGTAGCTGCCGGGGCGCAGCCCCTCCGCGGCCAGGGCGCGTGCGATGCGGTTGGCTGCGCTGTGCAGCTCGCCGTAGGTGTGGCGGGCGCTGCCCTGCTCCCAGAACACCCGCTCGGGCGAGCTGAGCGCGCGCCGGGCAATCAGGTCGGCAATGAGCATGGACGCAGGGGAGAAGGGTGCGCAGGGGCCGCATCGGCAGCGCGTCCCCTCTCCCGCCCAGCGGGCACCCCCTCCCCACCAGGTGGGGAGGGGGAGGGGGGTGGGGATGACACTGGCTCAGCCCTCGTCCTTGCGGATCACTTCCATGCCGGGCTGCACGTCGAACGAGAAGGCCTGCGGCTTGAGCGGCACATCCGTGCGCAGGTCGGCGAAGCGCACCTCGCGCAGGTTGCCCTGGCTGTCCACCATGCGCAGGGCGGCGATGCGCCCGCTGCGCACTTGCGCGCCGAGCTGGATATACGCCAGCGCGGGGATGGGCTGACGCGGCACCAGCTCCACGTAGTCCAGACCGTCGGCCGGCGGCGGCTGGCTGAAGGGCCGGCAGGCGAAGTCCTGCTGCAGGTTGCCCGCGCCCAGCAGGAACGCCAGCGGCGTGCCCTGGGTGAGGCCGCTGAGCGGCTGCACCGTGACGTTGTCCAGGATCGGGTCGTACAGCCACACGGTGGCTCCGTCCGTCACCAGCAACTGCTCGTTGGGCGGCGCATACTCCCAGCGCATGCGGCCCGGCTTGAGGTACGAGACGCTGCCCGTGGCCTCCATGCGCCGGCCGTCGGTCTGGCGGTCCAGTTGCGAGAAGTGCCCCTGGAACGACTTCAGGGCCTGGTACGTGCTCTGGATGCGCGCCACCAGCCCGCTTGCACACGGGTCGTCCGCCGCCCGCGCGCCGACTGGCGCGGTGCTCGGTCCCGCCAGCGCTGCCAGCAGCACGCACAAACTGGCCAGCAGCCGCGCGGGCGCACGGCGCGTACTGTGTGGCGGATAATCGAGCATGAACGTCGCGTCCGGGTGAGTGGGCCGTGGCGTGGGCAGGTGCATGCCGTCACTGTGGCCCCGGCCGCTCCACGCGGTCAAGCAGGCGACGAACGCACATCCGCCGCCTGCCCGGCACCGCATGGAGAGGGCATCAGAACTTGCCGTCCAGGTAGAAGCCGAACGCCGAATCGTGCCCGACGTGGAACTCCGCTCCGAGCAGCAACTGCGTCCCCGCCTGGAACTCTACGCCCGCGAACACGCCCGCGTTGCTGTCTCCCTCGAAATCAAAGGCCTGGAAGCCGGTGATGTCGAGCGTGCCGCTCATGTTGCTGAACACGCCACCCGCATACACTGAGCCGGAGTTTCCGATGGCGAAGGCCACGCCATAGCCCAGGTCCGTCTGCGTCACGTCGGTGGTGGAGGAATCGTTGCTGACGCTCGCGCTGTGGAACGCGACGATCGGGCCGTGCTGAATGTTGCCGCCGCTGCCGAGGTTGTAGCGCAAGCTTGCGCCGAACGCCGCGCCGCTGGCAGAGTCCTCCTCCTCGATTTTACCGCTCAATTGTCCGGCGTGCAGTTCGATCACTCCGGCGCTGCCGATGCCGAAGCCGAACGAGCCCATGAAGGTCGAATACTTGAGATCGACGGAGCTGGTCCCCACCGGCAGTGCGTCGGAGGTGACCTTGCGCGTGGTGTTCTCGATGATCACCCCAGCCGTGAATTCACCTTGCTTAATTGTGGTTGCGGGGTTCTTGTAGACCATGGCCCCCGCGGTGCCCGCATATGTCGCCACGAGTCCCAAAGCGCACAACACAGCGATCGCCATCCTCATGGTGGATCTCCTTTGTACGAGGCAAATCGACTCCGGACGGCATCCTCTCCTCTGGATTCCAGTGTACCTTCGCGAGCGCCCGCCTGTCACGGGGTGGGAGGCCATTGCGGACGCGGCGGCGCACGCCTTCGCCGGGGAACGCCCCGTCCGGCTCGCCGTGTGCGCAAGTCACTTGTCTTCGCCCGCCCAGGCGGGTTAGGTGGAGCGAGACGGCGGTCGGGCCACGAAGGGCTGCCCGCATGCCGCTTGCTGATGCCGTGCGACCCCGCTCACCTGGCACCGATCTGGAGCTCCGTTGATCGTTCCACCGCCTGCTCCGCCCGGCGCCAACGGGGTCGCCCAGCGCCGCAACAACCGGCGCCTGGGCGGGCTGCTGCACATCCTGCTCTGGATCGGCACGGCGCAGGTGCTGGCCGGAGCGATCCTGGCGCTGCTGCGCGAGGGCCGGTTGCCACACACGACGGTTCCCATCGCCCGACTGGCCGGCGCGCTGGCGACGCTGGACGGCAACGCCCTGCTCACGCTGGGCCTGCTGGTGTTCCTGGCGAGCCCGCCCATCGGCCTGATCTTCGTCACCTACTGCTTCGCGCGGGCGCGGGACTGGCGCTTCGCCCTGGCGGCCGCTGCCGTGCTGGCGATCGTGCTGGGCGGCATGGCGCTGGCGATCCCTTAGCGTGGCGCTGCCGTCAGGGCCCGCACTGCGCGTCTCAAAGGCTCCGCAATGATGATCGGTGAGCTGGGCATCTTTCTCGTTGCCATCGCCCTGGGCTGGCTGGGGGCCCTGGTAGGCTTCGGTGCCGGGGTGTTCATCGTGCCGGTTCTGTCGGGCTTCTTCGGCATCCCGCTTAAGCTGGCCATCGCGGCCAGCGCCCTGAGCGTGATCGTGAACTCGATCGGCGGGGCGGGCGTGTACCTGCGCGCGCACCTCACGCACGTGCGCCTGGCGCTGCTGCTGGAGCTGTCCACCACGGCCGGCGCGGTGCTGGGCGGGCTGCTGGTGGTGATCGCCTCGCCGGACGTGCTGCGCATCGCGCTGGCGGCCGTGCTGCTGCTGATGAGCGGGCTCACGGTGGTTTCGCGGTGGCAGCGCCCGCTGGCAGCCACGGGGGCCGCCCGCGGGGCGCTGGAGCACTCCTTCGTCGATGCGGCCACGGGCCAGGAGGTGTGCTACGTGCCGCGCTGGCTCGCGGGCGGCATGAGCCTCAGCGCGGTGGCCGGCGTCATGTCGGGCCTGCTGGGCATCGGCGGCGGGCCGATCAAGGTTTCGGTGATGAACGTGTTCATGGGCCTGCCCATCAAGGCCGCGGCCGGCACCAGCATCTACATGGTGGGGATCACCGTGTCGGCGAGCGCGCTGATCTACTACCGCCATGGCCTGATCGACCCATCCGTGGTCGTGCCCGCCGTGCTGGGCGTGTTCATCGGCTCGCAGGCGGGCGCCCGCCTGGCCGGGCGGGTGCACGGCGACGTGATCCGGTGGCTGCTGGTGGGGGTGCTG
>Ga0326597_10008734_pt1 | contig 13634 bp, 10 predicted proteins | sample RVTome_12_FD_203789 | JGI IMG/M metagenome (GOLD analysis project Ga0326597, IMG submission 203789) | Soil microbial communities from uranium-contaminated site in the Upper Colorado River Basin, Wyoming, United States - RVT100D185 | ecosystem: Environmental > Terrestrial > Soil > Contaminated >... | reverse complement strand
GTTGAACTGAGCAGGATCTTCAGAAATAACCTTCGAGGGGGCAGGAGGGGTGGATTTCGCGGGAGTCGCTGCTCTGGTCATGCCACCCTTTCCCCGGAACCCTGACCGCATATGGGCAGCCCGGGTTCGCTGACCTGCACGCAGAGTGGCTTTCCCGGACCCGAGGGGATACCGGCCGGCTTGATCGGCAGAGGACAACGCAGCACCATCAGCCACGTTGCCGCTCCCCCCAAGGTCCACACAGGACCGCATGACCACCCCTTCGGAGCCGGTCCCCCGCTCGATTCCGCCCTGTCCGCCAGGATGAATGCCATCCTTGTTGGCAGGGTCTTCAAGACATTCTCGTCACTGTGTCAAGGGACCGGAGATGGCTTTCCGCAGGCGGTCCCCCCGTCTCCAATACAGGTCGGCACACCCTCCTGGCCCGTGGCTCACTCGGACAGTCCCGTCTCGTCTGACGTTCGCTTTCACCATTCTCTCGGGGACCAGTGTGGTCACTCAGTCTTCAGCGTTAGGCAGTTTTTTCGCATGGTTAGACAGACATTACGCCTCGGCCAAATTCCTGTCAATATGGACCTTCTGGATCAGCCATAGTTGCGGACCTACCGCGATCACCGGCAACTTGCCCCACCTTTGTGAGGGGTCGGTGAGATCGGGCAGCGGATTAGGGGGGTCATCCCGGCGGCTTCGTCAACCTCCGGATCCGTGAAGCGAACGGGGCGGGGGGGAGACACACGGGGTGAGATACCGGGAAGTTTCCACCCGGCACGCCCGGTCATCCCAAGCAACGGCATGCGGACAAAGCGATGTTTGGCTCTTGACGGGAGGGCATCAGAAGGAATAGCGTTCGGGACGTATAGTCGATCATAGGTCAGGAATCGGGCCTACGGTTCCAGTGAACCCTCTCCGCCCACACCTCCCCGACGCCGCTCTCACGGCGTGCTGGGAGCGCCACTGCCTCTCTCGCCAGCCGAGAGCTGGAAGCCAGGCTCCAGGGCAGCCGCATGTCCGTCCGCCAGATGTTCAGCCGGTCGTAACGACACGACCGCTTGCATTCTTCCGTACGCCGGTGGGGAGGTATTCGTATTCGGTCGATTGAACCCGCTCTTCCGGCTACACCGCTCGGCCCGGTGGTCGGTTTCCTCCACTATCACGGTACCCCCGAGAAGTTCTTGGGCGCCATACCGGCGGGCCCGCGGCCACGGTTCCTGATCCCTCCTCAGGTCGGCTCCGCGACGAGCAGAGGAGGCGGGCAGAGCTCCGATGGAGCAGGCCGTTCGGGAGGAAGGATGCGTGGGGATCCCGAATGCCTGAATAGACGCAAGGCAGCATTTCAGTCTCATAAGACCTCCGTGGCTGAAAAACCCTGGGAGCGGCGGCGGCATCAGGAACCCTTCGGAGAGGGCCCATGTCACATATCAAACACGAGGTGCATGGCACCCTGGACATCATGGTCCCCATGCGAGACGGCGTCCGGCTTGCATCTGACCTGTACCTACCCGCCAGAAACGGGACTCCCGAAGCAGGCAGGTGGCCGGCAATCCTGATTCGCACCCCCTACAATAAGGCGATCCTGCAGCGCACGCACAATGTTGGACACCTATGGGCGCAGCACGGGTACGCCTGCCTGATCCAGGACTGCCGGGGGCGGTACAACTCCGAGGGGACCTTCTACAAGTACGTCAACGAGGCGGAAGACGGGTACGACACCGTAGAGTGGGTGGCGCGGCAAGCGTGGTGCGACGGTAACATCGGCACCACCGGCGCTTCCTACCTCTGCCACGTGCAGACCTTCATGGCTGCCCTGAGCCCACCCCACCTTAAGGCCATGTTCTGCATCAAAGGCGGATTTTACAACGCGCACACCTCGGGCATCCGGCAGGGCGGTGCCCTTGAGTTCCGGCAGCTCGTCTGGGCGTTCAAGGAAGCCAGGGTGAGCCAAGAAGCCCAAAGAGATCCCGTGATCCGGAAAGCCTTCGAGGAGACCAATCTGGCCGACTGGCTCAGGCGGTTCCCTTTCAGGCGCGGCTACTCTCCGGTGAGCCCCGCCCCGGCCTACGAGGCATACCTCTTTGACCAGATGGAAAACAGCGACTACGGCGATTACTGGAAACAGATCGGCTTCAACACCGAAGAGCGCCTGGATGCCTACGCCGATGTCCCCACCGTCTACCTAAGTAGCTGGTACGATATCTACGCGCGATCCACCGTGGACTTCTACCAAAACCTATCCAGGGTCAAGCGCGCCCCCATCCACCTGATCATGGGACCGTGGGAGCACGGCAGCGACGAACGGGTCGCGGGAGAGGTCGACTTCGGCCCGAGCGCCCCGCTGGCGGGAAGCCTGGCCAGAGACCGCTTCGCGCTCGAGCGACGCTGGTTCGACCGCTGGCTCAAGGGAATTGACAACGGCGTGGAGCGGGACCCGCCCGTTCGCTACTTCGCCATGGGAGGCGGAGACGGACGGAGGACGCCAGAGGGCCACATGAACCATGGCGGTATGTGGCGCTCCTCAGGGGGCTGGCCTCCCGCGAAGGCCCGCCAGGCTCCTCTTTACCTGCGCCCGGGTGGCGGTCTGTCCGCCAGCCCTCCGGAGGGGTCGGACGCATCCTCCGGGTATCACTACGACCCCGCGAAGCCGGTGCCGACCCTGGGGGGCAACATGATCCGGTACGAGAACATCCTCTGGCCCGGTGCCTACGACCAGCGAGAACGCGCGGAGTTCTTCCTGTGCATGCCGCCCTACCTCCCCCTGGCGGCCCGGCCGGATATTCTCGTCTTCCGGACCGCCCCGCTGGACCAGGAACTGGAGGTAACCGGCACGGTCAGGGGGCGCCTGTACGTCTCCTCGTCCGTGCCAGATACCGACTTTACGCTGAAACTGATCGATGAGTATCCGCCCAACGAGGACTACCCGCGCGGATTTGCCATGAACATCACGCACGGCATTCTCCGTTGCCGCTACCGAAACTCGAGGGACAAGGCGGAACCCATGGTGCCGGGTCAGATCTACCCCATCGAAATCACGTGCTACCCCACCAGCAATCGCTTTCAGAGGGGCCACCGCATCCGGCTCGACATCGCCAGCAGCAACTACCCGCACTTCGACATCAATACCAACACGGGGGGACCGTTCGGGACGAGCCAGCGCCTAGCCGTCGCGCACAACACGGTCCACCACAACAGGGACTACCCCTCTCACCTGATTCTGACGGTGCTTCGACACGCAGACTGAACAGCATCTGGGAAGAGCAGGCAGCGGACGCAAGCAACCGAGGGGAAGGAGGGTATGACCATGAACACGAAGCGGGTGCTCTGGTTGAGTGCGGCAATCGCTGCGGCAATCCTGATTGCCGTGGGCGGTGTCCGGGCAGCGGCACAGGAGCAGCCCCGGACCGGGGGGACGCTGCGGGTGGCGATGATCGGAGAGCCGCCCACCCTTGACCTGCACTGGACCTCGGCCACCATCATTTACGAGATCACGGGGCACATCTACGAGACCCTTTTCACGACGGATGCCAAGTACCAGAACGTCCCGCTCCTGGCGGAAGGGTACGAGGCTCTCGACGGCCTCAAGCGCTATGTGATCCGTCTCCGGAAGGGGGTAAAGTTTCACAACGGGAAGGAGATGACCTCGGCCGATGTGGTGGCTTCGCTCAAGCGCTGGGGCCGGAGAGGGACCGGGTCGGCCGTCTTCAAGGCCGTGGAGGCGGTCGAGGCAAAGGATCCGTACACCGTGGAGATCCGCCTGAAGGAGCCGTCGGCGGTCTTGACCACCGCGCTGGGCCAGATCCCCAACGGCGCGGCAATCTATCCCAAGGAGGTTGTCGAGGCCGCGGGCGACGGGCAGATCAAGCAGTACATCGGGACCGGGCCGTTCAAGTTCGTCGAGCACAAGCCCGACCGGCACATCCGACTGGCCCGTTTCGACGGCTACAGCGCGCGAAGCGAGCCGCCCACCGGTTACGGCGGGAGGCGAACCGCGTACGTGGACGAGATCTTGTTCATCCCCGTCCCGGATGTGGCGATCCGCGAGGCGGGCGTTCGCACGGGCGAATACCACTTCGCTCAGCAGCTCAAGACGGACGCCTATGCGCGGCTGAAGGGGCTCCCCGACGTGGAGCCGGTGGTGATCAAGCCGTACGGGTGGGCGACGATCATCATGAACGCCAAGCAGGGCCTGATGACCAACAAGAAGCTGCGCCAGGCCTTCCAGGCGCGCCTGGACGTGGAACCGATGATGCAGGCCGCCATGGGCAACCCGGACTTTTACCGAATCGATCCCGGGCTGTTCTTCCCCGAGCAGCCCTGGCACTCGAAGGCGGGCGCCGAGCTGTACAATCAGAGGAACAAGGAAAAGGCGCGCCAGCTCCTGAAGGAGTCCGGCTACCAGGGCCAGCCGATCCGGTGGATCGTGACCAAGGAGTACGAGTACCATTACAAGCCGGCCGTCGTAGCCAAGGCCCAGCTCGAAGAAGTCGGGTTCAACATCGACCTGCAGGTCCTGGACTGGGCCACGGTTGTCCAGCGCCGGGTCAAGCCCGAGCTGTGGGACATCTTCAGCACGGGCATGTCGTTCGTCGTCGAACCGACGACCGGGGCCCAGATCCTGTGCGAGTATCCCGGCTGGTGGTGTAACCCGGAGAAGGAAGCCTTGCTGCAGGCCTTGACCCGGGAGAGCGACACCAAGAAGCGACAAGCGATCATGGACAAGGTCCAGGCCCTTTTCTACGAGGACGCCGCCCGCATGCGGCTCGGTGACTACTTCCGGATGGATCTCCGCCGGAAGGAGGTCCGGGGCTTCGAGCCTGGACCCCGCATGCACTTCTGGAATGTGTGGCTGGAATCTCGGTGACCCCGAGGCTGCTCCGACGTCAACGCGGGTTCCGTTCCCTGATCGGGGGGCTCAGCATCTACGAGCCCCCGCTTCCGCCCTGATCGGAACAGATATTCATGGCGGCTGACCGGCCCCAGTCCCTTCGGGCCCCCCGGGGCGCCTCATCTCAGGAGGGACGGGTCTGACCCATCCCCTCCAAGGAGGCCGGGGATGAAGGCGTATATTGTCCGGCGCATCGCCGGCTTGATCCCCGTGATGCTGGTGGTGGCCATCGCCACGTTCGTCCTGGTCCACCTCGCGCCCGGCGACCCGGCCGCGGTGATGCTGGGCCCCGACGCCACCTCCGAGGACGTGCTCAAGCTGCAGCGCCAGCTCGGGCTGGATCTGCCCATTCCGGTCCAGCTCGGTCGGTGGCTGGCTCGCCTCGCGCGGGGGGATCTCGGGGATTCGATCTTCCTGCACCGGCCGGTCACGACGGCCATCTTCGAGCGCCTCGAGCCCACCCTGGTCCTCACGACCTTCGGAACCCTGATTGCCATAGTCATCGGCATTCCCATCGGGATCCTGTCCGCCGCACGCCACAACACAGCCGTGGACCAGGCCTCCTCGGTGGTGTCCCTGCTCGGGCTGTCCATCCCCAACTTCCTGCTCGGCCTGCTGCTGGTCCTGGTGTTCGCGGTCTGGCTCGGATGGCTCCCCGTGGCCGGCTACGTATCCCTGGAGCGGGGACTCGGCAAGGCCCTCCCCTACCTCATCATGCCGGCCTTCTCCCTGGGGTTCGTCCAGTCGGCGCTGATCGCCCGGATCACCCGGTCCAGCATGCTGGATGTCCTGCGGGAACAGTACATCACGGTGGGACGAGCCAAGGGCCTCCCCGAACGTGTGGTGATCTACAAGCATGCCTTGCGGAACGCGATCATCCCCACGCTGACCGTGGTGGGCATCACCTTCGCCGTCCTGATCGGCGGGTCCGTGGTCATCGAGACCGTGTTCAATATCCCCGGCCTCGGCCGCCTGATCATCTCCTCGGTGGGACGGCGGGATTACCCGATGGTGCAGGGAATAGCCCTCTTCATCGCGTTGACCTACATGCTGGTCAACCTGCTGGTGGACATCCTGTACGCGTATGTCGACCCTCGGGTCAAGTATGAGTAAGGCAGACGCCGCTTTTGTGCGACCCTGGCAACTCCTCTTCCGCCGGAAGGTCGCCGCCGTCGGAGCCGGCGTGATGCTGTTCAGCCTGGTGGTGGCGGTCACCGCGCCGCTCCTTGCCACCCACGATCCGCTCGCCTTGTCCGTGGTGGACCGGCTGAGGCCGCCAGGCCCGGCCCACTGGCTGGGGACCGACGACTTCGGACGGGACATCTACAGCCGCGTGGTATATGGCTCGCGCATCTCCCTGATCGTGGGCGGTTCCGTGGTTGTCCTGGCGAGCTTGGCCGGACTCCTGATGGGGCTCCTGGCCGGCTTCTATCGGTCGATGGATTACCCGATCATGCGGGTCATGGATGGGCTGATGGCCTTTCCCGGGATCATCCTGGCCATCGCCCTCATGGCGTCGCTGGGGCCCAGCCTGTTCAACGTGATCCTCGCCCTGTCGGTGGTGTATACGCCCCGCGTCGCGCGCCTCGTCCGCGGGTCGGTCCTGGTGCTGCGCGAGACGCAGTACGTCGAGGCGGCAACCGCCCTGGGCCAACGAGGGCCCCGGATCCTGGTCCGGCACATCCTGCCCAACTGCCTGTCCCCGCTCATCGTGCAGGCGACGTTCGTCTTCGCCGCGGCGGTCTTGGGGGAAGCCGCGCTGTCGTTCCTGGGGGTCGGCGCCCCCCCCCACATCCCCTCGTGGGGGAACATTCTGAGCGAGGCCCGGATCTTCCTTCACCAGGCGCCCTGGATGACCCTTGTCCCCGGCGCGGCCATCATGGCGACGATCCTCGGTCTCAATCTCCTCGGTGACGGCCTGCGCGACCTGCTCGATCCCAAGCTCAGGGGCGCCACCGGTCCTGCCGTTCCCCCGGGCCGGTCCTGATTCCGGTCCCGGGACCCCCCAGCCGTTGGAGCCACGCACGCTTCCTTCTGAGTGAACGACGGCCTCTCGCCGCGGATGCTAGGCTTCACCCCCATGAAGACGCACGCGATGCAGATTCTGGACGCCGCCGGGGTCCAGTGCGAGCCTCGAGACTACCAGAAGGGGGAGCTGAGGGCCCAGGAGGGCGAAGCTCTCTCATTCCTTCAGCCGGGGATTCAGGGCATCATTCAGGCCCTCCCCGGCGATGTTGATCGCCAGAACGGTGATCACGATCATCACCCCCGGGATGGCGGCCATCCACCAGGCGACGCGCAGCACCGTCCGAGCGACGCCGATCATGTAACCCCAGGAGACGACGTTCGGATCGCTGAGCCCGAGGAAGGAGAGCCCGGACTCCGTGAGAATCGCGGTCGCGACCATCAAGGTCGTCACGACGATCACAGGGGACAGTGTATTCGGCAGGATGTGCACGAAGATGACCCTCCGGTCCGACATGCCCAGCGCGAAGCAGGCCTGGACGTAGTCCCGGACGCGCTGGGCCATGAACTCGCCCCGCACCAGGCGCGCCACCGAAGGCCACGAGACCGCGGCAATGGCCCCCGTGACACTGTAGACGGATGGAGAGAAGATCGCCACCAGCACCACCGCCAGCACGAAGGACGGGATCGTCAGGAAGAACTCCGTCGCCCGCATCAGCGCGTCGTCGATCAGCCCCCCGTAATAGCCTGCCAGCGCTCCCACAATCACCCCGATGACAGCTGCGCAGATGCTGGCGGTGATCGCAATGAGCAGCGAGACCCGGGCGCCGTGGATGATTCCTGCGAGGATGTCGCGGCCGGCCACGTCGGTGCCCAGCGGGTACTCGCGCAGCGGCGGGGAGAAAGGCCGACCGACCATCTCGAAGGGGTCACGCGGGTAGACCACCGGCCCGACGACTGCGAGGCTCATGACCGCGAGCAGGGCGACCGCGGCAACGACCGCCAGCCGGTTCCGCCGGTAGCGGTGCCAGCAGTCGCGGAGCCCTCTCATTTGTAGACGATCCGCGGGTCGAGCCGGGCGTAGAGCAGATCGACCAGCAGGTTCACGAGGATCACCACGACCGAGGAGACGAAGAGGATCCCGAGGAGCAGGTTCACATCGCGCTGCATCAACGCGTCGAACAGCAGCCGGCCCAGTCCCGGCCAGGCGAACACGGTCTCCACGAGCACGGAGCCCCCGAGGAGGTGGCCCAGCTGCACGCCCGCGAGGCTCACCACGGGCAGGAGCGCGTTTCGCAGGGCGTGCCGCGCCACGGAGCGCTCGGGGAGTCCTTTGGCGCGCGCGGTGCGAATGAAGTCCAGCCGGTACACCTCCAAGATCGAGGATCGGGTGAGCCGCGTATAGATCGCCACGTAGAACAGCGCCAGGGTGGCCGCAGGCAGGACCAGATGCTGAAGGACGTCGAGCGCATACGCGGCGCCCGTGTATCCGCTGCCGATCTTCGCCATGCCTCCCGAGGGGAGGACATCGAGGTAGACCGAAAACAGCACGATGAGCATCAGGCCGAGCCAGAACATGGGCGTCGCGTAAGCGACGAGCGCTGCCACGGAGATCAGCCGGTCGGCCCATTTATTGTGGCGAACCGCGGCCACGACCCCGAGCAGGACCCCCAGGACCGTGGCCACCAGGATGGCGGACAGCATCAGGAGCAGGGTCGCGGGGAGGCGCTCCAGGATCAGTTTGGCCACCGTGGTCTGCTGGATCGGGGAGCGCCCCAGATCCAGCGCCAGCACCTTCCCGACGAAGATGAAGAAGCGCGCGTGCAGCGGTCGGTCGAGCCCGAACTCCCGTCTCAGCTCTTCGACAAACTCTGGAGTCGCGTGCCCGGCCTGGCCGGCCAGAACGTCGGCCGCGTCGCCCGGGGCGAGATGCAGGAGCACGAAGTTCAGCGCCGCGATCATCAGCACCACGGGCACGAGCTGGGCGACCCGGCGGAGCACGAACAGGGCAGTTGGCGGCATTGGAGCTACCCGCATGGCCGCCCAGGCATCAGGCGAGCCGAGCTCGCCCACGGTCCCCGGGCCGGGCAGTGAGACTCCCGCGCTACTCCACCCAGACCGAGTCCCAGCCGGTATAGATCGAGATCCCGTTTGTGATGAGCCCGTGCACCCTCTTGTTCCAGAGCTGAATCCAGTCAAGCTCCATGAGGGGGACCACCGGGAGCTCTTCCCGAAGGATCTGCTGGATCTCGGCGAATAGCCGCTCGCGCTTCGCCCCATCGGTCTCCACGGCGGCCTGGTCGAACAGCTCGTCCGCGCGCTTGTTGGTGTACCCCATCGAGTTGGTGTAGGAGGCGCCGCGCTTGATGTTCCCGGAGTGAAACACCCGCTGCACGCCAATCGAGGGGTCGGCGTAGTTATGCGACGAGTTGGCGGTGAACTCATAGTCCCAGTCGGTGAAGATCCGCTTCAGCCACGCACCGAAATCGAGGCTCTGTGTCTCCACCTCGATGCCGATCTTGCCCAGCTCCTGCTTGATGAATTCCGCCTGGCGGACCCAGGACTCGCCGTAGGGCTGGTAGTTCTGCACCAGCTTGAACCGCACGCCGGCCGGGCCGCGCCGGTAGCCGGCCTCGTCCAGCAAGGCGTTGGCCTTGCCAGGATCGTGCTCGAACGGCTTCAGGCTCTTGTCGTGGTACTGGCCGCCGCTCACGATGGGGCTGGTCGCCGGCTTTCCTTGGCCGAACCAGATGACGTTGGTGATCTTCTTCCGGTCGAGCGCCAGGCTGATGGCCCGGCGCACGCGGACGTCGCTCAGGGGAGCCTTACGGAGATTGATTTCGAGCCACATGATCGGGCCCAACCCCTCCGTCCCCTTGTCCGAGCGGGCCACGTGTCCAAGCGCCGCGAGGCGCGCGATCTCGGCGGGCGGGACGCTACTCATAGGCACGAGGTCCACCTCGCCATTCTCGAGGGCGATGGCCCGCGCGGCACCGTCGGGGATCACCCGCAGCACGATCCGGTCGAGGTACGGGCGACCCGGTTTCCAATAAGTGGGGTTCCGCTCCAGGATGATGTGGCTGCCGCGCTTCCACTCCTGCAGGCGGAACGGGCCGGTACCGATCGGCTTCTGCATCAGCTCGGACTGCCGCACGCTCTTGGCGTCGCTCAGGTCGAGCTTGTCCAGGACGTGCTTGGGCAGGATGGGCGATTCGGTCGGTTGGAAGGCCTTCAGGAAGTAGGGTACGGGCTGCTTGAGCCTGAAAACCACCGTCAGCGGATCCGGGGTTTCAACTCTCTCCAGTTGGCCGAAGTAGGCCGCACCTCTCGAGTGATACGGCTTGACGACCTTTTCGATGCTGATCTTCACGTCGCCGCTCGTGAACGGCGTCCCGTCATGCCATTTCACTCCACGCTGCAGCTTGAACGTGTAGACCGTGTGGTCGGGGGAGACGCTCCACGATTCCGCCAGGCCGGGGCGGGGGGTTAGGAACGGCCCCTCATACTCGAGGAGGCTCTCGTAGATCTTGCTGGCGATGGTTGCGACGGGGATGGCCGTGGTGGCAATGGTCGACAGCGCCGTGGGCTCGGGGTGCAAGGTATACGTCAGGGTGCCGCCCCGCTTTGGCTCCCCAGCCTCGGTGCCCGCCACTGCAGCGAGCAGGACGGCCAGCGCCACCATCAGTCCGGCGAGTTCTCGCTTGATCATGCTTCGCCCTCCTCCTATGTCTCCCGCTCGTCGATGTGCGGGAGATGCATTGAGACCTAACGCCCTGCCAACTTCCCCTGGTTCCGGGGACCCTCGGGCCGAGCCTGCACAGGCAATGCGATCGTTGCCATCAGCGAGGGCCCGGTCATCGTGCTGGCCAGACAGCAGCGGCCGGGGTGAGAGAACAATGGGGAGTCGGGCCGACGCGAGAGGCCGTCAGACGTCGCGCTACCTCAGAGATGCCTGTCGGGATGGCCGGCCCAGAAAGGAACAGCACCCGAACCGCCTATTGCGAGTGATTAACACAGTGCGGAGGCAAGTGTCAAGCGTGCGGGACCCCGAGGGATGCATCCAAGGCAGGGATCGCGGTTGACAGTCATGCCGCCTCTCTGTTAATCATCATCGGCATGAAGGTCCTCTGCTACGCCGCTCGGGCCACCGTGGCCGACATTCGCGAACGGACCGAGAAGTGAGCGGCATCATCCGGCGAAATAGCGCGACGTTGTCCCTGGTAGTTGTCCTGACCGGCATGGCAGCCGTCGGCTGCGCCAGGCTGGGCCCGATCGCGCTGGCCGGTGTCGCCACCGAGCTGGTCCAGGTGACGACTGCTGATGGCGTGCGCTTGGACGGCGCGCTCTGGAAACCGGCAGGCGGCCCGGGGGCGAGGCCGGGGCTCCTGCTGGTGCATGGATACGCCGGGAACTTCTACACCGGCTGGCCCCGGCTGGCAGCGGCGCTGGCGCGGCAGGGCTATCTCACCCTGGCGCTGAACATGCGGGACCACGACCTGACCCCGCAGACGTCGCTGTTCGAGGATAACCGCCTCGACATCGAGGCGGGGCTGAAGCTCTTAGCGGGTCGGGGGGCATCGCGCGTCACCCTCGTGGGCCAGAGCCTGGGGACGAACCGCATCCTCTTCTACCAGGCGGAGACGGCCGACCCACGCGTGCGGGGTCTCGTTCTGATGGCGGGACCCGGCAACCTGCTGGAGTGGAACATCCGGATCTTCGGACCGGGGCGGGCGCTCTCGGTGCTGGCGGAGGCCCAGCGCTGGATCCGAGAGGGCCGGGGTGCGGACCTCATGCTGGTGGACCTGGGGCCTCTGGGAAAGGCCCTGTACTCGGCACATCACGTGGTGAGCCTGCGGGGACCCAACACCCGTTCGGACCCGTTCCAGAATATCGCCCGGATCAGGGTTCCCATTCTGATCCTCCATGGCACGGCCGACCGCCTGGCCGATCCCGCCGTGGCAGAGCAGTTGAAGACCGCGGCCGCCGCCGCGCCCGGCGCAGAGCTCCACATGATCCCGGACGCCGGGCATGCCTTGACGGAACGGGTGGACGACATCCTGCTGATCCTGGGATCATGGCTGGAGGCTCTTCCGAGGTGAGTGAACAACAGCCGGCTCCAAGGCGGTGTCTTCTGCAGTTGTCGGGGTGAGGCTGACATCGGAACCCATCCTCCCCATGGATGGGGGAGGAGCAAGGTGGGGGTGGCATCCGCGGACTTCTCACCCCCATCCCCACCTTCCCCCATCCAGGGGGAAGGGGCTGGATTTGGCCTGACCCGAGGGCGAGGGGTGTGGATTATCCCTGAAGGGACGCTAGCACGATGCCTCCGCAAGACGAACACGCGCTCATCGAGGCCTCGCGCGCCGGGGACTCCGGCGCCCTGGATGCGCTGATCCGATCCCACCAGGCGCGCGTCTACAGCTTTGCCATGCGGATGTGCCGCAACGTGGAAGACGCCAAGGACATCCTCCAGGAGACGTTCCTGGGGATGCTCCGCTCCATCCGGGAGTTCCGGGGTGAGAGCAAATTCACCACATGGCTCTACCGCATCGCCTCGAACGCTTGCCTGAAGAAACGCCGCCGGGGGGTCTTCGAGCCGCAGCCGGACCAGGAAATGTCGCTGGACGAGCTGATGCCCCGGCCTGGGCCCGATGGGCGGAAGCCTGAGATTCCCGACTGGTCCGAGGACGCGGAACGGGCCCTGCTCCGTGGGGAATTGTCCGCACAGATGGAGGCGGCCATAGACCGCCTGCCCCGGGAGTACAAGATCGTCCTGGTCCTCCGGGACGTGGAGGGGTTCTCGGCCGAGGAGGCCGCCCAGATGCTGAACCTCTCGGTGCCCGCGGTGAAATCCCGGCTCCACCGCGCCCGGGTCTTCGTCCGGCAGGAGCTGTCCCGCTACTTCAAGGACCAGGAAAAAGTATGACACGGGGTTGGATTTTTGAATCCAACTCGGAGATTGCGGATCAGAGCTAATGACGGAATACGAGCCTTCTCGATTTCACCCCAAGCACGGGATGGCTATGACCTGTCGCGAGATGTTCGAACGGCTGTCGGAGTACGTGGACGGGGAGTTGTCGCAGCAGATCTGCGAGGAGATCCAGCGTCACATGGAGGGGTGTGAGCCCTGCGTAGCCTTCGCCAAGACCCTGAAGAAGACCGCCGATCTGTGCCGCCGCCTCCCCTCCCGGCCGATCCCGCCCGAGGTCGCCGCCGACCTCCGAATCTTCCTCGCCGCTCACCTGCCGAAGCCCAAGTAGCCCCGGTCTCGTCCTGTTTCACGTCTGTTCTCCCACACCTTCTGCGCACCGCGTGTTGCCTCTCAAGCCCAATTCCCATATACAGTTAGTCGGGCCTATCCTCCGCGTCCACCCACCCCGGCCTCGGGGTTCTCCTTGAATCTTTTCGGACCCATTTGGACCAAACGAACAGGAGAGGAGATGTCTCTCCCATTTCGGAGGACGCCATGCACGCGGGGCGATTTCAAGGACATTCCTGGATGGTCGTTCTCCTCGCCCTCGCGGCGTCCGCCGGGCTGACAGCCCCGGCCCGGGGCGCGACGGGCGTTCCCACCGATCTCAGCCTCGCGGACGCCGCGAGGCTGGCGCTCGAAAAGCATCCCGCCCTCCGCGCCGCAGGCCATCAAACGACCGCGGCGACCGCCGGGGTCGAGCAGGCGCGGGCAGGCTTCCTGCCCCGGGTGGATTTTTCCGAGGGGGTCACGCATAGCGACAATCCGGTCTATGCCTTCGGCGCCCTCCTCAACCAGGGACGCTTCACCTCGGCCGAT
>Ga0326597_10008733_pt1 | contig 13636 bp, 14 predicted proteins | sample RVTome_12_FD_203789 | JGI IMG/M metagenome (GOLD analysis project Ga0326597, IMG submission 203789) | Soil microbial communities from uranium-contaminated site in the Upper Colorado River Basin, Wyoming, United States - RVT100D185 | ecosystem: Environmental > Terrestrial > Soil > Contaminated >... | reverse complement strand
CCGCGGGGCGGCGAGGCTCAACTGGTAGGCTTGCAGCGCCGGAAGCTTGGAGGACACGAGATCAATCGTGCCGTTCGTTACGTTCACCCCGGTGCGGCTGTCGGCAAACGAGCCCAGGCCGCCCATTTGGGTCACGGCGACATATCGATTCCAATACGCGATGTCAGCGCCATCCCCCGTGGACGTAATGCGATGCACGCCGTTCAGTCCATAGGCGGGCGGAATCACTTGCGGCCCATTGATCCCATCCAGGTTGAATCGCGGATCGTACTTGCCCGGGCCCCAGGAGTTGTAGACCGCCTTGGCGCTTGTCGGTACGGCGGGCGAAAGCGCAATAATTGCACCGGGATTGAGATCGCGGTTCGCCCACCCGTCCAGGCGTTTGCCTATTCCGGGGGCAAAGGAGTCGTCCACCGTCGAGTGGCACAGCGCGCACGTGGTCCCTACTCGGGTCAGCGAATTGACTCCGTTTACTGTTTCGACCGTGCCCTTCAATCCGACGACGGCATTGAGCTTGAGCAAGGCCACGGTGGTCGCGGGACTCGTGAGGCTGATGCTTCCATTTTGAATGCCCTGGACCACGGCGGGCGGCAGCGCCTCTGCATCCACCTTCAACCCGACTGAAAGAGCAGTCGTCGGGTCCACGGCAGACGCAATCACCTGATGCATGCCCAAACCGTCCGTCCAGAAAGCTTCGTCTCCAAATGTGTCCGTGCGAAAGATCTCCTTGCCTTGTGCGACCAGCACCGGGTCCAGCCGCGCTCCCGCAGGACGGGTTGCCGCGCCGCCAATGATCGCCGCGTCGTCAGTGGTTACCGCGTCGTTTTTACCACCGCAACCGGCCGCAGCGACCAGAATTGAAATTGCCAGAAAATGCTTCAACTGAGGTTTCACAATGATCTCCGTAAATTTCAGTGGTGACGCGGATAGGGATCGCCAACAGGGAAGTCAGCCCGTCGGGCACACTATCCGCCGCCCGCTTACGGTCGCTCCGTTCGGCAGCACACACAACGCGTGGGAGAATATTTGCCGCCCGAGGGAATAGAGCGCGCGATTCGGGTGTGCTTGCGGAGCATCGCGCATCACGTCAGGTTACTGAATTGAATTTTTCCCGATCGGCGAGGATGGCCCAGATCGCTTCGCGCGACCCCGAGATCATGCGGGCCAGGGATGGATCGCTGTCCTGGACGAGGGCGAGCACCTTGAGGACCAGCATGTTGTAGGGTTGCCGCAGTGAGGCGACGCTGCTCTTCTGCCCACTCTGGTGATGCGCCCGGAACTGTTCCAGCAGGTCATCCACCTGGTTCTTGAGCGCGAGCTTGGTGAACACGCCGATGGCATGGGTCTCCCGCAGCCGTGACTTCAAAGCCGCCACGTCCAGCGGCGGCTCCGCCGTCCTGGCGACGGGAGGGGGGTCCTCGTTCTTCCGCGGCTGCTCGACGGCCACCGGAGAGGCGGAAGCCATTGCAGGCGCTTTGGCGGGCGGCGGGGCGGCCCTGGCGGCGCTCGGGCCCTTGGAAGGCGGCGTCGGTGCACCGGCTACCGGTTCGATTCCAGCGGCCGTGTCTCCAGTCATCACGGGCTCGCGCGGCCCGGTCAGAACCGGATCGACCATCACGGGCTCTGCTTGCGCCATCACGCTCGTTGGCGCTTCCTGTACCCCGGCGCAACCTGCGGCCAGAGCGAGGCAGAGAACTCCGATGGTGCGCACTGCGGGCATCATGCGGGCATCATGCGGGCAAACTTGAGGCCAGCCAGCGCAACCCTCACTTGTTCGACGGGCTCGCGCCGTCGATGACGATCACACGCTCCCCCGACCGCCACCGCGCCGGGTTCGCATCGTTGAACACGCGGCTCGACCCATCGGCCAGGCGGACGGTAATTTCATAGCTCCTGGTCACATCCACCCGCGTCTCGATCCGGCTGCCAGCCACCGCCCCGCCTGCTGTGCGGGCACGACCGGTGTCTTCGTCGCGAACTTCGATTTCCCGCATCGACACGATGACGCCACACTCGGGGCACCTCGCCTTGACACGAGCCTCGTTCGTCGCCGGCACCGGGGCGGACGGGTCGAGCGCGAGGATGTCGCCGGAATCATCGGTCGAATTCGGGCCCCAACCCACAATGCGCGCAATTCCGGCGGTACTGAACACGATGACTGCGATGACCGCGATGACCGCGATCAACGGCGGCAGGTACGAGGACCTGTTGGTGTGCGTTTTCATGTCACGATCATCCCTGTCAGGGATACGCCGCTCACGTCTTGAATCCGCCCTGTCGGTTCTTGTCCGAGAGCGCCCTGATGAGACCCTCGATACCACCGTCGCGCACCTTGCCGGCAAAAGTGTCGCGATAGGTTGTGACCAGGCTGACGCCGGCGATCTTTATGTCGTAGACCTTCCACCCCGCCGGCGTCTTTTCCATGTCGTAGTCGATGGTCAACCGTTCCTTGCCGGACTGCCGCACGTCGGACCTGACCGTGACTTCGGTGGCGTCGGGCGTCAGGCGCAGCGGCTTGTACTCAATCACCTGATCGCGATAGCTCGACAGCGCGATGGAATAGGTGCGCACCAGCAGCGTCTTGAACTCCAGGGTAAGCGCCTCTTGTTGCTCGGGTGTAGCCAGGCGCCAGTTGCGCGCCACGGCGATCCGCGTCATGCGAGTGAAGTCGAAGAGCGGCAGTATCCTGGTTTCGACCAGATCGGCGACCTTCGCCGGGTCACCCGCCTGGATGTCCTTGTCCTGCCGGATGATGGCAATCACCTCCGAAGTGACCGCCTTCAGCAGCACGTCCGGCGCGACGTCCTGGGCGAGAGATAACGGCGCAGCAAGCGCCGATATCAGCGCCAGCGCGGATCCAGGAACGATCTTTTGCATGTTATTTCCGCGAATGGTGAATGCCATCAACTGCATTTTCGTCCTCGCTACAGGTCGACCAGCTCCAGCTCCGTTCCGTTGTGCGTGAGCTTCTTGCCCTCGGGCAGCTTCAGGTAGGGCGCGGCTTCCTCAGCGTTCAGCCCGTACGCAAAACTGATCGAGCCGCGGCTGAAAGTGCCGACACCGTAGCCGCTGAACACGCTCAAACGCTCAAAATGGAAACTTCCGCTGGCACCATCGTTGCATTGCATTTGTCCTGTACCGCCAAGCTCGACGCTGGACGTGAATTGACCAAGGCAGGAAACAGCGGGGTTCTTCTTTCGCGACTGGATAGCAAGTGTTCCTGCTCCACTGTAATGGCCTTCGGCGTCACCCAGGAACAGGTCATCCGCGAGTATCGCGATGACAGGCCCCTTTGCGGAGAACAGATCCGCAACCGCCAGGTTTGTCCATCCGGCAACTCCGATGGACGCTGCAAGGACCGTAACCCACGTCTTGCGCATTGAGGCCAATCCGTTTCAGTAACGCTCGACGAATCGCAATCCCTGCCCAGGGCAGCTCCACGTCACCGGCGCCCGCCTGCAGCTACGTAGAGCGGCATCACGGTTGGCAGCAGCGCCTGGATCTGCTGCACGCGGCTGGCTTCCGTCGGGTGCGAACTGAGAAATGCCGGCGGGCGCCCGCCCTGACTGGCATTGATCATTTTTTGCCACAACGTCACTCCGGCGCGCGGGTCGTATCCGGCGCGTGCCGTAAGTTCCAGGCCGATGCGGTCGGCTTCGGCTTCGTCGGATCGGCTGAACTGGGTGGCGATCAGGGCCTCGTAACCGGCGCCGGCAAGATCGGCCGAGCCCTGGCCAAGGCCCAGCAGCGCGGCGCCAATACCGATCCCGGCCTGCGCGGCCATCGCCTGCGACACATGCTCGCGCGAATGCTCGCGCAGTGCGTGCGCAATTTCGTGCCCCAGCACGATCGAGATCTCATCGTCGGAAAGTCTCAGTTGATTGATCAGCCCGGAGTAAACCATGATTTTGCCGCCGGGCATGCAGAACGCGTTGAGCTCGTTGCTCTCGATTACATTGACTTCCCATTTCCAGCCCGGCGCGTCGGGACGGAACGTCCTGGTCTGCGGTTCGAGCCGGCTGGCGATCCTGCGCACTCGCTGGAGCATGGCCGGATCCTTGTTGAGTGCACCGTTGGCCGACGCCTCTGATTTCAGCTTGGCATAACCTTGCACAGCCATCTGGTCCATCTGCTCCGACGACACCAGCATCAGCTGCGAGCGATTCGCGCCGACTGCACCGCCCGCGGTGGTGGTTTCGCACCCGCCGAGCGCCAGCGCGGACAGGCAAAGGGAGAGTGTCGCTACGAATCGAAGAGTAAGCATGGTTTTCCGCTCCAGTTTCAGTTGATCGATGGTTTCCGTGCGCCACGCGGCGCTTGCTTTCCCGCGAGCTGCTGCGGTAAGCCTCGACGACATCGCAATTGTTGTCCCTTTCATGAAGAAGTTCCGTACGGTGGCCCACAAACAAGGGTTTCTGTACGCCGGCGCACAAACGGGTTAAATCGTTTCATCTACCCTCCCGTTCATCTATGAACCTCTTGTCGGTGGCACCCGCCGCGATCGCCCAGCCGGCGCCACAGGAGCTCGCGCTGTCGGGGTCCTGGACTGCGCGCGGAATCGGCGCAATCGAGCCGCAACTCGCGGCGCTGTCCGCGCCTACCACATCGGAGATCGTCGTCGACGGTGCGCGCATCGAGGCTCTCGATACCGCTGGCGCGTGGGTCCTGCAAAAACTCCTGCGGCGGCTGCGCGGCGAGGGTAGCGCCGTTCAGGTGCGCGGCCTGCGCCCGGAATTCGGCAATCTGCTTGAAGTCGTGGGGCGCCAGGCAGCCGATGAAGCGGGTACCCCCTCCCCCGTTGCCAGCGCGCCCTCGCCGATGCTTGAAGGCCTGGGCCGCAGCTCGGCGGCCGCCTTCGAACAGGCCTTTGCGCTGCTTGGCTTCGTCGGGGAAAGCGCGGTCGCGCTTGCGGGGTGTGTCGCGCACCCGGCGCGAATGCGCTGGCGCCCGATCCTGTACCACATCCGCAGCGCCGGCTTCGATGCGCTGCCCATCGTCGGCCTGCTGTCCTTCATGCTCGGGATCGTCGTCGCCTATCAGGGCGCCGACCAGCTCCGGCAATACGGAGCCAACATCTTTGTCGCCGATCTCGTCGGCCTGTCCATGCTGCGCGAGTTCGCGCCCTTGATCACCGCCATCATCATCGCCGGGCGCTCGGGTTCCGCCTATGCCGCGCAGATCGGCACGATGTCCGTGACCGAGGAAATCGACGCCATGCGCACGCTCGGCATCGCGCCGATGGATCTGCTGGTTCTGCCGAAGATCCTCGCGCTATTGATCGCGCTGCCGCTGCTGACCGTGTTCGCCGACGTGCTCGGCGTCTTCGGCGGCATGATCATGGCACGTGCGCAGTTGGGCGTCGGCTTCGGAGAGTTCCTGGATCGTTTCGTCAAGGCAGTCAGCATAACTGCCTATCTGGTCGGCATCTGCAAGGCGCCGGTGTTCGCGGCGATCATCGCCGTGGTCGGCTGCTTTCAGGGATTTCGCACCAAAGGCGGCGCCGACAGCGTCGGCCGCCAGACCACGCGCAGCGTCGTCCAATCGATCTTCCTCGTGATCGTTGCCGATGGCCTGTTCTCGATCGCCTTCAGCGCGCTGGGCCTCTGACGTGGAAAGCCGGCACCAGAAGCAGGAAGCGGTCATCGAGGTGAGCAAGGTGTCGACGCGCTTCGGCGACCACGTCGTGCATGCGGATCTCGACCTCGAAGTGCATCGCGACGAGATCTTCGCGCTGATCGGCGGCAGTGGTTCCGGCAAGTCGACGCTGCTGCGCGAGATGATCCTGCTGCAACGCCCGGACTCGGGCTCCATCCGGGTTCTCGGCAACGACCTGCGGAAGCTCGGGGACGGCAAAGCGCTCGCGCTGCGCCAGCGCTGGGGTGTGATGTTCCAGCATGGCGGCCTGTTCGGCTCGCTCACGGTGAACGAGAACATCGGCCTGCCGCTGCGCGAGCACAGCGGGCTTGAAGACGCGCTGATCGATGAGCTCGCGGCGTGGAAGCTCGCCATGACCGGCCTCAAGCCCGAGGTCGGTGCGCAGTATCCGTCCGAATTGAGCGGCGGCATGATGAAGCGCGCCTCCCTCGCCCGCGCGCTGGCGCTCGACCCGGAACTGCTGTTTCTCGACGAGCCGACCGCCGGCCTCGACCCGGACAGCGCCGCGGGCGTGGACGAACTCGTGCGCAGGCTGCGCGACCTGTTCGGCCTGACCATCGTCATGATCACTCACGACCTCGACCTGTTGTGGCAGGTCGCCGACCGCGTCGCCGTACTGGCCGAAGGCAAGGTGCAAGGCATTGGCTCGATGTCCGAGCTCTCGCACACGGACCATCCCGCCATCCGGCAGTTCTTCGACGGCCCGCGCGGGAGAGCGGCACAGGAGCAGAACCAGCGGCAGGCCGCGGCGCTTGCCGATGGACAAATCGAGAGGCCATCATCGAAACCAAGGTGAACTATGCGATCGTCGGCGCGTTCGTGCTCGTCCTCGGCGCCGTGCTGATCGCCGGCGTGCTCTGGCTCGCCTCGGGCGGCGCCATCCGCAAGAGCCATGACCTGTACCTGGCGATCGAACACGAGTCGGTAGCCGGTCTCAACCTGAACGCGCCGGTCAAGTACAACGGGGTCGACGTCGGCAAAGTCCGGAGAATCCGGCTCGAACCAGGCAACCCGCAACAGGTGAACCTGCTCTTCGCCATCGAGCGGGGAACGCCGATCAAGGAGGACACCGTGGCGGTACTGAAAACGCAGGGCCTGACGGGTATCGCCTACGTCGAGCTCAGCGGAGGGGCCCGGGATTCGCCGCCGCTCGCCGCAACCGCGGGAAGCGAGTATCCGGTGATCGCCACCAAGCCATCGCTCAGCGCCCGGCTGGAAAATGTGCTCTCCACCGTTCTTGCCCACCTCGATAGCACCTCGACCAACATCAATTCCTTACTCAGCGACGAGAACCGCGCGGCCTTCAAAGGCGCGCTCGCCGACATCGCCGCCGTGGCGCGCACGATTGCCGCGCGCAAGGACACCCTCGACGCGGGCATCGCCAGCGCGGCGCGCACCTTCCACAACAGCGCCCGCGCGAGCGCGCAGCTCGATTCGGTGATCGAACGCACCAGCCGCAGCGCGGAAGCCCTGGAGAAGATGGGTAACGAGGTGGCCCGCACCAGCGCCGGCGCGGGGCAAACGGTCAACGAAGTCGGCGCCGACATGAAGCGCTTCACCGCGGAGACGCTGCCGGAACTGGAACGCCTGCTCGGCGAACTCGGTGTCCTCTCGACTTCGTTGCGGCGCCTGAGCGAGCAAGCCAAACGCAATCCGGCTGGCCTTGTGTTCGGCCGCATGCCGGTGCCGGAAGGGCCGGGAGAATCGTCAACAGGAGCACGACTGCCATGAACAGTTCATCGTTCGCACGACTCTGCCGGCTGGGTGCCGCCGGCCTGTTGTTGACGCTGCCCGGCGGCTGCGGCGCGCTGTTCCCGACGACGACGACGCCGCAGCCCTCCTTCTACTCGCTCGACCACGCGCGGGGCGCGGCGCCGGCCTCAGTTCCACCAACGGTCCCGGCCGCAGCACCGACATTGATCATCAATCCTCCGCACGCGGCCGCGGGCTTTGACAGCTCGCGCATCATCTACGTTCGCGAGACCCACAAGCTCGAGTATTTCTCCCACAATGAATGGGTCGACACGCCGGCGCGCATGCTCGCGCCGCTCATCGTTGCCGCTGTCGAAAACAGAGGGACATTCCGCGCCGTCGTGCTGACGCCGAGCGCCGCGGCCGGCGACCTGAGGCTCGACACCGAGATCGTGCGGTTGCAGCATGATTTCGGCAGCCAGCCGAGTCGCGTGCAATTCACGCTGCGCGCCTATATTGTGGACAACACAACGCGCCGCGTGCTGGCGTCGCGCGAGTTCGACGAGACCGTTGCTGCCGCGAGCAAGGATCCCTACGGCGGGGTCGTTGCGGCCAATCGCGCGGTGCAGACCGTGCTGGAACACCTTGCGAGCTTTTGCGCCGCGGCGGCAGGGAACTGGCAACCGCCCGCCGCCGAAGTCCCGAAACGCGCCGAACGAAGCCGGCTCGGGCGATGAGAGTCCCCTTGTGCCTCCCTAAAGCAATCGCTGCAACACCCTGCCCACCGCTTCCTTGAAATGGAGCATCAGGGACCTGCGTTCCCAACTCTCTAGCTCGATCGCCTGCGAGGCTTTGAGGTCCCCGGCGAACACGTCCAGCATTTTCTGGCCGAATTCACGCCCGAGGATCACTGCATTGATCTCGTCGTTGTCGAGGAAGCTGCGCCAATCCAGATTGCTCGACCCCACCGTGGACCAGACGCCGTCGATAACCGCCGTTTTGGAATGCAGCAGTGCGCCGACCCGCTCGTAGATCTTGACGCCGCCTTCGAGCAGGCTGGAGTAATACGAGCGCCCGGCGTGAAATACGGATGCGGAATCGGAATAGCCCGGCAATATCAGCCGCACGTCGACCCCGCGCCTGGCGGCATCGATCAGTGACTTCAGCAGCTGGGGGGCGGGAACGAAGTACGCGCTGGTCAGATACACCTGCGTTTCCGCATTGCCGATCGCGGATATCAGCGTCAGGTAGATCAGGCTGTAGGGATCGTCGGGCGTGCTGCCGATGGCGCGGACTAATTCATTCCCCTGGGCCTTGAGCGCGGGAAAATATTCTTTCGGGACAAGCGGCTTGCCGCGCTGCTTTTCCCATGTTTCCATGAACAGCTTCTGCAATTCCCCGACCACGGGGCCTTCGATCTGAAGATCGGTATCGCGCCATGCAGCAGTACTCGCGGCCGTTTTTCCGGTCCGCCTGGCGACCGATCCCGAAGAATGAACGCTGCTGATATTGACCCCGCCGATGATTGCGATCCGCCCGTCGACCACAAGCAATTTTCGGTGATCGCGGTTATTGATCAGCCACGGCGTCTTCGCCGCGAGCGGGTTGACCGGGTTGAATTCAAGCACCTCGATCCCGCCTTTCGTCAGCCGCTCGAAGTAGGCCTTCGGCGTTCTGATTCCACCGACGCTGTCGTAGATCATGTTGACCTGAACGCCCCGGCCCTGCTGCTCCAGCAACAATGTCGCGAACTGCTGCCCGATTTCGTCGTCTTCGATGATGTAGGTTTCCAGGTTGATATGGTCCCTGGCGCTGCGGATCGCGGCAAACATTGCCGAGTAGATAGCCGCACCGTCCTGCAACAGGGTGACTTTGTTTCCCAGGATGAGCGGGCTGCCGACGATCGCCTGTTCCAGCACAATCTGCTTTTCCAGGATATCGATGTCGCCGGATTTGCGCTTGAGCTCCGCGAGGACGGCGGCGTTTTGCTGCGCGGAAAGCGGGCCGCGCGCATTTTCGAATCTGGCGGCTTGCCCGGCGTGCCGCTCTATGAGGGCATCGGTGTCGGGCAATGTCGCGCAAGCCGCTGCGGCGAGCAGGCAAAACAGCGCCACCGCAGCGGGCCTAAGCCCGCGAATAATCATTGTCCGCCCGCAATCGCGCACGATCGCGCCGTTTCCGCGCCGCCTCACTTGACGAGATTCGTCTACTTCATGCGCTCCTGCCAATCGGCGAGCTGCTTCTCCGTTTCCTCCTTGGAGATGCCATACGTTTCCTGGATCTTGCCGGCCAGGTTATCGCGCTTGCCTGCAATCACGTCGAGCTGGTCATCGGTGAGCTTGCCCCACTGCGCCCTGACATTGCCCTTGAATTGCTTCCAGTTGCCTTCGATGCGGTCCCAGTTCATTTCTGTATCCTTCAAGTAGATGGAGAATCGGCATGCTGGCGTCTTAGCGCAGCCCGAGAAACGACAAGATGAAGAGGACGATGACGATTGCGCCGACGATGTAGACGATGCTGTTCATGAGCTTCCCTTTCGCGTGGGGTAAAGGATCGAATCGCGCGCTTGAAGCGATTCACTGCACACCAATTGGCACAGTAGCCTTACCGGCCCGGACGGTCCGTGCGCCAGCGCGCATTGAGTCCGATTAAGAAAGCTTGCAGAAGGCCGCGAAGCCCGGACAAAAAACGCGGGCGCCGGGGTTGAGACCGCGGTCAACGGGCCGCGGCGCTGACGCTTCAGCCCGCCCCGGCCAGCGGCCCGTCGAGGGCCACCATGTCTTCGAAGGTCTCGGCGCGGCGCAGCACGTGATCTCGCCCGCCCTCCACCAGCACCACCGCGGGCCGGGGAAACGAGAAACACGTGGAGTAGGGAACGAAGTAGGCCCCCGAGTCCATGATCGCCAGGCCGTCGCCCAGCTTCAGCTCGGGCAGCTCGACGAACGGGTAGAGCGTGTCGCCCAGCGTGCAGGTCGGGCCGGTGAGCCGGTAGTGCCGCAGCGGGGCGTCGGGCCGCCGGGCGAGGTTGAACAGCTGGTGGTACTCCGAGCGGAGCGACTCGGCCACGTTGATGCCCGCATCGAGCACCACGCTGGCGACACCGCTGGCGTCGGCATCACGCACCTGGCCGGCGCGGCACAGCAGCATCTGGCTGTCGGCGGTCATCGCCCGGCCCGGCTCGGCGAACACCCGGGGCGCGGGCCGGCCCACCGCTTGGTAGTGCTTCTCGATGGTGATCATCACCTGCTTCACGTAGTCGTCTATGGTCAGCACCGCCGCGGGCGCGCGCGGCGCGGCCTGGTGGCCAAGCGCAACCTCCAGGCGGGCGGCCAGCGCGCCCTTGTGCGAGACGGTGGGGCAGGCCAAGTTGCCGCCGAGGTCGATGATCTGCAGCTCGAGGTCGAGCTCCGAGCGCAGCCGATCGCTGAACTCGAGGATCGCCGAGAGGAAAGCGGCCAGCTCGCCGGCGGTGGCGATCTCCGTGTTCAAGTGGGCGTGCAGGCCCACCACGTTGAGCTCGGGGCAGGCCAGCGCCTCTGCGAAGGCGTTGAAAGCCGAGCCGTCGTCGATGCGCTCGCCGAACTGACCCGAGATGCCGTGGGGCACCGCCACCCGAATGCCCACCCGCGGCCGCCTCCCCAGCGTGCGGGCCATCGCCGCCACCGGGGCGATCTCCTGGCGCGCGTTGAGGTTGAGCAGCTGTATGCCCAGCGCGATGGCCTCGCGCACCGACGCCTCGGGCTTGGCCGGGCAGTTGTAGACCATGCCCTCGGGCCGCACGCCCAGGCGGTTGGCCAGCCACAGCTCGTAGGGGCTGGTCGCCTCGGCGCCAACGCCCATATCGTGGAGCAGTCGCAGCACCCCCGGCACCGGGTTGGTCTTGTACGAGTAGTAGACCTCGCAGCCCTTGCTGGCCCCGGGAGGGCGGGCGATGAAGCGGGCGGCGTTCTCTTTGAGCCGCGCCCCGTCGACCACGTGCACTGGAGAGCCGTAGCGCTCGAACAGTGTCTCGAGCTTCGTGCCGTCGAGCCGCAGTTCTCCGCCTGCGTCGCGATCGAGCCGCCAGGTCGAGGGCGGGGGGCCCGGTTGGGCCGGTGAGAGCTTGCGTACCACCTGCCGCAGCGCGTGCTTCGCGGTGGTGCGCGCCGCGCGTTGAAAAGGACCCCTGACCAACGATCGGAAAATCAATCCGGCCTTGATCCAGATTCGCTGAAACCGCGCGCCGGAAGAGCGTGCGGAAATCGCCGCAGCATGCACATGACGGGCCATATATTCGTGCTTGCTTCCCCATCCCCGCCAGCTGGCCGCGATCCGGCCAGGAACTGAGCAGAATTGACGGTCAATTGGGGGGGAGGAGATCGAATTATTCTCATCTGCTACAGGCGGCTCTGTGCGCTAGCGTACAGAAGATGCGTATCCGGAAAACATAGCCCCCGGCGGAATCATCTGCTGGCCGCGCTTCCCGCTGCGGACTACCAGCGCCTGCTGCCCGATCTGGAGCTCGTGCCGTTGCCGCCGGGCCGGCGTAGTTGAGACAGGTTCTGCTCAGTTGACGAGCTTGTACGGCAGCAAGCGGCCATACTCGTTGTTCACCACCTCGTAGCACTCGCATACGCGGTCTTCCAGCCCTGGACGGTCCACTACGGTGACGAGGCCGTCTTGGTAACGAATCAATTCTGCCGCCTGCAATTGGTCGAGCGCCCTGGCCATGCCGTCCAGGTCGACGCCCAGCATATTCGCGATCAGCTGCTGCGTCATCGTCAATTCATCGCCAGGCAAGCGGTCCAGGCTCAACAGCAGCCAGCGGCATAGTTGCTGGTCGAGCGTGTGGTGCCGGTTGCACGCCGCAGTCTGCATCATCTGGGTCATCAACGCCTGCGTGTAGCGCAGCGCCAGATATTGCAACGGTCCACCCAGCGCGAATTCCCTTTGAAGGACATTCGCCTTGAGCCGATAACAGGCGCTCGCATTTTGCGTCACGGCGCGGCTCGTGGTGCTCTCGCCGCCCATGAACAACGAGACCCCGACCAGACCTTCGCTGCCGGTAAGCCCGATTTCCGCCGATGCACCAACTTTCATGACGTAGAGCAGCGAGATGATGCCGCTGATCGGGAAATACAGATATTCCATTTTGACGCCCGGCTCATAGAGCACCTTGCCGAGCGGCAGCTGCACGAGTTCCAGTTGGGGCAGCAGGCGCGCGTATTCCTCCGCTGGCAGGGTCGCAAGGATCTGGTTTTGCTTCGGGGTTGGTAGTGAGGACGTGGCGGCTTGCTCAGGGGGCGCGCGCGTCACCGATTGGGTCGTGGTCATGTTCAATGTCATCTGCTTGGAGGTACGCGGTATCCGGGTTCGGTTCCGTTCACTGGCGCACATTTCGGTCACACCGCCGGTGCGGCAACCAGCCCGCCCTCGCCTTCCCATTCCCGCTCGGCGGAATGATCGGGACGCTCGAACCGGCGGGCAGCCTCTTCCCAATTCACCACCGGCCACCAACCCTTCAAGTAATCGCCACGCCGGTTCTCATACTTGAGGTAGTAGGCGTGCTCCCAACCGTCGTTGACCAGAATGGGGAAGCGCCCTTGCATCAGGGGATTGTCGTGACCGGAAGTGGTGAACACCCCGAGTTTGCCGCCGTCCTGCCTCGTTCTCGCCAGCCAAACCCACCCGGACCCGAACTGCTTGCCGCCTGCCTCCGCAAATCGAGCCTTGAACTCATCGAGGCTGCCGAAATCACGATCGATCGCGTCGGCGAGCGGACCCGCGGGCGCGCCGCCTGCTGCCGGAGCCATGGCCCGCCAGAACAAACTGTGGTTCACATGTCCTCCCGCGTTGTTGCGGACGGCGGTTCGGATCTTATGCGGCACCTTGCTCAAGTTGAGCAACAACCACAGCGCATTGTGTGCGTGCAATTCAGGAAACTTTTCCAGCGTCGAATTCAGGCTCGCCACGTACGACGCGTGATGCCGGTCGTGATGCAGCATCATGGTCTGCGCGTCGATGTGCGGCTCGAGCGCCGCATAGTCATACGGCAACGGGGAAAGCAAGTGCTTCATGGGACGGGCTCCTTGTGAGGCCGTGAATTGTCCCCTCCCGCTCCTGGATCCGCTGTGCACCGGCGTACAGAGCGTGGGCGAGGGCCATGAGCCGATCGGATGGCCGACGCGAAAAAAGCCCCCGGACATGAGCTGCCCGGGGGCCGGAACCCGCCAATAATCAAGGGGGGGGAGGGGGTAATTGGCGGGAAGGAGTGGGATTTGTTGAATTATCGACATCCGCTCCAGGCCGT
>Ga0326597_10008732_pt1 | contig 13639 bp, 10 predicted proteins | sample RVTome_12_FD_203789 | JGI IMG/M metagenome (GOLD analysis project Ga0326597, IMG submission 203789) | Soil microbial communities from uranium-contaminated site in the Upper Colorado River Basin, Wyoming, United States - RVT100D185 | ecosystem: Environmental > Terrestrial > Soil > Contaminated >... | reverse complement strand
CCGGCGGCGAGCAAGGTGGTTCCGAACAGTCCCAGTTCCGGCAGGAAGAGATAGGCGGCTCCCAGCGTGCCGAGCACCGCGCCGGCCGTGTTCCAGCCGTAGAGCTGTCCGATCCTCCTGGCCACCTGGTTCGACCGGCCGGCGATCGCGCGCCCGAGCACCGGAAAGGTGGCGCCCATCATGAGGGTCGGCCAGAGCAACAGCAGGAAGGCCAGCAGAAACGTGCCGAACGGAAAACCGTGGTCGCCGGCCGGCGGTTCGACCAAGCCGCCCGCCGCGCGAAAGAGCCAAGGTGAGGCGAACCCGAACAGCGCCGTCAGGAATTCCAGGATCGCATACTGGCGAAGCGCGCGGACGCTTTCCGGCAACCGGCCTCCCAGCCACGCGCCCAGCCCCAGCCCGCCGAGAAAGGAGGCCACCACGGCCGCCGCGGTGTAGGTCGCCACACCGAACATCAGGCCGAGCGAGCGAAAAAAGACCACCTCGTAGATCAGCGCGGCGGCCCCCGAAAGCGTGGCCAAGGCCAGCACGGAGGACTGGGAGGCGCTCGCGCGCGGCGCCCGCTGTTTCACCTGTTTCACCTGTTTCAGAGGATCGGGCTCCGGGAGATAGCTCGAGGGCGGAGTCGGAGGACGCAGAGCATACAGGTGGGGATCGCCGGCGTGCGACCCGATTTCGAACTGCATGTGCCGAACCCGCACAGCCGCGCGGGGCGCGCCGGGACGAGACGAACCTGCGCCGAGTGCTGACCGAAGCCGCCGGTTCACCTTGAAACAGTGCTCTTTGAGCGATCTTTCAACGATCGGGGCCGGCTTCAGAGATGCATCCCGGGACAGCGGCACGCGTCATGCTAAAGTGTGAGCTTGATCCGCCCAGCTTGTCAACGCGGCGCGACTCGGACGACCCCAGAGGAGACCATCTGACCATGAAGCACTTGAACACCATACTCGTCGCGGCGCTGCTGCTCGCCTGGCCAGCCGCCAGTCTGATGGCGGACAGCCAGAAGAGCGACGAGATCCAGGCGAAGGAGAAGGCCAAGGTGGTGCAGCTCACCATCAGCTCCAAGGTTCAGGAGGACCCTGCGGCCGAGGTTCCGTTCGGCCCGAAACAGCGGAACTTCCGCGCCAAGCTGCAGTTGATCCGGGAGATCGCGGCGGATGACGCGATCGATGGCGTGCGCCTCAAGGTGAAGAGCGCCCCCGATTTCGCCCACACGATCGATCTGCTCGACGAGCTGCGGGCGCTCAAGGCGGCGGGCAAGAAGATCGTCTGCTACGCGGAGACGCTCGACCAGCGCTCGCTGATGTTCAGCTCCCTCGCGGACTGCCTGGCGATGCCGCCCTCCGGCATGCTGGCGCTCGAGGGATTGACCGTCGAGGCGCTGTACCTGAAGGATCTCCTGGCCAAGCTCGACGCCAAGGTGGAGATCGTCCACATCGGCGAGTTCAAGACCGCCTACGAGGATCTGGCCCTGGATTCCATGAGCGACGCGCAGCGGAAGGTGCTCGGGCTGCTGCTGGATGAGTTCTACACCCAGATCTGCGACACGATCGCCACGAACCGCGGCATGTCCAAGGAGGCCCTCGCGGGACTCTACGAAAAGATGCTGGTGTCGGCGGAACAGGCCAAGCAGGCCGGATTGATCGACCTGGTGGCATACGAGGACGAGTTCGATTCCAAGCTCGAGCAGATCTTCGGCGGCGAGATCGATTTCGACAAGGACTACGGCGACACCGGCACGAAGGAACTGGAGAAGATGCTGGAGAGCCCCTTCGCCATGTTCGCAATGCTGCCGAAGCTCCTGAATCCTCCCAAGCAGAAGCTCCCCGACGAACCGCGGATCGCGATCGTCTACGCCACCGGCCCGATCATGAGCGGCAAGAGCAAGGCCGGCTTCGACGGCACCGTGTCCCAGATGGGCAGCGAGACGATCGTCAAGGCGCTGGAACAGGCCCTGGAGGACGACTGGGTCAAGGCGGTCATCCTGCGGGTCAACAGCCCGGGCGGCAGCGCTCTCGCGAGCGACATGATCTGGCGCGCCACCCAACGGGTCAAGGCCAAGAAACCGATCATCGCGTCGATGGGTTACGTCGCCGGTTCCGGCGGTTACTGGATCTCGATGGGTTGCGACCGGATCATCGCCCAGCCGTGCACGATCACCGGCTCGATCGGCGTGGTCAGCATGCTGCCGAACGTCTCAGAGACCCTGAAGAACCTCGGCATCAACGTGCAGGTGGTTTCCAAGGGCCCGCACGGCGCCGAGAATGCGATCCTGGCCAATGGACCGACGCCGGCCCTGAAGAACATGATCCGCGAATACATGCTGGACGTGTATGACGAGTTCGTCCGCAAGGTCTCCGAGGGGCGGCGAATGAATCCCGAGGTACTCGAGACCCTGGCGCGCGGGCGGGTCTGGACCGGCCGCCAGGCGCTGGATCTGAACCTGGTCGACGAACTGGGCGGCCTGGAAGACTCGATCGTCTCGGCCTGCGAGCTGGGCGGCGGGCTGGATCCCAAGACGGTGCTCGTGGCCGAGTATCCGCGTGCGCCCAATTTTTTCGATCAGCTCGAGGAGGCCTTCGAGGGGCTGGCGACGATCGAGGGGCAGCTCAAGGCGACCTTCACTCGCCTGGGCTACGGCGACCTGGTGACGCTGGCGGAGGCGGCGCTGCAAAACGGCCGGCACGTCAGCGGCGACACGGTCATGGCCGTCATGCCGTACCTGCTCACAGTGCGCTGACCCTTCACCCTCCCAAAGAACTCCTGCAGTTTTCGTCGCACCATTTCCTCCGCTCTTCGCCCGGTTCGTGATCGAACGAACCGGGCTCGAGCGGGATCACGGCGATCCGCCATCGCGTGCTCCTGCCGTTTCTGCTCTTCAATCGAGCGACTCAGCGAGCGATTCGGCGATTACGGAAGCACCCGCACCGCCTCGAGGTTCGTGAGCCTGAGGGCCCTGCTGGCTCCCCGATCGAGGCTCGCCCCCTGGAAGTGGAGTGTCCGCCCGGCGAGCGCGGGAGGCGCCGGAACATTGAGAGGGGTGACCTGACCGCTCGGCGGAATCGGTCCGCTCGACAACAGGAACAGGAAGCTCGGGTTCAGAAACAACGTGCCGGCCGCACCCATGTTGTAAGGGGTGCCGGGGACGCCGAGGAAGAGGCCATACAGCCCTCCGGGAAACCCGCTCTGTTCGAGCACGATCGGCTGGCCGACGTGGGGGTCGATCGGGGAGAGGAGGCCGCCGAACTCGACGGCGCCGAGATCGATCCGCTTCTGCATGTCGAAGTTCCCATCCATGACCCGCGGGTGTCCGAAGCCGAGCAGGTCGTACGAGACCGCCGGGACCGGGACCGGGACCGATCCGGGCTCACCGGCATCGATCGCCGGCGAGCCGGCCTGGATCCTCACATCATCCGCCGCCGCATCGACGAACAACGGATCGGCTTCCAGCACCGGTCCCGGAAGCGGAGTGAAGGGCCCCCAGATACCGAATCCTCCGGGCCAGCCTTCCGCCAGATATTGCATGAAAGGCCCCGGATTCGGAGGAGTGGCCGGCGGCGACAGATTGTTCCGATGGATGAGAACGCGTTGGATCGTCGTCGGCGAGTTCCAGTAGCGTTGAATCGCCCAGGCTCCGGTCGAAGCGATGATCGTGTCGGACACCTCAAAGATCGAGTGAAGGGGAGAGTAGATCCCGATGCCCTCGATATCGAAGACCGTACAGTTACGAACCGCGAGATCGCCTCCCAACAGTTGGATTCCCGTACCGCAATTCACGACGGCGACGTTCTCGATCTGGATCCGCGAACCGTCATAGGCGTTTTGGGCCGAAATGCCGAGATCGCAGCCTTCGATCCGGCAGCCCTCGACGGTCACCGCTCTGACCGGACCGGAATTCTGGAGGATCATGAGCCCCACGATCTCCCCCGGCCCCGGATCAGAGGTCGTGATGTGGAAGCCGCGGATCGTAAAGCTGTGCACGTTGCCGGGAAGACCGCCCACGAGCAGTGGAGAGGAAAAGGGGTTTCCCAAGATCGACGTCGCGCTGGCCCCCGCGCCGAGCAGGGTCAGGTCATCCTGATTCACGACCAGGCTCTCGGGGTAGATCCCGGCCGCGACCTCGATCGTGTCGCCCGGTGAAGCGGCGGCGATTGCCGCGCCGATCGTGCAAAAAGGGCTCGCCGGAGTCCCCGTGCCCGGGCAATTGGGATTCGACCCATCGACGTACCAGGTGGCGGGGAAGGCGAGACTGGAAAGCAGCGGGAGGAACAGAGTGGCGTGGAAGATTCTCATGCAACGGGCCCTCCAGGTCTTCGGGAGATTCTACGTCTTTGGGAGATTCTACCCGATCGGCTCTCATCGGGGGCACTTCCCGGGCACTCTTGCCCGCCAGCATGCAGCATGGCCGCTGTGATCGGTTAGGCTGTCCGTCGAGAGCGCACGCAACCGTGGGGGACTTCGATGCACCGATCGGTCTGGCTCCTGTTGGCCCTGGCGATCACCGCCGTGGTTCTGTGGCTCCTGAGCGTAAACCATGATTCTGCCGGACGTTCCTTCGCCCGGCCCGGCGCGCCGCTGGCAGATCCGGCCGGATCCGGTCCAGCCCAGGCCACCGGCGACGCGACTGTCACGCCCCTTGGCACCAGTCACGAGCCTGACGTCGCGGCGACTGGGCCGTCGATCTCCCGCAACGCGATCCTCTCCGAGTCGAAGCTGCCGGCGCGGACCGTCACCGGCAGCGTCCGGGTCCGCGACGGCGAGGGCGGGTTCTTGAACGGCCTCTCGGGGATCATGAAGATGAGAGTGGAAACCCGCGGTTCGCGCTGGCGAGCGCGCAGCCGCCTGCAGCGGGTCGAGGTGAAACGGGGCTCCTTCGACGCGCACTTTCCTGAAGGATCCACGATCGGAGGGGACACCGCCCTGCTCGACGGTCGCGCGGTCCGCTTCGACGTGGTGGGGCACGCCGTCTTGGAGCAAGAGATCATCGAACTGACCGGCCGGTTCGAAGATGGAAGGCTGCGCGTGGTCGACTCCGTCACGGGCGATGATCTCGATCACGTGACTCTTGTCGAAGCCGCGCCGTCCGGTGCCGGACTCGGACACGGCTGCTTCCTGCTGCCTCCGGCAGGGGTCGGGCTCGAGACACTGCGCGAGGATGCGACCTCGCCGCTCCGGATCGAAGCGCACGAGGTTCCGCACCACTCCGGTCGGCCCGGTTGTTTCGTGCGCGCCCGGGGTTACGGATGGCATTGTTTCGAGTGGCAGTCTCCACCCAAGGTCGAGCAAGTGATCGAGCTTCAACCTGAGGCGACCTTGACCATCACCGTGGTCAACCTGCCCCGCCAACAGACCGCGACGCTGCGCCTGCGCCCGATCCCGGACTCCCAGGCCGAGTCGATGAACGGGTGGTGGAGATTGTGGGAACAGCCGCTCGACCCATCGGCGCCCACCGTCATTCTGGACGCGCTCGAGCCAAGGCCGCTCGAGGTTTCGGTCGAGATCGGCCGCGCCGGGCACGAGCGGCGATTGGTCCTGGCCGAAGCGGAGATCGAACTGAAGCCGGGTCGGAAGACGAACCTGCTCTTGACCTGCATCGCTCCTCCGGAGGCTCCGCCGCCGGTGCCGCTCGCCGGAACCCTGCGCGTCCCCATCGCGTGGGAAATCGCCTCGAACTCCATACCGGACCCGAAGCGCGTCGCGATCCGCTTCGAGATGCGAGACCGTCCGGCCGACCTGGACGGGACGACGCGGGCGATCCTCCAGGAAGACCTGATCCCCACGGGAACGCCGGGCCTGTTCCGGTGGGATGCCGGCGAAGTCCTGCCGGGCAGCTTCGTCGCCATCATCCGATGCGACGAAGAATGGACCGATTCCTGGTCCACGGAGTTCATCGTGGGACCCACCGGCAATCGTCACCTCGCGCTGGAGTTGCCTCCTCCGGCCGCCCTGATCATTCGGCTCGAGGAAGCTCCGGGCCTCGCCCCGATGTTCGTCGAGTGGCGCGCCGGATCCGGCCAGCCGGAACCCCTGGCGTTCGGGATGCGCCTCGGGCCGGGCCCCCACGAACTCCGGCTGCCGATCGGGCCGGTGCTGGTCACCGCGGGCTGGCTTGGTGATCAAGACACTTTCCGCGCGGCCGCAAGACGACTGCAATTGCGGCCCGGCCGGAATGAAGTGACGCTGGAGGTCAACCGTCGTGTCGGGTTGCGTCTGGTCTTCGCGGAGGACGCGGCGAGCTTGCCTGGCCGGGCGGTCGAATCGCGAGAGTCTGGATTCTCGCGCGACGACTGGCGCCGCATGTTTGCCGGCGACCTTCCATCGAACCTCCGGATCGAGCCCCAGGACGGCGGCGGTGAACTTCTAGGATGGAGCGGACGCTCCGATATTACCTTCTTCATGAGCGCGCCCGGGCGCTACCGCGTCTCGCTCGACGGCCTCACCGGGTATCAGCCGGTCGCCCCCCGCGTCATCGATCTAGAGGACGGCGCGGTCGCCGAACTCCGGATCGAGCTGGAACGGGATTGATCACGCGGGCCCGCCCGATCCATCGGCCGCCTTCAATCCGAGAACCTCGAGCGCCTCCGCCGGACTCTCGACCGCAATGACCTCTGGTAGAAGCTCGTACGAGTTCAGGCCGACCACCGGCTTGCCCCGCTTGAGAGCGAAGGCGATCTCCGAGAGCGTGCCGTACGAACCGCCCACCGCGATGAACGCCTCCGCGGTGTTGCAGAGGATCGCGTTGCGCGCATCCCCCATCCCGGTCGCGATGCGCACCTCGACGTGCGGATTCGCGGTGGACGGATCGCCGCCGGGCAGGATCCCGACCACCAACCCGCCTTCAGAACGGGCGCCTTCGGAGGCCGCCTGCATCACACCGGAGAGCCCGCCGGTCACCAGCACGCAGCCGGACCGCGCCAGCAAGCGTCCCACTTCGAAGGCCGACGCCCAGGCGGCGGCCGTGGGCTCCCCGGCACCGATCACCGCGATCACGCGTCCTGGAATTCGGGGCGTTCCTGCCGGCATCAGCCGCTCATCCTCCCGCGGAGCTGTGTGCCCTTTGCTGCGCATCCCGCGCGCTCTGGGCCAGCAGTGCGAGCAGCGCCTCGGTGTTGTTGCTGTTCGCGGTCGTCAGGAAGACCAACCCCATGCCCAGGCCGCGCAGCGGATTTTCCCAGAGGATCTCGCCGCTCTTCGGGTCGAGCGCGAAGACCCGGCCGCCGGCCGCGCAGAACAGGCGACCCTCTTCGTACACGATCGCCGCCACCGAGTAGCCGGTGGACGGCAGCGACCGGTCCCAGAGCGTCTTGCCGGTCTGCTTGCATAAAGCGACCACGTGACCGTGGGTGCCCACGAACAGCGTGCCCTCGACCCCGGTGGATGCTGGTTCGGAACTCATCGGTCGCCTCTCGTCCTGCGCCCATGTTTCCACCCAGTATGCCCGCTGTGTCGGGCGTGAGAAGGGGGAGGCGCCATTCGCCGGGCGACCGACCCGCGGCTGAAATCCGCGAATGGCCGCTTGACAGGAAGGAGCCACCGGAAGTAAAAGTCCAGCCGTGTCCATGGATGTCCATCGATGTCCACGATTCACCTGTTCGTTTCCCGGGGTGAGAATGAAATTGGGTGTGCGAGATGCCGCGTCGCTCCTCGGCGTGTCGGAGAAGACCGTCTACCGGTGGATCTCCCAGCGGAAGCTCCCGACCTACCGGGTGAACGAGCAGTATCGCTTCAACCGCGCCGAGCTGCTGGAGTGGGCCACGGCAAGGCGGCACCCGGTTTCGCCGCAGATCCTGGTCGAAGACGCCGACGCACCGGTGCCAAGCCTGGTCGAGGCTCTCCAGGCCGGAGGGGTCTTCTACCGCGTCGGCGGCACGGACCAGGAATCCGTTCTCCGGAGCGTGGTGCAGGTCATGCCGCTGGACCAGGAGGTGGACCGGGAGTTCCTCCTGCAGGTGCTCCTGGCTCGCGAGTCGCTCGGGTCGACCGGCATCGGCGAGGGCCTCGCCATCCCGCACGTTCGCAACCCGATCGTGATGCACATCTCCCGGCCGATGGTCTCGCTCTGCTTCCTGGAGCATGCCATCGACTTCAACGCCATCGACGGCAAGCCGGTGCACACGCTGTTCGCCATTGTCAGTCCGACGGTGACGGCGCACCTGAGCATGCTCTCGAAACTCTCGTTCGGTCTTCGCGAGGGCCCGTTCGCGGAGACGGTTCGCCGGCAGGGTTCTCGGGAGGAACTGTTCCATGCGGCGGCCCGGTTGGAAGAGGCGACGGCCTCGCCGTCCGGCCCACCGGCCGGAGCCTGAGAACGATCACAAGGTGGCGACCTACATCCTCCTCATCGCGATCCTGTCCGCCGGGGCGCTGGCCGCCCTGTTGCTGGGCCGGCGCGCCGCCGCCTCAGCCGTCGGCGCGCTCGCGTCGATCGCTGCCGGCGCCTGCGGTCTGATCTCCGGGGGCACCGCGCTGGCCGGGGCGACCTGGGACCTGCGCCTGCCGTGGTCGGTGCCGATGGGCTCGTTCCACGTCGCGGCCGATCCGTTGTCGGGGTTCTTTCTCTGCGTCATCAGTCTGCTCTGCGGCCTGTGCGGACTGTATGGATGGCGGTATCTCGCGCACCACGCCGGGCGAAGGAACCTCGGCGCTTCGTGGTGCTTCTACCTGCTCCTGTTCGCCTCGATGGCGGTCGTGGTCACGGCCCGGAACGCGGTGCTGTTCCTGGTCGCGTGGGAAGCGATGTCGCTGTCGTCGCTGCTGCTCGTGATGTTCGAACACGAGCGGCCCGAAGTCGTGCGGGCGGGGTGGACGTACCTGGTGGCCACGCACCTCGGCACGGCGTTCCTGTTGGTGATGTTCCTGCTGTTGGCGGACGGCGGTTCGCTGGAGTTCGACACTCTGGCTCCGGCGGAAGGCGCCGGCGGCGCGGTGTTCCTGCTGGCGATGGTCGGCTTCGGGACGAAGGCGGGCTTTCTCCCACTGCACGTCTGGCTGCCGGAGGCGCATCCCGCGGCGCCCTCGCACGTGTCGGCCGTGATGAGCGGCGTGATGATCAAGACGGGGATCTACGGGCTGCTCCGGACGCTCTTGCTGCTCGGTCCTCCGCCGGCTTGGTGGGGTTTTGCGCTGCTCGGCGTGGGTGCCGCCTCGGGCGTTTTCGGCGTGCTGCTCGCGCTGGCCCAGCACGACCTGAAGCGCCTGCTGGCCTACCACAGCGTCGAGAATATCGGGATCATCGCGCTCGGCATGGGGGTCGGTCTGCTGGGTGTCAGCAGTGGAAACCACTTGATGGCGGCGCTCGGTTTCACCGGTGCCCTGCTGCATGTGCTGAATCACGCAGTGTTCAAGGGGTTGCTGTTCCTCGCGGCGGGCTCGGTGCTGCACGCGACCGCGACGGGCGAACTGGACCGCCTGGGTGGCCTGCTGAAACGGATGCCCGCGACCGGCGGGGCGTTTCTGGTCGGATCGGCGGCGATCAGTGGCTTGCCGCCCTTGAACGGCTTCGTCAGCGAGTTCTGCATGTACGCTGGCGCGCTCTCGGCCATCGCCGCGGGCGGGGCCGCGGCCTGGGGCGGCGTGGTGGCCGCCGGAAGCCTGGCGCTCATCTCTGGGCTCGCTCTGGCCTGTTTTTCCAAGGCCTTCGGGATCGTCTTCCTGGGCGAGCCGCGGAGTGAATCGGCGGAAGCGGCGCATGATCCGCCCCTGTCGATGCGGCTTCCGGTGCAGTTGCTTGCAGGTCTCTGCGTCGCGCTCGGTCTGTGCGGTCCGTTGGCCGCCGCCGCGGCCGCGCCCGCGGTCGCCGGCATCGCCGGTGGGCGGGCGGCACCGGCCGTGGTGGAGCTGCTCTGGTGGGTCAGCGGCGCTGCGCTGCTGCTCGGCGCCCTGGTGGCCGCCCTGGCACTTTGCCGCCGCAGGCTGCTTCGCGGGCGGACGGTGGGCGAGGGCCCGACCTGGGACTGCGGCTACGCCGCGCCCGGCGCGAGAATGCAGTACACGGCCTCATCGTACGCGATGCCGATCGTCAAGATGTTCCGCGGCGTGCTGGGGACGACCGAGCACTTGCAGCGCCCCGAGGGCCTGCTGCCGCGGTCCGCGTCGGTCCGGACGCACACCGGCGATCCCCTGCTGGAGCGGGCCTATCGTCCGGCGTTCGCCGCGGTCGCCTGGTTGGCGGCGCGGCTGCGGTGGCTGCAGCGCGGGCGCAACCAGCTGTATGTGCTCTACATCGCACTGGCCGTGCTGGCGCTGCTGGTCTTCGAGCTGGGAGGCCGCCCGTGACCTTCCTGTCGGTTCTGCACCTGCTGCTGGCCCTGGCGGGGGCGCCGCTTCTGGCCGGAATCATCCATCGCGTCAAGGCCAGGACCGCGGGCCGGCGCGGCCCGCCGCTGCTCCAGCTCTACTTCGATCTCGGAAAGCTGCTGAAAAAGGGCGCGGTCTACAGCCGTACCACGACCTGGGTGTTCAAGGCCGGCCCGATCGTCGGACTGGCCGCGGCGGTACTTTCGCTCTCGCTCGTCCCGCTCGGTCCAGTCCCGGCCGTGGCGGCGTTCCCGGGAGACCTGATCCTGATGGTCTACCTGCTGGGATTGATGCGGTTCGTCACGGTGCTGGCCGCGCTCGACACCGGCTCGGCCTTCGAGGGGCTGGGCGCGAGCCGTGAAGTCCAGTTCTCCGCCCTGGCCGAGCCGGCGCTGCTGCTGGGCCTTGGGGCACTGGCGGCGACGGCGCGAGACATGTCGCTCAGCGGGATCTTCTCTGGCCTCTCGTTGCCGGCGGCGCCGCCTTCGGCCGCGCCGGTGCTGCTTTTGGTTTCGGCGGCGACCTTCATCGTCCTGCTGGCCGAGAATGCCCGCATCCCCATCGATGATCCGAACACGCACCTCGAGCTCACCATGGTCCACGAGGCGATGGTGCTGGATCACGGGGGCGTGGATCTGGCGGCGATCGAGTACGGCTCGTCGCTGAAGCTGTGGATCTTCGCGGCCCTGCTTTCCGGCGTGGCGCTGCCGGTCGCGACCGGCTCGTCCGCGGCGGATCTGTTGCTGCACCTGGCCGGTGTCCTGGCGGTGGCCGTGGCGATCGGGCTGGTCGAGTCGGGGATGGCCCGGCTGCGGCTGCTCCGCGTGCCGCAACTGCTGTTGGCGGCGTCGGTGTTGTCGCTCCTGGCGCTGGCGCTGGCCCTGAGGTAAAGATGGCGACGCTGCTCGACATGCTGGTGGTCCTGCTGGTGCTGGCGAACTTCCGGTTGCTCGGATCGAGCCGGTTGCTGGCATGCATTCGGACGGTGGCCGCACAGGCCGTGCTGCTGGGCGCGACCGCCGTCTGCGCCAACTGGGCGCACCTCGAGGGCGAACTGGTGCTGATCGTCTGCTCGAGCGTGGCGATCAAGGCGGTGTTACTGCCGTGGCTCCTGCGCCGCGCCGCCCGCGAGGCGGCGGTCACCCGGGAGGTCGAGCCGCTGATCGGGTTCAGCCTGTCCCTGCTGGCGGGAGCGGGCCTGCTGGCGGTCTGCCTGCTGATCGCCGCGCCGCTGCGTGTCCCGGGCGCGCCGTCCAGCGGCCTCATGATCCCCGCGTCGCTGTTCACGATCCTCACCGGCCTGTTCCTCATCGTGGCCCGCAAGAAGGCCGTCACTCAGGTCCTCGGGTACCTCTGCATGGAAAACGGGATCCATGCGTTTGGCATGGCCTTCGCCGTTCGCGAACCGTTGCTGGTCGGCATGGCCGTCCTGCTGGACGTGCTGGCGGCCGTGCTGGTCATGGGGATCGCCATCTACCACATCAGCCGCGAGTTCGACCACATCGACACCGACCGGCTGACGGCCCTGAAGGAGTGACGGCGTGATCTGGGCGATTCTGTTCGTACCGGCTCTCTGCGGTTGCCTGTGCCCGGTGATCCGCCCGTCCTGGCCGCGGCGGGCGCTGTTGCTCGCCGCGGCCGCCCTGCAGGCGGCGCTGGTCGGCTCGTGCTGGGTGCGCCGGCCGGCCGACACGGCCGCCGGCTGGCTCGGCCTCGATGCAGCCGGCCTGCTGTTCCTCAGCCTCACGACCGCGCTGTTCCTGGTCACGGCGGTCTACGCCGTCGGCTACTTCCGCCAGGAGGCCGGGGCGAAACGGAGGGACTGGGAGGAGGGCTTCCTGTTCACCAACCGGCCGGAAGCGATGTTCACCGCCTGCCTGCTCTGGTTCCTGGCCGCGATGAGCCTGGTGTCGGTCAGCCGGCACCTGGGGCTGCTCTGGGCGGCCGTCGAGGCCACCACGCTGGCCAGCGCGCCGCTGATCTACTTCCACCGGCATCACCGCAGCCTCGAGGCCGCCTGGAAGTACCTTCTCATCTGCTCGGTCGGAATCGCCCTCGCGATGCTGGGCAATTTCTTCCTCGCCGTGGCCGGCAGCGCCGCCTCGGAGGACGGCCTGCGCCTGACCCTCGACTCGCTCCTCGAGAGCGCCGCCGGCCTGGACCCGACCTGGTTCAAGGCCGCGTTCATCCTCTGCCTCGTTGGCTACGGGACAAAGATGGGCCTGGCGCCGATGCACACGTGGCTGCCCGACGCCCACAGCGAGGCGCCGTCGATCGTGTCGGCCCTGCTCTCCGGGGCGCTGCTCAACTGCGCGTTCCTGGCGCTGCTCCGCTTGCACGCGGTCTCGTGCGCCGCTGCCCTGGGCGACTTCAGCGGTTCCCTGCTGATGCTCCTGGGCCTGCTGTCGATGGTCCTGGCGGCGCTGTTTCTCATCCACCAGAGCGACTTCAAACGCATGCTGGCCTACTCCAGCGTCGAGAACATGGGGATCCTCGCGCTGGGCGTCGGCTCGGGCGGGGTGGCGGTGTTCGGCAGCCTGTTCCACGCGGTCAACCACTCGCTGGTCAAGGCGATGCTGTTTCTCGCCGCGGGCAACATCCTCGCCGCCTGCCACACCAAGTCCTCCGCGGAAGTGCGGGGGCTGCTCAGAAGCCATCCGGTCACGGCAGCGCTGTGGCTGGCCGGCCTGCTGGCCGTCATCGGCATGCCGCCCTTCGGGGCGTTCTTCAGCGAGCTGGTCGTCCTGCGCGGGATCGTCGGCGCCGGGCGATACGCGCTGGCCGCGGTCTACCTCGCGGCCCTGGGTGTCACGTTCGTCGCGATGGCGCGCATCGTCTTGCCGATGGTGTTCGGCAAAGGCCAGGCGGGCGATGAGGGCGGCCGCGTTCCGATCCGGACCGCCGTGCCGGAGCCGCTTTGGGCGATCCTGCCCCCGCTCGCGCTGTGCCTCGCGGCCGTGGCCGTCGGGCTCCATCTGCCGGCCTGGCTGAATGCCGTGTTGCAAAGCGCCGCCGCACAGGCCGGAGGACAGCCATGAGCGCGACCTTCCCGGTGACCTTCGTGCTGCGGAACGGGCAGGCCGTCGAGGCCGCCTCGTGCCCGCCGGTCGGCCTCGAGGACTTCCGCCGGGCGATCCTGGCCGAGGTCAAGGCCGGCGCGCGCATCGCTTCGTTCTTCGCCCGCCCGCGGGGTACGGGCCTGCAGTTGATGTGCATTCTGGCCCGCGATGAGCGGGGCGATCTGGCCGTGGTGTCCGCCGGCGCCGCCTCTGAGTTCCCGTCGCTCTTGCCCGACTGCCCGCAGGCGCACTGGTTCGAGCGGGAGATCCGCGAGCAATGGGGC
>Ga0326597_10008731_pt1 | contig 13640 bp, 14 predicted proteins | sample RVTome_12_FD_203789 | JGI IMG/M metagenome (GOLD analysis project Ga0326597, IMG submission 203789) | Soil microbial communities from uranium-contaminated site in the Upper Colorado River Basin, Wyoming, United States - RVT100D185 | ecosystem: Environmental > Terrestrial > Soil > Contaminated >... | reverse complement strand
AAAGTTCGAGGGTGGGTGGTGACGCGGGGTGAACTATACGTAGTGACCGGCCCGATCTACGACTCGGACACCCTACCCACCATCGGCGCGAATAAGGTCACAGTTCCCACCCACTTTTACAAAGTCATTTTTGATCCCGTGAGAGTGGAGGCAATCGCCTTCATCCTGCCAAACAAAAAGAATCCCAGCAGCCAGCTTCCCACGTTCATTGTCAGCGTTGATCTGGTTGAGACTAAAACGGGGCTGGATTTTCTGGCAGAGCTTGAGGACAGCGTAGAACAACTGATCGAAGCAAGAGTCCAGCCCGGACTATGGGCTGAACAGTGAAGGAAGATACGCCATGATGAGAACATTCGCGCATGCGCTATTGTTGGCGGGTCTGTTAACCTTCTTGACTGTTCCAGTTGCCGATGCTCACCGCTCAGGTTGTCACCGCTGGCATAGCTGCCCATCGGACCACGGGACATACATCTGTGGTGATACTGGTCATTGCTCTCAGTGCCCAGACAACCAATACTGCAAGGCAGGGAAACCGCATTCACAAAATAAACCTAGCCAGAAACAGAAATTAAATTCACCTAACAAACCTGATCGGCGCTAAGTTTAGCTACACGCGAGTATCGACAGTGGGAGAAAATAAACTGCGTCAGCGCCTTACAACAATAGGCTCATGGGCTGCCCTGATTCTCGGTGTCAGCTACCTGGTCATTTTCTTTCTTCTCAGAAACAAGGCTGACTTTGCAGTTGGGATAGCTTTTGTATCTCTATCCTTGGCGATAAAGGCTTATGGAAAGGTAGGGAAATAAAATCCGTGGCTCAGTCGCCAACATCATACGTGGCCAACGGTTGTGGATCATGCGCTGGTCCCCAAGCGTAGCTTCTATGGCTGCTTTCGACCCATAGCGGACGTTCATGCACGGCGCCAAGCCGTGGAGCGTCCCCGAATTACATTAAGAATCTTCCGTCCGCGGACTATAGTGCTTCCGCCGGATTCTGTCCTGCGCCCAGTCGAGGTATCGGGGCGGGTGTAGTGTGTCACCTCCCTGTCGGGTTTGTGGTTTTCTTATAGGTCGTACTAAAATTGCGTAAGCGTATGAAATGTCAAGGGCCAAAGGGATATGTTGTACTGATATACAGTATAATGTTGCATTGTAAAGCGACATTTAGGTTGTCTACTTCTAGTTGGACGTCACTAGTTCAGTTGCGGGGAAAGCCGCGTGACCAACGCGCCTAAGGCTCTCGTAAGCGACCCAATCGCCTCGACCCTAATGTCCGCGAGCATCGGATTCGCGAGGCGCGCCGTCGAGCTATCGAAGGCGAGCAGCTGGGATAGAGTCAGCGAACCGACAATTCAACATGAGATAGAGAACCGGCGCGTCATCGAACACACCATTGGTGCGATCATCGTCGCAGTCGCGGGTGTAGAGGGGATGATCAACGAGATACTGGCGGGGTCCGCTGATCGGTTTGCGCGACGAGACTCAATGAGAAACGTCGACGCCAAGGCGTATGCCCGTTGGGCGCGGCTGTGGAACGAAGGCGCGTTTGATCGAAGACTCAATGCTCACGAGAAATGCGAGCTTGCCTTGACCGTTGCTGACCTGCCGCCCCTGCCAAGTGATCGAAAAGCCATCGAAGACATGAAGGCATTGATTGCCCTGCGAAACGAGTTGGTTCATTCGGAGCCAAAGTTCCGCCCTCATGGCCTGGATCTCCCACAGAAAGAGCGCGACGCGCTTGAACGCAAGCTCATCAGCAAATTCACAGACAACGAACTGGTGCCAAAGCACGCCCCCTTTATCTGGCAACGGTGCCTGGGTGTGGGTTGTGCCAAGTGGAGCGTCGAGACTGTCTCAGCATTCCAGAATGTCTTCTTCAGCGCGCTCGGAATTCCGATCCACAGTGAAATACGTTGGGACGGGTAACCACAGTGAGGGTACAGTGGTACGTGACGTCCAACAACCAGTTGCACCGGAGCGGCAACAGCCGGCTTCGCCGCCTGATGCCGCCCGGTGAACTGGAACGTTGGGCGTCAGAAAGACATCGGCGTAAGGAATGATTATTAACCTAAATTCATGGTGGTGACACAGTGGCATATAGCTTCAAGAGTGACGACAGTTTCCTGAGAAAGCTTGCCGTTGGTGCCGCAGGCACTAATGTAACCATCGGCTGGTTGAGGGCGATGGGCTTCAACCCGATAGAACTTGAGCGCGGTTCCACCGGCTTCAAAATCTGGAAGAAAATAAAAATCAAGCGTGTCCGGGTTCCTGACATTCTATGCTTGAACACCGGCCTACGGTTTGAATCCCGTGGCAAGACAAAACTTGAAATATCAATGTCCCATTCCCTGAATGACCCTAGGCGAGCGTGGGATGCCGGTATGCGGGATGACGACCTTGTTTCTATCGTCGTCTTTCAACAAAACAATGATTCCCCTGTTGACCTAAAACAAGTGTCTCCCGTTCACTTCGTCAGCGTCAAAGAAATGCGGAAAGCATTTACAGCCGGACAAGTGTCTATAACTCAACCGAAGGGAGTCGAAGAAGGCTCGGAAATCCGGATGATGTGGATGTGTGCTGCTGCCAACCAGAAAGCAGTAGTTTCCGAAGTGGAGTCCGAGAAGATCAGCTTGACCCCTATCCCGGCCGCACGGCGGCAGACTATCCGGTTGAGCCGAAGCAAGGGGAAGATAGCCCTTGTGCCTCAAGTCAAGGTAGGGGATACCGTTGAAGTTAATCAAATAGTGGCAGCGGTTGTTCCGGTATGCACAACACTCACCTGTCCCCCGTCTGTTGAGGAAGCCTACTTCATTGAAAGGCTCACTAGCGTCAATCTGAGTGAGCGGTACGCCGCAGCCAAAGCTCTGCGGCATCGTGGTTACACTACCGCGAAGCCAGTGCTTGAAGCGCGTATGAACGATTCCGCCGAGGATATCTATGTCCAACTTGAGGCGGCGGCAGCCCTTGCCGCGTACGACGACCCGCAGGGCTGGGATTTCATGGAGAACAAGCTCCGCAGCCCGGCTATGACCGTTCCCCTTGAAACGCAGCTTGAAACGCTAATTGTCGCGTCTGAAATTCCAAAAGAACGGAGCGAACGACTGTTGGTTGAAGTGTTGCAGAACAGTGAACGGGACGATGAACTTCGCGCCGGAGCAGCATGGTCGCTGGGACAGTTCGCTTCCGCAACATCAGCAAAGGCACTTGTTGATACTTTTAATTCAAGTACCTTAGAGATAAAGATTGAAGCGGCACGGGCACTACTGCGGATTGCAGAGCCGCAGGTTCCCCATTTGGTTGATCTTCTGAAGACCAGCGATCCCGCCAAGCGGGACGGAATTTCGTGGGCTCTTGCCAGAACAGGCAAGTTCAATCCGGCTGACATGGTGGCAGGCACCGATGATAACCTCAGAAGGTGGATAAGCTACATCGTCGGCCATGGCAAAGATAAATTCGTTCAAGCTGACGTTGAAGCAATTTGCAGGGCAGACCCTGAAGTTTACTTCGCCGCAAGCGTTCTATGGCAGATTGTGGCGAGCTGGGTCAATGACTTGAAGGAATACTAAAATGCAAAGCAAGCCCTTTTACTACACTAAGAAAGGTCAAGCCTATGTTGGAGATTCACTTGAACTTCTGGCAGAATTGCCGGACAGCAGCATCGACCTTGTAATGACTTCCCCACCGTTTGCTCTGAGGCGTCAAAAAACCTATGGCAACGTTGATGAGACGGAGTACGTTAACTGGATTAAACCCTTTGGCAAAGAAGTGTTCCGGGTTCTGAAGGAAAGCGGTAGTTTCGTTCTTGACTTAGGAGGCGCTTACCGGTCAGGCATTCCATCCCGTTCGCTATATAATTTCCGAGTGCTATTGACCTTTTGCGACGAGATAGGGTTTCACCTTGCCGAAGACTTCTACTGGTTCAATCCGGCAAAGCTGCCATCACCTATTGAATGGGTCAACAAGCGGAAAATTCGGGCAAAGGATTCGGTTAACACAGTCTGGTGGTTTAGTAAGACCGACTTTCCCAAAGCCGATGTTCGGAAAGTGCTGGCACCGTATTCCGACCGAATGAAAAAACTGATTGAAGACCCAGAGAGCTTCTATAAGCCGAAAAAGCGCCCGTCAGGGCATGATATAAGCGCCAGCTTCGGCAAGGACAACGGTGGGGCGATTCCTTCCAACCTGTTGTCTATTCCGAACACCGATAGCAATTCGACCTATCTCCGGCTTTGCAAGGATCTCGGACTAATACGCCACCCGGCACGATTCCCTTCAGAACTTCCGGCATTCTTTATCAAAATGCTGACCGACGAGGATGATGTCGTTCTAGACATATTCGGTGGTTCCAACACTACCGGGTTTACCGCCGAAGCTCTGAATCGAAAATGGCTGACGTTCGAACTGAATCAAGAATACCTTTTTTCTTCAGTGTTCCGATTTCTTGAAGGGAAGAGCATTGATGCCGTGAAGCGAGTACTTGGCGAACTTCAAGATTCGCATGCCAATTTTTTCATATCAGAAAACGCCCAACAAGGAGCTGCACCTGACCCCTATTCCGCTGCGCTCCATAGCGGCAGGTGAGCTTAATCGTTGGGCGACTACTTATCAATGACCGAACTCAATCCAAAGATTCATTGTTCCCACTGTCATGCCGTGCTTCCAAGCGAACACACGGGGGCGTGTCCACATTGCGGTAGGACGGGAAGGACAGTGGAGATTGGGTTGGCAGAATCAATTGAAACGGCGAGCAGAATCTCATGGGAGAAGCGTCGAGTGTATTATCAAAAGAGGCCAGGAGTTTTGGCCATCGTAATTGGTATTACGGTTCTGTCGCCTTTTCTTGGTCTCGTGCTGGTCGGTTGGTCGGCGTAGTCGTTGGCCTCGTGCTTGGTGGTATCGCGTACTGGATTGGTCCATGGGCCTCAACAAAAATTATAGAAATACATCATGGCTAGGGGCAAAAGGGGCCAGGGTCGATATATTTTGGTGGCAGAAAAACAATTCGAGCCTGGCCCCTTTAATTACACCGCGGCGCGCATTCACGCCAGGATTTTCCCAAGCGCGATGACATTCAATGGCACAAGCACACCCTCTACAGCCGTGACGGCCACAAGCTTGATTACAAACCCGTGCGCATGAAGCCGCTGACGGTTGAGACTTTCCCGCCGAAAGAGCGGGTTTATTAAAGACACCGATTCTTTAGTTTTTCCACCCTTGGAAAGCATAGTCAGTCCGCTATCGACCCATTGCAGACGTCCGAGTAAATCGGAGATTTCCGGCGCGACTCTATCGGACATGCATTAAGTTATTGCCTTAACTTTACAGAAGGTTGCCGCTCTTTTTACTTTGTCGCGAACTCAAGGTGCTCGTGAAAAGCAGTAGTCGTGTTGTCGGGTAATCTCAGCAACGTCGCCAATTACGGAGCCTGATGCATTGCTGATCTTTAGCTGCCGATTAAATCTTTCCAGTGTTTTCTGATTTGCTCCCACCATGTTTTCCCAGATCCGTGCCCTAACCTGTACTTGATTCCATCTGTCGAAACTTTAATGCCTGGTGAAATTTCTAGAAACTCTTGATACTTGAGGTCTCTCTGCTGCTTCTTGCTGAACCAGTAAATAATCACAACAACAGCGATAGCGTACGGAAAAGCGCGCACTGGATCGAAGTACTCCCATGGCAGCCGCATTCCGGGCCACACACGGATAACGAAATGATAAGACAAAACAAGCAGGGAAAGGCCTACGGCTAGGACTTGTTGTATTCGAAGATGATCAATCATTTTGTTCTTACGGCGATGCTCCCCGAAATAGGAATGAATATCGCTTAGGTCTGATTTCTTGAGAAACTGACGTTCGATGTTTTCGATAATCACAAGATTTCGGTTATACCAAAATGCCGCGTCCAATAAATGGATGCTTAACCACCCACAAAGCAGCACGATGACTGCAATTGCGAGATCAAGCGGAATTATTCCCTTTTCGGATAATGCTAAGAAAGCAAAGGCACCGACAACAACACCGACTGACTGCCAGATAACCAATATGTGTCGATTTATGTCGTTAAACATTTCTTTGTACATTTCAATTAGAAATTGGTCTCGACGATTCATCACACCGCTTTTCCTAAATTCCACTACATGCTGTATTAGGTCGTTGCTCATAATCTTGCCATAACTTCTCTATATTCTTAATAGAATCCTTAATGCATCGTCTATACCCTCCTTTAGGATGGGGACGGAAAATCTCACCGTCAAAGTAGTCGCCGAACCTCGCATCCAAAGTGAAACGATTGCAATCCAGAGACACCACAGGCATCTGCATCGCTAGACGTCTTTGTACATCGGGTCGTCCACCCAACAAATGAACCGGACGTCTGAAGTGTTCTGGTTTGATTGGTGTCGATCCGTATCTAGTGGGTACGCTATAACCAAGTATATACTGACGCGGAATTAATTCATTAAGGCGGCCGGAAAGCCGAGCGTCTTTTGGAACTATTACAACATGACTTGCGTATCGGTTCAGTTCTTCAGCTTCACGTAAAATTAAATCAAGCTTGAAGATTGACTCAATATCTCTCGCAACAGTGATGAACGGACGGGCTTGTGCAGCCGCCGCCAAATGTTGTGCAAAGCAATAACGTTTCCAATGTATGTCTAGGAAGCCCCATTCCTCGAATGGCAGACCGCGAATGTCTCGGAGATTTGTATACCTTGCTCCAGGTCTCCAACCGAACTGAATTGCAAGTTTTAGGGTCAGTTTTCCATGTGCCACAAACTTAAGAACGCCATCCCACGGAGCGGCGTCGATAGCAAACTGCTTGGTTGGGCGAACTTGAATGCACTCCGGAACAAGACATAAATCTGATTGTTGATTTATCATTCTCACCGTCACTTCTCCTTATGGTGTCTCCCTTACCTATATCTAGCAGAAATATGGCGGCATACTAGGAAGCTGCTTGTGGAGCAGGAAACAGGAGGTGGTTTCTGATAGCGGAACAGTACGTGTGCGGAGTATTATTTTTCAAACGTCGGCTTCAAGCCGAAACTGGGCGCATCACGGATAGTCCGCTTTCGACCCATACTGGACGTTCTTCAAGGCTTGAGAAAACCGCACCGGACCAAAGGAGGTCCGCACGGCCATATCCGCACATGCGGGGTATTATAATTAGCAAATACTTATATTCGGAACCAAATTGCTTGAAGATCAATATCATGACAGTCAATATAACGGATGCTGCAGCAATATTCTGCCGCATCATCCGTATACTCATATGTTATACAGCTAGAGAGTGATTGCGTGGACTTTGAAAGCCTGGAGAAACTATTCGGTCGTGCCCGCAGGTTACGCGCGCGACTAGGTGTGAAGGAAGGCAGCGGTGCAAGTTGGTCCGCCACTCTCGAAAATGGCGAAACACATAGATATTCTCTCAGTGGCGTCAAGGCACCTGACGAAGTGCAAGATGACATTGAAAGTCTCTTTGTTTGGCTATGGAGCCTGAAAGACCACATCAAGAAATACTTAGATGGAAAGGGAAAATCTAGTGGTTGGGTGGAGCCAGAAATAAGTGCAGACCAATATCTTTCAATTTGCGGCGATCTAGCCAATCGTGCGAAACATGGCGAACTCAATCGTGGAAGTAGATCGGGAAAGTTTCCGATGCTTGGAAAACTAAGGTATCAAGTATCACAAACAGCCGTTTCTTCTATTACATTTGGCGCATTCGATGTCGGAATGAACATCGCTGAACCAAGGCAAGTAACGCTGGAGATGCCAATATTGGGCGCTGACGGTAGGTACCTCGGCGATGCCTTCAAATATCTGGACTATGCCCTAAAGGGTTGGGAAAAAATAATTGATAGGGCGGAGAAAGCTGTATAACACGTCGCTCAACCTGACTCGCTACGTCGGCCCTTCGCGCCTAGTAGCTCGCAGATTAGCTCTGCGTTAGCCCTCTTATGGATGAAGACGACTTCTACCTCAAGGTTGCACACGCCCTGTCGGGTTGTCAGCTGGTGGAACAAGAGTTGAAGCTCTACATTACGGAAGCTCTTGATCTCGCTAAAAAGTGCATAGGATACAAGATGCCCTTTAAAATGAGTGGCGAGGACTATGCTGACTCGTCACTGGAAAGGCTCATAGAGATATTCAAGAAGTTGAGTGACAACGAGGCTCTTATAGCCGAGCTAAGAGAAATCAAAGATGAGCGGAACTTTCTAAGTTATAAAGGCATTGCGCACTGCCTTGATTACGAGGGTGACTTATTTCACTCAACCGCATTCGAATTTCAAGATCGTCTGGAGGCCATCAAGAATGAGGCACGAAGACTGCAAAGTGCGCTTCATGAAGAAGCCAATAAATTCCGTGGCCATTTATGGTTCGACGACCTCACGAAAGAGGGCTAACAACCACTTGGAGTGCGACCTCGTAAAGCGCTGTGCGCTTCCCTCGGCGCCTCAAGCGGAACGATAGAAATTCCCATGAGCCTACAGACGCTGATTGACCAGCTTCTATTTGAAGAGGAAGGAAATACGCTCGACTTTAAGAGCGATCAGTATCGCTTATCGAGCTCTACCGACGAGGAAAAGTCGGAATTACTAAAAGACATTGTTGCATTCGCGAATGCGTGGCGCAGGGCTGACGCGTACATCCTGATTGGCGTAAAGGAAGTCAAGGGCGGACGTAGTGAGATAGTTGGTATTTCGAAGCATCTAGACGACGCTCACTTGCAGCAATTCATAAACTCCAAGACCCAGCGGCCAATTGATTTCTCGTACAAAGCTGTTCAGCACGAAAGCGCTCAAATTGGAGTCATTCACATTCCTGTTCAACGTAGACTATTTTACCTTCTCAAGGACTTCGGGCGACTTAAAAAATCCGTAGTCTATATTAGGCGTGGTTCATCAACTGACATTGCTTCCATTGACGAAATTTCCACTATGGGTGCTGAAATTAATGGCACTTACCGGGATACGCTGTCTCTTGAGGCATTCTTGATATCTGGTCAGCACGACGAGATCGTAGAGAAGCGAATTGACTGCAAACTGATTAACGCGAAAATCCCTGACGATGAGCATTTCCCAGACTACGGTGTTGCGTACATGAATGGAGGGCCTGACGTGAGATTTGCTGTCCCAGACTTCACAAGCAATCGGGACTACTACAGAGAGAGGGCCAAGTATCTTCAGGCGCATTGGAGAGTGCATGCATTTAAGCTAGGCGTTAAAAACTCCGGTGCAGTACCTGCCAGAGATGTAAAAGTCATCTTCGACATAGCGGATGAAGAAAGACCATCTATCGCGTGTGAACTTGACGATCTACCGAGCAAACCGCATTCTAACTATCTACCACTCTTGAATAAAGCTTTTGGCAAAGTACCTGACGTGTCTGTGAAGCGAATGACTTATGGTTGGCGCATTACGTGCCACCTCGGAAAGATTCAGCCAAAAGATATGGCCACCACCCAAGATTATTTCTACCTTGGCGCCGTCACATCAAAGTCAATCCGTATAGACGCACAAGTATTTTCCGACGATCTCCCAGAACCAAAGCAAGAGACGCTTGAGGTTGGCTTTGAAGTCGAAGATCGCGTTTATTCGGTTAGCGATTTCTTGCCTAAGGAGGAAGGTTGATATTTCTGTCTTTTCATTCCAACGGAACTAACGCGAATGATGAATCTACACGTTGAACGACTGCTCTTTTGCGATTTGAGCGGCTGACCTTGGCTGAAAGTCGATCTTTGCGAACGTCTGTTTCCGACCCATACTGGACGTTCCTCAAGGCTTGAGAAAACCGCACCGAACCAAAGGAGGTCTGCACGGCCATATCCGCACATGCGGGATATTATAATTAGCAAATATTTATATTCGGAACCAAATTGCTTGAAGATCAATATCATGACAGTCAATATACCGGATGCTGCGGCAGAATATTGCCGCAGCATCCGTATACCCAAATGTTAGCCCTCACCAAAATGGAAATACAGTATCGGTACGCACTCGATCAACATGACCAGCCCATAGATGTCTTCGGGTTGGAGCGTACTTCTGTAGACCCCGGACGCCTGTTCAAATGCGTTGTCTGTGGTGGAGAGCTTATTGCGAAGCTTGGGGATATTAAGGCAAAGCACTTCGCGCACAAATCCTTAACAAGCAATTGCGCTTACGAAACCTACTTACATCAACTTGCAAAAAGAACGTTTTACTCTGAATATTCCAAGTGCCTTGAAAACAACGAGCCTTTCCATCTTGTGCGGACCGAGAGCGTCACATGCGATCATTTCGAAAACAAACACGGGTACACCTGTACTCGCACCGAGAACAGGCACCACGACTTAACAAAGTATTTTGACCGCGTGTATTTGGAGAAACACCACAGTGGGTTTGTGGCCGACGTCTTGCTTCAATCATCCAGCAACGGAGAAGTCGTGTTTGTTGAGTTTGCCGTTACACACAAATGCGAAGAAGAGAAGATCAAAAGCGGAATACGTATAGTCGAATACTTGCTAACGGATGAAAATCACCTTGAACCAGTAAAGGCGCATACTCTCCGTGGCAGCGATGAAAGACTTACCCTATACAACTTCCGGTCACGTAGTGAAAAGCGATCAGTTTGCGGTGGCAACTGTGCAGCTAAGCTCAACGTGTTCGTGGTGTATGAGAGCAAGAAAAGCATACTTGTCGAACTTGATCCACATCGGGAGATCGATAGCCAATTGCGGGGAAAAATTCGTCACTTTGAAGTCCTCGGAAAGTCTTCTGGAGAAAAAGAGGACCAGATATCACTTTTTAGGCAAATGGTTCGTGAGGCACATTTCAAAAATGTTCCGATAAGAAATTGCTTTCTCTGCCGATATCACGGAGGGGATGGAGTTGAAAACGCAGTTTTCTGCAAAGCAGACAGACAGAGCGTTGGATCGAATCAGGCAGTCGAATGCGAAAAATACAGACCGATGCGCACCATGGACGAATGTTTGGCTCAAGATAAAAGAAATGAAGAATACGTCCAAAAAAGAAAAATCGGAGAGATGATACGCATAATGATTCCTGGACCATACATCAAATGAGGGCTAACAACCGGTTCCAGGCGACATCGGCGCTAACGCGCCGCCGCGCCTGAACCGGGCCGTTGAGCATCTGCTTTCGAGATACTGTGACCGGCTGCTCCTGGCCGGAAAGCGACCGTCGCCCGTCAATCCATGACTCCTTAACCATCGGGGAGGAACCGTATCATGCCAGGCGATACCGAGTGCGCAACCGTCGGATCGGACCGAGTCCCGTGGAACCAGGGCAAACTTATCGGGCAGAAGCCCCGTTAACGCGGAAAGCAATCGGGACAATCCGGATTCGCCTTCCGTTGACCAAGCCAGCACGGGAACTCGCCCTGTTCCCTCTGGCCATCGACCGCCAATGGCGCGTACGCGATGCGGCGCAGGGGGGATCAGGCTCAAGTAATAGCGTGCAGTAGAGTCTAAGTACCGTGTGTTCACTGTCGTAGCGACCCAAATGTGACTCAAATGTGACTCAAATGCGACCCAAATGTGACTCAAATGTGACTCAAATGCGACCCAAATGTGACTCAAATGTGACTCAAATGAACCCAAATGCGACCCAAATTCAACTCACCGTCTACTCACTTTCGACTCTCCTCTTAGTGGTGATCCTACTGTTTCCGGCTGCTGTTTTCCTGGCCGTCGCCTCGTTACGCGATCCTTTTGCTGGCTCCAATAGTTTATTCAAAAAATGATCGTCGGATTTGTTGTGTGAAAATAAAATGCGCGTGACTTTTTAAAAATCACGACGCGAAAAACGCCTTACAAACTTTCTGCCACGACAATCCACATTTCCTTGCTCCCTCGCTGTCCTTTGTGAAACCCTTCCACGTGATGACCGCCGCTGTCTGAATGCCTGTCAGGCCCTCGGATAGAACGTCGGTGATCTTTGCTCTCGGCGGCGAGATGTGACGGCGTAAAAGTTCCTCCGAAGAACAAATCAACACGCACCGGTAAGTAGGCATGGCACGGTGCGTGAAGTGTGCGCTGGTTGCCGGTTCGCATGGCTCGGCCGGAGGCGCGCTGGGTGACCTGACTTTCGAGGAAGCTTCAGTGCACAGAAAATATTCTTTTCAACTATCGGAGTTGGCATCGCTGGAAAGAGGCGCGGCATGGCGCACACATCTTCGGAACACTGTCGGCGGGAGAGCGGTGATCCCGTGAGGCCATGAACATGAAAACCCTCACCCTGGCGGAGGCGGCGCGCCTCCTCAAGATGTCGCCCGAGGCACTGCGGCAAAAGGCCAAGGCCGGAATGATTCCCGGCGCCAAGCCCGGCAAGTGCTGGGTGTTCGTGGAACAGGATCTTGTTGATTATCTACGCTCGCGGTACGCTTCCCATCGGCAAGCGGTGCGAGTGACACGCAATCAGGAGGTAGCAAAATGTCACTCTATCGCAGAGGCAAAGATGGCGTCTGGTGGGTGCGCTTCACGGCACCCGATAGACGCCGAGTACGCCAGTCTACTGGGACTCAAGACCGCGCCAAGGCACAGGAGTACCAAGACAAGCTCAAGGTAGAGCTGTGGCGAGTCAGTAAATTAGGCGAGAAACCGCGCCGGATCTGGCAGGAAGCCGTAATACGGTATCTCAGGGAGGTCGCGCACAAGGCGGGCTACGAAGAAGATAAGCGTCAGATCAAGTGGCTCGATAAGTACTTGCGTGAGAAATATCTCGATGAGATCACGCGGGATGTGGTCGAAAAGGTGAAAGAGGCGAAGCTGGAGACGGGTGTGGCCAACGCGACCTGCAATCGGATGTTGGCGGTAGTGCGTGCCGTATTGCGTAAGGCCGCTTACGACTGGGAGTGGACAGACCGGGCACCAAAGGTCCGCCTGCTTCCGGAGCCAAAACGACGTATCCGGTTCATCACGCGGGAAGAGGCAGAACGGCTGGTTGCCGAACTGCCTGAGCATCTGGCAGAAGCGGTGCGTTTTAGCCTGGAAACAGGGCTGCGACGGAGCAACGTCACGGACATGCAATGGTCGCAGGTGGATCTCATGCGACGGTGTGCGTGGGTTCATCCGGACCAGGCTAAGGCTAGGAAGGCCATCCCTGTACCGCTGAACGCATCGGCCATGCTTGTGCTGAGACGTCTGCAAGGCAAGCATCAGGTCTATGTGTTCAGCTACCAGGGGCGGGGACCGGTGCGCTGTGTCAACGGGCAGCCGTGGCGCGACGCGGTGAAGCGTGCCGGGCTTGAGAACTTTCGTTGGCACGATCTGCGACACACTTGGGCCTCGTGGCACGTGCAACAGGGAACACCGTTGCACGCGTTGCAGGAGTTAGGCGGCTGGGAGACGGCGGATATGGTCAGACGTTATGCTCATCTCGCGCCGGAGCATCTGGCGGAGTACGCCGAGAGGCTTGCCAAGCCGCGTGTTGTGGATAACTGTGGCACAAAATTGGCACAGTGAAGTTTCGGGCCGAAAAGAAAAAGGGACCACATCGCTGTAGCCCCTTGATCCGATTGGTACCGAGGGTCGGAATCGAACCGACACGGTGTCGCCACCACCAGATTTTGAGTCTGGCGCGTCTACCAATTCCGCCACCCCGGCTTGAGCGATGCACGGTATTAAAAGTATAACAATCCTGCC
>Ga0326597_10008730_pt1 | contig 13641 bp, 13 predicted proteins | sample RVTome_12_FD_203789 | JGI IMG/M metagenome (GOLD analysis project Ga0326597, IMG submission 203789) | Soil microbial communities from uranium-contaminated site in the Upper Colorado River Basin, Wyoming, United States - RVT100D185 | ecosystem: Environmental > Terrestrial > Soil > Contaminated >... | reverse complement strand
CGAAGGGAAGACGTCATTGTTTCCCGAGAGGACGGTCTGCGGACCTTCGGCTCGCTCCTGGGCGTCGGGGGCGACGCCGAACGCCCATGGACGGTCGCCAGAGGCGCGGACATCGCCGGCGAACACGAGATCGTCATCAATGAGTACGCCGCGCTCGTGCTGCCTGCTGAGCCGGGCGACGCGGTCGCCGTTAGGGCGATCTGCTCGGATGAGGTCAGCGCGCCGCCGGCGCTGCTCCTCCGCGTCACCGGAATCGCGGAGTTCGCATTCGATGTCCCGAATGCGGTTGGCGCGGGCACGACGGCTGCCAGCCTCGCCGAAGCGTGCGGTACCGCCGCTCCAGGTCCGGCAGACTTCCTCATGGTGCGATCGACCGGCGATCCAGACGCGACCGTGGCCGACATCGAAGCACTGCGTCCCGATCTGCTGGCATCCACCAACGAACAAGCCATCGGACAGCTGGAGCAGCGCGGGTTCACTTACTTCCGACAGATCTCCAGCGTGCTGACGACCATCACGGTGTCATTCGCGTTGCTGCTCATCACGGTGCTCCTCACCGTGTCGGTCAACCAACGACTCGGCGAGGTGGCCACTCTGCGAGCGCTCGGCTTCTCGCAGGGCCGCGTGGTACTGGACGTGCTGTGGGAGTCCGTGCTCATTGTCGGAATCGGAGGCGCACTCTCGCTGCCGGTGGGAGCGCTGATGGCCGTCTGGCTCGACGGCATCCTCAAGGGCATGCCAGGCATTCCGTCGAATCTTCACTTTTTCGTCTTCCAACCGCAGGCACTCTGGATCCACGTCGCGCTGCTCGCGACCACGGCTCTCGTGGCGGCGATCTACCCCATGCGTATCGTCGCGCGCCTCCCTATCGCCGCCACGCTGCGCGACGAGGTCATCGGGTGAGCGAGATGATTCTCGAAGCCACGAATCTGAGCCGGGCCTTTCCGATGCCGGCAGGCGCCGTCGTCGCCGTACGGGACGTCACGCTGTCGATCGCCCAGGGCGAGCACACGGCGATCAGCGGGCCGTCAGGCTGCGGCAAGTCCACCCTGCTGCACATCCTCGGCTGCGTGGACACAGCCTCATCCGGGACACTGCTCTTCGACGGCAAGGACGTCTCGACGCTCAACGACCGGGCGCGGAGCCTGCTTCGCCTGCGCCACCTCGGATTCGTCTTTCAGCGCTTCTTTCTGCTCCCGATGCTGACGGCCGCCGAGAACGTGGAACTGCCGCAAGCCGAGGCCGGCGCCAGCAAGAACGATCGGCGCCGACGAAGCCTCGAACTGCTGGAGTACGTCGGCCTGGCCCAGCGCGCCAATCATCGCCCGTCGCAACTGTCCGGCGGCGAGATGCAGCGCGTCGCCATCGCACGCGCGCTCGCCAATCGCCCGCGCCTGCTGCTCGCGGACGAACCCACGGGCGAGCTCGATCAGGCGACCGGCGAGCATGTGGCATCGCTGCTCGACCAGGTCAACGCCGATGGCACGGCCCTGGTCATCGTCACGCATGACCCCGACCTGGCCGGGCGTGCGCGGCGCGTGCTGACGATGAAGGACGGCCGGATCGCACGAGAGGTGACGCGCTGATCGGGCGCCTGGCGGTCCGGTCGCTCACGGCGCATCCCGTGCGCAGCGCCGTGCTCGCCGCGGGGTTCGGCGTCGGTGTGGCCGTCATGGCCATCCTGCTGGGCGTCGCAGAAATCGTCCTCGAGCAATCTCGCGCGGCGGCGCTCGCCGGCGGCGGCGATGTGGTGATGGAACTGATGGGGGAAGTCCCTGGACGGCTGGTGCTATCGGGAGCGCTACAGGGTGAGGCGCTGCGTAGCCGAATCCGAGCAGCGGCGCCATCACACACCGCGGCGCTAACGCTCGTCCGGAACGGACGCCGCACGCCCGTCGACGCCCGCGGCGGGATCCCCAGCCTTGAGCGCGCGATCGGCGATCCGGAAACGACCCCGATCGCCGACTGGGGCGACTCGCCGGAGGATGTCGAGTGGACGCAGGACACACCCGAGAAGGTGCTGCGGCACATCGACCGTTTTCATCCCATTCCCGACGCCCCGGACTGGTCCGGGTCGTGGGCGGAATGGCTGTATTTCAACGGCCGGGCGGCCGATGCGCGGTTCTATCTCACGTTTCTCGTCGGCCCGGCCACCGCCGATGGCCGCCGGAGCGCCGGCGTCCGCCTGCAACTCGATCGCAATGGCCAGGTTGAAACGTTCACCGAGAGCCGGCCCATCACGGACGCGGAGGCGCAGCAAGCGCCGGATCTGCAGATCGGCGCCAGCTTCGTCCGCCTGGAGGGCATGCAGTACCGCGTGCACCTGGATCTGCCGGGCGAGGGTGGGCGACGGGTGCGCGGCGACCTCACGATCGAGGCGTCGGCCGGCCGGCTGGTGCCGCCGATCGAGATCACCGGCGCGCGCGGCTGGCGATCCGGATACGTGGTGCCGGTGATGTCCGGACGACTCGACGGCGTACTCGATGCCAACGGTGAACCCATCTCGTTCGGGGGAGGCTCCGGGTATCACGACCACAACTGGGGCTTCTGGCAGGGCGTGTCGTGGCAGTGGGGCCAGGTCCAGCAGGGCGACCTGTCCATCCTGTACGGCCGCGTGTTTCCGCCGCCCGAGGCCGCCGATCCCGCGCGTGTTCCGGGGTTTGTCGGGGTGCTGGGCCCCGACGGCCCGCTTGCCTACGGCGTCAACGTCACGATCACCGAAACCAACGATGAGCGCGGGCAACCGCGCTCGGTGCTGGTCAGCGCCAGGGGCCGCGACCTCGATGTCGAATTGGCCTTCGAGGTCGAGTCAGCGGTGACGACGAGAGCGGCCGGTCCAGGGCCGCTGACAAGCGGCCTGGACTTCTTCCAGCTCCGCGGCACCTATGCCGTCACCGGCCGGGCGGGCGGCCGCACACTGGCGTTCACCGCGCCCGGCAGCGCCGAGACGTTCAGGGGCAGGCCCGGCGCACGCTAAAGCGTGCGCCCTACAGGCGATGCACCTGTACTACCTGTAGCGCGGGGGCTTCAGCCCCCGCGTCCAGGGCGTGTCGCGCGGCGATCTGCGCCCGACGCCGCCTGAGGCGCAACGAATCGAGCGTCTGTTCGAGCGGCAGGCGCACCTGGATCGTGTGTGCGGCCTCCCGGCGTCTTCCTATTTCCGCGCGGAAGCATTCGAAGCAGAGGGTTCGCGGCCGCTCCGCCAGCGGATCATTCTGGTCGGGCCGGAACCCGTAGCGCGCCTCTCGGGCCTGACACGCGGCGCACAGCGTGGGCTTTCGCGGGGTCCGTGTCTGCGGGCGGGGGCGGTCGGTCCATCGTTGGTCGAGGGCGAGTTGTGCTGCCATGAAACCTCCTTCTACTTGGGGGGAACTGATCCCCAGTCCAGTCTAGAAAGAGCCTGTGACAGACTAGGTCACAGATGGTTACGCGTTCGAATATCGACGATCTCTTCCAGCTTCCCCTCACCGAATTCACTGCCGCCCGGAACGCGCTGGCTGCCTCGCTCGTTGCGGCCGGACGCGCCGAGGATGCCGCGGCCGTCAAGGCCCTGCCGAAGCCGCCACTGTCCGTCTGGGTGGTCAACCAGCTGTACTGGCGCCACCGCCGCGCGTTCGACCGGCTCATGGCCGCGGGCGACCGCCTCCGGAATGCGCAGGCGTCGCAGCTGGCCGGCAAAGGCGGTGAACTGCGCGCACCAATCGAGGCGTACCGGGCCGCACTCCGGGAGATCACCACGCGCGCCGCCGCGCTGCTCCGCGCCACCGGCCATACCCCCACGCCGGAACTGACGCGCCGTATCGCGACGACGCTGGAGGCGCTCGCCGCCTTGGGCCGCCAGGCGTCGGCGCCTTCGGCCGGCCGGCTGACACGCGACGTGGACCCACCCGGGTTCGAGGCGCTGGCCTCGCTGGTGCCACGCACAGGCGGCGCTCCGCGCGGCACCGGAAAGAGCCGCGTCATCCCCTTCCGTCGACGATCTCAATTGAGCCGCCCGAAGAAGCTGGCTCCTGCGGCGCAGACGCGGGCTCGTCAGGAGGCGCACAAGGCGCGACGGCGAGCGGCAGCCAAGGCGCTCCGCGACGCCGACCGCGCGTTGCGTAACGCACGCAAGGCGGGGGCACACGCCGAATCAGCGCTCCGGCTCGCGGCCGCCCGAGTAAAGATCGCGGAGAAGCAGAAGGCTGTGCTGGAAAAGCGCCTCGAAAAAGGCTCGGCCGACGCGGATGCCGCCAGGCACGACGCGCGCCGCGTCGCGGCAGCGGCCGAAGAGGCCGCCCAAGCCATCACCGACGCGGAGCGCGCCCGCGAACAGGCACGCCGAGCGCTGGACGCGTTCTCCTAGTCGTCCGAGACGCTCGCGCCGAGCCCGACGCCCATCTCGCCGGACCATCGTACCGCACCCGGCACCTCAACCCCGAACTGGTCGAGCATTCGCACCACCGTGTGCTCGACGATGTCGGCAATCGAGCGAGGATTGTTGTAGAACGCCGGCATCGGCGGCAGGATGACGGCGCCCGCTCGCGACAGCTTCAGCATGTTCTCCAGGTGAATGTCGCTGAGCGGCGCCTCGCGCACCACGAGCAGCAGCTTACGGCGCTCCTTGAGCACGACGTCCGCAGCGCGATGAATGAGGCCATCGCCGTAGCCGTGCGCGATCGCGCCGAGCGTCTTCGCGCTGCACGGCACGACGATCATACCGGCCGTCTGGAACGAGCCGCTGGAGATCGCCGCCCCCATATCTCCTGGTGCGTACGTCGTGTGGGCGAGGGCCTCAACCTGCTCGCGTGAGTACGGCGTTTCGTGGACCAGCGTGCGGGCGCCCCACCGGCTGATCACCAGGTGCGTCTCGACGCCCGCGTCCCGCAGATGTTCCAGCAGCCGGACGCCGTAAATCACGCCGGTCGCGCCGGTAATGCCGATGATGAGGCGCATGGTCTTTGGTCTTTGGTCCTCGGTGCTGCAACCGAATGCTACCATCGAGCGAGTGTTCAAGCGCCAGACGACCGGATCCGTCATCTGCACCTCGTGCGGCGTGCTTGTGGGGGTCAACGACGAACAGTGCTACAACTGCAGCCGGCGCAACCCGGGACTCTGGGGCTTTGCGCCGCTCCTGCGGTCCCTCGGCGACGACATGGGGTTCGTGCCGTTCGTCATCGGTACGTGCACGATCCTGTACGCGCTGACCCTTCTGGCGTCCCGTGGGGACATCGGCATGGGGGGGCTGTTCACGCTCTTCTCGCCGAGCCGGCAGAGTCTGTTCCTGTTCGGCGCCAGCGGCGCCATCCCCGTGTTTGTCGCCGATCGATGGTGGACGGTGCTCAGCGCGGGCTGGCTGCACGGTGGCGCGCTGCACATCCTCTTCAACATGATGTGGATCCGGCAGCTCGCGCCCGCCACCGCGAGCCTGTACGGGCCGGGCCGGATGATCATCATCTACACAGCCGGCGGCGTGGCCGGTTTCGTGCTGAGCTCGTTTGCCGGCGCCTACCTGCCAGGCTTTCTGTTTCTACGGGGCGGCCAGTTCACCGTGGGCGCATCCGCCTCGATCTTCGGCCTGCTCGGCGCGCTCGTCTACTACGGCCGTCGCAGCGGCAGCAGCATGGTCGGGAGCCAGGCGCTCACGTACGCGCTGATGCTCGGATTCTTCGGGTTCATCATGCCCGGCGTGGACAACTACGCGCACGGGGGCGGCTTCGGCGGCGGCTACCTGGCGGCGCAGATGCTCGACCCGCTCACGCCGGAACGGATCGATCACATCGCCATCGCCGTGGCGTGCCTGGCCGTCTCCGTCATCGCCGTTCTCGCCTCGGTCATGCACGGGTTCCAGTTTTTTTAGCATCCTCTCGTGGCTGTCGATCCGGTCTGGGCCGAGTACTACCGCGACGAGATGGATGCCGCATGGTTGTACCGCCTGCTCGCCAGCTACGAACGTGACCCGGCGCGGCGAGTGATTTTCGAGCGGCTCGTGGCGGTCGAGGACGCGCACGTGGAGCGGTGGCGCGGCCTCTTCGAGGCGCAGGGCGGCACCCTCCCCTCCCATACACCGTCGCTGCAGACACGCGCGCTCGCCTGGACGGCGCGCATCTTCGGCTCCTCGACCGTCCTCCCGATCATCGTCCGGCAGGAAACCCGCGAGGTCGGGTCGTACCTGCGCCTGGCGCGAAGTTCGGGCCAGCAGTCGACACAGGTCGCCGCGATGGCCATCGCCACCGAGTCGGCCGAGCACGCGCAGAACCTCTCGGAGTCGATGGGCCGCGTCGGCGAACCGTGGCACGCCACGGCCGGCTCGGGTTATCTCCGCAGCGTGATCTACGGCTTCAACGACGGGCTCACGGCGAACTTCGGTCTGGTGGCCGGCGTGATCGGCGCCAGCGTCGAACCGCGGCTGGTCGTCGTCACGGGACTGGCCGGCGCGCTGGCGGACGCGCTGTCGATGGGCGCGAGCGGCTACCTTGCCGCGAAGAGCGAAGGCGAGGTGGCCGCTCGACAGATCGCGATCGAGAAGGAAGAGATTCGACTGATGCCCGACCTCGAGGAACAGGAGCTGGCGATCATCCTCGAGGCCAAAGGGCTGGCACCAGACCGCGCCCGCGACACGGCGCACGCGATGATGGCCGACCCGCAGCGAGCGCTCGATACCAAGGTGCAAGAGGAGCTCGGCATCCAGACACCCTCGGTCACGCCGCTGGTCGATGGCCTCGTCACGGGCACCGCCACCGCGTTCGGCGCGCTCATCCCGCTGGTCCCGTTCCTGGCGCTGGAGATGGGCACGGCGATCTGGGTCTCTCTGACCATCGCCATGCTGGCGCACTTCGTGGTTGGGGCCGCCCGCAGCATCTTCACCGGCCGCGGCCTCTGGGCCAGCGGCCGCGACATGTTCCTGGTTGGCTTCGGCGTGGCCGCGGCCGGCTATCTTATTGGCGGCCTGCTGATGGCGCCATGAATCCGCTTCGAAGCCTGCTCGGGCTGCTGGTCGGGATGGGGCTCTTCCGGCTGGTCGTCGCCGTACTGGAAACCGCGCTGGTGGGCGCGGCCGCCAACGGGCCGGTGGCCAGCGAGGCGGCGTACTTTGCCGTCCGCAACCAGCCGGCCATGCTGGCCACTGCCCTGGGGTATAACTCAGCAGCGGCGTTTCTGGCAGGGTACGTGATGACGAAGGTCAGCGGCACGCGTGATGTCATGCTTGCCGGAGTCGGGGCCGCGGTCCAGACCGCAGCGCTCATCTGGAACTTTACCGGGGGCGAGTACGCGACGTACACACCAGTCTGGACGCGAATCGCACTGGTGGTGCTCGTCGGACCGGCGATGGTCGCCGGCGCCGCCGTGCGCGCCAGAGCGACCTCGGATTTATGATTTGTGATTGGCGATTCGTGATTCATGATTAGGGACTCACGATTCGCGATTACGTGCACATCAGAAATCGCAAATCGTACATCGCAAACAGCCGTAAGGGGATCAACGTGAGACTTGCCTATCAGGGGGAACCGGGCGCCTATAGTGAAGCGGCTGCGCTGCTCTTCTCGCCGCATGCGGAGACGCTGCCCTGCAAGACCTTCGAGGAGGTGTTCAGCGCGGTGACGGAGAACCGAGCCACGCACGGAGTCCTCCCGATGGAAAACTCTGTCGGCGGCACGATTCACCGCAACTACGATCTGCTCGTCGATAACGAAATCGTCATCACCGGCGAGGTCGAACTCGACGTGGTCCATTGCCTTCAGGCGGTGCCAGGTACGAAGATCGAGGACGTGACAATCGTCTACTCGCACCCCCAGGCCCTGGCGCAGTGCGAACGCTACCTCAAGGAACTCGGCGTGACCGTGGAAGCGGTCTACGACACGGCAGGCGGCGCCAAGCTGGTCGCCGAGCAGCGTCTCACGGGCGCCGCCGCGCTGGCGTCACGCCGGGCCGCGGAGGTGTTCGGCCTCGAAATCATCCAGGAAGCGGTGCAGGACTTCGAGTTCAACATCACGCGGTTCTTCGTCATCGGCGGCGCGGTGCCCACCGACGCGAACAAGACCACGATCGTCTTCGCGCTGCCTAGCACGCCAGCGTCGCTCTTCAAGGCGCTCAGCGCCTTCGCGCTGCGCGACATCAATCTCAGCAAGCTCGAGAGCCGCCCGATTCGTGGGCGTCCGTGGGAGTACCTGTTCTACGTCGATATCGACGCCCGGCGCGACGAGCTGGCTCTGGCTCGCGCGCTCACGCAGCTCGGCGAGTTCGCGAAGTGGACCAGAGTGCTCGGGACGTACAAGGGGTGGGAAAGGACCAAATCAGCTCAGGCGTGACTCGGCGCGGGCGTGAACGCCCCGCTCATCGTTCGGCCGGCGCGGAAGTCGGAAACGGGGCGGGAGTTGGCACAGGCTCCGGCGCGTCTTCATCCGCCGGCACGTCTTCTTCCACCGGCAGGTCTTCTTCCGACTGCACGTCGTCTTCCACCGGCGCGTCTTCTTCGCCACGTGCGACGAGCGGATCGTCGGCGATCTCCGTCGGTCGCAGGACCTCATCTACGACGGGCTGTGCCGGAGCCGCAACGGCCGTCGCCTCCGGTGCAGGCGACCTCGCCCGCCCCATACGACCACGGATGATCTGCTGCCGTGCCCGAAGCCGCGCCGTCGGACGCGCGGGACTGTGCAGCCGCGGGTTGATGATGGCGCCGGCCAGCAGCGCCGATTGTTCCGCGTTCAGAGCGGCAGCCGAAATCCCGAAATAGATGCGCGCCGCGGCCTCAGCACCCCAGATCCCGTCGCCCCACTCGATCACGTTCAGATAGATCTCGAAGATGCGGATCTTGGGCAGCGCCGCCTCGAGCCGGCGCGCGATGATGAGCTCGCGCAGCTTCCGCAACGGATCCCGAGACGAGGACAGGTAGAGATTCTTGGCGAGTTGCTGCGTGATCGTGCTGGCACCACGAATCGGCGCCCCCTCCTCCCAGCTGGCCTGGATGGACTCGCGGATCTGCTGGATGTCGATGCCGTCGTGCTGCCAGAACGCCGCGTCTTCCGCCACCAGCACAGCACGCTTCAGGTTCTCGGAGATGCGCGAGTACGACACCCACTCCTGCTCACGGCGCGTGGTGCGCCCCTCCCGTGCCGCTTCGACGTCTCGCTGCTCCATGAACGCCGTGGACGAGGGGTTGGTCGTGGCGAGCAGGCGGACGTCGGGCAGCGTCAGGTAGGCGTAGGCCAGAACCGCGAATCCGGCGGCACCGGCCGCGATGGCGCCACGGACCAGGAGCCGGCGGGTCTTCCCCGCCGCTTTGCCAGCCCCTTTGCTAGCCCCTCTGCCCGCCATCCGCTACCGACCGTCCACTAGCCAGTCACCACTCTCTTGATCCGCGTGCCCGGCCGCGGCTGGGAGTCGGGCGTCGCCTTGTTCATGATCGCCAGCGTCGCGGGCGTCACGGCACCACCCGAGCGTTCGGCGATCGACTGCCACGTGTCTCCAGCGCGCACGACGTAGAGATCCACACGATTGGGGTGAATATCCTCGGCTTCGGCTGCTGACAGCCGCCGGAACGAACGGATGCTGGTGACAAACGCACTATCGGCCTGCTGAAAAGCGCCGGGGGCCACGAGCCCCGCGACGAGGTAGACATCACCGTCGTACCGGATGTGCGCGGCGCGCATGGTCACCGCGCCAAGGCCCTCGATCTGTCCCTGGTACACGCCCATGTACGCGTCGAGGCCGCCAATCGACGTCCCCTCACCTTGAGACGCGCGGAACCCGGCGCTCCCCATGTAGTTGAGGGCGATCTCCCGGATGTTCTGCCCCTGCGGCTTGTCGACACCTCGCAGGATCATGAAGACGTCGGCGCCCGGCGCCTTCGCCACCACCTCGCTCGGGCTGTTCTGGATCTCCCACCGGTCGGGAAAATCGATCCGGAAGCGGAGCACCGGATGCAGGAAGACACTGCCGCGGGCCAGCCCCTGATCCGGATCGTCTCCGTAGATCATGCCGTCGACCCGCCGCAGCCACTCGTCGCGATTGGTCGAAAAATCGCCCCCGGCCGCCTTGAGCTGATCGACCGTCGGCTGAATGTCTTTTACGCGAGACAGCGGCTCCGGATGCGTCGACAGCCAGTTGGGCACGCCGCGCCGGTCGCCGGCGGCTTCGTCGAGGCGGCCCAAGGTGGCGAGAAACCCCGGCATCGCCGCCGGATCCCACCCGAGCCTGGCTGCGTACCCGGCGCCAAGCCGGTCCGCCTGCGACTCGTCGTCGCGGCCGTACCTGAGAAACAGGACGCCGAGCGCCTGACTGGATAGCTGCCCGAACGGCCGCGCCTCCGGGACGAAGATCCCGAGCGCGAGCAGGCCGACCTGCCCGGTGATCTGCCGCGTGTACTGCTGCGCCGAGTGGCGCGCCGTCACGTGACCGATCTCGTGACCGATGACGCCCGCAAGCTCCGCCTCGCTGTCGAGGAACGGCATGATGCCCCGCGTGATGTAGATGCCGCCGCCCGGCACCGCGAAGGCGTTGACCGCGGGGACGTCAACAACGGTGAAGCGCCACGGCAACTGCGGGCGCTCAGAGATTTGTGCCATACGCTGGCCGATGTCGATGATGTAGCTCTGCAGTTCGGGATCGTTATAAACCCCCATCTCCTCCTTGATCTGGGGATCGGACTCCTCCGCGATGCCGATTTCCTGCGCTTCGCTCATGAAGGCGAGTTCGCGTCGGCCGGTCACCGGGTTGGTGGCACACGCGACCACCAGCGGGAGCAGCACAAGGAGGACGATGAAGCGTACGTTCATAGCGATCAACCTTTCGGACGTCACACCTTCGCGATCGCGCCAAGCGTATCGAGTTGTGCGCGCAGCAGGTCGATCGTCTGCGGCGACACGGGGCCGAGCGGCGGGCGCGGCGGCCCGGCGGCAAACCCCATCAGCTCCAGCGCGGCCTTGAGACCGGGCACACCGTGGAGGGCGCCCACCGAACGGGCGAGCGGCAGGAGACGGCTCTGCAGCGCACGAGCGTCGTCCAGTCGCCCCTCCTCGAGCAGCGCCTGCATGCCCACGATCTCGCGTGGCACGAGTGCCGCAAGCGCGAGGATCGCCCCGTCGCAGTCGGCACACAGAGCGTGAAACAACGTTGCCGCCGATCCCGCCAGCACCGTGAAATCGTCCGGCGTCCGCGCGATGTACTCGGCTATCAAGCCGATGTCGCTGCCCGATTCCTTCATGCCGACGATGTTCGGATGTAACGCGAGCGTGGCGACCGCATCCGCCTGGAGGGTGACACCGGTGAACATCGTCACGTTGTAGAGCAGCACCGGCACCGGCGCGTTGTCGGCCACGTCGGTGTAGTGACGCACGAACGCCTCGGTGGTCATCTGCGGTTTGAAGAACGAGGGCGTCCGCACGAGCACGGCGTCAACGCCGGCCGCAGCGGCCCGCCGGGTGGCGGCAATCGTGGCTGCGGTTGATTCGCGCCCCGTCCCGGCAATCAGCGGACGGTCGCGCGGCACTTCGCTGCGAACGATGTCGATGACCATGTCCGCTTCGGCATCCTCGAGCTGAGGCGCCTCGCCGTTGGACCCGAGCACCACGAGACCCGTCAGCGGCGTGGTCATCCACCGCGCAACATTGCGACGCATCCCGGCTTCGTCTATCGCGCCGTCGCGGCGGAACGGCGTCGCGATCGGCGTGAACACACCGCTGAAGCGCTTCATGGCTCAGATTGTACAGGTGCCAGGACGCGATCACCATTGCGTCGGCTGGCATTGCCGTGGCGGACACTGACGTGGCTGGCACTGCCGCGGCGGACACTGCGTCGGCGGGCACTGCCGCGCGAGGCGTCGCCTCAATCCGTGACGCTGAGGCTGTCGGCATTCCAGAGCACCGGGGGCCGAAGCACCGACGGGACGACACCCAGGACCCGCGAGCCGTGGGCGTAATACATGCGCGGCGCCGCGAAATAGAGCGCCGGCACGTTTTCGGCGAAGATGCGCTGCACGAGGTCGTACAACCGCCCGCGCCCGTCCTGGTCGAGGGTCGCGGCCTGCTCGAGCATCAGCGTGTCGATGCGCTGCTCCCACTCTGTTTCGGCTGCCCGCTGCCTCGGGTTCCAGACATGCGCGGCGCCGGAGCTGAGCCAGAAGTCCATGTTGCCGGCCGGGTCGAGGTCGGCGGCCACCGTTCGGTAGTACATCGCGTCGTAATCGCACGCGCGCAGACGTTCGCTCATGGCGCCGGGATCGATGGGCTCGATGTCGAGTGCGATCCCGATGCGGCCCAGGTCCTCGCGGAGCACGGCGGTCCCGCGCTCGTACCGCCCGATCCCGCGCTCGGTGATGACCGTGAACCGCGCCTCCGTGCCCTTCTCATCCTCGACCACGCCGTTGCCGTTGCGGTCCTCCAAGCCGATGCCCAGGAGCAGCGCCCGCGCCCGCGCCTCGTCTGGCAGATAGTGTGGGACGTCGGGCCAGAACCATCGGGAGTTGCCGGGAGTGACCGGCCCCCACACGGGCACGGCCGCGCCCATGAACACCGTTTCGACAAACGCTTCGCGATCCACCGCGTGCGAGATCGCCTGACGAAACTCGCGTCGCTGCACAAACGCGGCGCGCGGGTCGGCGCGCGTGGCGTCCGGCTTCAGACAGAACCAGAACGCATCCGCATCCGGTCCCACGCCCAGCTCGATCAGCCGAAGGCCGCCGTCTTCCTCGGCGAGACGGATCGGCGCGTAGCCCTCCGGCCGCAGCTCGCTGGACGTCAGGTCCGTGTCGCCGGACTGCAGCCGCAGCAGCTCCGCGTCCTGATCCGGCACGACGTGCAACACGATGCGGTCGAGATACGGCAGCGTCGCACCGTCCTCCGCCTTACGCCAGTAGCGCGGGTTGCGATCGAGCACTACGCGCTGCCCCGGCTGGTACTCGCGCAGCACGAAGGGGCCGGTGCCGACGAGATCAGCGGGCGGGGTGCTCGTGCTCCAGGCGGCGGCGAAGGCGCCATCGCCCAGGGCCGACTCGAGCTTGTGTTTCGGCAGGATCGGCAGGCCGTCGAGCAGACGTAGCCCTGGGCCAGACGGAGCGGCGAAGGTGATGACCACTTCCTCGGGATTCGGTGCGGTGGCACGGAGCCGCTGCCCACCCACCGTGAGTGTGCTGGCAAGGACGCTCTCCACCTTCGGGTCGTAGACCGCCCGCAGCGAGAAGAGCACGTCGGCCGAAGTAAACGGGGTGCCGTCGGACCAGGTCACGCCGGACCGCAGGTGCAGCGTGTGCGTCCGGCCGTCCGCGCTCGACTGCCACGTGTCGGCCAGCCAGGGTTCCAGTTCGAACGTCGCGCGGTTGATCCGCACCAGCCGGCCCTGCGTCAGGACGGTCAGGACATCAGTGCTCGGGTCGCGGGAGATAAAGGGGTTGAACGTGCCCGGCTCTGCACGGATCGACGCGATGATCTCTCCCGGGCGCGTGACGACGATGCCCGGGCGCGGGCTTCCTGAACGGAAGACGAGCACGACGAGCGCAATCACGACGAGCACGCCCGCCGCCACGAACACGCGGACGAGGCGAGGATCTTTGACCCTGTAGTTTTTGGCCACCCCGGCCAAGATCTTGGCCGCGTCCACGAACCGTGCAAATTTCAACACATTAGTGTGCAGATCTTACGACGTGGCGCGACCGCCGTGCGGCTGCGG
>Ga0326597_10008729_pt1 | contig 13641 bp, 7 predicted proteins | sample RVTome_12_FD_203789 | JGI IMG/M metagenome (GOLD analysis project Ga0326597, IMG submission 203789) | Soil microbial communities from uranium-contaminated site in the Upper Colorado River Basin, Wyoming, United States - RVT100D185 | ecosystem: Environmental > Terrestrial > Soil > Contaminated >... | reverse complement strand
TCGAACGGCCCGACCATATTGGCGCCGACGATGGTGCTGCCACTCTCGCCGCGCTCGTAGAGTTCCTCGAGTTCGCGCGACCACGGAATATGGGCGTGGATCGGCGTGCCGACGGCTCTCCCCGACTCGAGGCCGAGCAGAGCTTCACCGGCCGGGTTGATCAGCTCGATCATCCCGTTTTCGTCGACGATGGCGATGCCGTCGAACGCGTCGTCGACGACGCTTCGCATCATGGCGCGGCGGTGCAGCGCGTCGAGCCGGTGGCGGAACAGGGACAACGCCTGTTCGTCGATCAGACGCCACAGTCCGACCGTGTAAGTCAGCAGTGGCGCGAAAAACAGCGGGCAGGCTTCAAGGCTTACAGGAAATGCGCTCTGCACCGCGATGGGAACGCCGATACTGCCGGCGAATACGCCGCCCAGAACCATCAGTCCGGTGCGCCACGACCAGCGGCGGAAGCGCGGCCCGAGAAACAGTGTCAGCACCAGCGCGACGAACAGAACCGGCAGTTCGGCGCTTCGCACCAGTGCCCGGCCCTGCACCATGGATTCATAGGCCATGGCCTGCAGTATCGGTCCCGCCATTATGTCGTGCAGCGGTACGGAAAGCTGGTCGCCGAGTTCCACCGCCGTCGCGCCAACGATGATGTTGCGCCCGCGTACCAGGGCCGGGTCGAAGCGACCGTGCAGCACGTCGGCATAGGAGATCCGCGGAATGGTCTCCGGCCGGATAGCGAAGTCGATCATGAAGTTTCCGGCCACGTTCTCCGTCTCGCCGGCGAGGAAGCCGGCCATGCTCGGCACCTTGGTCTGACCGAAGACGTCGCCACGCAGATAGCGGCGTACCTTGCCACCGGGATCCAGCCGGATATTCACCGTGCCGAGCCGCGCGTGGCGGGCGATAAGGGGGTGCGGGGCGCTGAACACGATTTCGCGTTCGTGCCCATCCAGGGCGAAGAGTTGCTTGAACACCGGCAGCACCACGGCGCCGCGCGCCTTTTCGATGGCTCCGGCAAGCGCGGCATCCTCGGCCGGGGTGGAGCGCGAGCTGAAATCGATGTCGACCGCGACGCGTTTGGCGCCTGCCTCCATCAGCCGGTCGATGATCTGGGCGTGATAACGCCGCGGCCACGGCCAGGTATTGAGCTGGCGCAGGCTGCGCGTATCGATGGCGACCACCGCGACGCTGCCGCTTGCCGGGCGCTCCAGCAGCCGGAAGCGGAGGTCCATCATCGCCTGCTCGATCGGCGCCAGCGCCCCGGCGGAATAGGCGAGGGCGACCACTATAAACAGGGCGAGATTAACGAGGTGCCGTTTCATCCTGAATTCCGGCTCGCCTGCGGTTGGTGCGGACGCTCCATCCGGCGACGGGTCGGGTCGCCGGGGGGTATCCGGAGCGCTGGATGGAGGGTGCCGCATCGGAGTTTAATTTCCGTTTCCGAGCCCCGGAAGGGGGCATTTCCGCGATTAAAATCAAGGGGCCGGCCGCTGCGGGCGACCGGCCCTTCATTGATGAGCTTCTGGAGACAGATCCGGTCTGGCGGGGGCCCCGGCTACCTGCCGGGGCCCGCCGGTTCAGGACTTACCCCTTGGGCTTGCCCTTGCCATTTCCGCCGCCAATGCCGCCGACATTGCCGAGGCCGTTGCCGCCGCCATTCCCGCCGCCATTCCCGACACCGCCGGCCGCACCGCCGACATCGCCAGCCGCACCGCCGACTGCGTTGCCAAGTCCGCCACCGAGTCCGTTGCCGACTGACCTGCCGAGGCTGGAGACGCCGCCGCCGATGCCGGAGCCGAGTCCACCGGCACTGCCGTTGGCCGGACCGCTGCTGGCGATACCGACGCCGCGGGCGTTGACAGGAGCGCCACCAAGCGCACGTACCTTGCCGCTGTTATCGACCTGGCTGTCGATGGCCGCGGTGCGGGCGCCCTTGCCGGCGATCATGCCGGGGCCGCCATGGCCCGGGCCACCCTTGAGGTCACGCACCAGACCGCGCGAGCTTTCGAACACGTTGATGCGGTCGGCACCAACCGTGCGGGTGATCACATTGCGGCCCTTGCCCGAACTGAAGACGGACCCGCCGGTCCGGCCGATGGCGGCAACACTCGTTCCGGCCTTGGCCTTGGCCTTGGCGGAGCCGCTCTTGGCCGCGCCGCCGGCAGCGCCGGCATCGCCGCGCCGCTGGCCAAGCACCTGCATCGCCCCGCCGCGGGCACCGTCGATGGCGGCGGTCATGCCGGGCCGCACCATGACGGTCTGCCCGGTCAGGACCGAGCTGACCTCGACCGCGCCGTGCGAAACGTGCAGGGCCGACCGCGGCCCGTCCACCGATACGGTGAAGGTGGTGCCCTTGATCACGGCGGCCAGATACGGAGTCTTGACGCCGAAGGGATTCTCGGGTCGCGTGGTGATCTTGAACAGCAGCGTGCCCATGGTCTGGATGACGTGCGACTTCACGCCCTTGGGATTGGGCTCGTTCTTGAACGGCACGTCGAAGCGGCTGTTCGGGGCCACCTCGATGGAATCGCCGGGGCGTACCAGCACCAGCCGGCCGCCGTCGTTGGTCTCCACCCGGCTGCCCGGCTTGATGATGTCGCCCACCCTGAGCGCGCGCCAGCCGTCTCCGTTGTGATGCAGGCGCGCCGCGCCCGTGACCTGCTTCACGGACCAGGTGCGTTCATCGGCCCGGGCGACGCCCATGGCCGACCAGAGGGTCGTTGCGGCGACTGCCGCCGCCGCAACCAGTGTCATGCCCCATCGGGGCGTTGTCCGTCGTGTCGCCGTGCTCATGGCATTCCTCGCTTTCCCGTATCGTTCGCTCTCGCCTCTATGGGCCGACCTGTTCGATCCGATTTGCAAACAAACTATGCGCAATTTTTACACTTCGAGGAATTAACAAGAAGTAAAGATCGAACGAAATCATATAGTTGCATCAATTTTATTCAAATAATCATTTAATTTTATTATTAAGAATTTGAGTTAAATTGTATAGTTAATGTGTTTTAACCAATTTTCCTGTCGCGCCTGGATGGGCTGAAAAACCCTATTTGACAAGGGAATCCGTCTCGATTACAGAATCAAACGGCAAGGGCGGCGTGCCGACGCTTGGGGGACTGGTTCGTATTGGTGAATGCGGCGTTAACAATAGGCCGCGACCAGCCGTGCTGCGGCGCGCAGGTTTGGCTGTCGCGCACCGCCAGGGCCAGGGCATGGGCGGCAGTTGTGGTGTGGACAGCCATCGCCTCCGGCGCCTCCGGTCCGGCCGGAGCCCAGCAAGCGGGCAGCAACGCTACCGATCCATCGAAGATCGAGCAGCGGATCGACCGGCCGCCGCAGCGGCCCGCGCCGGTCAAGGAACTGTCGGCGCCGAAGACTCCCGCACCGGCCCCTGCCGAGCCCGGCCAGACATTCATCCTGGTGGGCGCCGACATCACCGGATCGACGGTCTATTCGGCGACCGATCTCGGCGCGCTCTACGAATCCTATCTCGGCCGGTCGATCTCGCTGAAAGAAGTCGAGGCCATCACCAGCGCCATCACCGAGAAGTACCGCGCCGACGGCTACTTCCTGTCGCGCGCCGTGGCGCCGCCCCAGGACGTGGCCTTCGGCGTGCTGCACATCCGCGTCATCGAGGGGTTCGTCGAGCGGGTCGAGTTCAAGGGCGCCCTGCCCGGCCGGCGCGCCCTGTTCGACGGCTGGGCCGCCGGGATCACCGCCGAGAAGCCGCTCAGGCTCGCGACGCTGGAGCGCTATCTGCTGTTCATGGCCGACGTTCCCGGCATTACCGTGCGGCCCGGGCTGAGCGGGCTGAACGACGAGGCCGGATCCTTCGCCCTGGAGATCGGCATCGATCACCGGAAGGTTGACGGCTTTCTCACCCTCGACAACCGGGGCACCACTGCGGTGGGACCCATCCAGAGCTACGCCGGGGTGAATCTGAACAGTGTTCTGGGGCTGGCGGAACGGACCCGCCTTGCGGTGTTCACCATCCCCCTGCAGCCGAAGGAGCTGCGCTACGCCGAGATCCACCACGAGGAAACCGTGACCAGCGAAGGCACGCGGGTGTGGTTCCTGGGCTCGCGCAGCCTGGTGGATATCGGCACCGACGGGCAACCCAGCGAGGAGGACAGCCGCGGCGGGCGGCTGGCGGTCGGCCTTTCCCAGTCCGTGGTGCGCAGCCGCGAGCAGAACCTGACCCTCAACCTCAGGTTCGACACGCTCAGCTCCATCAAGAATTCGGCCACCCAGGTCTTTAACGACAGGCTGCGGGTGCTGCGCCTCGGAGTCGATTACAACATCAAGGACGGCTGGGGCGGCACCAGCTGGCTTACCGCTGAGGTGAGCAAGGGGCTCGACATCCTGCATGCCAGCGATCCCGGCGCCACGCAGGTTTCGCGCACCGACGGCACCAGCGAGTTCGTCAAGTGGACTGTCGACGTGACCCGCCAGCAGGAGCTGAACAGGGAATGGGCGGTACAGCTCGCCGCCGCCGGCCAGGTTTCGCCGAACACGCTGCTCTCGCCGGAGGAATTCGCCGTGGGCGGCCGCCGCTTCGGCCGTGCCTACGATCCGGCCGATATCAGCGGCAGCCAGGGGGCCGCCGGCTATGTGGAGTTGCAGTACAATCCCCCGCTCAAGTTGCCGGTCCTGACCTCGTGGCAGCTTTACGGCTACTGGGACGTGGGCGCGGTGTGGGGCCGGGGGTTCAAGCGCGATTCCTTGGCCTCGGCCGGCGGCGGGCTGCGCTTCGGCCTGCCCAAGGGGATCACCGGCGGATTCGAGGTGACCACGCCCCTTACCCGGGCGCTGAAGCCGGGCGAGGAGGACAGCGACGATATCCGATACTTCTTCAATCTGGTCGGCCAGTTCTAGAATTTGATCCGCTTACGCGGAAATGCGCCGACCCGCACGCTCCCGCCGTCTCCGCGCATTGCGCCGTGGCGGTGCGGTAGGGTAGAACCCACGCCATCCAGTTATCATCAATCGGGACCGCGCAGGGGATGGCCTCCTACCAGTACGTCTACGTCATGCAGCGCCTCAGCAAGGTATTTCCGGGCGGGCGCGAAGTGGTCAGGGACGTCACCCTGGCGTTCCTGCCCGGCGCCAAGATCGGCGTGCTCGGCGTCAACGGCGCCGGCAAGTCCACCCTGCTGCGCATCATGGCCGGGCTCGACAAGGAATACGGCGGCGAGGCCTGGGCGGCGGAAGGCGCCACAGTCGGTTACCTTCCCCAGGAGCCCGACCTCGATCCGTCCCTCGATGTCTACGGCAACGTGCTGGTGGCGCTGGGCGAAACACACGGGCTGCTCAGGCGGTTCGAGGAGGTCAGCGCCCGCTTCGCCGAGGACCCGAGCGACGACGAGATGAACGCGCTGATCGAGGAACAGGGCCAGCTGCAGGAAAAGATCGACGCGGTCAACGGCTGGGAGCTGGAACGCACCATCGAGATCGCCATGGACGCGCTGCGCTGCCCGCCGGGCGATGCCGACATAACCACGCTGTCGGGCGGCGAGCGCCGCCGCGTAGCGCTGTGCCGGCTGCTGCTTCAGCGGCCCGATCTGCTGCTGCTCGACGAGCCCACCAACCACTTAGACGCGGAATCCGTGGCGTGGCTGGAACGTTTCCTGCACGACTATCCGGGTACCGTGGTCGCGGTGACCCATGATCGCTACTTCCTCGATAATGTTGCCGGGTGGATTCTCGAACTCGACCGCGGCCGCGCCATTCCGTACGAAGGCAACTACTCCGCGTGGCTCGAGCAGAAGGAAAAGCGGCTCGAGCAGGAGGAGCGCCAGGAGACCGCGCGCCAGAAGACCCTGTCGCGCGAGCTGGAATGGATCCGCTCGTCGCCGCGCGCCCGCCACGCCAAGAGCCAGGCGCGCATCGCCGCCTATGACCGGCTGCTGGCCGATGCGCGCGACCGGGCGCCAACCACGGCGCAGATCGTCATTCCCGCCGGCCAGCGGCTGGGCGATCTGGTCATCGAGGCGACGAACCTTGCCAAGGGCTACGGCGACCGGCTGCTGATCGAGGATCTGTCGTTCAAGCTGCCGCCCGGCGGCATCGTCGGGGTGATCGGCCCCAATGGCGCCGGCAAGACCACCCTGTTCCGCATGATTACCGGCCAGGAGAAGCCCGACGGCGGCGCCTTGCGCATCGGCGACACGGTCAATCTCGGCTATGTCGACCAGTCGCGCGATACGCTGAGCGGCGACGCCACCGTATGGGAGGAGATCTCCGGTGGCCAGGCGGAGATTCAGCTCGGCACGAAGAAGGTGCAGAGCCGCGCCTATGTGGGCGCCTTCAACTTCCGTGGCGCCGACCAGCAGAAGAAGGTCGGCCAGCTCTCGGGCGGCGAGCGCAACCGCGTCCATCTGGCCAAAATGCTGAAATCGGGCGCCAACGTGCTGCTGCTTGACGAGCCCACCAACGACCTCGACGTGGATACCCTGCGCGCGCTCGAGGACGCGCTGGTGGATTTCGCCGGCTGTGTCGTGGTCATCAGCCACGACCGCTGGTTCCTCGACCGCATTGCCACCCACATGATCGCGTTCGAAGGCGACAGCCAGGTGGTCTGGTTCGAAGGCAATTACGAAGACTACGAGGCCGACCGCAAACGCCGGCTCGGCGAAGAGGCCGACCAGCCGCATCGCATCCGCTACAAGCCGCTGACGCGCTGATACCTGTCCCGTTTAAAACCGGCGGCGCCCTGCGTCGCGCCCGGCGTGCTACTTGACGCTGGCGGTCTTCCTGCGCAGGTCGTCGAGAAGGCCGTCGACCTTGCCGCCGTTCTGCTGGATCACCGCGGCGAACTCGTCGCGATGGGTGACCAGCATGGAGATTCCCTCGACGATCACGTCGACGATCTTGTAGTCCGAATTGCCGCGCACCCGCCACTGCACTCGCACCGGCGGCTGGTCACCGCGCACGATCTCGGACCCGACCAGGTGCTCGCGGTTATTGAGGTCGCGGGTCTGGCCCACCTTGAACTCCTCGCCCGAGTAGTCCCTGAACCGCTCGGCATATGCCTGCACCACGAAATCCTCGAACAGCTTCACATACTCCCGCCGCTGCTCCGGCGTGGTGCGGCGCCAGTAGACGCCCAGGGTCGAGCGCGCAATCACCGGCATGTCGAACGCGCGGGAGAGGATGGAACGGAACCGGTTGCGCCGCTCCGTGTCCGACAGGTTCTTGCCGGTCAGCGAGTTGATCGCTTCCTTGCCGATGTCGCGGATGAAAGCATCGGGCGCGCCGGCGGCGGCGCGGGCGGCGTGACCGCCGGCGAACGCAACGACGGCGACAACGAGGGACAGAACCATACGACGGGTCAGCATGATCGGATCGGCTCGCATGATTTGAAAGTACCGCAAGGGCAATCCCCCCCCCCGCCTGTCTACAGTTTTCCAACCGTTACGCCGGCGGATGCCGGTTCCTATCCGGCCGTGCCGGCTGTCCAGGTCCGCTGCCCACCCTGCGAACCGGCACAGCGCGACCTCGGGGACAGGGGTCATGGTATCCTCGCTGTGGCCCGCGATGTCAATGTTCGCGCACGCAACTGTGACCAGGAGCGCGCCGTCGCTTCCACCCGACATATAACGGAAATACCGGTGTTTTTGCCTTTCGGTTAACGGATTTTCCTCATTCGTGACGGAACATTGCATCTGCCGTGCCGTCACGCCGGGCCGGCCCGTTCCCTACATTTTTAAGATACAATATTGACATATAAAAATATCCTTATATATTGTTGCGACCGTGAATCGTCGCATGAAAGCGTCGGCCGGCCGTACGCCAGGGAAAACAGAGCGTCCCCATGGATAACCTGCTGAGCGGCCTGCGTGCCGCCGCCGAACCGACCCGACTTCGCCTGCTCGCGCTCTGCGCCGAGGGCGAGACTACGGCGAGCGATCTGGTGCGCATTCTCGGCCAGAGCCAGCCGCGGGTATCGCGTCACCTGAAGCTCCTGTGCGAGGCGGGTCTGCTCGACCGCTTTCGCGAGGGGAACTGGGCCTTCTATCGCCTCGCCGATGAGACCACGCCGGGTGGCCGGCTGGCCGGCCGGCTGGTAGCGTTGATCCCCGACAACGACGCGCAGGCGATGCTCGATCGCCGCCGGCTGGCCGAAATCAAGGAAGCCCGCGCCGCCGCCGCCGAAGCGTATTTCCGCGCCAACGCCGCGCACTGGGACAGCATCCGCTCCCTCCACGTGGACGAGGTCGAGGTGGAGCGTGCGCTGCGTGACGCCCTACCGCCGCGGATCGGCACGCTGGTCGATATCGGCACCGGCACCGGGCGCATGCTGGAACTGTTCGCCGACCGCATCGAGCGCGGGGTAGGGATCGATCGCTCGCGCGACATGCTGGCGGTGGCGCGCGCCAAGCTCGACGCCGCCGGGCTGCACCACTGCCAGGTGCGCCAGGGAGACATGTACTGCCTGCCGCTGCCTGACGGCAGCGCCGACGCGGTGGTGGTACACCAGGTGCTGCACTATGCCGACCGCCCCGCCGCCGCCGTCGCCGAGGCGGCGCGGGTGCTGCGCCCCGGCGGCGCGCTGGTGATCGCCGATTTCGCGCCGCATCGGCTGGAGGCCCTGCGCGACGAGCACGCTCACCGCCGGCTCGGTATCGCCGAGGAAGAGGTAGGCGACTGGTGCCGCGCCGCGGGGCTGAAGCCGGGCGTCGCGCGTCACCTGCCGGGCGAGCCGCTGACCGTCACCATCTGGCGTGTCGAGCGCCCGGCCGCTGCGCGCGCCATGCGCCCCGTCGTCGAGGTCGGGGAGGCCGTATCCTGATGATGAAAGCCATCGGCACGCGCGTGCTGGCGGAGCTGCCGTTTCCCGCTGGACGACCCGGCGAACTGAAGGTCTCGTTCGAGTTCTTTCCGCCGCGCACGGAGTTCATGGCCGAAACCCTGTGGCAGTCCATCAAGCGGCTGGAGCCGCTGACGCCCCGCTTTGTCTCTGTCACCTACGGCGCAGGCGGCACCACGCGCGAGCGCACCCATGCCACCGTGCTGCGCATCCTGAAGGAAACCGCGCTCACGCCCGCCGCGCATCTCACCTGTGTCGACGCCACCCGCGGCGAAGTGGACGAGATCGCCCGGCGCTACTGGGACGAAGGGGTGCGCCATATCGTGGCGCTGCGCGGCGATCCGCCGGATGCGGGACGCGCCTACGCGCCGCATCCCGGCGGCTATCCCTATGCCGCCGACCTGGTGGCCGGGCTCAGGCGCATCGCCGATTTCGAGATCAGCGTCGCCGCCTATCCCGAGGTCCATCCCGAGGCAGCCAGCCCGGAGTCCGACCTGGATAACCTCAAGCGCAAGCTGGATGCGGGCGCCGACCGCGCCATCAGCCAGTATTTCTTCGGCGCCGAGCCATTCCTGCGCTTCCTCGACCGCGTGCGCGCCGCCGGCATCGCCGCGCCCGTTGTGCCCGGAATCCTGCCGGTGCAGAATTTCGCCCAGGTAGTGAAGTTCAGCGCCATGTGCGGGGCCCGCGTGCCCGACTGGCTGGCCGGGCTGTTCGAAGGGCTGGACGACGACCCGGAGACGCGCCGGCTGGTGGCCGCCACCGCGGCCGCCGAGCAGTGTCGCCAGCTGCACGCCCACGGCATCAACGAGTTCCACTTCTATACCCTCAACCGGGCCGACCTGGTGTACGCCATATCGCACATCCTCGGGCTGCGCCCCGCGGCGGCGGAGGAAGGCTGAACCATGGCGTCTACCCGTCCGGCGCTGAAACGCGCCCATGCGACCAACGGCGCGCCGGCCCGCGGCGCAACCGATGCGGACGCGCGCGCGCGCCGCATCGGCGCACTGAAAAAGGCGCTCGCCACCCGCATTCTGGTGTTCGACGGTGCCGCCGGCACCATGATCCAGAGCCACCGGCTGGACGAAGAAGCCTTTCGCGGCGAGCGCTTCCGCGATCATTCCTGCCCGCAGCGGGGCAACAACGACCTGCTGATCCTGACCCGGCCCGGGCTGGTGAGCGCCATCCATCGCGCCTATCTCGACGCCGGCGCCGATATTCTGGAGACCAACACCTTCAACTCCACCCGCGTCGCCCAGGCCGACTACATGATGGAGGACGCGGTCTACGAACTGAATCGCGAGGGTGCGCGGCTGGCCCGCGCGGCGGCCGATGCGGCCGGCGCCGAGACCCCCGACAGGCCGCGCTTCGTTGCCGGCGTGCTGGGGCCGACCAACCGCACCGCGTCCATCTCGCCGCAGGTCAACGACCCCGGGTTCCGCAATATCTCGTTCGACGCGCTGGTCGAGGCGTACTGCGAATCCACCCGCGGGCTGATGGAGGGCGGCGCCGACCTGATCCTGGTCGAGACGGTCTTCGATACGCTGAACTGCAAGGCGGCGCTCTTCGCCGTCGACACGGTGGCCGAGGCGCTGGCTATCGACATACCGGTCATCGTGTCCGGTACCATCACGGACCAGAGCGGGCGCACGCTGACCGGACAGACCACCGAGGCGTTCTGGAACTCCATCCGCCACGCCCGCCCGCTCGGCGTCGGACTCAACTGCGCGCTGGGGCCGAAGGAACTGCGCCCCTACATGGAAGAGCTGTCGCGCATCGCCGACACCTATGTCACCTGCCACCCCAACGCCGGGCTGCCCAACGCCTTCGGCGGCTACGACGAGACTCCGGAGGCCATGGCGGCAGTGCTCGGCGAGTTCGCACGCGCCGGCTTTCTCAACGTGGTGGGCGGCTGCTGCGGCACCACGCCCGAGCACATCCGCGCCATCGCCTGGGCGGTGGACGGGCTGCCGCCGCGCACCCTGCCCGAAATTCCGCCCATGCTGCGCCTCTCCGGGCTGGAGCCGTTCAATGTCGGGCCCAACTCGCTGTTCGTCGACGTGGGCGAGCGCACCAACGTCACCGGCTCGGCCCGCTTCGCCAAGCTCGTCAAGGAGGGCGACTTCGACGCCGCCATCAGTGTCGCGCTGCAGCAGGTGCAGAACGGCGCGCAGGTCATCGACGTCAACATGGACGAGGGCATGCTGGACTCGGAGGCGGCGATGGTCCGCTTCCTCAACCTGATCGCCGCCGAGCCGGAAATCAGCCGCGTGCCGGTGATGGTCGATTCATCCAAATGGTCGGTGATCGAGGCCGGGCTGAAGTGCATCCAGGGCAAGGGGATCGTCAATTCCATCAGCCTGAAGGAAGGCGAGGCGGCATTCATCGACGCGGCGCGCAAGGTGCGCCGCTACGGCGCCGCCTGCATCGTCATGGCGTTCGACGAAAAGGGCCAGGCCGATACCGCGCGGCGCAAGGTGGAGATCTGCGCCCGCGCCTACCGCATCCTCACCGAGGTGGTGGGCATGGCGGCGGAGGACATCATCTTCGACCCCAACATCTTTGCCGTCGCCACCGGGATCGAGGAGCACAACAACTACGCAGTGGACTTTATCGAGGCGACCCGCGCCATCCGCGACACCCTGCCGGGCGCCGGAGTGTCGGGTGGCGTCTCCAACGTCTCGTTCTCGTTCCGCGGCAACGAGCCGGTGCGCCAGGCCATGCACACGGTGTTCCTCTATCACGCCATCAGGGCGGGGATGACCATGGGCATCGTCAACGCCGGCCAGCTCGCCGTCTACGAGGACATTCCCGAAAACCTGCGCGAGCGGGTGGAGGACGTGATCCTCAACCGCCGCGACGACGCCACCGAGCGGCTGCTCGAGATCGCCGGCGAGTTCAGGGGCGGCGGGGCGAAGAAGGCGCCCGACATGGCCTGGCGCGGCAAGCCGGTGGCGGAGCGGCTGCGCCACGCGCTGGTCAACGGCATCAACGAGTTCGTCGTCGAGGATACGGAAGAGGCCCGGCAGGTGGCCGACCATCCCCTGTCGGTGATCGAGGGGCCGTTGATGGACGGTATGAATGTGGTCGGCGACCTGTTCGGCGCCGGCAAGATGTTCCTGCCCCAAGTGGTGAAATCGGCCCGCGTGATGAAGCAGGCGGTAAACCATCTGGTGCCGTTCATCGAGGCGGAGAAGGAGAAGTCCGGCCGCGGCGGCGAAAACAAGGGCCGCATCGTCATGGCCACGGTAAAGGGAGACGTGCACGACATCGGCAAGAACATCGTTGGCGTCGTGCTGCAGTGCAACAACTACGACGTTATCGACCTCGGCGTCATGGTGCCGGCGCAGAAGATCCTCGATACGGCGCGCGAGCATAACGCCGACGCCATCGGACTGTCCGGCCTCATCACCCCGTCGCTGGACGAGATGGTGCACGTGGCTGCCGAGATGCAGCGCCAGGGCTTCGTCATTCCGCTGCTGATCGGCGGCGCCACCACGTCGAAGATGCATACGGCGGTGAAGATTGCCCCGTCCTACGAGAAGCCGGTGGTGCACGTGGTGGACGCCTCGCGCAGCGTCGGCGTGGTCGCCGCGCTGGTGGGCAAGGACGCCAGCCGGCCGGAGGATTTCGCCGACCAGGTGCGCGCCGAGTACGCCACCCTGCGCGCCCGCCACGAGGGCGCCGACAAGGAGGCCGGCGTCTCGATCGCCGAGGCGCGCGCCAACCGCGTGCCCGTCGACTGGGCGAAGGTCGCGCCGCCGCGCCCGAGCTTCCTCGGCGTGCGCGCCTTCGACGACTGGCCGCTCGACGGGCTGCTGCCGTTCATCGACTGGACGCCGTTCTTCCACGCCTGGGAGCTGCGCGGGGCGTATCCGCGCATCCTCGACGACGAGAAGGTGGGCGAGGCGGCGCGCGCGCTCATGCGCGATGCCGAGCCCATGCTGAAGCGCATCGTCGACGGGAAGCAGCTTACCGCCCGTGCCGTGGTCGGCTTCTGGCCGGCCAACGCCGACGGCGACGACATCGCGCTCTATGCCGACGAGACGCGGACGGACGTGCGCGCCGTGGTGCACACGCTGCGCCAGCAGGGGAAGAAGACCGGCTCCCGGCCCAATTTCGCGCTGGCCGATTTTGTCGCTCCGAAGGAGACCGGCGTGGCGGACTATTTCGGCGCCTTCGCAGTTTCCGCCGGGTTCGGCGCGCAGGAGCTGGCCGCCGCGTTCGAGAAGGAGCACGACGACTATTCCGCCATCATGGTCAAGGCGCTGGCCGACCGGCTGGCCGAGGCGCTGGCCGAGGCGCTGCACCGCAAGGTGCGCACCGGTCTGTGGGGCTACGCACCCGACGAGGCCCTCGACCGCGAGGCGCTGATCAGGGAGCGTTACCAGGGCATCCGCCCGGCGCCCGGCTATCCCGCCTGTCCCGACCACACGGAAAAGGCCACCCTGTTCGCGCTGCTCGATGCGCCGGCCCGTGGCATCACCCTCACCCAGTCCTTCGCCATGACCCCGCCGGCGTCGGTGTCGGGATGGTATTTCTGGCATCCGGAGGCGCGCTATTTCGGCGTCGGCAAGATCGGCCGCGACCAGGTGGCGGACTACGCCGCACGCAAGGGCATGAGCGTCGCCGACGCCGAACGCTGGCTTGCCCCCAACCTCGGCTACGATCGCGGGTAAGGGCAACAGAATCCGTTTGCCGATACCGCCGCTTTCAAAGGCGAGCATCGCCGTTTTTCACCCCCGCCCCAACCCTCCCCGGTCAAGGGGGAGGAGGTAATTTCTGCGTGGTGGTGCCGTACGTTCCCTCCCCCCTTGCGGGGGAGGGACAGGGTG
>Ga0326597_10008727_pt1 | contig 13641 bp, 13 predicted proteins | sample RVTome_12_FD_203789 | JGI IMG/M metagenome (GOLD analysis project Ga0326597, IMG submission 203789) | Soil microbial communities from uranium-contaminated site in the Upper Colorado River Basin, Wyoming, United States - RVT100D185 | ecosystem: Environmental > Terrestrial > Soil > Contaminated >... | reverse complement strand
CCACTGCCGGCACCACGATGGTGCTGCTCGAACCGGACGTCGCCGAAGCCTTCTCGGATGGCGCCAGCGTGAATCAGGCGCTGCGCTCGTACCTCCGTACGTCGCGGGGCACGCTGCCTCCCAAGGCGCTGCAGCCGACGAGCCGCGCTCCGCGGAAAGCCAAATCGAAGCGGCGGTCCCGCGCGGATCGCGGCTGAGCGCCGGACGTTGACACACAACCGAATCAGCAGAAGGGCCCCATGAAGCTTCGGCCTGCTGACGCCGGCTGAAAATCAAGTCTCCATGAAGCCACTGGCGAGCGCACCGCGGGCCTATGCCGATCGGGTACACGCGCTCGTCTCCGACCTGGCCGATCGGCTGTGGATACGGCGGGGCATGGAGCGGGCGGGCACGACCGCCCCGGCGGCCGATCCGGCCGCCGAGGGGCAGGGGCCGTTTGAATGGATCTGACGCGGGTCCCGGAGGCCTGCTCTACACCTGGCCGAGCAGCGCCTGGACCCGCTGGTCGGTCGGCGGATGCGTGCTGAACAGCGCCAGCATCCCGCGCCCGGAGAACGGCTTCATGATGAACATGTGGGCCGTCGCCGGGTTGGCGTCCAGCGGGACGCGCCGCGCCGCCGCCTCGATCTTGCGCAGCGCGCTCGCGAGGCCGTACGGCGTCCCGGCGATCGCCGCGCCGCCGCGGTCCGCGGCGAACTCGCGCGAGCGCGAGATGGCGGCCTGGATGAGCATCGCGGCGAGCGGTGCGACAATGATGGTCGCCAGGAGCGCCAGCGGGTTGGATCCGCCGCGCTCGTTTCGCCCGCCGAACCCGCCGAAGATCGCCGCGAACTGCGCCATGCGGGACACCATCATGATCGTCGCCGCGATCGTGGCTGCGACCGAGCTGATCAGGATGTCACGATTCTTGACGTGCGCCAGCTCGTGGCCGATGACGCCTTCGAGTTCGCTCTCGTCGAGCAGCCGCATGATACCCTCGGTCGCCGCGACCGCGGCGTGGCTGGGGTTGCGTCCCGTCGCGAACGCGTTCGGCGAGGCCGTCGGGATGATGTACACCTTCGGCATCGGCAGGCTGGCGTTCCGCGCCAGCCTGGTGACCATCCGGTGCAGGGGATGGCTCGGTTCGACTTCCTGCGCGCGGTACATGCGCAGGACGATCTTGTCGGAAAACCAGTACGACCCGAAGTTCATCAGGACGGCGAAGACGAAGGCGATGACGAGCCCGTTCGCACCGCCCAGCAGTTCGCCGATGACCAGCAGCAACGCGCTCAGCACCGCGAGGAGCGCGGCCGTTTTCAGGGTGTTTCCCATGTCGTCATTCTAGCGCGGTTCGAGCACGCGCGTAATCAGGCCGGCGACGAGCGCCGCCTTCCACGGGAGAGACGCCATCTCGACGTGTTCGTGCAGGGCATGCGCACCCTCGCCGATCGCGCCGAGACCGTCCAGCGTTGGGACGCCGAGCGCCCCCGTGAAGTTCCCGTCGGACCCCCCACCGGTCCCCCCTTCCTCGAGGTCCCGGCCGAGCTCCCGTGCGACACCGCGGGCCAGCTCGTACAGCCACGCCACCCCGGGGCTCCGCTCGAGCGGCGGGCGGTTGAGTCCGCCGGCCACATCAACCGACGTGCCCCTCAGGCGCGGCGTCAGCCCGCGGAACGCCGCCTCGATCCTGGCGGCGTCCGCCATGGTCGGCACGCGGACGTCGACCGTCGCGGTCGCCCGATCGGGAATCACGTTGGCGCGGGAGCCCCCGGCGACGACGGTGGCGTTGACCGACACGCCGCGCGCCAGGTCCTGCAGGCGCTCGATGGCGACAATCTGGTGCGCCAGCTCGTGCACGGCGCTCGCGCCCTTGCCGGGCTCGATCCCCGCGTGCGCCGACACGCCCCGGACGTCCAGCTCGAACTGGCCGCACCCCTTGCGGCTCGTCTTGACGGCACCGCCGGGCAGTGACGGCTCAAGCACCAACACCGCCTCGCTTCGCTGGGCCCGATCCTCGATGACCGCCCGCGACGTCTGGCTGCCGACCTCCTCGTCGGTCGTCCAGAGCATCACGAGGCGGGCGCGCAGCCCGCCACCGGACTCGATGAGCGCACGCGCGGCGAGCAGGCCGATCGCGAGGCCGGCCTTCATATCGAAGGTGCCGGGCCCGTAGAGCCGGCCGGCCTCCCGCTTCAAGGGCATCCGCTCGAGCTGCCCGACCGGCCAGACCGTGTCGAAGTGCCCCAGCAGCAGCACCTGGCGGTCGCCCGCGCCGATCTCGGCGAGCAGGTGGTCGCCGGCGACAGCGCTCTCGACCCTGGTGACGCGCGCGCCGATGTCCACGAGGCGCGCCGCCAGGCTTCTGCCGCAGCGGTCGACCGCGGCCTTGTCGGTGGTGGGCGACTCGAGGCGGACCAGGGCCTCGATCGTCTCGAGCAGCCAGTCTCGCTGGGATTCACAGAAGGCGAGCAACGGCGTCATGCGGACTCACGGCTCTCTGCGGCGGCGCAACCGAACGGCCGGGCCGCCGCGGGCGAACTTCCTTATAATACGGGTATGGGATCTGGATGGCTCGCGCGGGTCGTGGGGAGCCTTGCGCTCGGAGGCCTGCTGCTGGCGACCAACGGCTGGGCGCAGCCGGTGCCGCAGCCATTTCCGAAGCCGGGAGCCTCGAGGGTCGAGCCGGTGCCGCCGCAGGGTCCACCCGGACAACCCGTTCCGGGGGAACCGACCGAGGCCGATCTGGGGCTGCCGGTGTACCCGGGTGCCAGCTTCGTCGCCTCCTTCGATGCCGGGTTCGGGCAGCGCTACTACCTGTTCGGCACCAACGCCCCCTATACGGACATCGTGAGCTACTACAAGGTCGTCCTCCGGAAAGGCGGCGACCAGGTGTTCGATCAGCCGCCGGTGCACATGTTCGAAATGGGCCGCTTTCGTGAAGAGACGATGGCGTTTCCACCCGGCGTGACGGTGAAGGACTACAGCTGGAACGGGTCCGAAGGCTACCTGGCCGTCAGGGGCGCCACCGGCACGCGCTACCGCACGATCATTCAGATCGTACCCGTACCGCCCGGACGGTGAGGCGCGGGAGCCGCTCCGACCTCCATCTTCTTCAGGAACTCCTCCGACTTCTCCCGCAACCCGCGCTCGAGCGCGGCGGTGTCGTCGAGCCCGCGCTCGGCGGCGTACTCGCGCACCTGCTGCGTGATCTCCATGCTGCAGAATTTCGGCCCGCACATCGAGCAGAAGTGCGCGATCTTGGCGCCGTCGGCCGGCAGGGTCTCATCGTGGAACGCGCGCGCCGTCACTGGATCGAGCGCCAGGTTGAACTGATCCTCCCAGCGGAACTCGAACCGCGCCTTCGACATCGCGTCGTCCCAGGCCTGCGCGCGCGGGTGACCCTTGGCGAGATCCGCGGCGTGCGCGGCTATCTTGTAGGCGATGACACCCGCCTTGACGTCCTCGCGGTTCGGCAACCCGAGGTGCTCCTTCGGCGTGACGTAGCACAGCATGGCCGTGCCGTACCAGCCGATCATCGCCGCGCCGATGGCTGACGTGATGTGGTCGTAGCCGGGCGCGATATCGGTCGTGAGCGGCCCGAGCGTGTAGAACGGCGCCTCCTGGCACCAGGCGAGCTGCTTCTCCATGTTCTCGCGGATGAGGTGCATGGGGATGTGACCCGGCCCTTCGTTCATGACCTGGACGTCGTGCCGCCAGGCGATCCGGTTCAGCTCTCCCTGCGTCTGCAGCTCGGCGAATTGCGCCTCGTCGTTGGCGTCGGCGATCGAGCCGGGACGCAGACCGTCGCCGAGGGAGAACGACACGTCGTACGCCTTCATGATCTCGCAGATCTCCTCGAAGCGCGTGTACATGAAGTTCTCCTGGTGGTGGGCGAGGCACCACTTCGCGACGATCGACCCGCCGCGGGACACGATGCCGGTCACGCGCCTGGCCGTCATCGGGATGTAGCGCAACAGCACCGCGGCGTGGACCGTGAAGTAGTCCACTCCCTGCTCGGCCTGTTCGATCAGGGTGTCGCGGTAGACTTCCCAGGTGAGCGCTTCGGGCCGGCCGCCGACCTTCTCGAGCGCCTGGTAGATGGGCACCGTGCCGATCGGCACGGGCGAGTTCCTGAGGATCCACTCGCGCGTCTCAGGGATGTCCGCGCCGGTCGAGAGGTCCATCACCGTGTCCGCTCCCCAGAGCGTCGCCCAGCGCAGCTTGTCCACCTCCTCCTCGATCGAGGAAGAGACGGCCGAGTTGCCGATGTTCGCGTTGATCTTCACGAGGAAATGCCGGCCGATGATCGTCGGCTCGAGCTCGGGGTGGTTAACGTTGGCGGGGATGATGGCGCGGCGGCGCGCCACTTCGCTCCGGACGAACTCGGCGTCGAAGCCCTCGCGCAGCGCGGCGAACTCCATCTCCGGCGTGACGGTGCCCTTGCGCGCGTAGTGGAGCTGGGTCGCGGCCCCGCGGCCGCGCAGCGCCGTGCGGGTCCGCGCGGCCAGCGCCGGCGGCATGCGATCGTCGAAGCCGGCCGGCCGGTACCCGCGCGCGACCTCGTCCACGTCGCCCCGAGCCCGGATCCAGGCGTCGCGCACGGGCGGCAGTCCGCGTCGCACATCCTGGTTGAGCGGGCCGCTCGGGTCGTAGACACGCAGGGGCGGCGCCCCGCCCGTCAGGGTGACCTCACGCATCGGGACGCGCACGCCGCGTGACTCGACGTAGACCTTGCGGGAGGCAGGGAATGCCGACCGGAAATCGGCCTCGGTGAGGGGCTGGTACGGCTTCGGGGTGGCCATCGACGTCTCCTCGGCACGGCCGGCGGGAGGGTAGTCGCGGCGGGTCTCGCCGCGCTCCCTCCGCCGGTGTCAACCGGGTCAGGTTCCAAGGGTCTGCTCTCAATCCCCGACGTCGATCGTCGGGAGATACCCCTGGCGGCAAGACTCCACTATAGCACCACGGAAAAAGGGGACGCGGGTATTCTGTCTGGCCGAAATAGGGAATAGGGAATAGGGTCAGACCCTATTTCGCAGACCGTCGCGCCTCGAAATACTCGAAATAGGGTCTGACCCTATTTTTGTTTCTCAGCGCCCGAGGACATACCCGACGGTGAACCGGACGCTCGGGCTGTCGATGGCCCCGACCTTCAGTTCGGTGAAGAGGCCGCCGGTGTGCTCGACGCCGGCCAGGAAGTTCAGACCCCCGCCGACGTTCGAGCGGTCGCGCCCCTGACGGTCGTCGCCGGAGATGAAGAAATTGGCGGCGGGTCCAGCGCCGACGTACGGCGACCAACCGTGGCGCGATGCTTCGAAGTGCCAGGCGAATTCGACGTTCAGGGCGACCAGCGTCCGGTGATCACCCAGGCCGATCTCGACGTTCGGCCTGAACCTGAGGCGGTCGACGAGCGGCGTCGTCTCGACGTGCCCTCCGAAGACGAACTGCGCGGGGTCGCCGCTGACCCCGGCGCGCACTCCGACGGACTCCTGGCCCGAGGCCAGGCCCGCCAGACCGAGCCAGCCGCCCATGACCAGCCCGGCAACCCGATGACGTCGATGGCTCACGAAGGTCCTCCCTTCCGAACGGCCACCAGCCGGAGCAAATTCCAGTCCCGGGGGCTGCCAGGCTGCAATCCTCTGGCGGAACGCGGGTTGCGGGGGAGCCGCCGCCGAGGGTGCGACCGGAGGCGTTACCGAATCGTGCAGATCTTACAGAGCTGTGGGCGGGCTCAGGTTTCGAGTTTTCGCAGGATCAGGCATTTCAGATAGGCAGTCTCGGGCACACCGACGAGCACCGGGTGATCGCGCGCCTGCAGGCGCCGCTCGACCAGGCTCATGGTCGCATGCACGTCGATCGCCGCGTTGGCCACGATGTCGGCGAAGGTGCCTTCGTCCACGTGGTACGAGCAGCTGCAGGTCACGAGGTGGCCGCCCGGCGCGAGGAGCTTCAGCGCGCGGAGGTTGATTTCCTTGTAGCCGGCGATGGCCTTGGGCACCGAGGCCTTGCTCTTGGCGAAGGCGGGCGGGTCGAGCACGATCGTGTCGAACGTCTCGCCGGCACGCTCCAGCTCACGGAGCTCGTCGAAGACGTTCACGGCGCGGGCCTGCACGTGGCCGAGGCTGTTCCGGTCCGCGTTGCGCCGGACGGCCGCAACCGCGTCCTCCGACACGTCGAGCGCCAGCACGTCGTCGCACCGGGAGGCCAGCGCCAGGGCGAAGCCGCCCTGGTAGGTGAACCCATCGAGCAGGCGGCCGCGGGCGTACCGCGCCGCGGCGGCGTGGTTCTCGCGCTGGTCGAGGAACGCTCCGGTCTTCTGCCCCCGCCACGGATCGATCTCGAAGGTGACCGCGCCCTCGCGGACCGCGATCGACTCCGGCACGGTCCCGTACAGGAGCGCGACCCGCTGCTCGAGGCCCTCGAGCCGCCGTACCCGCGGGTCGTTTCGCGCGAGCACACCGGCGGGCGTCGTCAGCTCGACGAGTATCCGCGCGATCTCCGGCAGCAGCCGGTCGGTGCCCTGCGACAGCGCCTGCACGACGAGGTGCTCACCGTAGCGATCGACGATCAGCGACGGCAGCAGATCGCCTTCGCCGTGGACGAGCCGGTATGCGGTGGCATCGATGTCGAGCCCGGCGCGATACGCAATGGCGCGGGCGAGGCGGGTCCGCCAGAGCTCCAGGCCGGCGGGCTCGTCACCGCGCGTCAGCATTCGCAGGGCGATCTCGGACCGATCGCTGAACAGGGCGCGCCCGACGATTCGCCCGCGGGGCCCGAGGACGGCGACCGTTGCGCCGCCATCGGCGCGGGCGTCCGCGACGTCGCTCCGGTACACCCACGGATGCCCGTAACGGACCCGCTCCGCGCCCCGATGTGTGACGACGACGGTGGGTTCCATGCCGACAGCTATAGTACAATCCCCCGCTATGCGCGTGGTGATCGGGGCCGATCACGCCGGCTTTGCGTTGAAAGAGGATATCAAGCGGCTGCTCGCCGACATGGGCGTCCCCTTCGAGGACTTCGGCACCGACTCGTCCGATTCGGTGGACTATCCGGACTTCGCCGCGCGGGTCTCGCGCGGCGTGGCCGCCGGCGAATTCGATCGGGGCATCCTGGTGTGCGGCACCGGCATCGGCATGGCCATGGCCGCGAACAAGATCGCGGGCATCCGCGCCGCGCCCGTGACCGGCCTCGAAGGGGCCCGGCTGAGCCGCGAGCACAACGACGCGAACGTGCTGGCTCTCGGCGCGCGCATCACGGGACGCGATCTGGCGTTCGACATCGTCCGGACCTTCCTCGAGACCCGGTTCGAGGGAGGCCGCCATCAGCGGCGCGTCGACAAGATCGAGGGTCTCGGGCGTCGTTGACCGACGCGGCGGGCCTCGCGATTCAGGCGCCCGGGAAGGGCGACTCGCTGTTGCGACTTCCGGGGAGCATCGAGGGCATATGACGACCCCTACCGTCCAGTCGAGCCGGCTCCGCGCGCTGGCCGAGGTCGATCCGGACATCGCGCGCGCGGTGGCCGACGAGATCCACCGCCAGAACTCGGGCCTCGAGCTGATCGCTTCGGAGAACTTCGTGAGCGCGGCGGTGCTCGAGGCGACGGGGTCCGTGCTGACCAACAAGTACGCCGAGGGGTATCCCGGGAAGCGCTACTACGGCGGCTGCGAGTGCGTGGACGTCGCCGAGCGGCTCGCCATCGATCGGGCCTGCGCCCTGTTCAGCGCCGAGCACGCGAACGTGCAGCCGCATTCGGGCGCTCAGGCCAACATGGCGGTCTACTTCGCGCTGCTCAAACCAGGCGACACCGTGCTCGGCATGAATCTCGCCCACGGCGGACACCTGACGCACGGCCACCCCCTGAACTTCTCGGGCAAGCTCTACACGATCGTCCCCTACGGCGTGCGACAAGACGACGAGCGGATCGACTACGAGGAGCTCGAGCGGCTGGCGCGCGAGCACTCGCCGAAGATGATCATGGTGGGCGCGAGCGCCTACCCGCGCGTGATCGACTTCGCGCGGATCGCCACCGTGGCGCGGGAAGTCGGCGCGTCGATGGTCACCGACATGGCCCACATCGCCGGCCTGGTCGCCACGGGCGTCCATCCCAGCCCCGTACCGCACTCGGACTTCGTCACGACCACGACGCACAAGACGCTGCGCGGACCGCGCGGCGGTCTGATTCTCACGCGGGCCGACCGGGCCAAGGACCTCGACCGGGCGATGTTCCCTGGCGTGCAGGGCGGACCGCTGATGCACGTCATCGCCGGCAAGGCGGTCTGCTTCCTCGAGGCCATGCAGCCCGATTTCGCCGGGTATCAGCGTCAGATCGTGGCGAACGCGCAGCGGCTCGCGGCCGGGCTGTCGGCCGCCGGGTTCCGGCTGGTCAGCGGCGGTACGGACAACCACCTGATGCTCGTCGACGTGTTTTCGAAGGGCACCACGGGCAAGGTCGCCGAAGCCGCGCTCGGCAAGGCAGGCATCACCGTCAACAAGAACGCGATCCCGTTCGATCAGAACCCGCCGATGGTCGCAAGCGGGATCCGCATCGGCACGCCGGCCGTCACCTCGCGCGGCATGGGCGAGGCGGAGATGGACGTCATCGCCGAGCTGATCGCCCGCGTGCTCCAGTCGCCCGACGACGAGGGCGCGCTCAGCCGGGTCCGGAATGAAGTCGAGGCGCTGTGCCGGAAGTTCCCGCTGTATCCGGAACGCCGGATCTGAGCGCGGCCGTCGAGGCCGTCTTCGCGGACGCCGGCGTCCTGGCGCGTGCGCTGCCGGCGTTCGAGCCGCGCCCGGGCCAGCGGCAGATGGCCGCCGCAGTCGCCCGCCTCCTCTCGGCGGGCGGCGTGCTGCTCGCCGAAGCGGGCACGGGCACCGGCAAGACGCTCGCCTATCTGGTGCCGGCGGTCCTCAGCCGGCAGCGGGTCCTGGTCTCCACCGGGACCAAGAACCTCCAGGAGCAGATCTTCTACAAGGATTTGCCGGCGCTGGGCGCCGCCCTCGGGGTGCCGTTCAAGACCGCGTACATGAAGGGCCGCGGGAACTACCTCTGTCTGCACCGCTTCGAGGCGTTCCGCAACAGCCCCGTGGCGCGCGCCGCCGACGAGCGCCTCTACCTGCGGCTGATCGAGGACTGGGCGGGTGACACCGAGACCGGCGACCGAGCCGAAGTCGAGGACCTGCCCGACGACCTCCCGTTCTGGCACGAGATTGCCGCCACCAGCGAGAACTGCATCGGCACCGAGTGCCCACGTTACGACGAATGCTTCATCACGCGCATGCGGCAGCGCGCGGCGGAGGCCGACCTCGTCGTCGTCAACCACCACCTCCTGTGCGCCGACGCCGCGGTGCGCCAGAGCGCCTATGGCGAGGTCATCCCGTGGTGCCGCTACGCCATCCTGGACGAAGCGCACCAGCTCGAGGACGTCGCCACGCAGTATTTCGGCCTGGCCGTGAGTAGCTACCGCCTGCTCGATCTCGTCCGCGACGTCGAGCGGGTGATCGGCGCCGGCCACGTGCCCCAGGCGTCCAAGGCGATCACGCTTCGCGAGGACGCCGCGCGCGTGCGCGAGCGCTCACGCGCGTTTTTCGACGCGGTTGTCGCCGCGCGCAGCGAAGATCGCGGCGGACGCGCCCGCGCGACCCGCGCGGGCGAGGGGCAGGGCCGTCCGGACGACCTGCTCTCGGCCGACGCCTCGGAGCCGCCGCCCGACGCGCGGGCCCGGCTCACCGCGAGCCTCCTGCAGCGCGTCGCCGAGCCGGGCCAGGAGCTCACCGGCGCGCTCGAGGCGCTCGAGGCGACGATCGCGCTCAGACGCGACGCGACCGAAGACCTCCTCGCCCTCGGCCGCCGCGCCTCGGAGCTGCGTGTGGAGCTGACGTTCGTGCTGCGCGGCGACGACACCGATTTCGTGTACTACGTCGAAACGCGCGGCCGGGGCGTGTTCCTCCGGGCAGCGCCGATCGACGTCTCGACCATCGTGCGGGAGCTGCTGCTCGACCGCTGGCAGGGGACCGTGCTCACCTCGGCGACGCTCGCGGTAGACGGCGGGTTCGAGTACATCCGGGACCGTCTCGGCATCGGTTCGGCGCTCGAGGTGAGCGTCGCCTCCGAGTTCGACTACCGCACGCAGGCGATTCTCTATCTCCCCCCCGCGATGCCCGACCCGCGGTCGCCCGCGTTCGGCGCGGCCGCCAGCCGAGAGATCGTCGAGATCCTGCACCGCACCCAGGGTCGCGCGTTCGCGCTCTTCACCAGCTACGCCAACCTCCGCGAGGTGCAGCGGATCGTCGAGCACGACGTGCCCTACCCGTTGCTGGTCCAGGGGTCCGCGCCGCGGTCGGCGCTGCTCCGCGATTTCCGGAACACCCCGAACGCGGTGCTGCTCGCCACGTCGAGCTTCTGGCAGGGCGTGGACGTGGTCGGCGAGGCGCTGAGCTGCGTGATTATCGACAAGCTGCCGTTCGCGTCGCCCGCCGACCCGGTCACGTCGGCGCGCATCGAGGCGATCGCGAGCCGCGGCGGCTCGCCGTTCGGCGAATACCAGATTCCGCTGGCGATCCTCGCGCTGCTCCAGGGCCTGGGACGCCTGATCCGCCATCGCACCGATCGAGGGGTCCTGGCGATTCTCGACCCCCGGCTGCGCACCATGGGCTACGGCCAGCGTTTCCTCGCGTCGATGCCGCCGGCGCCGATGACGACCAGCCTCGACGACGTGACCCGGTTCTTCGCCACGGACCGCCAGGCATGAACACACGCCACACCCGGACGAGCCGGCCGGCCGCGCGCGGCGCGGCACCTCGGAGCGACGCGCGGCCGCTGCTCAAGTGGGCCGGCGGCAAGCGCCAGCTGCTGCACGAGCTGCGACGTTTCTACCCCGATCGCTTCGATCGGTACATCGAGCCCTTCATGGGCAGCGCCGCCGTGTTCCTCGATCTGTACAACCGCGGCCTGCTCGAGGGCCGCGGCGTGCTGCTCGCCGACAGCAACCCTGATGTGATCGGGTGCTACCGCGCCGTCCGCGACTCGGTGGACGAGGTCCTCGTGGAGCTGGCCGCGCTGGCCCACGCGCACCGGCGGCGGGGACGGGGCCTGTTCTACGAGGTGCGCGACGAGCGCTTCAACCCCCTGCGCCGGGAGGTGCTCGGCCAGAGACGCCGCTACCCGCCGGTCCTGGCCGCCATGCTGATCTACCTGAATCGCACCGGCTACAACGGGCTGTACCGGCTGAACTCGCGGGGCGACTTCAACGTGCCGGCCGGCCGATACGAGTCGCCGCGGATCTGCGACGAGGACAACCTGCGCCGGGTGTCGCGCGCGCTCGGCCGCCGGGGCGTGTCGATCGTCACTGGCGGGTTCGAGACCGCGCTGGCGGGAGCCGGCCCCGGTGACTTCGTCTACGTGGATCCTCCCTACGCGCCCGTGAGCCAGACCGCGCGGTTCACCGCCTACACCGCCGGGGGGTTCGGGGCCGACGACCAGGCACGGCTCCGTGACGTCGTCGTGGACCTGGCACGGCGAGGCGGCCGGGTACTCGTGAGCAACTCGACGGCCCCGGAGATCCATCGCCTGTACGTCGCGCACGCCCGGGCGCGGGCGGCCGGCCTGCGGGCGTTCACGGTGCCGGCCCGGCGCGCGATCAACTCCCGGGGCTCGGCCCGTGGCCCCGTGATGGAATGCCTGATCACGAACATCGACGTGGCGGCGGACCGCCCGCCGGGACCCCGGGAATGGGTGTAAATGGGTGTAAACTGTGGGGGACGGATATCGGCTACCGGGACTCTTGCCTTTCCATCTTGCGGAGGACAGTGATGAGACGTGCGTTTCTCGGCCCTCGCCCACTGGCGATCGGCGCGGTCGTGCTCGCCCTGGTCGTATTCGCGCCCTTCCAGGCGTCGGCCCAGACCGGGCAGGTCAAGGGCAAGGTGGTCGACGCCGAGGGGAACCCGATCGAAGAGGCTGAGATCGTCATCGAATACCTGGGCGCGTTGAGCCGGCGCCACGAGACCAAGACGAACCGGCGGGGCGACTTCGTCCAGATCGGTCTCCAGAGCGGCCGCTACAAGATCACCGCCTCCAAAGACACGATGATCGCGGCGCAGGAGGTGCAGATTCGCCTCGGCAACATGTCCGAGGTGAACTTCGTCCTGCAGCCCAGCGCGGGCGGACCGATCATGACGGCGGAGGAGGCGGAGAAGCTGAAGGCCAAGTTCGAAGCCGCGACCGCCACGTTCGACGAGGGCGTCGCGCTCAGCCAGGCCGGCAGCGACGCCGAGGCCATCGCCAAGTTTCAGGAAGTCATCGCCCAGATCGAGACCTGCGGCGAGTGCTACGTGAACATCGGCGCGGTACACGCACGGAACAAGCGCTACACGGAGGCGGAGCAGGCGTTCACGATCGCGATCGAGCAGAATCCGAACCTGCCCGATGCCTACAGCGGCCTGGCCAACGTGTACAACGCCCAGCGCCGGTTCGACGAGGCGGCCAAGGCGAGCGAGAAGGCGATGTCCCTGCAGAAGGCATCCGGCGCCGGGGCCGGCGATCCGGCCAGCATCTTCAACCAGGGCGTCATCCTGTGGAACTCGGGCAAGATCGCCGAGGCCAAGGAACAGTTCGAAGAGGCGATCAAGCTCGACCCGAACATGGCCGAATCGCATTACTGGCTCGGCATGGCCAACGTCAACGAAGGCAAGCTCGGCGAGGCGGTGGCGTTCTTCGAGAAGTACCTCGAGCTCGCCCCCGAGGGCCAGTACGCGGCCCAGGCCAAGGGCATCGTCGCCCAGCTCAAGAAGTAAGGCCGGTTCCGGCCGGGCCGGCGGCGGCGGCCCGGCTGCGATCTCCTCGCCGCACTACCGTGTCGCTCGACTCTACGATCCGCGCCAACCTCGAAGACGTGCGCCGCCGCCTCGCGCAGGCGGCCGGCCACGCCGGCCGGGATCCGGCGGACGTCCGACTCGTCGCCGTGTCGAAGACCTTCGGCCCCGACCACGTGCGAGCCGCCGTGGCGGCCGGCCAGGCCGATTTCGGCGAGAATCGGGTCCAGGAGGCCCTGCAGAAGATCGGGCAAACGGCCGATTTAGAGATCAGGTGGCATTTGGTCGGGCACCTGCAGTCGAACAAGGCCCGAAAGGCCGTCCCGGCGTTTGCCGCGATCCACTCGGTCGATCGGCTCGATCTGCTGGAGCGGCTCGACAGTGCCGCGGCCGAGCTCGGCGTCTCGCCCGACGTGCTGGTGCAGGTGGACCTGGCCCGGGAGTCGACGAAGTCCGGCGCGACGCCCGACGAGGCGCGCGCGCTGGTGGCAGCCGCGGCGAAATGCCGGGCGGTCCGTCTTGCCGGGCTGATGCTCCTGCCGCCCTTCTTCGACGATGCCGAGGACGTGCGGCCGTATTTCGTGCGCCTCCGGCGCCTGCGTGACAAGATGGCGGCGTCGGACGCGCCCGCCGGACTGCTGCGCGAGCTGTCGATGGGCATGAGCCACGACTTCGAAGTGGCTGTCGAGGAAGGCGCGACCATCGTGCGGATCGGCACGGCGATCTTCGGCGCCCGTCCGCCGGTGACGACCTAGCAGCCCGTGGTGGAAGTGCCAGACGGGCTGCGGCAGTCCGTGGCGGTGACGGCGAAATGGGGTCAGACCCCATTTTCGTGGGGTCTTGAAACAA
>Ga0326597_10008726_pt1 | contig 13641 bp, 10 predicted proteins | sample RVTome_12_FD_203789 | JGI IMG/M metagenome (GOLD analysis project Ga0326597, IMG submission 203789) | Soil microbial communities from uranium-contaminated site in the Upper Colorado River Basin, Wyoming, United States - RVT100D185 | ecosystem: Environmental > Terrestrial > Soil > Contaminated >... | reverse complement strand
CCGGTTCGCCGAGCCCGAGGAGGTGGCGGCCGCCATCGCCTATCTCGCAAGCCCGGCCGCCTCCTACATCACCGGCCACACGCTGGTGCTCGACGGCGGGCTGACGGTCGCGTGATGCGCGCGCGCGAGGGCGAGGTGAGGCTCGGCATCATCGGCCTCGGCAACTGGGGCGGCCGGCTCGCGCGGGCGCTCGCCGGGGTCGAGGGCGCGCGGCTCGCCGCCTGCTTTGCACGGGGCCCCGAGCGCCGCGCCGCCTTCGCCGCCACCCATGGCTGCGCCGAGGCCGCATCGCTCGATGCGCTCACCGGCGATCCCATGATCGACGGCGTCATCATCGCGACGCCGCACACGACCCATGTCGATCTCGTCACCAAGGTGGCCGGCGCCGGCAAGCACGTCATGGTCGAAAAGCCGCTGGCGCTCACCGCGGCCGACGCGCGCGCCTGCGTCGAGGCGGCGCGACGGGCGGGCGTGTTCCTGCAGGTCGCCCATTACCGGCGCCGGCTGACGGCGACGCGCGCCATCAAGGCGATGCTCGATGCGGGCGAGATCGGCCGGCTGCACTATATCGAGACCGCCTTCAATCGCCCGTTCGGTCCGGACCCCAGCCGGCCGTGGCGCGACCTCGAGGACGAGGCGCCGGCCGGGGCGATGACCGCGCTCGGCATCCACATGCTCGACAATCTCATCTATCTCGGCGGCCCGATCCGCCGGCTGATGGCGCTCTCGACCGTGCTCGATCCCTCGACGCCGCTCGACGACATGACCTCGGTTGTGGCCGAGTTCGCGACCGGCGCCCACGGCACCATCGCCACCTCCCTCAGGCTGCCGTTCGTCGCGACGACGGCTGCCCACGGCGACAGGATGTCCGCCTGGAGCGAGGAGGACGGCGCGCGGCTGTTCACTCAGAAGGCCGGCGAAGACAGGCGGAGCGAACCTCCGATCGAGCCCGTCGACGGCGTCGTCGCCAACCTTGAGGCATTCGCCGAGGCCATCCGCAGCCGAACCGAGCCCGAAACCAATGGCGAGGAGGCGCTCAAGGTCGTCGCGGCCTTCGATGCGATCCAGAAATCGGCCGCCGCCGGGGGTATCTTCGTCGAGCCGTGAGCGGGCGCCGGCTCGCCCGCGGCCGGCGTGATCACGGATGAGCGAACGGTTGTCACATTCGCGAAAGGTCGGGGCGAGCGGGCAGTGGTGTCACGGGGCCGATGCTAGGATCGGCCCGATACGATCGCCGGGAGGTCTTGGCATGCCCCACCATGCAGCATTCCGCCTTGCGGGCCGCGCCGGCGCGGCCGCGCTCGTGATCCTTCTCCTGGCCATTTCGGCCTGGCCGGCCCGGGCCGAGCCCCGCCCATGCGGCGAGGACGCGCCGTGCAGGGCGGGTGAGGGCGAATACTATCTCGCGTTCCCGGACGACTGGGACGGCGAGAGCCCGCTTCCGGCCGTGCTCTACTTCCATTCGCACCGCTCCTCCGGCCTCAGCGGCATCAGGAGCGCGACCCTCCGGCAGGAATTCTCCGATCATGGCTATCTGATCATCGCGCCGAACGGCGAACTCAGGGCCAACGGCGTTCGCGGCTGGGCCGCGCGGCCGGCCACCGGTGGCGGGCGCGATGACCTCGCTTTCGTCGATGCCGTGATGAGTGATGCGGCGGCGCGCGTGCCGCTCGATCGCAATCGGGTGCTGGTCACGGGGTTTTCTTCCGGCGGTTCGATGGTGTGGCTGGTCGCCTGCTACGAGGGCGGCAGCTTCGCGGGCTACGTCTCGATCGCCGGCGCGTTGCGCCGGCCGGTTCCCGATGGCAACTGCCCGGGGGGGCCGGTCAGAATGCTGCATTTGCACGGCTTCGCCGACCAGACCGTGCCGATCGAGGGGCGCGGCATCCGCGACTGGCACCAGGGCGACGTCTTCGAGTCGATGTCGATCCTGAGGGCGACCAACGGCTGCCGCAGCAATCCGACCCGGATTGTCGCCGGGCAGACCTACGGCTGCCGAATCTGGTCGGGCTGCGCCAGCGGCAGGGGCGTCGAGCTGTGTCTGCATGCGGGAGGTCACATGCTTCCCGATGGCTGGGCCGAGCGCGCGCGCAACTGGTTCGAGGCCGGTATCGGCGGATCATGAGGCCTCGGCGCCGGCCCCTCCGCGGCGGGCGCCAAGTGGCCCATGCTGCAACCTTGCCGATTCGTAGACGCCCGCACCTGGCCGATGCGTCAACCTTGGAAACCCATTCCGGGCCCTGCAATTAACGCTTGCGCAAGGCGTGCGGCATCTGATTGAAAACGCTAAATCGTCATATCATGTGACCCGATGCGTCGCCCATCCACACTGGTGTCGGCCTTGAAGCTAGGCGGCGCGTGCGTTCAATCCGGAACCGGCAGGCCACTTTCATGAATGTCGTCATCGACCACGAACGCGCCCTCGAACGATCGGGCGACCGGAGCGCGCGGACATCGACCGTGGTCCGCTTCGCCGGCGATTCGGGTGACGGAATCCAGCTCGCCGGCGTCCAGTTCGCGCGCTCGGCCGCCGACGGCGGCGCCTGGCTGATGACGCTGCCCGAATATCCGGCCGAGATCCGCGCGCCGGCCGGCACCACGTTCGGCGTCTCCGCCTATCAGATCCAGTTCGGATCCGGCGAGGTTCTCACCCCCGGCGACGAGGCCGACATGCTGGTCGCCTTCAATCCGGCGGCGTTCATCACCAATATCGATTTCCTCAGGGACGGCGGCACCGTCGTTATCGACGAAGGCACCTTCAATGCGCGCGGCTTCGCCAAGGCCAAGCTCGGCGCCGATCCGGTCGACGAAAGCGCCGCCGCCCGCTACCGCACGATCCGGGTCGACATTTCCAGACGTACGCTGGAGGCGCTCGAGGCTTTCGGCGTCGGCCGCAGGGACGCGATGCGGGCGCGCAATTTCTGGGCACTGGGCCTCGCGCTGTGGCTGAACGAGCAGCCGACGAGCGCATGCGAGAGGTGGATCGCCGAGCGCTTCGCCGCTGATCGGACCATCGCGGACGCCAATGCGGCGGCGCTGAGGTCGGGCCACGCCTATGGCGAGACCATGGAGCTTGCGCTCTCGCAGCCCCTGCCGGTGCTCGCGAAGACGAAAAGAGCCTCCCGCGCCCGGATGATTTCGGGGACCGACGCCATGGCCCTCGGGATCGTCGCGGTCGGCGCGCTGTCGGCAAGGCCGGTCACTTACTGCTCCTACCCGATCACGCCGGCATCGGCGCTGCTGCACGCGCTCGCAAGGATGCCGGAAGGGGTGCGCACCTTCCAGGCCGAGGACGAGATCGCGGCGATCTCGGCGGCCATCGGCGCGTCCTATGCCGGGACCATCGCGGTGACGGCGAGCTCGGGCCCCGGCCTTTCGCTCAAGACCGAGGGCCTCGGGCTCGCGGTCGCGGCCGAGCTGCCGCTCATTGTGGTCGATGTCCAGAGGGCGGGACCGTCGACCGGCATGCCGACCAAGCCCGAACAGTCTGACCTCGACATGGCGGTCCACGGCCGGCACGGCGAATCCCCGGTCGCGGTTCTGGCGCCGGCGACGAGCGAGGACTGCTTCCACGTCATGATCGACGCGGCGCGTCTCGCGATCAGGGCCATGACGCCGGTGATCGTCCTGTCCGATGCCTTTCTCGCCAACGCGGTGAGCGAGTGGGTGCCGCCCGACATCGCGGCGCTGGAGCCGGTCCTCACCCATGATGCCGCCACCCCCGGGCGCGATCCGGACACGCTGGTCCGTTGCTGGGTGGCGCCGGGCACGCCGGAGCGGGAGACCCGCGTCGGCGGGCTCGAGAAGGACCGGGCGAGCGGCAATATCTCCTACGACCCGGACAACCACGAGGCGATGGTCGCGCTCAGGGCGGAAAAGCTCGCGCGCGCGGCCGGCGTTGTCGGCCGGCCCACCCTCCATGACGGGCCTGAGGACGGCGATCTCCTCGTTGTCGGCTGGGGCTCGACCTTCGGGGCGATCAGGCAGGCGAGCCGCAACCTGCGCGGGCGCGGCCACCGGATCGCGCATCTTCACATCCGCCAGCTCTGGCCCCTGCCCGATGGCCTCGGCGACATCTTCGAGCGTTATCGGCGGATCGCCTGCGCCGAGCTCAACACCGGCCAGCTCACCCGCATCCTCAGGGCCGAAACGCTCCGCGACGTGCGTCCAGTGAGCCAGATCAACGGCCGGCCGTTCCGGATCGACACGCTGGAGGCGGCGCTCGGCGGGATCATCGGAGATGCTTCATGACCATCGCGGCGCAACTGACCGCCATGGATTTCGCCTCGACCGAGGAGGTGCGCTGGTGCCCGGGCTGCGGCGACTATGCGATCCTCAAGGCGGTGCGCCAGGTGCTGGCCGAGATCGGCCGGCCGCCGCACGAGGTGGTATTCATCTCGGGGATCGGCTGCGCGGCGCGGTTTCCCTATTACCTCTCGACCTACGGCTTCCACACCATTCACGGCCGCGCGCCGGCGGTGGCGACCGGGGTCAAGCTCGCCAACCCCGGGCTCGACGTGTGGGTGGTCGGCGGCGACGGCGACTTCCTGTCGATCGGCGGCAATCACCTGATGCATGTTCTCAGGCGCGACGTCGACCTCAACCTGTTGCTGTTCAACAACGCGATCTACGGCCTCACCAAGGGCCAGTACTCGCCGACCTCGCCGATCGGAACGCGTTCGCCGTCGAGCCCGACGGGCTCGGTCGAGCCGCCGGTCAACGCGCTCAGATTCGCGCTCGGCGCCGGGGCCACCTTCCTCGCCCGTTCGGTCGACGCCCAGCAGGACCATCTGCCGGGCGTTCTCGCCCGCGCCCACGCGCACAAGGGCGCGTCGCTGGTCGAAATCCTGCAGAACTGCATCATCTATCATGACGGGGCCTTCGGCCCGATCAGCGAGAAGGCCCACGCGGCAGAAGCAAGCGTCCGGGTCGTTCACGGCGAGCAGATGCGGTTCGGCAAGGACGGCGAGCTCGGGCTCGTGTTCGATGCCGAGACCAGCCGGTTCCGCGTGGCCCGGCCCGGCGTCGACTGCGCGGCGGGCGAGATCGCCCGCCATGACGAGACCGATCTCATGCGCGCCACGGCGCTGGCCATGCTCGGCGAGCGGCAAGGCGAGCCGACCGCGATCGGCGTCCTCCATCAGCGCGAGCCGAACGGCGCGCCGGCGCTGCGCGACCTCGGGCAGGTGGCGCCGATGCGGCGCGAAACCCTGTCGCGGCTGCTCGCCGCGGCGTCGTGAAGCGGCCCGCGAGTCGGCCCCGGTCTCAGCTCGCGCGCTCGTACAGCCGCTCCAGCGCCCGCGTGGTGCCGGGGCCGACCTGGCCGTCGATGGCGCCGGGGTACAGCCCCTCGTTGCGCAACAGCCGCTGCAGCTCGCGGCGGAACGGCACGGTCCAGGCGGCGATGTTGTCGCGCATCTGGTCGAGTGAGAACTCGTTGCCGCGCTTGATCGACTCGAACATCAGCTCGGCCGCGCGCTCCGGATTCTTGGCGACCCCGGTGCCGGAGTCATAGGCCGCCCCCAGATTGTTGAAGGCCATGGTCTGATCCTGCGCGATCGCCTTTTCATACCACTCGATCGCCTCGCGCTCGTTCTTGGCCGTGCCGAGGCCGTTCATCAGGAAATATCCGACCTTGAACTCGCCTTCGCCGTAGCCCTGCTCGGCCGACTTGAGATACCAGCGGTAGGCCTCGGCCACGTCCTTCGAAAGGCCCGCCGATCCTTCCTCGTAGAGTTCGCCGAGCTTGTACTCGGACCAGGAATTGCCCTGCTCGGCAGACTTGCGGATCCAGCGCTCGGCTTCGGCTTCGTCCTTGGCGACACCGATGCCTTCCAGATAGGCGTATCCGACCTCGGCCTGGGCGTCGTCGTCGCCATGCTCGGCCGACCTTAGATACCACCGGACCGACTCGGCCGGATCCTGGGCCAAGCCGCCAAGGCCATGCTCGTAGAACCGGCCGAGCTTGTATTCACCATAGGCGTTCTCGAGCTCGGCGGCCTTGCGATACCATTTCAGCGCTTCGGTCATGTCCTCGCCCACGCCCTTGCCCTGCTCATAGGCATAGCCGACATAGGCGAGCGCGGTACGGTGGTTCTGGGTCGCGGCCTTGCGCGCCCAATCGAGCGCCTGAATGTCGTCCGTCTCGACGCCCTCGCCGTTCTGGTAGGCGATCGAGATCTGGTACTGGGCATCGGAGCGGCCGAGGTCGGCGGCCTTGCGGTACCAGCGCATCGCCTCGTGGTGATCCTCGGGAAGGCCGGCCTGGGCATGGGCGTAGGCATAGCCGAGTGAATAGATCGAGTAGCTGTCGCCGCTGTCGGCGCCCTTGCGGAACCAGCGCAAGGCTTCGTAAATGTCCTTGTCGACGCCACGGCCATACTCGTAGGCGAGCCCCACATAGCCGAACGCGCCGCCATGGCCCTGGTCGGCCGCGAGGCGGGCCCATCTCAGCGCCTCGGCCTCATCGGCCTCGATGCCGTCGCCATTCTGGTAGGCGAGGCTCACGGCGTATTGCATGTCCGGATCGCCGCCGCGCGCGGCCGTGCGCGCCCAGCGGTGCTTCTGGCGCGCATCGTCAAGGCCGCCATAAGCGTCGGCATAGAGCCGGTGCAGCGTCCACGCGGCATCGAGATCACCGTCGTCCGCCGCCTTCTCGAGAACGCTCAGAAGCTCGCCGAGCCCCTGGCCATAGCGCTTCATTTCGACCGTGACCCGATTGCCGGCCGGCACCGCTGCCGACAGTCGCGGCAGATCGCTCATGGTTTCGATGTTCTGTTCGTTGAACCTGACGACCACGTCGCCGGGACGGATGCCGGCAAGATCGGCGGGACCCGCGGTGATCAACGAAATGACCGCCGTGCCGGTGTTTGCGGGCAAGCCCAGCGCGCGCGCCATCGGCGCGCCGATGAGGCCGACCTGGGCGCCGATCGCCGACCGTTTGGTGCCCCCGACCTCGATCTCGGAGACCTCGACCTGAACGGCGATGTCGCGGGCCATGGCCTTGGCGGCTCCGGTCTTGGCCGGTTCGGTCTGGGTGCCCGGGGTGAGGCTCGCCCGCTGCTCGGCGCGCGCGCCGGTGTACGAGCCGCCTTCGAGCTTTCCGATCAGGATCTGCGCGAGGTCGGCGAACGCGCCGTCGCTGTAGCGCGCGAGGTAGGTGCGCAGCATGTTGGGGTCGTTCGAATCCTTGACCGTGTTCCAGAAGGTGATCTCGATCTCGGCGGAATCGAACGAGCTCGGGCCGGTTTCGCGTCGCGGCACATCTTCGACCCGGACTGTCTCCTGCCGAGCCGGCACCTCCGCGGGCTTCAGATAAAACCCCTCGCTCGACAGCGAGCCATAGAGGAACGGTTCCTGATCGCCGCCGGTGCTGATCAGAACCTCGTCCCGAACCCGGCGGAACAGGAGCCCGATCTCGAGGCCCGGCTCCTCGATATTGCTGAGCAGCGCGGTCGCGAACGGGCTGTTGCGGCCGTCGCCGTCGGCGGCGGTGGTGCCCTCCTTGGCGGCGAAGGCGACCAGCGTGTTGCCGGTCGGCTCGACCCGGGCGAGGCCGCGCCCGATCGAGCGCGACGCGCCGGAGCGTTTCATCTGGGCGAGGAAGGGGTTCTCGCGGCAGGCATCGACGATGACCAGCCGCAGCTTCCTCGCGGTCTCGACCGAGCGCATCACCAGGTCGAGCGGGATCGCCTCGTACTCGATCTCGCCATCGCTCTGCAGGATCGCGTCGGTGGGCACGAGGTAATTCTGCTTGTCGACCTCGATGCCGTGGCCGGCATAATAGACCACCGCGATATCGGCGCCGGCGACACGCGAGCGGAAGCTCCTGAGGCCGTTGCGCATCTCGGAATGGGACTGGTCGGTGACCCGTTCGACCTCGAAGCCGAGCCGTTCCAGGGCGGCGGCCACGTCGGCGGTGTCGGTGGCCGGATTGCTCAGCGCCGGCACGTGCTCGTAGCTGGAATTGCCGATGATGAGCGCAACGCGCTTGTCGGCCGCCGCAGGCTCGGCCGCGAGGACCGCCGTCACAACCCAGATCGCCGCGATCGTGAGCAACCGGCTCATGCTACTCCCCCATGCCAGTTGGACCCCTGTCCAGCGGCCAAATCTTACCCAATGATGGCTGGTGTTGGCCAGCGCCAAGGGTGGGTGTCGGCGGCGAACGGCGCCTCGCGCCCAGGCGTGCGCCGGTGGCGGCGCCAGGCGCCGAAAACGGTCACGCCGCCGCGAGGTGAGGATAGCGCGCCAGCGCCGCGATCGCGTCGTCCTCGATCGCGATGGCATCGCCGCCGCCCGTGCCGGCGGGCCAGGGAATGCCCGCCAGCGCCTCCTCGCGGCTGAAGCCGGCAAGCGGCGCATCGAGTTCCCAGCCTTCCCGCCCCATGGCGAAGCGCGCGCGGCTGGTGATCAGCGCCACCGGGCCGTGGCCGAGCTTGAGGCGGGCGCGATCGGCGGCATAGGCGCCGCCGCCGCCGGGACTGGTCACGAAATCGACGCGCTCGACGAAGCGGCGCGGATCGTGCGGCATGACGACGACGAGGCGCGGCGCGAGGCAGGCGATGTCGTGGGCGCCGCCGGAGCCGACCATCCTGAGCCTGGGCGCGTCATAGGGGCCGATCACGGTCGAGTTGAGGTTGCCGGCGCGGTCGACCTGGGCCGCCGAGAGCAGGCCGACATCGATCCGGCCGGCCTGGAGGGCGCCGAACACCGACAGCCCGTCGGCGATCATCGGCGCGCCCTCGACGACCGAGGGCGAGCCGGTCGACAGCGGCGGCGTCGGCGGATCGGCGCCGATGACGCCCGACTCGAAGATCAGCGTGAGCCCCGGCGCGTGGGTGTGCCTGGCGATGCAGGCGGCATCGGAGGGAATACCGATGCCGACGAAGCAGGTCTCGCCATCACCAAGCTCGCGGGCGGCGAGGAGTGCGATCCGGGCCTCTTCGGAAAGTGCGCGGACCCTGTCGCTCATTCGCGCGTCCTCCCCTGCAGGCCCGCCTCGAGCGCGGCGCGGCGCTCGGCGCCGACAAGCTCCAGATAGGCGTCGCGACAACCGGCGCCATGGACCCAGCGCTCGAGCCAGGCGGCAAGCTCGCCGGCGTCGCGCGAGACCTGGTCGTAGGCGCGGTAATGGTCATCGTCGCGCGAATAGAACCCGGCCGCGTAGGAGGGATGCGCGCCCCACGGGACTTCGGCAACGGCGCTGACCCGGTCCGCCGGAATGCGGGTCCTCTCCGGCGAGCGGGCGATCTCGGTCGTCGTCACGATCCGCTCGACGGTGACGACGATGCGCCTCGAGGCGAGCGCGCCCTCCACCGTGTCGCCGTCGACGCCCCAGAGCTGGACATTGCCGGCGGCATCGGCCTGCTGGGCATGGACGAGCGCGACATCGGGAACGAGCGCCGGTATCGCGGACAGCTCGTCGCCGGTATACGGGCAGGTGAGGGTCTTGAGCCCGCGCGCCCCGCTCGGCTGGTCGCCGATCTGCAGGATCCGCGACGGCATGAACGGCACCCCCATGCGGGCGGCGTGAAACCGCAGCATCATCGAGAAATTGGTCCATTCCTCGATCTCGACGGTGCCGTCCCGCGCCGCGCGCCGGAAGGCGTGGGCAAGGCCGATGCCGGGATTTCCGAGATAGCCGAAAATGACCCTGGCGACGGCGCCGGCGGCAATCATCTGGTCGAACAGGATGTCGGTTCCGGACCGCGCGATCGCGAGCCCGCCGATGCGCTGGCGCAGCACCTCGTGGGCGGCGGCGAACGGCACGAGGTGGCCGAACCCGCCGATGAACACCGTGTCGCCGTCATGGACGTTGCCGGCGATGGCCTCGGCGAGACTGGCGCGCTTGTCGCGGCTTGCGCTCATCACCTTCCTCAATCGTCATTCCGGCCTTTGCCGGCATGACGGGATTGTCGCCATCAGATGACGCCCGCCTCGCGGTAGCGAGCGATCGTCGCCTCGTCGAGCCCGAGATCGAACTCGAGGATCGCGTCGGTATCGGCGCCGAGCAGCGGCGGGGCCAGATCGACGCCCGCCGGCGTGTCGGAGAACCGGTAGGGAATGCCCAGCATCTTCAGGGCGCCGGCGGCCGGATGGTCGATCTCGACAACCATGTCGTTGGCGCGCGTCTGCTCGTCGGCAAGGGCGCGCTCGACCGAGTTGACCCGGCTTGCCGGAACGTCGGCGGCGAGCAGGACCTCGATCCACTCATCGGCGGTGCGGGCCCCGATCACCTCCTGGATCAGCCCGTCGATCAGCTCGCGGTTGACCACCCGGTCGGCGTTCCTGACGAAGCGCTGGTCCGAGGCCCATTCGGGATGGCCGAGGCAGGCGGCGAAGCGGCCGAACTGGGTGTCGTTGCCGACCGCGACCGCGATCGCGGCATCGGACGCATCGAACGTGCGGTAGGGAACGATGTTGGGATGGCCGTTGCCGAACCGCCGCGCCGGCCGGCCCGACACCAGATGGTTCGCCGCGACGTTGATCAGCATCGAGATGCTGGCGGCGTGAAGGCTCGTCTCGGTGCGCTGGCCGCGCCCGGTCGACTGGCGGGCATTGAGCGCGGCCAGGATCGAGATCGTCGCGTACATCCCGGTGCAGACGTCGACGATCGCGACGCCGAGCTTCATGGGCTCGCCGTCCTCCGCGCCGGTGATGCTCATGAGCCCGCTTTCCGCCTGAAGCAGGAAGTCGTAGCCCGGCCGTGCCCCGCGCGGCCCCCTGCCGCCATAGCCGGTGATCTGGCAATGAACGAGGCGCGGCGCCTCGGCCTCGCGCCATTCGTCGGTGACGCCCCAGCCCGCGAGGGTGCCGACCTTGAAATTCTCGATCACCACGTCGGCCGACCGCAAAAGGCGCTTCAGGATTTCCTGGCCCTCGGGGGCCTTCAGATTGAGGGTGAGGCTCTTCTTGTTGCGGTTGATGCCGAGAAAATAGGCCGCCTCGCTGCCGGCGAACGGTGGGCCCCAGGAGCGGGTGTCGTCGCCCGTTCCCGGCTGCTCGATCTTGATGATCTCGGCGCCCATGTCGCCGAGATTCATGGTGCAGAAGGGACCGGCGAGAATGCGGCTGAGGTCGATCACCCTGATCCCGGCGAGGGGACCCATGCGCTCGCGCATCGCCGGCCGCCTATTTGGGCTTCCTGGGTTTCTTGGGCTTCTTGTCCTTCTTCGGCGCCGCGTTCTCGTCGCGCTCGAGCCCGGCGAGATAGCGCTCGACCTCCTTTCTGTTGCGCTCGCGGAACTTCTGGAAGTCAGGCTTGCGGCGCTCGAGGAAGGCGTTCATGCCTTCGAGCGACTCTTCCGAGCCCCAGACGTGGGCGAGCAGCTCCATGCCGTGCTGCCAGGATGCGTAGAGCTGATCGGACTCGTGATTCAGCGACTTCTTGGTCTGGCGGATGGTCTGCGACGAGTGCGACTTGATCCGTTCGCACCAGGCCCGGGTCTCCTTCAGGAGGTCGGCCTTGGCAACGCATCTGTTGATGAGGCCGATCCCGACCGCCTCCTCGGCCGTGAAGGTGCGGGCGAGGAAGATCATCTCCTTGGCCAGCCGGTCGCCGATCAGCCGCGGGAGGTACTGGGTGGCGCCGACCGTCGGACAGGCGCCGACACTGGCGCCGGTCTGGCCGAACACGCCGTCATCGGCCGAGATCACGAGATCGCACCACAACGCCAGTTCGTGGCCGCCGCCGACGCAATAGCCGTGAACCATGGCGATCACCGGAATCGGAACCCCGCGAATGGCCATGGCGAGCCCCTGCATGCGATCGTTCCAGTGGGCGGCGTTGACCCAGTTGAGCCGCTTCATGGCGTGGAAGTCGCCGCCGGCGGAGAATGCGGTCTCGCCGGCGCCGGTGATGACGGCGCAGGCGATCGAGGGATCATTGCGGGTGAGCAGAACCGCCTCGCGCAACTCATCAAGGGTCTGCTCGCGAAAGGCGTTGCGCACCTCCGGCCGGTTGATCGTGATCCAGGCCACATTGTCCTCGACTTCGTAGAGGACCTCGTTGAATTGGCTCGCGTCCCTGGCCATCGCCCTGCCTTCTTTCGCTTTTCAGCCGCGTTGGCTGTCTTGTACCGACATCTCCACTCTTGCGGCAAGCCCGACTGCCGGGCATCGCGGGGAGAGGCCGGCGATGCCGCGGTCGGAAAATTCACCGATCAACCGGGTGATCGCGACGCGCCCGGCGATCGCGGCGCCGGCGCCTGATACCGCTTGCCGCGACGCCGGCGGCATGCCAATTGTCTCGCCCTCGTCGCGCCCGGACACATCGCCGGGCCGGGAATCCGCGTTGCGCCAGAGGGGAACCTGATGCTCAATCCGTTCCAGCAGCCCGAGCTGATCGAGGCCCAGCTGTTCACCGAGTTGCCGGGGTCGTTTCGCCGCCGCCGGCGCACGGCCTGGTCCGATCCCAACCGCCAGGGGGCCCCGGTCGAGCAGTTTCTCGAGGGCCCGTCCTTCGACCGCGACGGCAATCTCTTTGTCACCGACATTCCGTTCGGGCGCATCTTCAAGATCACGCCGGACGGAAGCTGGGACCTCGTGTGCGAATATGACGGCTGGCCCAACGGGCTCAAGTTCCACCGGGACGGGCGGGCCTTCATCGCCTGCTACAAGCGCGGCCTGATGGTTCTGGATGTCGCCTCGGGTAGGATCGAGCCGGTGCTCGAGACCATGTATTCGGAAGGCTTCAAGGGCCTCAACGACCTCCATTTCACCCTGGCCGGCGATCTCTACTTCACCGACCAGGGCCAGACCGGGATTCTCGACTGGTCGGGCCGGGTGTTCCGCTACACCGCGGGCGGTCACCTGCACCGGGTCGCGACCAACGTTCCGAGCCCCAACGGGATCACCGTCAACAAGGCGGAGCGCCAGGTCTATGTCGCCGTCACCCGCGCCCAGCAGGTCTGGCGGCTGCCGCTGATGGAAGACGGCAGCCCGACCAAGACCGGCGTCGCGATCCAGCTCTCGGGCGGGCACGCGGGCCCGGACGGGCTGGAGATGGATTGCGAGGACGGGCTGGTGGTCTGCCATCTGGGAGTCGGCGTGTGGCGGTTCGACGACAATTGCCTGCCCACCCACCTCATCCATACCGACGGACACAGCCTGATGACCAACGTCGCCTTTGGCGGACCGGAAAGGAAAACGCTCTACATTACGGACTCGATGAATGGGCGTATCATGCGGGCCGAACTGCCGGTCGCCGGTAAGCTGCTTTACGGCCTGTCATGAGGGCCGGGGCACAGCCGGCGGCGGTCTGTCGCCAACACGTGCATCGCGTCCGCCCGCGGCGCGGTATTCTTTCGGTTTGCAGGAGCACACAGCGGGCGCGCAACCGCGCTTGAGCAGCCTGGGTGGGTCATGTCCGAGTCGAACAAGCCGCAGCGTGGCGAGGGTCAGGTCTCCGATCCGTTTGGTTCGGGTCCACCGGACGGCGGCGCCGCCGCGCTCTATATGCAGATCGCGAGCACCCTGGAGAAGGCGATCGCCGACGGCGACTTTCCGGTTTCGGGAATGCTGCCGACGGAGACCGAACTGTGCTGCCGGTTCGGCGCCAGCCGCTACACCATTCGCGAAGCGCTGCGGCGGCTCAACGAAATCGGTCTGGTGCAGCGCAAGGCCGGGGCGGGCACCGTGGTC